>OKVW01000263.1_pt1 | contig 34535 bp, 31 predicted proteins | sample 1606991 | NCBI WGS metagenome assembly OKVW01 (sample SAMN03281021, study PRJEB24777) | human gut metagenome | isolation source: fecal sample PR177 from 1 month old male Malay infant, vaginal delivered... | reverse complement strand
GCGGGCTGTAGCTACTACAACCAGTTTGTCGAGCGGATGCAGACGGACACGCTGGAGTATCAATGCGACCAGAAACCATTGACGGTCCATCGCAATAACGCACGCCAGCAGGTCAGTTTTATCTATGATAATCAGCAACTGAACCTGTCTGAGGGGCTGTCGGCTTCCGGGGCGCGCTACACCGACGGCGTCTATGTGTTCTGGTCAAAAGGCGATACCGCCACCGTCTATAAGCGCGACCGCATCGTCCTTGATAACTGTCAGCTGCAGACGGCCAAACGTTGAGATTTCTGTCCGGGGGGCGCACAATAACGCCACCTTATGACTACATCCTCAATGGCCATGTCTGATAACGACGAACTCCAGCAAATTGCGCATTTGCGCCGTGAATACACCCGTGGCGGTTTGCGTCGCCACGATCTTCCTGCTGAACCCCTGCCGCTGTTTGAACGCTGGCTGCGTCAGGCCTGCGATGCGAAACTTGCCGACCCGACGGCCATGGTGGTTGCCACCGTCGATGAGCGCGGCCAGCCCTACCAGCGCATTGTGCTGCTGAAGCACTACGACGAAAAAGGGTTGGTGTTTTATACCAACCTTGGCAGCCGTAAAGCGCATCAAATTGAAAACAACCCGCAGGTCAGCCTGCTTTTCCCGTGGCATATGCTGGAGCGCCAGGTGATGGTAATCGGCAAAGCGGAGCGTCTGTCGACGCTGGAAGTGGTCAAATATTTCCACAGCCGTCCGCGCGACAGCCAGATTGGCGCCTGGGTCTCGAAGCAGTCGAGCCGGATCTCAGCCCGCGGCATCCTCGAAAGCAAATTCCTCGAGCTGAAGCAGAAGTTCCAGCAGGGTGAAGTGCCGTTGCCGAGCTTCTGGGGCGGATTCCGCGTCAGCATTGAGCAGATGGAGTTCTGGCAGGGGGGAGAACACCGTCTGCACGATCGCTTTTTATACCAGCGCGATAGCGGCGCCTGGAAAATAGACCGTCTGGCGCCGTAAACGCCGAAATTAGTTATCGAAGCGCTGGCGCTGAAAGGGCCGGCGCTTTATTCTATGTACTTTTCGCATCTGGCGAAAAGTCGTGTACCGGCAGAGGTGCAGTCGTTTATACATGGAGAATTTGATGGCAAGCAGTAACTTGATTAAACAATTGCAAGAGCGGGGGCTGGTAGCCCAGGTGACGGACGAGGAAGCGTTAGCAGAGCGACTGGCGCAAGGCCCGATCGCGCTCTATTGCGGCTTCGATCCTACCGCTGACAGCTTGCATTTGGGGCATCTTGTTCCATTGTTATGCCTGAAACGCTTCCAGCAGGCAGGTCATAAACCTGTGGCGCTGGTGGGCGGCGCAACCGGTCTGATTGGCGACCCAAGCTTCAAAGCCGCTGAGCGTAAACTAAACACCGAGGATACCGTGCAGGAGTGGGTGGATAAAATCCGCAAACAGGTGGCTCCGTTCCTTGATTTTGACTGCGGCGACAACTCGGCGATCGCGGCGAATAACTATGACTGGTTTGGCAGCATGAACGTGCTGACCTTCCTGCGCGATATCGGTAAGCACTTCTCTGTTAACCAGATGATCAACAAAGAAGCGGTGAAGCAGCGTCTGAACCGTGACGATCAGGGGATCTCCTTTACCGAATTCTCCTACAACCTGCTACAGGGTTATGACTTTGCCTGCCTGAACAAACTGCACGGCGTGGCGCTGCAAATCGGCGGTTCCGATCAGTGGGGTAACATCACTTCCGGTATCGATCTGACCCGTCGTCTGCATCAGAACCAGGTCTTCGGTCTGACGGTTCCGCTGATCACCAAAGCAGATGGTACCAAGTTCGGTAAAACCGAAGGCGGCGCAGTATGGCTGGATCCGAAGAAAACCAGTCCGTACAAATTCTACCAGTTCTGGATCAACACCGCGGATGCGGATGTGTATCGCTTCCTGAAGTTCTTCACCTTCATGGACATTGCAGAGATCAATGCGCTGGAAGAAGAAGATAAAAACAGCGGAAAAGCTCCGCGCGCCCAGTACGTTCTGGCTGAGCAGGTCACTCGTCTGGTTCATGGCGAAGAAGGTCTGGTTGCGGCAAAACGTATTACCGAAAGCTTGTTCAACGGTACACTGAGCGATTTGAGCGAAGCGGACTTTGAACAACTGGCGCAGGATGGCGTGCCGATGGTGGAGATGGAAAAAGGCGCGGATCTGATGCAGGCGCTGGTGGACTCTGAACTGCAGCCGTCTCGCGGGCAGGCGCGTAAAACCATCGCCTCGAACGCGATTACCATTAACGGTGAGAAACAGTCCGATCCGGAATATACCTTTGTGGATGGCGATCGTCTGTATGGCCGCTATACGCTGTTGCGTCGCGGTAAGAAGAATTACTGCCTGGTTTGCTGGAAGTAATCGAAGGTTATCAGGGGCGTGGGAAACCACGCCCCTTTATCTTTTCAGGGTTGTGGTAAGAAAAAATGAAAAACATCCTCGCCATTCAGTCCCACGTTGTTTTTGGACATGCTGGCAACAGTGCTGCGGAATTTCCAATGCGCCGCCTGGGGGCTAACGTCTGGCCGCTTAACACCGTTCAATTTTCAAATCATACGCAATACGGCAAGTGGACCGGCTGCGTAATGCCGCCCGCTCACCTGACGGAGATCGTGCAGGGTATTGCCGATATCGATCAGCTCAAACGCTGCGACGCGGTGCTGAGTGGTTACCTCGGTTCGGCAGAGCAGGGCGAGCATATTCTGGGAATTGTACGCCAGGTGAAAGCCGCCAATCCGGGGGCGAAGTATTTTTGCGATCCGGTGATGGGGCATCCGGAAAAAGGCTGTATTGTTGCGCCGGGCGTCGCCGAATTCCATGTGCGTCACGCGCTGCCCGCCAGCGACATTATTGCGCCAAACCTGATTGAACTGGAAATTCTATGCGAGCATGCGGTTAACAGCGTAGATGACGCCGTTGGCGCCGCCCGTGAGTTAATTGCGCAGGGGCCGGAGATTGTGCTGGTGAAACATCTGGCGCGAGCAGGCTACAGTCAGGAGCGCTTTGAAATGCTGCTGGTGACAAAGGATGAAGCCTGGCATATCAGTCGTCCACTGGTGGATTTTGGTGCGCGTCAACCGGTTGGCGTGGGCGATGTGACCAGTGGGTTACTGTTAGTGAAGCTGCTGCAGGGGGCAACCATTCAGCAGGCGCTGGAACATGTGACTGCGGCGGTGTATGAGATTATGGTTGCGACCAAAGCAATGCAGGAATATGAATTGCAGGTGGTTGCCGCTCAGGATCGTATTGCACAACCAGAACATTACTTCAGCGCCACACAGCTCTGAAGAGAATGCCGGATATGTAGCCTGGCGTTATCCGGCATAACCCGATTACTGTAACCCTTCCGCTTTCAGCGCCGCAGCAACCCCCGGACGTTCCGCCACGCGTTTCATATAGGCGCTTATATGGCTGAATCCATCCATATTGAGTTTCAGCGCATACGCCCAGCGCAGCACAGTGAACAGGTAGGCGTCGGCAATAGTGAAACGTGAGCCGCAAAGCCACTGACCGTCACTCAGCGATGCATCAACATACTGCATTTTCTTCTCCATCAGCGCCCGTACCGTTGGCTTGTACTCTTCAGGCGTATCAGGACGGAACAACGGCGTGAAGCCTTTATGCACCTCTGTGGCAATAAAGTTAAGCCACTCCAGCGTCTTATAACGCGCAATACTGTTCACGGGGGCTAACAACTGGCGGTCAGGTACGCTGTCGGCGAGGTATTGCATAATCGCCACGCCTTCCGTCAGTACTGTACCGTCATCGAGCAACAGCGCGGGGACCTGTCCTTTCGGGTTTACCTCGAAAAAATCATCGCCGTTTTCCAGACGCTTTTTCATTAAATCCACGCCATCCAGTGTGAAGTCTTTCCCGCTCTCGCGCAGGGTAATATGAGAGGCAAGGGAACAGGCACCCGGCTTGTAGAACAGTTTCATCGGTTACTCCTTTCAACTGAGGTTTAACGTATCCTAGTTCGAGTCCAGCGAAAAAAAAAGCCGCTAACGCACAGTTAGCGGCCCAATGTCAGTTTCCCGAAAATTTACGCGGTAGCGGTTTTGGATGCCTTCTCACGCGCGTCATCGTCCTGGGTCATGCGATTCAGCTTCGGCGCAGTCAGCAGCATCAGAACAGCGATAACTGCGGTAGCCACACCAATCTGCAGGAACACACGGCCGTAGACTTCCAGAGACATCAGCGGGTCGGTCACGTTTTCCGGAACCGCCATCATGCTGGCGACATAACCACCAATGATGTTCGCGCCGGCAGTGGTCAGGAACCAGCTACCCATGATGAAGCCCATCAGGCGCTGTGGCACCAGTTGCGCGACCATCGCCAGACCGAGACCAGAAATCATCAGCTCACCGATACTTTGCAGCCCGTAGCTCATGATCAGCCAGTTAACGGAGACGATGCCCGCGTCGGTGGCGAATTTCGCGCCCAGCGGCAGGATCAGGAACGCACCGGAGCACAGCACCATACCGATTGCGAACTTGGTCGGCATCGGCAGGGTATCGCCCATCTTGTTGTAGATAGCGGCGAGGATTGGACTACCGATAATAATCCAGAACGGGTTCAGCGCCTGATACTGCTCAGGTTCGAACGCGATACCCAGGATAGAGTGCTCAACGTTACGGATCGCGAAGAAGTTCAGAGAGGTCGGCATCTGGCTGTACAGAACGAAGAAGATGATGGCTTCCAGCATCAGAATAAAGGCGACAATCATTTTACGACGCGCAGCGCCCTGCATTGCGAAGGCTTCTTTACCGAAGATAAACACGATACCCAGAGCGATAACACCCAGAACCATACGGGCGATCTGCTGGTTATGCAGCAGCCAGGTCGCGATAGCGATCAGGGCAACAACACCAATGATGGTCAGCAGCAGGTTGCGGAAGTTGATCGGCTCGAAGTCAGGTTTTGAACCGTAATTCTTAACCCAACGCTGGCAGAAGGCAAAGTTCAGCAAGGTAATCAGCATACCGACGACGCTCAGCGCGAACGCGGTGCTCCAGCCGTAACGCGCGGCCAGCCATGGCGTTGCCAGCATAGAGAAGAATGAACCGATGTTGATGGACATGTAGTACATCGTAAATGCACCATCAAGACGCGGGTCATCTTTTTCATAGCAGGTGGAAAGCAGAGAGGACGGGTTAGCTTTGAACAGACCGTTACCAACGGCGATGGCGGCCATCCCCATATAAACGATACCGGCATCATGCCCGGACCATGCCACCAGGGCATAACCGATAGCCAATACTATTGCACCGAGCATAATGACGCGCTTGGTACCCAGAACTTTATCTCCTAACCAACCCCCAATAGCGACCAGACCGTAAACCAGGGCGCTAAAGGAAGAGAAAAGAGTGATGGAGTCCGCTTCGGACATACCCAGTTGTTTCACCAGGTAGACGGCCATGATCCCTTGCAGGCCGTAATAACCAAAACGTTCCCAGAGCTCGATAGAGAAGATGAGATAGAACGCTTTCGGTTGTTTGAACGCGTTGAGACTCACGCCTTCAGTTGGTTTCTTGTTTGCAGTAGACACTTTTACCTCTTTTTTTACATCCCATATTAACGGGGGTGTTCTGTCACGTGAGGTCACCTGGACAGCCGTGAGATTGTTATAGTGGGAGGGGAAACGGCAGGTAATGTTCACTATCTTGCACGTTCAGACAAGTCTTTTGTAATAATCTGTTACATATATCTCGCATGGTGAATTCCTCCTGATTCGGAAATGTTATCCAGCGTTAAATTTTCATAATCAGAAAATGGCAGTTTTTTACGCTGTGTGATAGCGCTGATTTGGGGTATCAGGCAATATCTTCTGCTATTTGAGGTAAAAGGCAGTGATATAGGCCATTATCTGAAAAATAGCCAGTGTAATGTTTTGTGTATAAAAGTTGTCCCCGGGTCATTTGAATGTGGTTTTAACCTGAAAAGGTTAAATAATTAACATTGCGTTACCAGGTTGATCTGCTTCACATTTGGATAGAATTTTTTGGTATTAAAAAAATGATTACCCTGATTAAGTGTTTAAACCCAGGCATATTTCGTTGCATAAACGAATTGAAGCAGAATCATTGATGGTCAAAATGACAGTGTGGAGAGGATAACTAAATGTTATGGTGGGGGCGGCCTCACCCCCGGAAGTTCAGATATCGACCTTATCTTTGAATTCACACAGATCTTCTATGAGACAGGAACCACAGCGCGGTTTGCGGGCAATGCAGGTGTAACGGCCATGGAGGATCAGCCAGTGATGACAGTCGACCTTAAACGCGGCCGGGACGACCTTCAGTAATTTCTCTTCCACCTGTTCAACGTTTTTACCCGGCGCAAACTGGGTGCGATTACAAACGCGAAAAATATGCGTGTCTACGGCGATGGTCGGCCAGCCGAAGGCGGTGTTCAACACGACATTAGCAGTTTTACGTCCCACACCCGGGAGGGCTTCCAGCGCCGCGCGATCCTCAGGGACTTCGCCATGATGCTGTTCAAGCAGGATTCGACAGGTTTTAATGACGTTTTCTGCTTTGCTGTTAAACAGGCCGATGGTTTTGATGTAGGATTTAACGCCTTCAACGCCGAGCTCAAGCATGGCGGCTGGCGTATTGGCGACCGGATAAAGCTTTGCCGTCGCCTTATTGACGCTGACGTCCGTTGCCTGTGCTGACAGCAGAACAGCGATCAGTAACTCGAACGGGGAACTGAAGTTGAGTTCCGTTGTTGGATGGGGATTGTTATCCCGTAATCGCGTTAATATTTCCAGCCGTTTTGCTTGATTCATGACACATTCCCTGGTTCACCGGAGGGCAACTCCGTCGTTACCGCCGCGCTGGCGCGACGTTTTTTCATTTTCTCATCAATAAGATATTTTACGGCCAGCATCAAGCCGAGGCCAATAAATGCGCCAGGGGGTAACATCGCCAGCAGGAAAGGGGAGTCGGTATGGAAAATTTCCACCCGCAGCACTTTCGCCCAACTGCCGAGCAGTCCATCAGCACCATCAAACAGCGTACCGTTACCGATAATTTCGCGCAGTGAACCCAGCACGAACATCGCTGCCGTCGCCCCCATTCCAATGGAGAAACCGTCCAGTGCGGAAAGCGCAGGCCCATTTTTGGCTGCGAAGGCTTCAGCACGACCCACAACGATACAGTTAGTTACGATCAGTGGAATAAAAATTCCCAGAGACTGATACAGGCCGAAGGCATAAGCGTTAATCAGCATCTGCACCACGCTTACCACCGACGCGATAATCATCACATAAACAGGGATGCGAATTTCAGCCGGTGTCCAGCGACGCAATGTGGAAACCGCGAGGTTAGTCAGGGTCAATACCAGGGTGGTGGCAAGACCCAGACCCAGCGCATTGGTTGCAGTGGAGGTTACCGCCAGCAGAGGGCATAGACCAAGTAATTGCACCAGCGCTGAGTTGTTTTTCCACAATCCCTGAACGATAACCTCTTTAATTTCGCTCATGATTTATTCTCCACAGGCAGGAAGTTGAGGCAGTTGTGCGGGCAGCGTCCGGGCATAAATCCCCGCTCGCTTGACGGCATTGACCACTGCGCGTGGCGTAATGGTGGCCCCGGTAAACTGGTCAAAATCACCGCCATCTTTTTTCACTGCCCAGTGGCTGTCATTGACACCCTGAATTTGTTTCCCGCTGAAGCTGGTTATCCAGTCAGACAGCCTCAGTTCAATTTTATCGCCCAGCCCCGGTGTCTCATGATGTTCCGTTACCCGAGTACCTAAAACGGTGCCATTAAAATCAGCTCCGACCAGCAACCGGATTGCGCCGGAATAGCCATCCGGCGCCGTAGCTTCAAGTACTGCTGCCACCGGTTGACCATCCTGCTCGGCTATATAAACACGATGTTGGCCTTTACCCAGCTCAGGGGCGTTCACAATAAAACAGTTGTCCTGCAAACGGTTGTTATAGCGATCGGCAGGGAGCACCTGATCAAACAGCGCTTTTTGCTGAATCGCGGCCTGTTCGTTAATCGTCGTTTTTGTCATCAGGTTAATGGCAGCGGTCAGTCCGGTTGAGCCGGCAGCGAACAGCGCCAGGGTGATGCCATGTTTACGAATCGTTTTCAGCATGGTTTATCCTTTGCGATGTCCGTAAACGCGAGGGCGCGTGTAATAGTCGATCAGGGGAACGGTAATATTGGCCAGCAATACGGCAAAAGCCACGCCATCCGGATAACCGCCGAAACTGCGTATTAACCACACCAGTAATCCTGCAAGCGCACCGAACAGCAGACGGCCACGATTGGTGGTCGACGCCGTCACCGGATCGGTCAGAATAAAGAACGCACCGAGCATCGTTGCGCCGGAAAGCAAATGAATCTGTGGTGAGGCAAGCGAATCGGGGGCAAACAGCCAACCCAGTGTTGCACAAATCGTTAATGAAAGCAGGAAGCTTGCCGGGATATGCCAACGAATGGCTTTTTGCCACAGCAAAAAAACACCGCCCGCAAGCCAGGCCAGATTGACCCACTGCCAGCCCGCTCCCGCAAACATACCGTGGAAAATGGGGTATTGCAGAATTTGCTCCACCGTATGTCCGGCATGAAGCGATGTTTTAAAGGTATCCAGCGGTGTCGCCTGACTGATACCGTCAATCCCCATGCGAAGCGTCGTCATATCGCCGCCGCTGGCGGTATGCCCGGTAAAAATGATTTGCAGCGCATCCACCAGACCTGGCGTTGTCGCAGCGATATCCTGCGGCGGCAGCCAGCTTGTCATCTGCACCGGGAAAGAGATAAGCAGGACCACGTAGCCAATCATCGCCGGGTTAAACGGATTTTGCCCCAGACCGCCATACAGTTGTTTAGCAACGATCACCGCGAAAACCGTACCGAGAATACCCATCCACCACGGCGCGAGAGGCGGGATACTGACCGCCAGTAACAAACCTGTCAGCAGTGCGGAGTTATCTTTTAATACTGCGACAACCGGCTGCTTGCGCAGTCTGAGTACGGCAGCTTCAGCCAACAGCGCACTTGCCGAGGCGAGGACAATCTGGAACAGGGTTCCCCAACCGAAAAACCACAGCTGGGCGGCAATTCCCGGCACTGCGGCAAGTAAAACCAGCAGCATAATGCGCGAAGTTTGGCGCTGATTGTGTGTATAGGGGGAGCTTGCGATTCTGAATACCATTTATTCCTCGTTTACAACCTGCTGCAGTGCGGCTTTTTTAGCCTTTGCCCGGGCGATAGCGGCTTCAACCGCGGCTTTGCGCGAGTCAACCGGTTCAACTGGCGCGGTGGATTCAGCGCTGGCCTGTTGTGCAAGCTTGCGTGCTTTTGCCCGCGCAATCGCTGCTTCAACTGCGGCTTTACGCGAGTCAACCGGATCAACTGGCGCAGTGGGTTCAGCGCTGGCCTGCTGTTCCTGTTTGCGTGCTTTCGCCCGCGCAATCGCCGCCTCGACCGCGGCTTTACGCGGATCGGTATCCGTCACGACGGTATTTTCTGCTTGTTTTGCCCGAACCTGCACCTTACGCGCTTCGCGAGCGGCGATGGCGGCGCTGTTATCGGGTTTTTCACCCGCTTTAATCATCACCGGTTGTGTCGCCTGCGCCTGTTTTTCTTTCACGCGGGCCAGGGCTGCGGCAATCGCATCGTGATCTTTCGCCGCTGGCTGCACCGCGGCTTTCTTATGACGTTCCAGTCGCGCGGCTTTTTCACGTTCAAGACGAGCCTGACGCGCCTCAAAGCGCGCTTTGGCGTCTGCGGCGCGTTTCTCTTCCTGGGCAATGGCGTAAAGCTCGGCCTTTTCCTGGCGGAAATATTGTACTAACGGAATATTGCTGGGGCAGACCCACGCGCAGGCACCGCATTCAATGCAATCGGCAATGTTATGCGCCGTGGCTTTGTCATGCTGCTGACCTTTACTGAACCAGTAAAGCTGCTGGGGGAGAAGATCGGCAGGGCAGGCATCAGCGCAGGCGCTACAGCGAATACAGCCTTTCTCCTCCTGCGGCTCGCCCATCTCGGTTGCCGAAGGCGCCAACAGGCAGTTGGTGATTTTCACCACCGGGACGTCAAGCCACGGGAGCGTGAAACCCATCAACGGACCGCCCATGATCACCATTTGTTCGGCAGAAGGGCAGAAACCCGCATCATTGAGCAAATGGCTGACCGGTGTTCCAAGCCTGGCCCAGACGTTACCGGGACGGCTGATTGCTTCGCCGGTCAGCGTCACCACGCGTTCGGTAATCGGTTCGCCATCGATAATTGCGCGCTTAACTGCATACGCCGTACCGACGTTTTGCATCAGCACGCCGATATCGGATGAACGTCCACCGTGCGGAACCTGCTTACCGGTCAGAATTTGCGTGAGCTGTTTAGCGCCGCCCGACGGATATTTTGTCGGGATTACGCGTAATGCGATGTCATGCGCATCGGCCAGCACCGCGCGGAGCATCGAGATCGCCTGCGGTTTATTGTCTTCAATCCCGATCAGGATTTCACGCGGCTGCAGGATATGCGCCAGAATGCGAATCCCCTCGACGACCTGTGCCGCGCAATCCTGCATCAGGCGATCATCGGCGGTAATATAAGGTTCACATTCAGCGGCGTTGATGATCAGCGTTTCAATTTTATCGCCGCCCCCCTGCAACTTCACACCAGTCGGAAAACCCGCGCCGCCAAGACCAGCAACACCGTACTGATGAATACGGGAAATTAATTCTTCACGAGAGTGAGCGCGGTAATCGGACCATCCTTCACGTTCAATCCAGCGATCTTCGCCATCGGCATCGATAATTACGCTCAGTTCAGCGAGCGCGGAAGGATGGGCAGTAGAATGGGGGGCAATTGCTACCACTGTACCGGAGGTGGGGGCGTGAACCGGAAGCATTTTCCCACGACCACGGGTGAGCGGTTGTCCGCGCAGCACGTGTTGACCCACGGCCACGCACAGTTCGCCTTCAGCGCCAATATGCTGCCTGAGCGGAATAACAAAACGCTGCGCGAGAGGAACCTGACGCAGCGGTGTTCCGTTTGACCGGGTTTTCATTTCTGGCGGATGGATGCCGCCGTTGAAATCCCAGATCTTATTTTTTCTGAAAGCAGAGAATAACTTAAGCATGTTGTTCCACGGGGATAATGCGAACGGGGATGGAGTTCAAATCCCACTTCCAGTTGTCAGGGGTTTCGGCGACCGGACGCAGTTCAATGCATTGCGTTGGGCACGGATCAACGCAGAGGTTACATCCCGTACACAGATCGCTCATTACCGTATGCATAGCACGGGTTGCGCCGACGATAGCGTCAACCGGACAGGCCTGAATACACTTGGTGCAGCCAATGCAATTCGCTTCATCAATCACCGCCAGCATCCGAACAGGGGTAATGTCTTGTTCATCGCCATCAATTGGCTGCGGCTCCACGTTCAGCAATTCCGCAATTTTTAGCATTACCGCTTCGCCGCCTGGCGCACAGCGGTTAATTTTTTCTCCCTGACTGCCAATCGCTTCTGCATAAGGCCGACAGCCAGGATAACCACATTGCCCACACTGGCTTTGCGGTAAAATTTCATCGATTTTTTCAACGACAGGATCATCTTCAACCGCGTAACGGCGGGAGGCATAACCCAGAATGGCGCCGAACACCAGACCCAGCAGGCTCACGGCGGCAACGGCAATCCAGATAGCATTCATTACAACTTCACCAAACCACTAAAGCCCATAAAGGCGAGAGACATTAACCCGGCGGTAATCAGCGCAATCGCGTTACCGCGAAACGGAGCCGGAACATCCGCGACGGCAAGACGCTCACGAATTGCCGCAAAGAGCACCATCACCAGTGAGAAACCCACGGCGGCGGAAAAACCATACAAAGCCGATTGCAGGAAGTTGTGACCCAGATTGATGTTCAGCAGCGCCACACCCAAAACCGCACAGTTGGTGGTAATCAACGGCAGGAAGATCCCCAGCAGGCGATAGAGCGCTGGACTGGTTTTGCGCACCACCATCTCAGTAAATTGCACCACGACCGCGATCACCAGAATAAACGCCAGCGTGCGCAGGTAGATGAGATCGAGCGGGATCAGGATCCAGGTGTCAATCAGCCAGGCGCAGACAGAGGCCAGCGTCATCACAAAGGTGGTTGCAAGCCCCATTCCCATTGCGGTTTCCAGTTTTTTGGAAACACCCATAAAGGGGCAAAGGCCCAGAAACTTAACCAGTACAAAGTTATTGACCAGTACAGTTCCGACAAACAGCAGCAGGTAATCAGTCATTTTTCGGCCTGAAATAAAAAAGCCGCCTATTATCTGACAATCCACAGCAGGCGACAACAGGTTAACTGTAAGGTTATTACGGATTCAAAAACGTGGATTTCACCCGCGTTGAACGCTTGAAATAGGGCACTAACAGGGCCGCAGCCAGCAACGGGAACAACAACTGGCGCACCGCTAATGCGTCGGGTACGGGTGAAAACGCGAACGCTTTTATCGCCAGTAAAACGGAGATCAGCAGCCAGATAATATAGTGTTTCGGAACGCAACGTCTGCGCTTAAAGAAGGCGATTGTCAGCCACAGGGTGTAATACCACATTGCTATAGCGGTCAGAAAGGAAACGCCCCACAGCATCAGGTTACCGGTTGTTTGTTCCGCCAGCATGGTAAACGTTTGAGGAGAGGCGAGTGCCGTGGCGTACAGAAACAGGGCCAGTGAGGCACTCAGCAATGCGACTAAAAGCCAGGCCAATGGGCCCAGTAACCAGCCTCCAATGCGCTGTACCGGTGTTGTGGTCATAAAATCTCCGCAATTGCCAGACGTACCGTTCTTTTTGGGGCGATTATTATAAAGCTTTTGCTGGCGAGCGCTACTCTCTTATTGCACGTAACGCCATACTGATTTGGGGACCTGGCCGACATCGAACAGGCGACCGCCCGAAACCAGCTCAGCACGACGGTGATCGGCAGCGCGGTACATATTTATAATGTCTTGTTCGTCGGTAAGGGTGTAGTGCAAATGATCAAACAATTTTTCCAGACTTTCGAGCGAACTAATTTTGCGGAATTTTAATAAATAATCCTGAACGGTCATAAACAGGTATCCCAATTATATAAAAATAAAGCCTACGAACGGTGAACTTAAAAATAAACAACTGCTACTTAACTAATGAAGACGGAATGCGAATGCAAAAACAGTGTGACTTAAGCGGTATTTAACGCACAAAGCGAGATGACATCGAAGGTTACCGCGCTTCTCAACAACTGGCAATAAGCGCCAGCGCAGTAAGTGTTACAAATACCCTTTTGCGTTAACTTTTCAGTTTTTTCCGCCATTTGTATCAGGAAAAGGGATATACCAGACGGCCTGGGCCGCCTGGCTTACGCTTACGTTATTTCTGCTGAACGACGGCAGTCTGCTCGGGAGGCTGATAATTATCGATATGGCTGGCTACTCCCAGTAGCACCATAGAGACAGCAAGAACAACCCAACCCGTTAATTCAATAATACGATCGATAACTGACGACATTTGCTTTGATTTATCCTTAAACACAGGACGTTGATGTTACTTATCAATATTTATCGCGGCAAGTGGTTCGGGAACGATTTCAACGACTTTATGACGTCAAAGTTTCCGAAAATGACACTTGTTTGACTTAAGTTAAAAAAACGGTCTTTCTGCCACAGAACTTATTAAACTATTGTGAGTGCGACAAGGATGGTGTGAAATAGTTACAGACTGAAACGAGAGGCAAATTTATGAGTGACAACATCCGTGTAGGATTGATTGGCTACGGATACGCCAGTAAAACGTTCCATGCGCCCTTAATTGACGGTACGCCGGGACTGGAACTGGCGGCTATTTCCAGTAGTGATGCAGCAAAAGTCAAAGCGGACTGGCCTTCCGTCGCCGTTGTCTCTGAGCCCGGACACCTGTTCAACGATCCAGATATTGATCTCATCGTCATTCCCACGCCTAACGATACGCACTTTCCGCTGGCAAAAGCTGCGCTGGAAGCAGGTAAACATGTCGTGGTGGATAAACCGTTCACCGTGACACTGTCACAAGCACGTGAGCTGGATGCGCTGGCCAGAAGCCTGGGGCGGGTGCTGTCAGTCTTCCATAATCGTCGCTGGGACAGTGATTTTCTGACCCTGAAAACAATGCTGGCAGAAGGTGTGCTGGGCGAAGTGGTTTACTTTGAATCGCATTTCGATCGCTTCCGTCCGCAGGTCCGCGACCGCTGGCGCGAGCAAGGCGGCCCGGGCAGTGGTATCTGGTACGATCTCGCGCCGCATCTTTTGGATCAGGCAATCAATCTGTTTGGTTTGCCGGTCAGCATGACGGTGGATTTGGCCCAGTTACGCCCGGGTGCTCAGTCAACCGATTATTTTCACGCCACGCTCTCCTATCCGCAGCGGCGGGTCATTTTGCACGGTACGATGCTGGCGGCGGCAGAATCCGCGCGCTATATCGTGCATGGAACGCGTGGTAGCTATGTTAAGTTCGGCCTTGACCCACAGGAAGAACGTCTGAAAAACGGCGAGCGGCTGCCGCAGGAAGACTGGGGATATGACATGCGTGACGGAGTTGTGACTCGCGTCGATGGTGAAACGCAGGTGGAAGAGACCTGGTTGACCGTTCCGGGGAATTACCCGGCCTATTACGCCGGGATCCGTGATGCGCTCAATGGCAACGGTGAAAACCCGGTTCCGGCAAGTCAGGCCATTCAGATTATGGAATTGATTGAGTTAGGCATCGAGTCAGCGAAGCATCGTTCAACGCTCTGTCTTGCCTGACAGATAAAATGCCCGGTGAGTCTTACCGGGCAACTTTCCGTTACGCAGCCGCGACTTTCTCGCGTAGCGCCTGTTTTTCCGCCGTACTCAGAAAAGCCATTTCCAGTCCGTTTATCTGCGCCTGGCGAATCTGTTCACGACTCAATCCCGCTGCCGGTGCGGCTACGGTATATTCGTGAATGATATCCACCCCCTGGACTGCCGGGTCATCAGTGTTCAGACTGGCTAAAACGCCATGTTCCAGGAAGGTTTTCAGCGGATGTACCGACAGGGATGCCACGGTGCTGGTCTGAATATTCGAGGTCAGGCAGGACTCAATGCCAATGCGCTGTTCCGCCAGAAAATCCATCAGCGCCGGATCGTCAACCGCTTTGACGCCGTGTCCAATGCGTTCAGCGCCGAGTTCCCGAATTGCCTGCCAGATGCTTTCCGGACCCGCCGCTTCACCTGCGTGAACGGTGATGTGCCAGCCCGCGTCACGGGCGCGGTTGAAGTGCGAGAGGAACAGGCTACCGGGAAAACCCAGTTCATCACCGGCCAGATCGAGTGCGGTTATCCGATCGCGGTGGGTCAGCAGCGCGTCCAGCTCCTGCAGGCAGGCGGCTTCACCGAATGTGCGACTCATAATGCCAATCAGACGCGCCTGTACTCCAAACGCTTTGCAGCCTTCATTAACGCCCGCGATAACCGCTTCAACAACGCCTGCCACCGGCAGTTGATGACTCATTGCCATATAACCGGGGGAAAAGCGCAGCTCAACATAGTGCAGACCATTGCGCGCGGCGTCTTCAATGTTTTCAAAAGCGACGCGACGACAGGCGTCAAGCGAGGCTAATACCTTTACGCCCCAGTCCAGTTTTGACAGAAAACTGACGAGGTCCGGTTCATTGGCGGTGACCTGTACGTGCGGAATGAGTGTTTCAAGGGTTTGCGCCGGGAGCGTTAAATTAAACTGGCGGCCAAGATCCAGAATGGTTTGAGCCCGGATGTTGCCATCGAGGTGGCGATGAATATCAGTTAACGGCAGGGAAGTATCAATCATGGTCGCACTCATTTTCTATTATAAAAGTGCGCGCCATTATAAAAATAAACGCAGGCGAAAAGCTATGTTGCGCAATGAAAAAAATCCATTGCGCAACCGATCGTCATCGTACTGAACGAATGGCGTTAATTAATCCAGTCACGCCTTTTTCCAGCTTTGAACGGGGGCAGCCGGCATTCAGTCGCACAAAACCGCGGCCTTCATCGCCATAGGTATATCCGGGCATAATGGCGATTTTTTCCTGCTGAATCAGCGCCTTTTGTAATGCGGCGTCATCAATGTTCAGGGCGCGAAGATCCAGCCACGCCAGATAGGTTGACTGAGGAATCTGCCAGTTGAGTTCCGGGAAAGCGCTGTTCAGCGTCTCTGCGATATAGCGCAGATTATTTCTCAAATATTCCCGCAACGCATCCAGCCACGGCGCGCCCTGTTCATAAGCTGCGATATGTGCCGTCAGAGCCAGTACGGCTGGTGACGACAGGCCATCCCGACCTTTCAGCGCATTGAGATAGGTATTGCGGCTATCGGCATCTTCAATCAGGCCATAGGCTCCTGTCAGTGCAGGGATATTGAAGCTCTTTGATCCAGAGGTGAATAGCGCCCAACAGCCGCGCGCCACATTGCTCCACGGAATATGCGGTCGATCGCTCCAGACCATATCCATGTGAATCTCGTCGGAAATCACTCTTACGCCGTGGCGATGACACAGCTCCGCCATTATTTCCAGCTCCGCGCGAGTCCAGACTTTACCCGTTGGGTTTTGCGGACTGCACAGCAGCAGGATTTTACTGTCCGGTCGCGCCAGGGCCGCTTCCAGCCTGGTCATGTCGCAATACCAGTCGCCATCCTGTTTTTCTAACGCGACAGGAACCACATGACGCTCGTTGCCTTCAATGGCTTTGTAAAACGCATCGTAGGCTGGCGTATGAACAACCACGCCGTCTCCGGCGGACGACCACTGGCGAATAAGCTGTGAAACCATGTAGATAACAGAAGGGCCATATACCAGTGACTGCTTGTCAATAACGCTATTATGGCGCGTCGCGAACCAGTGTGCGATGGCGCCAGTGAACTCGTCATTCTTCCAGCGACTGTAACCCAGCACGCCATGTGCGAGGCGCTGGTTCAGCGCCTCCAGGATGCACGGAGCCGTCGCGAAATCCATATCAGAGATGGTAAATGGTAGCAGGTCGGCAGCGCCAAAACGGTCGGCAACGTAATCCCACTGCGTACACCATGTACCGTGCCGGTCTACAACCCTCGAAAAATCGTACATATGCGTGCCCTTATGCCTGAACGGTGTTCATAAGACCGGCCATTTCATCTTTTACGGACTGAACTTGCGGGCCAATTACCACTTGCAGGTTATGTTGGTTCAACTGAACGACGCCAATTGCGCGATTATCTTTCAGCGCCTGCACATTAACCAGTGACATATCTTTCACTGACAGACGCAGACGCGTAATGCAGTTATCCAGACTCACGATGTTATCTGCTCCGCCTAATGCCGCCAGGATTGCAGGCACATTATACCCGGACTTACCCGGCGCGCTGGCAACCGCAGTTTCTGGCGTGCTGGCAATCTCACTGTCGCGACCCGGTGTTTTAAGATTAAAGCGGGTGATGGCGAAGCGGAAAATTGCGTAATACACCACGAACCAGACGGCCGCCACAACCGGCACCAGATACCATTTCGTGGACAGGCCATGCAGAATGCCGAACACCACAAAGTCGATGATATTTCCGTCGGTATTACCGATAGTTACGCCCAGCACAGACATTGCGGTAAAGCCCAGGCCTGTCAGCAGCGCATGAATCACATACAGGACCGGTGCGACAAACAGGAACAGGAATTCCAGCGGTTCAGTCGTCCCGCCAACCACACAGGCGATCAGACCGGAAATCAGCAGCCCTTTAATTTTAGGGCGATTTTCAGGACGTGCACAGTGGTACATCGCTAACGCCGCACCCGGCAAGCCGCCCAGGAACGCGGGCATTTTACCCTGAGACAGGAAGCGTGTGGCGCTTTCAGAGAAGCCTTGCGTGGTCGGGCAGCTCAGTTGCGCCTGGAAAATCGTCAATGCGCCGCTGACTGTATGACCACACACTTCTTGCGTGCCGCCCGCGTCGGTGAAGCGAATCAGCGCCACCAGAATATGATGCAGACCAAAGGGTAACAGCAGACGTTCACCAGTACCAAACAGCATAGGACCAAAAACACCGGCACTGTTGATCATATGACCCAGGCCACTGATGCCCATCGCGAAAACAGGCCATACCAGAGGGATCACCAACCCAACCAGCCCCATCACGACAGAAGAGACGATGGGGACGAAGCGGGTACCGCCGAAGAAGGCCAGCGCATCCGGCAGACGGATGTTATGGAAGCGTTCATGCAGCATCCAGACTATGATACCGGCGATCACTGCGCCGAGAATACCGGTGTCAATGGACTGAATACCCAGGATATTCTGGATATTGTTCGCTTTCAGAATCGCGGCGTCGGTCGTGGGCAGAATGCCTTTCGCCGTCAGCCAGAAGTTCACCGCGAGGTTCATCACCGTGTAACCGACAAATCCGGCAAACGCCGCCACGCCTTTGTTTTCACGCGCCAGCCCCAGAGGGATTGCGATACAAAACATCACAGGCAGGAAGCTAAAGGCGAAGGAGCCGACTTTGCTCATCCAGGTGAAGATGGCCTGCAGTACCGGATTACCTAATGCCGGCAGCAGGGTAATCACATCGTGGCTACTTAATGAGCTGCCAATCCCCAGCATAATCCCGCAAAACGACAGCAGGGCAACGGGCAACATGAACGTTTTACCCAACTGCTGAAAAAATTCCCATAATGTAATTTTTGGTGTGGTTTTCGCCGTCATTTAACGACTCCTTGTGAAAATCCATCGGTCATGAGTAAATTTGAGCAAGAAGATAAAACGTTTTACCTCATTTTAGTGCGGCAGAAATCACATTATCGAACGGTGATAGCGCGTATAACTAAAAGTAATTGATAAAACGTTTTATCGATCACGTTATCAGGGAGTTTGCCGTTTTTATGGCTATAGCCAAAAAAATCACTATTCACGATGTTGCACTCGCAGCCGGGGTTTCCGTCAGCACCGTTTCACTGGTGCTCAGTGGCAAGGGACGTATTTCAACGGCCACCGGCGAGCGGGTGAATGCAGCGATAGAACAACTGGGCTTTGTACGTAATCGCCAGGCCTCCGCGTTACGCGGTGGACAAAGCGGGGTTATTGGACTGATTGTTCGCGATCTCTCGGCACAGTTTTATGCCGAGTTGACGGCAGGATTGACGGAGGCACTGGAAGCGCAGGGGCGAATGGTGTTTTTGCTGCATGGCGGCAACGACAGTGACGTTCTGGCACAGCGCTTTACGCTGCTGCTCAATCAGGGGGTCGATGGCGTGGTGATCGCGGGGGCGGCAGGCAGCAGCGATACGCTGCGGGTTATGGCAGAAGAGAAGGGGATCCCGGTCGTTTTTGCCTCGCGCGCCAGTTACCTTGATGATGTGGATACCGTGCGCCCCGATAATATGCAGGCGGCGCAATTGCTGACAGAACATCTGATCCGCCACGGTCATCAGCGTATCGCATGGCTGGGAGGGCAAAGTTCGTCTTTAACACGCGCTGAACGCGTGGGCGGCTATTGCGCAACGTTGCTGAAGTATGGTTTACCGTTTCACAGTGACTGGGTGCTGGAATGCGCCTCCAGTCAAAAACAGGCGGCGGAAGCCATTACCGCTTTGCTGCGCCATAATCCCACCATCAGCGCGGTGGTGTGCTACAACGAAACGATCGCAATGGGGGCGTGGTTTGGCCTCATGCGGGCGGGGCGACAAAGTGGTGAGATGGGCGTCGATCGCTACTTTGAGCAACAGGTGTCGTTAGGGGCTTTTGCGGATGTGGCTGAAAACGCGCTGGATGATTTGCCGATTATCTGGGCGACAACGCCAGCGAGAGAAATGGGGTATACCCTGGCGGAGCGGATCCTGCAGCGTGTTGCAAACGAAGAGAGCCATTCCCGGACACAAACCTTATCCGCACGGCTTGTGGTGCAAAAATAACCTCTTCCACAGAGAAGGGGCAGATTGTTTATGAAGGTCTTGCCGGATGGCGGCTGAGGCCTTATCCGGCCTACAATGAGAAAGTTACGTTATTTGTAGGCCCGATAAGCATGCGCCATCGGGCATTTCGCGCTTTGCCGGATGGCGGCTGAGGCCTTATCCGGCCTACAATAAGATAGTTACGTTATTTGTAGGCCCGATAAGCTTGCGCCATCGGGCATTTCACTGCTTGTCAGTCGTCATTACTCCTGCGGTACTGGCAACGCCATGCCGAACATACCGACAAATTCATCCAGCGGCATTTTCTTACCGTTGAGCGTCACTTGTCCGTTGGCATATTGCAGACTGGTGCCAATAGTGTTGTTTTCCAGCGTCGTGATACGGAACATTTGCCCCATCGCCGCCAGACCATTCACCTGTTGTTTCGCCAGTTTTTCAGCTTCATCCTGTTGATAGCCTTCCAGTTTTGCCACCTGAGTCATGAATTCAATGGCCATATCCACCGGAATCGACAGTTTGCCGTCAACAGATTTGACGGTCCGGTCAACTTCTTCTGCCAGCGTCTGCGGCTCGCCCTGGGCGGCTGAGGGATCTTTGAGGAACAACGACAAATTGAGCGCCGTTTCGCCTTTGGCGTTTTTCCAGCTCAGCGGTGCCACGGTGATCACGGGCTCACCTTTCATCAGCAGCGGCAGGGCGCTGAAGAATGCTTCGGTGACTTTTTGCTGATACAGTTCCGGGTTACTCGCTATATCGGGTTGTAACAACAGTGCCTGAGTCTGCTCGTCGTACTGCTGGCTAAACTGATGCCACGCCGCGCCGTCAATCTGGCCGATTTTCAGTGTCAGTTTGCCGCTACCCAAATCCTGATTCTGCACCTTCAGGCTTTTCAGCACATAGTCCAGTTGGCTGTTGATGGTTTTGCCGTCGTTGACGAGATCGGTTTTCCCGTTGATCTCCATACCCTCCAGCAGCGCTAACTCTTTGCCTTCAACAGAAATTGAGACTTTTTCAAGCGACAATTTTTGATCGCCGACGCGCTCGCCGAAGCTGGCAAGCGTGCTTGAACCTTCGGTTTTCAGGTTGTTGAAAGAAAGCTGCACTTTCTGATTGTACTCATTCACCGCGTCAACCAGACCACTCTGGGCTTCACCGGAAAGGGAAACCACCTTGCCTTCTTTATCCGCGTTGAAGATGAATTCGCCGCCGCTGAATGCCACTTTCTCAGCATCTTTTTCGTAATTCAGTGGTTTTAACGACATCACTGAACGGGTGTCACCGCTGTAGCCAATACGCGAATTGATTTCAAAAGGCGTTTCGCCCTTCGCGATATCAAACAGCGGTTTGCTGACATCATTGTTTACCAGGGTGGTTTTCACCGAAGCCATGGACGGGATCAGGTTAAAGGTTTTCAACTGAGCGAACGGGAAGGGGCCGTGATCAACGGATTCGTTAAACACCACGCTCTGGCCCGCTTTCAGCCAGGGATTCTCTTTACCCGCCACTGGCTTAAGCACCAACTGTAGCTGGCTACTGAATACACCACGCTGATAGGTTTGGTAAGCCAACTCCACGTTCGCTTCCGGTGCGGTTCGTTTAATCTGTTCATTGGCCTGGTTGACCATCTCAGAAAGATGCGTTTCCAGCTTCTTACCCGTGTACCATGCACCGCCTGTCCAGACGACGCCGAGTGCAACGATCACTCCTGCAGCTACCAGCGATTTTTTCATATTGTTTATCCATAAAATGAAACCAGGCGGTAGGTACCGCCTGGCAAAGTCATAAGCCGTTTATTAGCTTAGCAAGAGTGGTTACAAAATTCAGTAAGTTGCTAGAGTTTGTTGTAAACCCGCGCTAAACGCCCCGCGCCGCTGGCTGCGACAGGCGACTCTGCGGCGCTGATAAACGCCGATTCTCCAGGCTTCAACACCAGACGTTGCTCGCCTTTACTCAGTACCGCTTCGCCTTCCACGCAGAACAGAATGGCCGCGCTTTGCTGGTCAATCTCAGTTTCCTGCGCGGACAGATCATGAAGTGAGAAGGCGAAATCATCGACCGGGATAGGGAAATCGAGCTCCGCGCCGTTTTTCACTGGCGTCGTCAGTAGCTGGTTTGCCGGTTTGGCTTCAAACTTCACGTTCGCGACCAGTTCCGGAATATCGATGTACTTCGGCGTCAGGCCCGCGCGCAGCACGTTATCGGAGTTCGCCATCACCTCCAGCGCCACCCCTTGCAGGTAGGCATGCGGCGTTTCGGCGAACAGGAACATCGCCTCACCTGGATTCAGCTTCACCACGTTCAATAACAACGGTGAGAAGAGGCCGCTGTCATCCGGGTAAAATTCGGCAATCAGACGGATGGTCTGCCAGGGTTCGCCGTGCTGGGTGTTCAGCGCTGCTTTGAGAATGGCCAGGGCTCGTGATTTTTCCTCCCCTTGCATATTCAGCAGTCCGGCAAATAACTGGCTGAGGCGTTCGGCATTAGGCTGCTCAAGGAAGTGTGCGATAGCGGTGTGTGCGCCTGCGACCGGCTGCAGGAGCGATACAATCTCAGAGAACTCACGAAACGCGTTCATGGCGAGGAACGGCGTCAGCGCAAATACCAGCTCCGGCTTGTGATTCGGATCTTTGTAATTGCGCTCTGCGGCATCCATCGGGATCCCGGCGGCATTCTCTTTGGCAAAACCGATTTCAGAGTTGCGTTTGTTCGGATGCACCTGAATGGACAACGGCTGTGCGGCACACAGAACCTTAAACAGGAAAGGTAACTCCTCAAAGCGTTGAGCTACGGCATCGCCAAGCAATGCGGATTTATCGCTTTCAATCACTTCACGCAGCGAGACGGCACGACCGCTGGCGTCTTCAACCTTTGAGCTGCTTTTAGGGTGCGCGCCCATCCACAGTTCTGCCATCGGTAACTGTTGCGGGTTTGCTATGCCGTAGAGTTCTGTCAGCGCGGTCTTACTTCCCCAGGCGTAGTTCTGCACCGAGTTGATGAGTTTTTGCATTTCAATGCCCTGTTTCAATTTGGAATAGAGAAGAACGTCATTCGGTTATTAAACCAAGAAACCTAATGGATGTAACCTGTGGGCGCAAAAAGTCGTACTTGTCTCAGTTTTTGTTAAAAATTTGTGTAGGATAGTGTAACTCGCTTTTAAAGAGGGCAAAGGAACACCTGCCCTGAAGCCCAAGATAATCAGACCGAGCAGTAAGTGAGAGAACAATGTCAAACAAACCCTTTCATTATCAGGATCCTTTTCCCCTCAAAAAGGATGATACCGAATACTACCTGCTGACCAGTGAACACGTTTCCGTGGCGGAATTTGAGGGGCAAGAAATCCTCAAAGTTGACCCGGAAGCCTTAACGTTGCTCGCTCGTCAGGCTTTCCATGACGCCTCGTTTATGCTGCGCCCCGCACACCAGCAGCAGGTTGCGGATATTCTGCGTGACCCGGAAGCCAGCGAAAACGACAAGTACGTGGCGTTGCAGTTCCTGCGTAACTCTGACATCGCGGCGAAAGGCATTCTGCCGACCTGTCAGGATACCGGCACGGCCATTATCGTTGGTAAAAAAGGTCAGCGCGTCTGGACCGGTGGCGGCGATGAAGCGGCGTTGGCGCGTGGCGTGTACAACACCTACATCGAGGACAACCTGCGTTATTCGCAGAATGCCGCGCTGGATATGTATAAAGAGGTCAATACGGGGACAAACCTGCCTGCGCAAATTGACCTCTATACGGTCGATGGCGACGAGTACAAATTCCTCTGCATCGCCAAAGGCGGTGGCTCTGCAAACAAAACGTATCTTTATCAGGAAACCAAAGCGCTGCTGACCCCCGGTAAGCTGAAAAACTATCTGGTTGAGAAGATGCGCACGCTGGGGACAGCGGCCTGCCCGCCGTACCACATCGCTTTCGTTATCGGTGGAACGTCAGCGGAAGCGAACCTGAAAACCGTGAAGCTGGCGTCAGCCAAATACTATGACGAACTGCCGACGGAAGGGAACGAACACGGCCAGGCGTTCCGTGATGTGGAGCTGGAAAAAGCGCTGCTGGTGGAAGCGCAAAACCTCGGATTAGGCGCTCAGTTTGGCGGGAAATATTTCGCCCACGATATTCGCGTCATCCGTTTGCCGCGTCATGGCGCTTCCTGTCCGGTCGGGATGGGGGTCTCCTGTTCGGCGGATCGCAATATCAAAGCGAAAATTAACCGTAAAGGGATCTGGATCGAGAAGCTGGAGCACAACCCCGGGAAATATATCCCCGAAGAACTGCGCAAAGCGGGTGAAGGTGAGGCGGTTCGTGTTGACCTGAATCGCCCCATGAAAGAGATCCTTTTGCAGCTGTCGCAATATCCGGTTTCGACCCGACTCTCGCTTAACGGCACCATCATCGTGGGGCGTGATATTGCCCACGCGAAACTTAAAGAGCGGATGGATAATGGCGAAGGGCTGCCGCAGTATGTGAAAGATCATCCGATCTACTACGCAGGTCCGGCGAAAACACCGGAAGGTTATGCCTCCGGCTCGCTCGGTCCGACTACCGCCGGACGCATGGACTCCTATGTCGATCAGCTTCAGTCGCAGGGCGGAAGCATGATCATGCTGGCAAAAGGTAACCGCAGTCAGCAGGTGACCGACGCGTGCCATAAACACGGCGGGTTCTACCTTGGCAGCATCGGCGGCCCGGCAGCCGTACTGGCGCAGGGCAGCATCAAGAGTCTGGAGTGCGTGGAGTATCCGGAACTGGGAATGGAAGCCATCTGGAAAATTGAAGTGGAAGATTTCCCGGCCTTTATCCTCGTTGACGATAAAGGAAACGACTTCTTCCAGCAGATTCAGACGTCGCAGTGCGCACGCTGCGTTAAGTAACGTCAGCCGCCCTTCGGGGCGGTTTTTTTTCGCACAAACCACCAAACGGGTGTGCTGTGATCGTTGATACTGATAAGACCGCGATCAAGTGGGCAATGTCGACACATAACCTAATCAATTCATTATGTAAGGAGCAGGTCATGGCAACGGTACGCAGCGAGAAAGATTCGATGGGCGCGATTGATGTCCCGGCAGAGAAGCTGTGGGGCGCGCAAACCCAACGTTCGCTTGAGCATTTCCGCATTTCTACGGAGAAAATGCCCGTCTTGCTGATCCACGCGCTGGCGCTCACCAAGCGTGCAGCGGCAAAGGTTAACGACGATTTAGGACTGCTGAGCTCAGAAAAAGCGGCTGCGATTATACAGGCTGCAGATGAGGTGTTAGCAGGTAAACATCCCGATGAGTTTCCACTGTCTATCTGGCAAACGGGCTCAGGGACGCAAAGCAACATGAACATGAATGAGGTGCTGGCGAACCGGGCAAGCGAGCTGCTGGGCGGCGTGCGCGGCATGGAGCGCAAAATTCATCCCAATGATGACGTCAATAAAAGCCAGAGCTCAAATGACGTCTTTCCGACGGCAATGCACGTCGCTGCACTGCTGGCGCTGCATCAACACCTCATTGTGCAACTGAAAGCCTTAACAAAGACGCTTAACGAAAAATCCCTGGCGTTTGCGGGTATCGTCAAAATTGGTCGTACACACCTCCAGGACGCGACACCGCTGACGCTGGGGCAGGAGATTTCCGGCTGGGTGGCGATGTTGGAGCACAACCTGCGGCACATTGAACACAGCCTGCCGCATGTGGCTGAACTGGCGCTGGGCGGTACGGCTGTGGGGACCGGGCTGAATACACATCCGGAATACGCACGCCGGGTGGCAGAGGAGCTGGCGGCGATCACCCATGCGCCTTTTGTGACAGCGCCCAACAAGTTTGAAGCGCTGGCGACCTGTGATGCGCTGGTGCATGCCCATGGGGCGCTAAAAGGCCTGGCGGCATCGCTGATGAAAATCGCCAATGATGTGCGCTGGCTGGCGTCGGGGCCGCGCTGCGGTATCGGTGAAATCGCCATTCCGGAGAACGAGCCGGGTAGTTCGATCATGCCAGGGAAAGTCAATCCGACGCAGTGCGAGGCGCTCACGATGTTATGCTGCCAGGTCATGGGAAACGATGTGGCGGTCAATATGGGCGGCGCGTCGGGTAATTTCGAACTAAACGTCTATCGCCCGATGGTTATTCACAATTTCCTGCAATCGGTTCGCCTGCTGGCGGATGGCATGGAAAGCTTCAACGAACACTGTGCGGTGGGGATTGAACCGAACCGGGCGCGGATTAACCAGTTGCTGAATGAATCGCTGATGCTGGTCACCGCCCTGAATACCCATATTGGTTACGACAAGGCGGCGGAAATTGCCAAAAAAGCGCATAAAGACGGGCTAACGCTGAAAGCCGCCGCGCTGTCGCTCGGCTATCTCAGTGAAGCGGAATTTGATAGCTGGGTGCGGCCAGAATTAATGGTCGGCAGCATGAAACTAAATCAGTAATCAGCCACATACAGGTGCAGTCGCTCAATGATCGGTCGCAGCGGCTGCGCCTGTGGTTTAAAACGGTGTTGAACGTTCGTCGCATCGTAATTCATCAGTTCCCCGATATCCGGAATGCCTGCGCCGTTCTGTGCATTGATTAACGCAATCAGTGGAGACGGGCAGGCATGCTGAACCTGTTTTTGCTCGCCTTTGTACCAGACGCGGGCGATGGGCTGGACCTTCACCGGACGTTTAATTTTGAGTTTCGCCTGTTGTGGCAAGGCGGCGATATCCTGATATTCACGTTCCAGTTTTGCCTGCCACTCTTCACGTGTCCAGGGATGAACGCTGCGCGGGGTATTAAGGCTCTTTTCCAGTTGTGCCAGAACGTCATCGCGCTTCAGATTCTTAATGATATGTTTGTTGGCCCATCCAAAACGCAACGTGGCCGGGTCGTTAATAACGGTTAATGTGCGGTAGGCATTCAGGGTGATCAACCCTGGCAGGTGGCGATGTACCCACTCAAAGCGCGCCGCGGAGGGTAAACCAGATTCCTTTGTCACAATATGTTCAAAGGTCGTTTTCAGTTGGTTTATCTGTTGCACCTGATGTTCCAGAGAACGCTGGCTGTCGTTATCAACCTGATAGCACACTACGCCAGGCAGACGAACCGCCGCTTTACTGCTGCGCGTCTCCGACTGCTGCTGGATAAACAGATGACGATAATGTGTCAGTGCCAGCGTCTGCGCTTCTTTACCCAGATGCTGTTTCACTGCGATACACTCCAGCGGCGAATGTTCGGCCTCTTTGGTCACTTCAGGCAGTGAAAAAACGCGGGCAACCATGAGCTGATGCTGGCTGAGTTCTTCCGTCAGGGTCGCTAGCGCCTGTTCCATTTGGCGGAAGGTCGTGTTCAGTCGATCGACGATATCGTAGCGGGCCATTGCGCACTCTCATTAGTTACAACATACTAACTGTATAACACGGTTTTTCACCTGTGACTACCGTGCGGTCAGTGTCAGGCAGAGGGAAATTCGGGAAGCGTGTGCCAGACAAGCCAGGAAAAGCGAAAACGGGCACCGCCCAACTCGCTTTCATCGCAGGCCACTGTGCCACCCATGGCCTGGGCGATGGAGTGAACAATCGCCAGGCCCAGACCGCAACCTCCGGTTGCACGATCGCGACTCGGATCGAGTCGGACAAAAGGCTCAAAAACCGACTCTCTGGCCTCTGGCGCAATACCTGGGCCGTCGTCTTCAACGATCAGTGTGGCGTGATTCCCGTTAAGTAAAAGCTGTATCTGCACGGTAGACCGGCAATATCGCAGCGCGTTGTTCAACAAATTATCCAGCACGCGTTCCATCAGGCGCATATCCAGCGCGCCATAATCGCCGCTGACAAGCTGCGAGATGTGCAACTTCCGCTCAGGATTGACGCTTTGCACATCATCAATGTGGGCAGTAAGCCAGGCGGGCAGGTCAGGTTCGCTGAGGTGCAGTTCATTCTGCGGTCTGTCGAGGCGCGCATAGGTAAGCAGTTCTTCAATTAACGCTCCGAGCTGACTGATATCACGATTGAGCGCCAGAGATTCTTGCTCACTAAGATTTTCACTCATTTCCAGCCGATAGCGAAGGCGCACCAGCGGGGTGCGTAATTCGTGGGCAATCCCGTCAATCAACTGCTTTTTACTGGCGATCAGCGCATTGATGTTATCCGCCATCTGGTTAAACGCTACGCCAAGCCGTTCAAAACTGGAGCCGCTGTCAAAATGCAGGCGTTCGCTTAAGTGACCCTTCCCAAATCGCTGTGCGGCGGATTCCAGGCGCAACATATCCTGCCAGTGCGGGCGCATCCAGATAAACACCGGAAAGGCGAGTGAAATGGCGATAAAGGCTATCAGCGCGATATCCAGCAGGCGCATCTGATGGAGAAAATAGAGATAAGGCACCGGCCCAACGGCTAACACATAGTGGCTGCGCGGGATGCGCTGAATGAAGGTGTACTGATCGTCGAGCGCAATGATGTCACCTTCACGCAGGCGCTGCATGCTTTGCGCATCCAGCCTGAACTGGGACAGCGGCTCCACGCGAAGATCAAACGAGAGGTTTAAATCCATTTCTTTGAGCGTTTTGCTCCAGTCGCGCGGTGGGATTTCGCGTAATTCGCTACGCATCAGATACAGCGAGCTTTTCATCAAATCATCGAGCGACTGGCGACCCGCCCGTTCTGCGGTGAATTTATACACCAGGCCGACCAGCAGGGTCATCACCAGAAAGCAGACAAAAAGCAGGAGATAAAACTGCACGAACAGTTTTTTCATTCAAATCCCCGATGGATGTGATGTGCTTTCGTCCCAGGCGTGTGGGGCAAACAGGTAACCTTTATTACGCACAGTCTTAATACGATAGGGCTCGGTGGCGTTATCCAGCAGCTTTTTACGCAGGCGAGAAATGGCGACGTCCACGCTGCGATCCATGCCGTCGTAGCTCACGCCACGAAGGTTTTTCAGCAACGCATCGCGGTCCATGATTTGCCCGGCATGGGTGGCGAGTTCCCATAACAGCTCAAAGTCGGCAGTAGATAGCGCAATTTGTTCGCCGCTAAGTTGCACCGCACGATTAACCGGGTCAATGGTCAGGGAGCCAAAACGCAGGGCTTTGTGCGGCGTCGCTGCCGCGCTTTGAATGCCTTTTGTCTGGCCTGACTGCTCGTTCTGGCGTAGATGCAGGCGAAGACGCGCCAGCAGGACGGCGGGGGGCGTGGTTTTCAGAATATAGTCACAGGCGCCCATTTCCAGCGCCAGAATATGGTTCATGTCACTGTCGAGGGAGGTGAGCAGAACAATAGGGCCTTGCCATTGTCCTTGCAGATCGCGACAAAGCGTCATGCCGTCTTTGCCTGGCAGCATAATATCCAGCAGCACCAGATCCGGCTGAACCTCGAGAATTCTCGCCTCTGCCAGATCGCCTCGCGGTTCGACCACCACATCAAGATCATGCTTTGCCAGATAAGCCGCAATGAGCGCGCCCACTTCCGGGTCGTCTTCAACAAATACAATCGTGTTCATTATCTTTCTGCCGATCAGAAAACGCCAACATACACCGCCACGGCTTTTGCTTCCATTAATCTTTCCTAAACGTAACCGCTTCCGCTATGCTAACCGTCGATGTTATTGATGTGTAAAGGCAAGGTAATGGGTCTTGTGATTAAAGCCGCCCTGGGTGCGCTGGTAGTGGTGCTGATTGGTTTACTGGCAAAAACGAAAAATTACTATATTGCAGGGCTGATCCCGTTGTTTCCGACCTTTGCGTTAATTGCCCACTACATAGTGGCCAGTGAGCGCGGCATTGAGGCGCTAAGAACGACCATTGTGTTTAGCATGTGGTCGATCATTCCCTATTTTGTCTATCTCGTGTCGCTGTGGTATTTCACCGGCTTTCTGAAGCTACCGGTGGCGCTCGGCGGGGCGGTTCTCTGCTGGTGTCTGAGCGCCTGGCTGTTGATTTTCTGCTGGGTGAGATTGCACTAACGCAGATGGCGGCCGCCGTCCACGGCTAAACTGCGACCGGTCACAAAGCAACTGGTCAGAAGGTAATCAATCAGGTCGATCACTTCTTTCTCGCCAGGGGCGGTTTTCATCAGCGACTTGTTGAGTGCCTGTTGGCGATATTGCGCATCGTCACCGTCATTAAACAAAATGAGCGAAGGGGCGATAGCGTTCACTTTGACCTCTGGGGCCAGTTTGCGGGCGAACGAACGGGTCATGTTGTCCAGTGCAGCCTTGCTGGCGGCGTAGGCGATATGTTTGTCGCTGCCTTTCTCTACGACATAATCGGTAAAGTGAATAATATCACTGGCGGCATGACCGCGACCACGCAGCATCCCTTCAAGCGCATGATTGAGCAGGTAGGGCGTATTGACGTGAATTTGCATCATGCACGCCAGTACGTCAGAAAGCGGTGTTCCGGGTTTTTCCGCCATCCACGCACTGGCGTTATGGATGATGGCGCGCAGGCCTGTCGCGTTCTCTTTAACCTTGTCGGCAAAGGCCAGAACGCCTTCATTGGTGGAAAAATCCGCCTGGATGCACAGCGCGCCGGCATTAGTAAGCCCGTCAATAGCGGGATAATGTGTCCGGTAACTGACGATCACCGGCTGTTTCTGGTTCAGAAAGTGCCAGGCGATCGCAAGACCAATGCGGCGACCGCCACCGGTAATCAGCACTGGCTGAGGAAGTTGCTTACCCATCGAAAACTCCTTATACGCCTGTGGACCAGGGAATTAGCGTCAAACGATGGGAGGCGTTTACGCTACCAACAACCAGGTTGCCGGAACGGCGGCAATCAGTAACAGACCAATCAGAACCATTTCCTGGCGATTGAGCACATTATCATGTGTATGCGTCTTGCGTGCGTACAGGAACACCAGCAGGCCCGGCGCGTAAAGCACGACCGACAGCAACAGGTGCATCGGCCCGGACGCATACAATAACCATAAGCCATAAATGCACGCACCGACACCCACCGCCCGATGAAGTGGGCGGGTCGCGATTTTCAGTAAGAACGCGCCCACCAGAAAATAGGGGACCAGGATCATTTCTGAGGCAATGGTCAGTAGCGTGTTGTAATCCGAGCCGGTGAGCCAGATGAGCACCAGACAGATCTGAACACAAAGATTGGTGAGCCACAGTGAAGCCGAAGGCGCGCCTTGCGTATTCTGGCGGGCGAAAATACGCGGGAAGGCCTTATGCGTTGACGCGAGGAACGGAACTTCTGCCGCCATAATCGTCCAGCTCAGATAGGCCCCGCAAACGGAGACAATCAGTCCCGCAGCGATGATAATTTCTCCCCACGGCCCCATCATTTCTACCATCAGCCCCGCCATTGACGGGTTGCGGATCTCCGCCAGTTCGGGCCGGGCAACCACGCCAAGTGAGAGCAGGGTGACCAGCAGATACACGCCCAGCGCGGCGAGTACTGCCAGCAGCGTCGCGCGGCCAACATCGCGCTTATTACGAGCGCGGGCAGAGACCACAACCGCACCTTCCACACCGATGAATACCCAAAGGGTAATAAGCATGGTGTTTTTTACCTGCTCCCAGACGGGTACACCCAATGCGACCCCGCTAAAATCGAGAGTAAAGACGTCAAGCCGGAAAGCGATAAAGGCCAGCACAATGAACAGGCCCAGCGGCAGCAGTTTTGCCAGTGTTGCCACGAGATTGATGCTGGCGGCAGTTTGTACGCCACGTAATACCAGAAAGTGAACCACCCACAGCAAAATGGAGGCGCCAACGATAGACTGCCAGGTGTTTCCGTCACCGAACAGACGAAGTTCAGGCGTGTCGGTAAAGAAGCTGAGAGCGGAGAAAACGATCACCAGATAAGAGACGTTGGCGATAACCGCGCACAGCCAGTAGCCCCAGGCCGAGCAGAAACCAATCAGTTCTCCGAAGCCTTCACGGGCATACGTGAAGATCCCGCCATCCAGTTCCGGACGGATACGGGTCAGGATCAGCATGGCGAACGCCAGCAGTAATATTCCAGCCCCGGTAATCGCCCAACCGATGAGCAACGCGGCCGGGCTGGCAACAGCGGCCATGTTCTGCGGCAGACTGAAGACACCTGCGCCAAGCATTGAGCTTAAAACCAGCGCGGTGAGTGCGCTCAGTCCCAGTTTTTTTTCCATGATAATCCAGTGATAAAAACGTACATTGGAGAATAATTATTGTGGCAAAACGCATAAAAATGGTGAAAGCCACTAAGGCGCGGGATTTTACGAAGAGAAGAGACGGCATGCAATGGTCGGAGAAAGATTTGTGACTAATAATACTAAAGGCGGCATAAAGCCGCCTTATTTTGCTACAAATGCTGCTTATTTATACAAATCAGCGCTCACGGTCATGTTGTTACCACGTTCCTGCCACTGGCGGGTAATGTGATAGTACTTCGCCCCTTTCTTCGCCGCACGTTTGGCGACCTGATAAGAGACTTCCGTCATGCTGTTGTAGTTGCCGGTGAACTTGATGCTGTCGAACGGCACCATCATAGCGGCTGTGGCTTTGTTCAGTTCTTCAACTTTGGTGCCATCCGGAAGTGTGACGGTGTAACGTCCACCTTTGGTTGACTGCGTTTCGAAGAAGCGACCCACTTCGGCACTCGGTGATGCGGTAGTCGCAACACCTGGGATCTCAACGTTCTTCGCGGCTGTGCCACCGGCTGCCAGCGCAGCACGGCCTGCATCGGAATCGGCCGGGATGGCATCCGCGCTCTGCACGATACGTTTTTTCGCATCTTTCTTATAAATGAATGCGGTTATACGCTGGTTGCCACCCTGGTTCGCATCAATCTGACGCACGATATAGAAAGCGTAAGCGCCTTTTTCACGGGCAGCTTTCGTAATGGCGTTATTCACTTCCGGCTGGCTGCGATAGAAACCCTGCACCGTCACGGTATCAAACGGCTCAATCAGTACGGCTTCAGATTTCGGTAATTCAACGATGCCATTAATGACGCGGTTTTGGCTGACTTCGGCTTTTTCGGCGTCGGCTTTATAGAAGTCTGCAACAACACGCCAGTTACCGCTGTTACCAAAATCGGATGTATCGACAACATAAAATGAGGCGGCACCTTCTTTGTCCGCACGGCGGTTAACGGCCTTCACCGCATCGCCAATCGCATTAAAACGGCCCGTGACCGTGACACGGTCGTACGGTTTCAGTGCTGCTGCTTGCTCCGGCGTCAATTCTGTTGCTGCGTTGACGGAAAAAGCCGTCGCAGAAAGAAGAGCGGACGCCAGGAGAGTGTTCTTAAGCTTCATAAAAATAATCCTTCGCCTTGCGCAAACCAGGTACTGGTATTGTTATTGACTAGAAACGTGGCTGATTATTGCATTTAAACCCGGTGAATGTCTGCGTCATTTTTCAATCTACATAACGAATAAAGTCACAAGGTCGATAACAATTTATGATATGTCGAAAAAATGGCCATTTCACGACGTAAACTGATAAAGAGGCTGAATTTCATAAGTTAATTTAATGTTAATTGATTGATCTTCTGTGGCGCTAAATCATGTTTTGCCGTTCCACCTGAGCGATTTATTGGTCTTTCGCGAAGAATTGAAGGTCATTATCCCGGTCTGAGGGCTGAATCGTTCATATTTTGCAAATTACCTGGCAAATTCTGTTTTTTGGCGCTAGATCACAGGCGCTATTTTCAGTACGTTATAGGAAGTTTGTTACTGTTTTATTTTGCCGGGGTAAAACCTACCTCCTGCGTGGAGTGGCGAGCGTCATTCCACGTTCACTGACAAACCATCATCAAAAATACCGATGGAAGGGAACATTATGCGAATTGGCATACCAAAAGAACGGTTTACCAATGAAACCCGCGTAGCAGCAACGCCGAAGACGGTTGAGCAACTGCTGAAGCTGGGTTTCACCGTCGCGGTAGAGAGCGGCGCGGGTGGACTGGCGAGTTTTGACGATAAGGCTTTTGTAGACGCGGGCGCGGAGATTGTTGATAGCAGCGCTGTCTGGCAGTCAGAGATCATTCTGAAGGTCAACGCGCCGCAAGACGATGAAATTCCGTTACTGAATCCTGGCACCACGCTGGTCAGTTTTATCTGGCCTGCGCAGAATCCAGAATTAATGCAAAAGCTGGCTGAGCGTAATGTGACGGTGATGGCGATGGATTCCGTTCCGCGTATTTCGCGTGCGCAGTCGCTGGATGCCTTAAGCTCCATGGCCAACATTGCAGGTTATCGCGCGATTGTCGAAGCGGCACATGAGTTTGGTCGCTTCTTCACCGGACAGATCACCGCGGCGGGCAAAGTGCCGCCGGCAAAAGTGATGGTCATTGGCGCGGGCGTCGCTGGTCTGGCCGCCATCGGCGCGGCAAACAGCCTGGGCGCGATTGTGCGCGCTTTTGACACCCGTCCGGAAGTTAAGGAACAGGTCCAGAGTATGGGCGCTGAATTCCTCGAGCTGGATTTTAAAGAGGAAGCGGGCAGCGGCGATGGTTATGCCAAAGTGATGTCCGAGGCGTTTATCAAAGCGGAAATGGAACTCTTTGCCGCACAGGCGAAAGAAGTCGACATTATCGTAACCACCGCGCTCATCCCGGGTAAACCGGCACCGAAGCTGATCACCCGGGAAATGGTTGACGCTATGAAAGCGGGCAGTGTGATTGTCGATCTGGCGG
>OKVW01000262.1_pt1 | contig 34795 bp, 26 predicted proteins | sample 1606991 | NCBI WGS metagenome assembly OKVW01 (sample SAMN03281021, study PRJEB24777) | human gut metagenome | isolation source: fecal sample PR177 from 1 month old male Malay infant, vaginal delivered... | reverse complement strand
TTGTAAGCGGGTACTGAGCTGCGAAATGCATCAGGATTTCGGAGCGAATACCCGCGTGCCGCCAAAAAGGGCTTCGGAAAGGTTAGAAAATGCCAGTTCTGCGTTAAGCACTCCAAACCAATGTCCTGGTCCGCCCCCTTCTCTTTCCGTACACTACCTCTATCTACAAAGCGTCCTTACTCAGCGAAACCCAAATTTAGTGTTTTATAACCGCATGTCCTCACTATGTTCCTACTAAGTAAAGACTTCGTAGTATATCTGCAACCTGCAATTGTACGCTCTAGAGAAGTATTTTAATTCCGAAACTGTTACATCATAAAATTTATGACATATGATAAATTTTTGGACTTATGGGAAGATGGATTTCAATGTTAAAATGATCCTGTAATTAAGAAACAGACGTACACCTGATGCAGATATCAGGTACTTAACAAGGATTCTCAACAAGTGCCGCCCGGTGCAAATACGCCACTATATAGCACCCGCTATCTGCGCCAGCTGCACATCTGTGAATCTAGCCGTAGCCCGCTACGCCGTCGATTCACAGACGCACACCTGACACAGATATCAGGCACTATATATCGACGTATTTACGCCGGGCGGCACTTGTTATACAAAAGTACAGTTTATGGAAAAGGAGAGATTGGATATGAAAAAGAAATTATTGAGTTTATTTATGGCTGCATGTATGGTTTTACCGCTGGCTGCATGCGGCGGGCAGAAAGCAGATGAAACGAAAGGGGCAGACACTTCTGCAGCACAGGGGGAGACAACGGCCGGGGAGACATCCGGGAAAACGGAAGCAGACAGCAAGGCAGCTTCCGATGCTTCGGCAGATGGAAAAGAAATTACCCTCACCGTAATGCATGGAAGACCGGACCCCACCGATACCCTGCATCAATATTATCTGGATGTTCAGAAGCGCTATGAAGAGAAATATCCGAATGTTAAAGTAGAGTATGAAGTCTATGATAATGAAACCTATAAGAAAAAGCTGCAGATCTACGGCTCCACCAAGAGTATGCCGGATGTATTCTTCGTATGGTCCAATCCATCTGAGTTTTTACCTTATGTAAATGCAGGTCTGGCTGCAGAATTAAATCCCGGGGACTTTAAGGATTTCAACTTTACACCGGGGGCACTGGAAGGAGCAACCGTTGACGGAAAATTACTGGGGCTGCCGGAACTGATTGATTATTGGTATCTCTATGTAAACAAAAAAATATTCGAAGATAATAATATTAAAATCCCGACTACCATGAGTGAATTAAAGACAGCGGTTACCGAGTTAAACAAGGCAGGTATCGCACCGATTTCCATGAACGGAAAAGATCTGTGGAACCAGTCGGTTATGTTTAACGACATACTGTTCCGCTATACAGGTGGCGATCCGAATCCCATTTGGGATGCAGCTTCCCAGAAGACAAAATTTGCAGAGACTAAAGAGTTTACCGAAGCAGCAGACATGTACAAGGAACTGGTAGATATGGGATTATTCCAAAACAGCTGGACATCCGATGATGAAGCTACATCCAAGAACCTGTTTGTACAGGGAAAAGCAGCGATGTGGTATACAGGAACCTGGAACAATGCCATTGCCACATCAGAAGATACACCCCAGGAATTGCGTGACAATGTTGCCATCATTCCGTTCCCGTCTGTGGATGGCAAGGACACCAGCGACTGTCTGATGGGACGTGAAGGAGTCAGTATGATGGTTGCAGAAAATTCGGAATATAAACCGGAGGCAGTTAATTATCTGAAAGAATTTTTTGATCCTGATTTTTATCCGAAGGCATGCTGGGAAAATGGAATCGGTATTCCAATGCAGAAGTTTGACCAGTTCGTAAAAGATACAGATGCAGATCTGTTAAAAGAAGCCGCGAAATCAATAAGCGGAGCTAAAGCTGTGGCAAGCCACCCATATGCGTTCCGGCTGAATGCAGTGTTTGAACAGGAGTGTAAGGATCTGACTATGGCGTTCCTCTTAGGACAGAAAACAACAGATGAATTCTGGAAGGCTACCGATGAAGCAGCAGCAGCAAACCAGGTAAAATAAAGTTCCGGAAGTAATCAGACAGGAGTCAATATGAATGCAAAAAAGAAAAAAATATTAAAAAAATATCTGACGGTGACAATCATACTGATCCCGGGACTTCTATTCTTCGTAGGAGGAATTCTATATCCGCTGTTTCGCAGTATTAAAATGTCCATGTACAGCGCCACGGGATTAGATGTGGGAACTTTTGTGGGACTGCAGAATTACAAAGATTTAATGGGGGATGAAGTATTTTGGATATCTGTCCGAAATGCAGTCCTCCTGGCACTGGGATATATTTTTATCTCACATCCCATTGCAATTGTGGTAGCATGGAATATCCGCAAGCTTTCGCCAAAAGTGGAAAAAGTGTTCCGGACGCTGCTTTTCGTACCTGCGGTTATCAATATCGTTGTACTGGTGAAAATATGGGTTTTTATGTACAACCCGGATTTTGGAGTCATCAATACCATATTGAGAACCCTTGGTCTGGATGGGCTTACCAGGAACTGGCTGAACGACCCGGCGACAGCACTTCCGGCAGTCATGATTATGGCGATCTGGATCGGGTGGAGCTGGAGTTTTCTTTATGACTATGTTGCAATTAAGAGCTTACCAGAAGATGTCTTTGAAGCTGCAAGAGTCGACGGAGCAAGCGGATTTTTCCTGCACTTTCGGATCACCCTTCCCATGCTACTCCCGGTTATCAGCGTCTTCTTTGCCACCGCGATTATCAATGCCTTTAAGACCATGGAGATTGTAATGCTTTCCACAGACGGAGGTCCGTTAAATGTAACACAGTTTGTAGCAAACTATATGTATCTGAGAGGGTTCAGGACTTTCCAGCTGGGTTATGCCAATGCCATCAGTGTCATATTTGCTGTAATGTGTATTCTGGTAACTATTGTATTTTTCCGCTTTACGAAGCAGGATATCGCAGATTAGGGGGACTCTGATGAAACAGAAAAAAGCATATACAAGAATCGTATTCATTGTATTTATCATCATCGCGCTAATCCAGGTGTATCCTCTGATCTACTTGTTTGATTTCTCACTTTTGCAGAATAATGACTTTTATGTTTCGGGAATTTTTAAAATACCAGATCCGCCTCAGTGGATCAATTATGCAAAAGCCTGGATTACCGGAAATGTACCGAAATTCATGTTTAACAGTCTGGTAGTCTGCGTGGTTTCCATTGCAGCAACCCTGTTTCTGGTACTGACCATGTCCTACATATTTGTGAAAATGGAATGGAGGGGGCGTAAGTTTTTCTTCTGGATGATGCTTCTTGGCATGATGATTCCACCCCATACCACTTTAATCGCCAATTATTCGCTCTATGAGACCATGGGCATCCGGGACACCTATTTTTCAATGATCATCCCTTACATCGCATTTAACGTTCCTTTTGGGCTGTTTCTCATGGCTGGGTATTTAAAAACGATCCCCACTTCCATGATTGAATCCGCACAGATTGACGGCTGCGGCGTCTTCAAAACTATTTTTGCCATTATCGGTCCGCTTACAAAGCCGGCATTGTCCAGCATTGGAATTACAACGTTTATTAACTGCTGGAATGAATATGTAATGGCATCCACCTTTTTAAGTAAAGATACCTATAAGACACTGCCCCTTTCAATAACAAAATTTACATCGGAGCACGGGGCAGATCTGGCAGCACAGTTTGCAGTCATGGCAATTGTAGCAATTCCGGCTATCCTGATATATTTTCTGTTCAGTGAGAAAATTACGGAAGGAATCATGGCTGGTGCTGTAAAAGGTTGATTTTACAATGATTAGACAGGGAAGGATAAAAACATGATTTATGAAAAGGAATATACAAATCAGATTTCATTTCCTTTGGGAGGAATTGGTACCGGAAGCATAGGGCTTTCCGGTACCGGGAGGCTGATAGACTGGGAAATATTCGGAAGGCCAAATAAACAAAGTTATAACGGATATTCTCATTTTGCAATAAAAGTTGAAAAAGACGGCAGGGTTTTGGATACACGAATTTTAAATGCCGACCTGGCGCCTCATTATATGGGAGGCGTTAAGACAGAAAATATTCACAGCGGTTTTGGGTTTGGCCCGGATCAGATCACCATGGCAGGTTTTCCACATTTTAAAGAAGTCCGGTTTGAGGGAGAATTCCCGGTTGCGTGTCTTGCGTATAGAGATGAACACTTCCCATCAGAAGTAAAGCTTACGGCATTTAACCCCATGATTCCGTCCGATGCCTGGAACTCCTCGGTTCCCGCCGCATTTTTTGAGTTCGAAATTGGAAACCCTACAGAAGATGATTTGGATTATATGCTGGCATTTTCCGTTTCTAATCCTACGGGAACGAAAAAGGTCTGCCACCGTTATGAAGAAAAAGATGGCAGAAGCTATTTGAAGTTAGACTGCGGGGAATATGACAAAGAGGATTACCATTTCGGAAATCTATGCCTATCCACAGACTGTGAAGAAACCAGCTTTCAGGAATACTGGTATCGGGGAGGCTGGAGCGACGGTGTGGAAATGTACTGGAATGATCTCACAGGCGGCGGGAAATTAAAGAACAGAAGATATGAATCCGATTATATGGTAAACCAGCAGGTGGTGCATGACGTGGGAACCCTGGCGGCACACGTACATATTCCGGCTGGCAAAGCAAAGAAAATCAGGTTTGTGCTCTCCTGGTACTATCCCAATATTGTGAAAAGCTGGGAAGTAAAATATCATCCCGAAAAGCGGATGGAAGATATGCCGGTATGGAGAAACTATTATGCGTCCATGTTCCCATCGTCCCGTGCATGCGCGGATTATGCCATGAAAAACTTTGACAGTTTACAAAATCGTACACTGCTGTTTAAAAATATCTTATTTCGCTCCAGCCTGCCAAAAGAAGAGCTGGATGCGGTGGCATCGAACTTGTCTACGCTAAAGTCAGCAGCGGTACTGCGTTTGACAGATGGCTCTTTTTATGGGTTTGAAGGATGTATTGAGGATGCCGGATGCTGTGAGGGATCCTGCCAGCATGTGTGGAATTATGCCTATGCCCTGCCGTTTCTATTCCCGGGACTGGAGCGGAGTATGCGTGATCTGGAGTTAAAATACAGTATGGCGGCAGACGGACGTATGGGATTCAGACTCCAGCTGCCCCTTGGAACACCGCCAGCAGATTTCCGTGCCTGTGTAGACGGACAAATGGGATTTGTTATAAAAGTATATCGGGAGTGGAAGATATCCGGTGATGATAAATGGCTGAAAGAAAACTGGACAGGGGTGAAAAAAGCCCTGGAGTATGCCTGGAGTGAAAGCAATGAAGATCTGTGGGATGAGGGATGCAGCGGAGTGCTCAGGGGCAGACAGCATCACACCCTGGATATGGAACTGTTTGGAGCCAATTCCTGGCTGCAGGGATTTTACCTGTGTGCATTAAAAGCTGCAAGTGCTATGGCGAAATATCTGGGAGATTCCAAAAAGGCAGAACTTTACCGGGAAATCTTTTTAAAAGGCAAAGAATGGACAGACCGCCATTTGTTCAACGGCAGGTACTATTGCCAGGATATTGTACTTTCAGACCAGTCCGTGCTGGAGCCATTTAAGGATCAGGCCTGCCTGTTTGGGGATGGTACCATGGATATCTACTGGAATGAAGAAAACGGGGAAATCAAATACCAGATTGGGGAAGGCTGTATGATCGATCAGGTCATTGGACAGTGGCATGCCAATAACTGCGGATTGGGTGAAATCTTCCAGGAAGAGCAGACGAAAAAATCCCTGGAGAGCATATACCGGCATAACTATCACAAATCCATGAGAGAGATTGCCAATCCCTGGAGGCTTTATAATCTGAATGATGAAGGCGGAACCATGATCTGCACCTGGCCGCAGGGAAAGAAAAGACCTGCCATCCCACTGACGTATAACAGCGAAACCATGCATGGATATGAGTATCAGTTTGCCTGCCATCTGGCACAGATGGGAATGTGGGAGGAGAGTCATGAGGTAGTAAAAGCAGTCCGGGATAAATACGATGGTTGCAAGAGAAACCCCTACAATGAGATCGAGTGCGGAAGTAATTATGCGAGAAGCATGGCAAGCTATGGACTGCTTCTGGCATATGGAGGTTTTTGCTATGATATGACAAAAGGGATGATTGGCTTTTATCCCAGAACGGATGTGGATCAATTCGAATCATTTTGGAGCCTGGACGGAGCCTGGGGAAGATTTTACTGTAAAGGGAGTGAAATGAAATTCCAGGTTTTAGAAGGCAGTATCCGGATAAAGGAGTTTCACTGGGGATGGCTTCAGGGAAAACTGGCGGATCGGTGCAGTGCCAGTGACTGGAGGCAGAAAGGTGAGATATTATACCTGGATGTTACGCTTTATGAGGGCGAACAGATTTTGCTTAGCTGCAAGGGTTGATATAAAGCGATGTCACAACGGGGCTGAGCAATGCCGGCAAAAGAGTAATATCACAACATGGATGACACAATACAGGTTAACGAAAAGGAAGACAAGGCGCTTACATGAAACGCCTGTCTTCCTTTTTATTAACCATCAATCAGTTTTACCCTACGGTAATCGGTGGGAGTAAAGCCGGTCATTTTTTTAAATACATGATTAAAATACCGGTAATTCTGGTAACCTACCAATTCCGCAATATCTACCACACGCATACCTGGGGTATTCAACAGTTCGCAGGCTTTCTCAATGCGTACTTTGGTGAGGTAGACGGAAAAGTTCATGCCCAGATGCTGGGAAAACAGGCTGGACAGATAATTATAAGAAATAAAAATACGGTCAGCCACATCCTGCAGGCTCAGATCCTCCGAATAGTGAAGCATGATATATGTGGTTGCCTTCTCCAGTAATTCCAGCGTTGAGACAGATCCGGGAAGGGTTTCCCCGGAGCTATCCGAAGCTTTCGGGGAGTTGGAGGTTAAGCGGGACAGTGCAGTCTGATATGCCTGCCTGCAGGAGAAAATATCCTCCATTACCCCGCCTTCACATAGGGTTACTTTTGACTTCAAAACGCTGTTTAATTGTTGGGCGGCATTTGACAGCACATCCGTAACCTCTTCATAGGTGCTGTTGGCTAACGGGAAGATGATTAAAATCTGTTCATTGCACAAAAAAATTTCAGTATTTGTAATGCGCTCCAGAAGTTCATTTAAAATATTATTGCTGCAAAACAACAGCAGGTCGGTATCAGCAGGATTTTCCGGGCTGTGGGTAAAATCAAAATCCAGGAGGAACAGGGCACATTTGGATAAAAGATGTCCGGAATGCATATTTATCAGATCGTTTTTCGTACAGGCATGATAGTGGAACAACAGTGATATGACTGCCTGCTGACGCAGTGTGGGCAGGTTGCCAATGAAATTTTCATAATAAGCATTCAGCGCGGCTGTGTTCTGCCGTTCCAGATCAATTTTCCTGGCAGCACTGCCCAGTGCTTCTGCCAGATCGTCTCTGGAACAGGGTTTTAACAGGTAGTTGGTGATGCCGAGCCGAATGGCAGTTCTGGCATAATTAAAATCGTCGTAACCGGTTAAAATGATAATTTTGGTATTCGGGCAGCGTTTCACCAGTTGTTCGGACAGCATCAGGCCGTCCATAACCGGCATTTTTATATCTGTCAGTATAATGTCCGGGGAAGTATCGCCCAGATGGTCGAGACATTCTTTTCCGTTAGCATAAACACCGTCTACTTGAAAATCGGTGAGATTTTTACGGATAGTAGCAGCAATGGTATTGGCGATAAACTGCTGATCCTCTACAATAATAACGCTATACATGATCTGTTTCCTCCTGTAGTGTTTTGGTGACCGGAAGTTCCAGCAGGATGCAGGTACCGGAATTTATCTGGGATTCTATCTGAAAAGACATCCTTGTTCCATAATAAATCTGCAGCCGATGCAGAATGTTGGGAATAGCATAACCTTTGTCAGAAGACTCACCGTCTTTCGTAACGCCTGGGGTATCCGCATTTAAAAGCTTGTTTATAGAAGCCTGATCCATGCCCCTGCCGTTGTCCCGGATGGAAATAGATACCGTTTCTGTATGATCGGTAATGGTAACGGTAAGCCGGGGATTATCCATGTTATCATCTAAACCGTGGACGATTGCATTTTCAATCAGCGGCTGCAGCAGAAAGCGGGGCAGGTATGTTCCCTTAATAGAATCCGGAACCGTTAACGTATAAGTGAGACGCTCAGACATCAGTGATTTCTGCAGAGTCAGATAACAGCTTAAGAATTCAGCCTCTTTTTCATAGGTAATAAATGAATTTCCTTTATTTAAAGAGATGCGGAACAACCGGGACAGTGAATATACCAGTTCGGCTATTTCATCCTGATCATAAGCGATTGCTTTCCAGTAGAGTAAATCCAGTGTATTATATAGAAAATGAGGATTTATCTGTGTCTGAAGAGCGGCAAGCTGCGCCTTTTGCTCCTGTATTTTGATCTCGTAGTTCTGCTGAATCAGCTCCCGAATACGGTTTACCATCTGGTTATAGCCTTCGGTTAACTGTCCGATTTCATCATTATATTTGATTTCTACCTGCTGATCGAAATCTCCTGTCTGAAAATGCTGAATGGAGTGCAGGAGCTTTTTCATCGGGGAAGTGACGGCAGAAGTGATCAGGGACGCAATCAGGATAAAAACAGTGATGGCGGCAACTGCAATCAGGATGATGTAAGTAATGGTTGTAGAAAGAGAGGGCGCTGACTGGTGGGATAGATCCGTATAGTAAGTAATGGTCCAGCCCAGTGAGTTCTCTTTTGTGATACATTTCAGATAACGGATGTCCTGAGACTTTTCGTATGCAATCTCCGTGTTCTGCCCTGCCGATTCCGAAAAGGCAGGTTCTTTCATGCCATACTGATAAAGCTGGCGCCCCTTGGAATCAGTCATGGTAAGACCGCTGACGGACGTGTCAATCACAGATTTGCACTGGGCGTCAAAGGTGGATGTATTGATTCCAAGGAGGAGATATCCCAGCAGGTTGAAGCTTTCCTGGGTATCTTTAATGGTTCGGATATACAGTATCTTATCCTGCACGTTGTTTTCCAGAATGGAAGTATCACCAGCCGGCATGGGATAACATGCAAAGTCGTAGTCATTTTTTATAAAGTCCAGAAAGGAATCACTTTTTACCAGATTCTCATATTTCTGAAGTCCAAAGCTGGTATCCGTAGTGATATAATATCCGCTGTTTAAATTTGTCTGGTTTATTACACCGGCAAAGCTGAAGTTATTCTTAGACATAATCGTAGTAAATAAGAAGTCATGGAGGTAGGCATCTGTAGTCGTTCCTGTATTTACCGGGCGGTCAGCCAGAATATTAAGCAGGGTGCGGTTTAAATAGGGGGTGGAAGACATGTCCAGAAGATAGGACTGGAGATTGTCAATGTAATTGTTGAACTGATTGGTGATCTCCATATGGGATGCTTCCAGCTGTCTGTTGATTTCTTTTTGCGCATTTCGGATAGAGACAAAGCTAAAAATCACACTGTATAATAGGATGATAAAGGTCATGGCAAGAACGACTTTGAATTTCAGACCCATGCTGCGATACCATTTTTTCATTGGCAGGCTCCTTTCACTGCAATCAGGCAGCTAAACGTTATCAGTCAGAAGGCGCTTCCACGATCAGAACCTGTACGCCGTTATTCTGCAGTGTTTCCAGCAGTTCTTTGGAAATGCCGGAATCGGTGATAAGGGTAAATCCTTCTCTTAACCGGGTTAGCTGTACAAAGCTCTTTTTCCCAAACTTTGTAGAATCGGCAACTACCACGATATGTCTGGAAGATTCCAGTACCGCAGTAAAAGTACCGGCTTCAATATAATTATAGTTATAGATGATCCCGTTTTCATCAATCGTGGCGGCGCCGATAAAGGCATAGTCAAAAGAAAAACTGCGGATCATATTTTCTGCAACATGTCCCACCGCATTGAGGGAGGGGAGAATCAGCTGTCCTCCGATTGAAATGACCGTATAATCCGGGTGATTAGCCAATACCTGGGAGACACTTACATTATCGGTTACTAATGTAGCGGCGCTCAAGGAAAAGTTCATCTGCAGTGCCATACAGTACAGGGTGGTGCCGGATGCAATATAGACAGAGCTGCATCCGCTTCCAAGGCTGGCACTGTGCAGATACCCGGATGCGGCATGTCCCAGTGCCATTTTCAGTTCATGATTGTTATTCAGCCTGGTCTGGAAGGGGGCATCACTAATTAAGGAAGCGGATGCCTGTACCAGAGTGGCGCCGCCGTGATGGCGGATTACTTTTTTATCATCTTCCAGTGCCTGGAGATCTCTTCGAATCGTCATATCGGACACATGAAATTCCGTACACAGTTCTAATACGCTGGCAGTACCATCGTGAAGACGCATGTATTCCAGGATCTGGTCAGTTCGTTTATTTTTCATAGGGGCTTAAATTCCTCTCTTTTTATTCCATGTGGATGAGCCTGTTTCCAGCCTTGCAGACTGACAAAATAATCAGCACTGTCGCGGTAGTTTTCCGCTGGATAGAGTACAGGTTCGTGTCTTTAAATATTATAATATGAGACAAAAGAAAATACAAGGGTATTCCAGGTATTTATGTTTGAAATCGAAAATAATCAAACAAAAACGTCGAAAAATCAGAAATGAAAAGGAATAAATAATGAAAAACAAACAGAAACATGTTTGAATACTAAAAATAAATAACAGATATGAAACAAAATTTACTTGACAAATATACACGTCTGTGATTATATTAGGATATAAACATAACGAACATAAATCAGACATTTATTAAACATGAATTTTTACGGTGATTCCTATAAAAGTAAAATACGTTAGAGAAGGTTCTGGAGTGTATATGAAATGCTTTCTGGCAGATGGCGGGAATGATTTTCAAACACGCTCTAAGATGAGGAATCCGGTTGGCACGCGCAGAAAAGGCGCAGAATAGGAGGAAATTATGCCATTAGTTACAAGTAAGCAGATGCTGTTAGATGCTCAGGCTGGAGGGTATGCAGTAGGGGCGTTCAATGCGGAAAATATGGAAATGGTGCAGGCAATTATTGCTGCCGCTGAGGAATTAAATGCTCCGGTAATGATACAGACAACGCCATCAACCGTTAAATACGCAAGCCTTGACGCATATCTTGCCAATGTAGCGGCAATTGCAAAAAAGGCAAGTGTACCGGTATGTATGCATCTGGATCATGGAAGCAGTTTTGAACTGGCAATGCAGGCACTTCGCACCGGATATACCTCTATTATGATCGATGGATCACACAGTGTTTTCGAAGAAAATATTGCGCTTACAAAACGGGTAGTGGATGCCTGTGCACCATCCGATGTGCCGGTTGAGGCAGAACTTGGAAAAGTGGGTGGAAAAGAAGATGATCTGGACGGCGGAGCCGGCGGATATACCGTACCGGAAGAAGCAAAAGAATTCGTGGAGCAAACCGGTGTCGGTTCACTGGCTGTGGCAATCGGAACGGCTCACGGAGTTTATTCCGGAATTCCAAAGCTGGATCTGGACCGCTTAAGCGAAATCCGTAAGCTGGTATCTATTCCGCTGGTACTGCACGGAGCATCCGGATTATCCGATGAGGCTGTACAGGAGAGTATTAAGCGCGGTATCTGTAAAGTGAATTTCGCTACGGAACTTCGTATCGCATATACAGATGGTGTGAAAAAAGTGCTGGCTGATGCACCGGATACCTTTGATCCGAAAAAATATGGTGCAGCAGGACGCGAAAATGTAAAACAACTTGTAATGAACCGTATAAAAGTATGCCACAGTGACGGGAAAGCAAAATAAGCAGAAAATTTAATAAATGGCTGGGAAAAATATAAGGAGAAGGGAAATGCCACAGATTATTTTTCAGTCTGTTTAAAAGTGGCTAGAGGGTTTGAATCATGAAAGCAGGAGTTGTATATGCCAAAAATGATATTCGTTATGATGATATTGAGAAACCATCTGCAGGACCGGGAAAAGTACTGATAAAAGTAAAATATACCGGTATCTGCGGTTCAGATGTGCCAAGAGTAAATGGAGATGCATGTCATTTCTTCCCGAATGTGCTGGGACATGAATTTTCCGGAACAGTTGAAGAGATCGGTGACGGAGTTACTTCTTTAAAGCCTGGTGACCGGGTAGCAGGTGTCCCCCTTGTTCCATGCATGAAGTGTGAAGACTGCCAGAAGGGGAATTATTCACTGTGCAAACACTACAGCTTTATCGGTTCCAGAGAATACGGCAGCTTTGCCCAGTACGTAGTTGTACCGGAAAAAAATGCGGTTAAATTTGAAGATGAGGTAAGCTTTGAGCAGGGCGCATTTTTTGAACCGGCTACCGTAGCACTTCACGGTTTACAGAGGTGTGATTATACAGGCGGGAAAACCGTGGCAATTCTGGGCGGCGGAACAATCGGGATGCTGACCATGCAGTGGGCTAAGATATTTGGTGCCGCAAAAGTAGTGGTATTTGATATTGCAAAAGAGCGTTTGGAACTTGGAACCCGTTTAGGCGCGGATGCAGTAATCAATACGCTGGAAGAAGATTACATACAGCAGGCAATGGCACTGACTGACGGCAAGGGATATGACTTTGTATATGAAACAGCAGGAAATACCATTACTATGAAAATGGCATTCCAGCTGGCAGCAAATAAAGCAGAGGTGTGCTTCATCGGTACCCCTACCAAAGAATTATCCTTTACAGTGAGCGAGTGGGAGAATATGAACCGGAAAGAATTTAAGCTTACCGGCTCCTGGATGTCCTACAGTGCACCATTCCCGGGAAAAGAATGGGAACTGGCGGCACATTATTTCAAAACGGGACAGTTAAAATTCGACGATTCTTTTATTTACAAGAAGCTGGGGCTCAGCCAGATTGCAGATGCTTTTGAAATGTTTAAGACACCAGGTGCGGTGAAAGGAAAAATTTTGATTGACAGCGAAGCTTAGAGCGTAGAGCGAGCCAACGATATAACAAATAGGAAACAGAAAGGCTGTGGCTATGTGCACAGCCTTTCTTATAGGAAAAAATGATCAGTGAGTCAGGGATATCCGGCTGCACGGTACAGGAGGAAAATATGATCACAACAGTGACACTGAATGTAGCAGTTGATAAAGCTTATGTGGTAGATGAATTGAATAAGGGAGAAGTTATGCGTGTAAAAACCTGCTCCAATACGGCAGGAGGTAAGGGACTTAACGTAGCCAAGGTAGCAAGACTATGCAAAGAAGAAGTGCTTGCAACCGGTTTTGTAGGCGGACACAATGGTGCATATGTGGAAGAATTGCTGGAGGGATACCAGGTAAAAAGCCAGTTTGTCCATGTGAAAGGAGAGACCAGAAGCTGTATCAATGTACTGGCGGCAGATGGAAGTTCCACGGAATTTCTGGAACCGGGTGAGCCCATAGAACCTTTGGAAGCAGAAGCTTTTCTATCTCAGTTTAAGGAGATAGCAGAGAAAAGCGAAGTTGTTACTATTTCAGGAAGTGTCCCCAAAGGGGTAGAGATCAGTATTTATGGAAAGCTGATTGATATGGTAAAGGCAGCGGGTCATAAGGTGATTCTGGATACAAGCGGAAAGCTTTTAGAAGAGAGTATTAAGTCATGTCCTACCATGATCAAACCGAATGACGATGAAATTGAAGCATTGCTGGGAGTACCGGTGACAAACAGAGAAGAGATTATTGCCGGTGCCAGAAAGCTTCGGGAAATGGGAATACCAATGGTAGTGGTTTCTCTTGGCAGTGAGGGGGCACTATTGGTTACCAAAGAAGGTGTCTACCATGGAAAACCTCCGAAACTGGAAGTTGTGAATACGGTGGGATGCGGGGACTCTATGACAGCGGCATTTGCCGTGGGACTATACAGAGGTTATGATTCCGAAGAGATGCTCAGATATGCAGTGGCAGTATCCGCTGCAAATGCTTTAACCATGAAGACAGGAAGCTTTCTGGAAAAAGATATGCAGGAGATACTGCCACGGGTAGAAGTCAAAAAGATATCTTGACTAACGTATTTATTTTAGAAAAAATGGATCGCATGGATCATGCCGGCGGTTCCGATACTGTAGGCGGCGATCACCCAGGGTTTTCCAAGAAGGATAATCGTTGTGAATTTCTTCCAGTGCATCCGGGTGAGCCCTGCGATAAAACAGAGGAGATCATCTGGAGCAGCCGGAAGGAAAATAGCAAGCATGAAAAAGATGTCGAATTTCTTTCCTTTCTCCAGCCAGGAAGCGTATTTATCGTATGTTTTATCACTTACAAATTTTTTGACAAAATCAATTCCGTATCGGCGGGCAATGATAAAAGCAAGGATGGAACCGATGCACATGCCGGTATAGCTATAAACGAAGCCCATAACAGGTCCGAATACCAGGGCGCCTACAATACAGGTTACAAATCCGGGAAGAACCGGTATTACCACCTGTAACGCCTGAATAAACATAAATACAAGCGGTCCCCACAAGCCAAGGCCCTTAATAAAAGCAGTCAGAGATTCTTTTGATTCAAAAATGCCTGCGCGGTACCCATATACCGCAAATATGATACAGAGGACAACAGTCAGCACGGTTATCATATTTGTTATAAGGGGAATGTGATTCTTTAATTTTTCAGCCATAGCGGATCTCCTTGTTTCGTTTCTATTTATTCTTACAAATGCAATGTATCCTTATGTTAATATATGTCCGATCAGTTTCTGTAAAGTCTTGACTTATTATAGTAGCTTTTGTTTTTTAAGCCAGAATATGTGAATGTTATTTATTAAATATAGAATATATCATAAATGTTAAGAATCACTGGATGTAATTCTTAAAAAATCCTGACAAAGTTGTAAAGAATCTAATAAGTTTTTACCATATGCAGAACAACCTCACTGAACAGTAAAATACTGGAAGCTGAGGTTGTTCTTTTTGATATAAAATGCATTGACATGAGCCGGACAGGATTTGAAAAAAGTATAAATTCCCTATTGACATTTTCTGCGTTTCTACCTATAATGCAATTAAAGGTATCGTAATTCAAAACGTAGTTTCACAATACGAAACTATTAATAAGGCAAACGCAGAACGAAGCGTATTACAAAGTGTAAAGTAAAGCGCAAAACAAAGCGTAAAATGTAGCATAAAACAAAGCGTATAACAAAGCACAAATCAAAGAATAAATGAAGCACAAAACAAAGCATAAAACAAAGCACAAAACATAGCGTAGTGCAAAGCGCAAATCAAAGCATAAAACGAAGCACAAAACAAAGCGTAGTGCAAAGCGCAAATTAGAGCGTAAAACAAAATACAAATCAAGATCTATAATAAGGAGGATTTATATCATGAATGAAATTTTAAAAGAGATTTCCAAAATGGGAATTGTACCGGTAATCGCATTAGATGACGCAAAAGATGCAAAACCACTGGCACAGGCACTCTGCGAAGGAGGACTTCCATGTGCGGAAGTGACATTCCGTACAGCAGCAGCAGAGGAGTCTATCCGCATAATGGCACAGGAATTTCCGGAAATGCTGGTAGGAGCGGGTACAGTGCTGACTACGGAACAGGTAGACCGTGCAGTGGCAGCAGGTGCGAAATTTATTGTAAGCCCGGGATTGAATCCAAAAGTTGTAAAATACTGTGTGGATAAAAACATTCCCATTACACCGGGAACCTCAAGCCCTACCGATATTGAGCAGGCCATTGAGTTAGGTCTGGAAGTCGTTAAATTTTTCCCGGCAGAGGCGTCCGGCGGTCTTGCCAAAATCAAAGCTATGGCAGCGCCTTATGTAAATATGAAGTTCATGCCAACAGGCGGCATTAATGCAAAGAATCTGATTGATTACTTAAACTTCCCCAAGATTATTGCCTGCGGCGGCAGCTGGATGGTAAGCAAAGATATGATCGCAGCAGGAGAATTTGATAAAATAAGAGATATGACGAAAGAAGCAGTGACCGCAATGCTTGGTTTTGAACTGGCGCATGTTGGGATCAATGCTGCTGATAAAGATGAAGCGGTGAACACAGCAGCTTCATTTGAGCAGATCTTTGGATTTGCAAAAAAAGCTGGCAATTCTTCTGTCTTTGCCGGCAGTGCAGTGGAAGTGATGAATACACCAGGATATGGATCCAACGGGCATATCGCAGTCAAAACCAATTACATTGACAGGGCAGTTTACCATTTGGGCAAACAGGGCGTTACCTTCAATGAAGAATCAGCAAAACGTGATGAAAAAGGAAACTTGATCGCAATTTATTTAGAAGGCGAGTTTGGCGGATTTGCAGTACATTTAGTGAGAAAATAAGAGCAAATCCATAGATTTTTGCGAACCCTAATATTGGATTTTTCATACACGTTATCGATACAGGTTTACTATTCAGATTAAATTTACGGAGGAAATAAAATATGAGTAAGAAAGTAATAACATTTGGAGAAATTATGCTGAGACTGGCACCGGAAGGATATTACCGGTTTGTGCAGGCTGAAAATTATGGTGCGACTTATGGCGGAGGGGAAGCAAATGTAGCAGTTTCCCTTGCGAATTATGGACTGGACGCAGCTTTTGTCACCAAGCTTCCCAAACACGAAATTGGCCAGGCGGGAGTGAATTCTCTTCGCAGATTTGGAGTGGACACTTCTTATATCACAAGAGGCGGAGACCGAGTGGGCATTTATTTTCTGGAAAAAGGTGCAAGCCAGAGACCAAGTAAAGTAATCTATGACCGTGCCGGTTCTTCCATAGCAGCAGCAACCACTGCGGATTTTGACTGGGATCAGATTTTTGAAGGAGCGAATTGGTTCCATTTTACCGGAATTACGCCTGCATTAGGAGACAATGTAACAGAAATCTGTCTGGAGGCCTGCAAAAAAGCAAAGGAAAAAGGGATTACCGTAAGCTGTGATTTGAATTACCGTAACAAGCTTTGGTCAAAAGAAAAAGCGGGTCAGGTAATGGGTGAACTGTGTAAATACGTGGATGTATGTATTGCCAATGAGGAAGATGCCAGTGATGTATTCGGGATCAAAGCAGCAAATACAGATGTAACTTCCGGAAAAGTAAACCATGAGGGATATAAAGATGTTGCCAAACAGCTGGCTGAAAGATTTGGATTCTCTAAAGTGGCAATTACCCTTCGCGGCTCCATTTCTGCAAATGACAACAACTGGGCAGCCATGCTTTATGACGGAAGTGATTTCTATTTCAGCAAGAGCTATCTCATGCATATCGTAGACCGTGTAGGTGGAGGGGATTCCTTCGGCGGCGGATTAATCTACGCATGCTTAAATGACTTTGCACCCCAGCAGACCATTGAGTTTGCAGTTGCGGCAAGCTGTCTGAAGCACAGCATTGAAGGCGACTTCAATCAGGTATCCGTTGATGAAGTGATGAAACTTGCCGGCGGAGACGGATCAGGACGTGTACAGAGATAAGGAATTGCCTGAAAAACAGCGGTATTATAAATGTGAAACAGTCATAATGCCATGATTATATTAGCTATGAAAACATCCTGTGTCTATATGGGGAAAACAAACGTTATAGACAATTAGGTGTATCTGACAGAACAGGATGTATAAATAGATCAATCCTAAAATGTAAAATGAAAGAATAAGCATATAATTATTTGCCGATTATATGCTTATTCTTTTTGTGTCAATATGATTCATATGCTTCACTTCAAGTCTTTAAATATTTTCCACTTCCTGTCGGCAGGCAAAGAGCGTACATCCCCCTTGATGGATGTCTGCTCTTTCTTCAATAGCCCTTACTTTTTCGAAGAAATCTGACTGCAGAACTTCTAAGAGAGAGGCCTGGGTCAGGTTTAACTTTGAATATGGTGAGAAAGGACATGGTTCTGCGCCGCCTGTCGGATTAATATGGAAAAATCCCCGTCCCGCTGCAAGACAGCCCCCCATGGCTGCTTCATCCCCCGGAAATGATAAAATAATCATTTTTTCGCAAGCTGCTTTTAAATCCTGTACATCTGCCTGTAACTGGTTTAGATCGTCATCGGTTAAGACCAGAGATTCCGTTCCTTTTTCTACCGGGACATATTCCACATAAAAGATGATACTGCAGCCCTGGCTTTGAAGTTCGTCAACAAATTTTCTGCCGGTAACGTATTCCAGGTTGTGGTGGGTAACGGTGACAGAGGTGCCATACAATATTTGCCGCTGCTTTAGCTCTGACATAACTTTGGAGAGCTGATCAGAGATACCTGCGCCTCTTCGCAGGTCGGTATCAGCGGCAGTACCTTCCATACTGAGCACCGGGATTAGATTGCGGCAGTTGTGAAACAGATCTATGTACGCCTCGTCAATCAATGTGCCGTTTGTAAATACGGGAAAGATAATATCTGGATAGTTCCCCGCCAGGGAGAGAATATCTTTGCGAAGAAGCGGCTCACCTCCCGCCAGAAGGATAAAGGATATGCCAAGTGCATTAGCCTGCTCAAATATACTTTTCCAGTGGGAGACATCCATTTCAGCTTTCTGCTGATGGTCGCTGCACGCCCCGTCAGCCCTGGCATAACACCCGGTACAATGGAGGTTGCAGCGGGAAGCTATGCTTGCAATCAGGAAAGGGGGAATATGGATGCCTCTTTGTTCCTGTTCGGCTCTTATTTTTGCGTTTCTCGTAAGCTGAGGTGTGAAATCCATTATAAAGCGGCGGTTTTTCTTATCCGTAAAATAAAATGCAGCTGCAGTCCGGGCAATAGACAGGATGCCCTGATTCATAAATAAACTAATATCCATAGCGTTCCCTTTCAATGTGGTGTGCGGTAGAGCAGTTCAAATTGGTCGATGTGCTTCTCTAATAATTGCAGTGCCTCTGCTTCCAGTTCGGGATGATTATCATACTGGTTGATCAGCAGAAAGATGGGAGAATAAAAATTCAGTGCCAGAATCTTTGGATCCAACTCTTTAAAATATTTTTTTTTGACCATTTCTCCGAAGAGCTGGGTTTGAAACTCCAGGGGCAAGCGGAAGAAAAACGAATGAAAAGTTTCACCTGCCTTGGTGCTTTTAAACTGTTCTATGGTTAACATCCGTCGGAATTTAGAAGCTTCTTCGGATTTTAACCAGAATAAAAACATGGACTTTGTCATTTCTTTTAAAGGGTTTAGACCATTTTTGATATAGGCTCCTGCCACCTGGGACAGATCACCGTCGGGAATATGAAATTCCTGGGCTACAATTGCATACTGTCCTTCAATCCGTTTGATAATGGTATCAAATATATCCTGTTTGTTTTTAAAATGCCTGTAGAGGGCACTTTCACGAATACCAACAGCTCCCGAAATCTCCCGTACAGATACACCATCATATCCATGATCAGAAAACAGGCGCAGTGCTTCCTGCAGGATGAGTTCTTTTGTATTACGTTTTGGCATGGTACTCCTTTCTAATAAAAAGTTAACGTTTGTTCACTTAATGATATTATAGTTAACAAGCGTTCACATGTCAAGAGAAAAATTTGACCAAAATTTTGCCCCCTATTTTCATTAAGCTATTTATAAATTTACAGAATCTACGAAAGATTTTCTGTAACAGTTCATGCTGTCTGAACGGTTACGATTTTCTGAAAATGATTTTCACAAAATGGATTTACCGTATTGACGTCCTCCGCTTTCTGTGATATATTACAACTAATTTAGAGCAATGGCTTTATGCCTGCTGCATCTTAGAAAGAACGAGGTGTCTGTAAGAATATGATTATTTGAGGACTGAATGAAACTTATGAAAAGTAAATGGAAAATGAAGGCTAAGATAAAATTAGTCTTGTTTGTTGTATTTACTCTGTTCAGTCTGAATCTATGCTTACGGATCATTTTTGATAATATTGAACAAGCTACAAAGCAAACCAGTACTCTTTCAGTTTGATAAGGGTATGGGATAGTTTGTATTACAGGTGCATTTTGCCTGCTTGTTTTCGTATGCTGATTTCCCTGCTGAACAGAGTGTTTAGGAGGGATTTTTTTGTTATTAAAAGTACAGAATTTAAAAAAAGGCTATGGGATTCAGGAGTTGTTCTGCATAGACCGGCTAACCATTGAAGAAGGAGACCGTATTGGACTGGTGGGTTTAAACGGTGCAGGAAAAAGTACGTTACTGCATATCCTGAATGGAAGTGAACGTGCAGATGAAGGAGAGATTAACAGATACTGTGATATTGCCATGATTGAACAGTGTCAGGAAGAGGCGGATGATCAGCACAATCTGCTTGTCAGCCCCCAGCTTCTCAGCCGGATGCAGATAAAAGATTCTGCCTGCAAAAGCGGCGGAGAGAAGACAAGACAGGCAATCGCAGCGGCTTTATCCCAGGGGAGCGGGCTTCTGTTCGCAGATGAACCAACAACCAATCTTGATGTGAAAGGGATAGAAACGCTGGAAAAAATGCTTATGGGATACCGGGGCGCCTTTGTATTGATTTCCCATGACCGGTATCTGCTGGACAAAGTATGTACCTCAATCTGGGAGATTGAGGAGGGGAAACTTCGTGTGTTCCCCGGGCGCTATTCTCAGTGGAAGGAGCAGAAAGAACGGGAACGGGAATTTGCAATGTTCGAATTTGAGCAGTACCAGCAGGAGCGTAAAAGGATTACGATTGCTATGAATCAGGTGAAGAATGAAGCATCCCAGATGTTAAAGCCACCAAAGCAGATGGGGCACAGTGAGTGGATGCTGTATAAGGGTGTGGCGAGAGAACAGCAGAAAAATGTTCAGAGCAGAGGCAAAGCCATGGAAAAACGCCTGGAAAAGCTGGAGGTTAAAGAAAAGCCGAAAGAACTGGCGCCTGTGGTGATGCGGCTGGGTATGGATAATCCGCTGTCCGGTAAGACGGCAGTGAGAATACAGGGACTGACCGTCCAGTATGGGAAGAAGATGGTTCTAGATGAAGCAGATCTGACATTGAAGGCGCATAAATGTACCGTTATGATGGGGGCAAATGGAACCGGAAAGTCCACGCTGATTAAAAAGATTATGGAACATCATCCTTCTGTGTATCTAAATCCGGATGTTAAAATCGGTTATTTTTCACAGGAACACGAAACACTGGATATGGATAAAACCGTTTTGGAAAATGTAAGGGCTGACTCTAATTTAAAGGAGCATGTGATTCGCTGTATTCTGGCAAATCTCTATCTCACCGAACAGCATATTCATAAACCGGTCTCGGTATTATCAGGGGGTGAACGGGCGAAAGTAATGCTGGCAAGGCTGATGGCTTCTGATGTGAATGTATTAATCCTGGACGAACCTACGAACCATATTGATATGTATACTGCAGAAGCGCTGGAAGGATTGCTGGATAAGTGGGAAGGAACCATGCTGATCGTCACCCATGACAGAAGTCTGGCTAAAAACACGGCGGACCGATTGGTATTTCTGGAAAAAGGAAAGTTAGAGACATTCGAGGGAAACTGGGAAGCTTATGAGCAGGAAAAAGAACGTGCATCCAAACCGAAAGAAGTGCTTAAGCTTGATAAGACACTGCTGAGTATGAAGATGGCAGAACTGAGTATGCGGCTGCGCAAGCCAAAAAAAGGAGATAATGTGCTGAAATTAAAGGAAGAGCTGGATCAGGTGACGGAGGCTTATTATCAAGTAAACCAATAAACTGCAAAAAAGCTGCAAAAAAGTTGCAAAAAGCTCAAAAAAACTGCACAATATGAACTGCCGTGAGAGGCTGTAAAAAAGTAAATCAATAATAGGAAGAAAAGAAAAACTGCATGGCATTTGGTGAAGCTGGAATCTATCCGGTTTCTGCAACTGTACATGCAGTTTTTATTATTTAGCCAGGTCATTATCATACGCATAGCTCCAATTTTTTAGTTCCATTTTTTCTTCTTTATGACATAAATATAAGATATCTATCCAAACCAATTCCACTTATTAAACAACGCTCTTTTTTATTTCCAAGCATTTGATAAGTCCAATCAACAAATCCACCATCAATTATTTCTATAATTTCACTATTATTTACAAGAGATATCTTAAAATTTATTCCTTTATAGTAATTGTTATGAATATCATCATTTTGAATTGATATGTTTGTATTGGGGAATATAAGTTTGAATGTATTTAGCATTTTATCGAAAAATCCTTCACTATCTTTGTAACCATTTCTTCTGCGTAATATAATAGAGAAGCAACCGTTTTCTTTTTCATTTAAGATTTCTTTATAATAATTTAAATGCTTTTCTAACAATTCTTTCTCACATGCATAGGAACCTGTATCTTTTCCAGATGAAACCATACAATATAAACCAAAGTGGGAGTAGAAATTTTTACCTGAAAAGTTTTGCGCTCTTATGGTTCTAGCCGTGGTTGCTAAATGAATGGGTGTCTCATTACTTTCTTCTTTTCTTTTCAATTTATCTGCAATTATTATTGCCAGCATATTTGAGGGGTCTGAAAGTATTTCAGTTCCTCGTAGAGCACTAACAATATTATATTGGTTAACAGAACCAAAGACACTACAACTACCTAATGGAGCAGAAGGTGAAAGCATAGTTGTTTTGATACCTATTTCATGTGCTTTTTTCAATAGGTGAGACTCTAAGGTGTGAAATTTTTCCGGGTCAATATTACTAGGAGTAGTAAATCTATTTATTTGAAATGATTTCAGAATATCCATTGCATTTTGATTATCTACTTGTCTTTTAAACACTTCTAGTAAAAGTGAGTTTAAATCTGATTTTGATAAAGATGATAATTTATTGATGATATCCTTGTCTCCAACTTCATTTAAAATACGGTTCAAAATTTTATTCATTATGAAAACCTCCATTTTATTCTTCTTAATTTCATTATAAAATGCTTCTAATAACCATACTAGGTCGTTTGACCCAAATACTTATCAACGTATCAAGGCTCATTCGTTAGTAGTAAATTAGTAGTAAAACGGCTTTGTTAGTCCTGTAGAAATGCGGATTGGTACTGTGTTTTAGGGGATAATCAGATTTTTACTGCGTTTTTACCATAAAAAATATATAATTTGTACATTTTATATGGAATGTGAGATGGGTATTTCACAGGTATTATGGTATAGTGAAAGAAAAAAGACTCTGATATTAGAACCTGTTTGAAAAAAGAAGAGAGGGTGGCATATTTTATGATACGGGTAATGTTGGTGGATGATGAAGTGCTGGCACTTGAATTTTTAAAGGAAGTCATTGACTGGAATCAACACGGATTTCAGATTGTGGGGCAGGCGCTCAATGGAAAACGGGCATTGGAATTATTTCAGAAAGAAAATCCTCATATTATTATTTCGGATATTAAAATGTCCGTCATGGATGGTCTGGAATTGTCTAAGAGGGTGAAGGAGTTGAATCCCCATACCAAGATTATACTTTTGTCTGCATATAAGGATTTTGAATATGCAAAAAAGGGAATTCAGTATGGTGTATCCAATTATTTGCTGAAGCATGAAATTAATGAGGCGTCCCTGCTGGGGGAACTGAATAAAGTTAAGTCGGAAATCTACAGCGAAGAAGAATGGCAGCAGGCGAAAAAACGTTATTTCGTAAAGAATATTATATACGATGCCCCGAAAGAAGAGAACATGAAAGGGGATACAGGAGTGGGGAACCAGCTGTTTATGATTATGCTGCAGTTCAACAAGCCTCTTTTTTATGATGATGGAAAAAGAGATCGTCCGCCTGCAGGTTTTCACACAATTATGGAAAGCCTGCGAAAAGAACCGGTATCAAAAATCACTTATGTAACCGATGTGCAGATCAGCGAAGATAACTATCTGGTTTTATATAATGCGGATCAGATACGCAGTGAATATGAAGCAGAGGAATTCATCTATCAAAAGGCATTGTACGTAGAGCGGGTTATCAGGGAATCAGGGGAAGGATTCTATGGAATCCTTTGCAGCAGAAGGTTTATACACAATCAGGTTGCAGCTACATTTCGTGAGCTTTCCAGGAAAATCCGTTACAGCCCATTTATGAAGCAGAATAAATACTGCTTTCTGGATCAGATTCCGGCAGGAGATCCGGATGAAGAGGTGGAGCTGTTAAAGGAATTTGAACTGCTGGACTGGAATCTAAACCAGGCAGAGGAGGAGTGGAGCAGGGGGCTGGACAGGATGTTTCAAGCGTTTTACGGCCCGAAATGGAATTTATCTGTACTGAAAAACTTCTTATCAACCTGGCAGTATTATGAGAAGAAGTGGGAAGATAAGCTTCGTATGGATGCTGACAAATGCAAGCAGGCATGTTATACGGTTGATCAGTTAAGAGCATATTGTGAGTCTTGCTGCAGGAGGATCTGTATGGAAATACAGCAGGAGAAAGAGAACTCCTATTCCGTAAATGTCAGACAGATCATAAGTTTTATACAGGAGCATTTTCAGGAAGAACTGACGCTGGATTACATAGGATGTAAATTTCAAATGAATGGCGTTTACTTAGGGCAGCTTTTTAAAAAGGAAGTAGGAACTACCTTTTTAAAATTTCTCACAGACTATCGCCTCAGCCAGGCTAAGAAAATGCTGGAGGATGGACAGTATCAGGTGGCAGAAGTGGCTGAACGGGTGGGATATAAGACAAGCCAGTATTTCAGCCAGATTTTTTATAAGTATATGAGGATAACGCCGCAGGATTATAAAAAATGGGGGAAACAGGGTGGAAAAGAAAAGCTTAAAGAAAAGAATCTTGACTAAGATTGCATTTGCATTAACAGCAGCCACAGTTGTAAGTACAATTGTGGCTTATATCTATTTCAGCCGGATTGTACGGGATCAGAAGATTCACGATGAACAGATAAAACTGCGTCAGATTGTAAGCCAGCTGGATTTTATGGTGGAAGACATACAGAACTTTACGAGAAGTATCGCCATTGATCAGACCATTCAGGAGAACTTAAATAAAAAAACATATAAAAATGAATTTGACAAGACCAAGCGGAGATTTGAAGTGGGAAAACAATTGGTATTTTACAATTCCCTGCGGAATTATATCGGGGTTTCTATGCTGAAAGGGACAAATGGGCTATATTACAGCAGCCGGAACTTAATGGGAGATGTGTATTTCCAGGAGAAGTTTGCCCTGAAAGAGATTCAGGAGTATGAGGCGGAAGATAGTCTGGTATTTTCCAATCCTTATTATAGCATTGAAGCGGAGATTTCCCAAAGTGTAATCTGCTATAAAACGGTGATCCGGGATATGAACAGCGCATCGGAGATTCTGGGAGTCCTGTATCTGGATATTTATCTGAAGTATTTTACCGATCAGATCGCAAATTATGCAAAGGATTATGAAAATGTATATTTAACGGGTAATTCTGCAAATATCTTATATCAGAAGGAAATAGAAGAAAAGGAAAGCAGTTATTTTAGTGTTCTTACGGAAAGCAGCCGGCAGAAAGTGGAGAAAGTAAAAAATGGGTATTTGCTCAGGGAAGATGTAAAATCTACCGGATGGAGTGTAAACACTTTTTTGTCTAACAATTATCTTTGGCAGCAGTCAAGATTTGTCCTGGACTTTTTTCTGCTGTTTTTTGTAATTTCCATTACCCTGCTTCTGGTGATGACATCCAGGATATTAGAAAGCATGATACACCCCATTACCCGTTTGACAAAAGCCATGGAGCAGATGGAATACGGGGAGTTAAGAAGTAATTTATCCATCCATACCGGGGATGAGATCGAGCTGCTCTACCGGCGCTTCCGTGAAATGCTGGAAGAGATTCAGCAGTATATGGAGGAGAAGCTTGCGGACGAGCATCAGAAGAAGGAAATGGAGTTTGACATCATGCTGTCTCAGATTAATCCCCATTATTTATATAATGTACTAAATACAGTGGTCTATATCGCTGTTGCTGAAAAAAATAAGCGAATTGTGGAGATTGTGAATGCGCTCATACATACCCTGCAGGAAACGCTGAAGGTGGGGGAAAAGAACATTTATACAACCATAGAAAAAGAAATCCAGCTGGTGGAGTGCTATCTGACGATTCAGAGATACCGCTATCCGGATGTATTCCAGGTAGAGATTTTCTGTGAAGAGGAATTGAAGAAATGCGTGATTCCCAAGACCTGCATTCAGCCTATTGTCGAAAATGCTATACTGCATGGGATCATTCCGGGTGAAACAAAGGGGGAGATACAGGTCAGGATTCAAAAAGCAGAAGAAAAAATACAGATCACAGTGGTGGATAACGGAGTCGGAATGGATTCTGGCAAAATCAGAAAATTTATGTCTGGTGAAGCACTGGAAGAAAAAGCAGAGGAGCGCAAACATATAGGCATTACAAATATTAGGGACCGCATCCAGTTTTTATATGGAGAACCATACGGTATCTGGATTGACAGCAGGATAAATGAATATACCGTGGTAAAAGTGCTTCTTCCTATTCAGTGGGAAGAAAAAACCAGTGATTAAATATAAAATATATAGAATGAGAACAAAAAATATAGATCGTGATGTATAAAAAGCAAAGTGCGGATGATATGATACAGGTACATAAAGAAGGAGGTATCAGGAAATGAAAAAGCGAATGAAACAACTTACAAGCCTGGCCGCGGCGGCGGTTCTGGCAACCGGGTTATTATCCGGATGCGGAAATCAGTCAACAGAGGAAGAAACCACGAAGAATACCAATACATCTGACAGCGTTTCCAGTGAGGAGCAGACCCAAAATGCGGGTGGGGCAGAAGCTTATACAGAGCTGCCTTCCGATTATGAAGGAACACTGACTATGTGGGGGTGGGATGATAACTATTATAAAACAATGACAGCGGCATTTCAGAAAAAATATCCCAATGTAAACTTCGAATATACGCCTGTGGCAAATGGCGATCTGCTGCAAAAGTATCAGACAGCACTGGCAACGGGGACGGAGCTGCCGGATGTGGCATGGTCCATTATAGATTCAAGAGCAAAGGTATTTGAGCTGGACATGTGGGAACCTCTGAATCAGGCACCCTATAATTTTGATATTCAGGAGGTATTTGATTACCTGCATCCCCTGATGGTGAACTCCAAAGGAGATGTGTGCGGCATCGAGCAATCCATATCTCCGGCCGGAATCGCATACCGGAAGGATCTGGCAAAAGAATATCTGGGAACGGATGATAGAGAAGAATTAGAAAAAATGTTCCCTACCTGGGAATCTTTTGTGGAAAAAGGAAAAGAAGTATATGAAAAAAGCGGCAATAAGGTCTATATGTGGCCGGGCATTGCAGATGCTCAGCAGTTTATCCGTGAACAAAGCGGACTATCCTGGATTGAAGGGGATACAATTAAAGCTACGGAGGCACTGAAAAAATCACTGGATCTGGCATGTCAGTTCCGGGATAACAATGTAGTGGACAAACTGGAAGCATGGACGCCTGCCTGGTACGCATCCTTTGGAGAAGGAAACCATATATTTGCAGGCTGTGCAACCTGGTCGGTTCCATTTACCATCGAGCCAAATGACCCGGATGGAAAAGGGGCAGATCACTGGGGACTGATGAATGCTCCGGAGGGAAATATCAGCTGGGGCGGAACCACACTGGGTATCTCGAAGACCTGTAAAGACAAAGCTCTGGCGTGGGAATTTATAAAATTTGCAACCTTGTCTACGGAAGGTGCAGAGGCACTGAACTCCATGGGGAATCTCACCTCAGCAAAGAAACCATATGAAGAAAAGCCGGAATTAAAATCTTATAAGAGTGAATGGTTCGGCGATCAGGATCTGGGTAAAATGTTCCTGGAAGAAATTGTTCCGGGTATCAAGGTCAGACAGATGAACCTGGATGATAATGTGATTCATGAGACGTTAAACCTGATCACAACAAGTTTAAATAATGACAGAAGCATGACATCGGATCAGGCGTTAGAACAGTTAAAAGAGGAACTGTCCATGAAATTGCCGGACTACACCATCGAATAAACGGATGAACAGGAAAAGGCTGTGAATGAGATTCATGGCCTTTTCCGGAAAGAGAGGTTGGCAATGAAGAAAAAAAGAAATACTCTAACCAAATGGCCCTATCTGTTTTTATTTCCATACTTTGCGTTTTACTTTCTGTTTTTTATCTTTCCGACGATCTATTCGTTTATCATAAGTTTTACCGACTGGGATAGTATTGCAGGGGTGACACAGCGTAAATTTGTAGGACTTTTAAACTACATCAGACTGTTTACAAAAGATAAAATCTTCTTTAAATCACTGGGGAATACGTTTTTCTTTATGATCATCTATATTCCTCTGCTGATATTAGGAGGGCTGCTGTTAGCAGTGCTGTTGTACAAATTAAAGAAAACCAGCAGGCTGTTTCAGACAATTAATGTACTGCCCTACATTACCACACCGGTGGCTATCGGTATCATTTTTTCCTTTATGTTTGACTGGTCTACCGGGATTGTCAATAATCTGTTAATCAAACTTGGGGTCCTGATGGAGGGAATTAACTGGCTGGGTGACGGAGCCACTGCCAGGATCATTGTCATATTTTTAATAGTCTGGAAGAATCTGGGGTATTATCTGTTGATTTATCTGGCGGGGCTGTCCACTATTCCCGAAGATATCTCGGAAGCAGCCATGGTGGATGGGGCTAATAAAGTACAGATTTTCTGGAGAATTACGTTCCCTTATCTGAAGCCGATTACTATTTTTCTTACGCTTACAAGCATCATCAGTGGTTTTCAGCTGTTTGATGAACCCTATCTGCTGTTCAGCAATATTAACAGTTCCGTTGGCGGACCGGAACGTTCCTGTCTGACCAGCATGATGTACTTTTTTGACCAGACATTTAAGAGTTCAACCAAATTGGGGTATGGTGCGGCAGTTTCCTATGGTATCTTTATCGTGGTTCTGATTGTCAGTCTCATTGTATCCCGTGTGATTAACAGGAAGGAGGAGAACAGATGAATAAACCGGTGCGCTTTTTTAAGAAGTTCTTCTATGTGATTCCCCTTTTCATTGTCAGCATAATTTCGGTTATCCCGTTTTATTTTATTATTTCTATGGCTACACACAGCACAAATGAGATTTACAAAGGAGAGATCTATACTTTCGGATCAAAGCTGGTGGAAAATATCAGTACCATAGTTCAAGGGGGATTTTTGCAGTATTACTGGAACAGCATTTATACCGCACTGTTTTCCGGGATACTATGCGTATTTATCAGTGCACTTGCAGCGTATGCCCTCACGGTATACCGATTTAAGGGAAGAAGCTTTTGCAGTTCTTTTATAGTGGCAAGCATGATGATACCCTCCCAGATCAGCTTAATCGGATATAGTATTGAAATGAAAAATATGGGACTGGTCAATTCACATATTCCCCTGATTTTAATATGGGGAGCCAGTGCATACGGGGTCTTCTTCATGGTGCAGTATATGCAGAATTCTCTGCCGAAAGAGTTAATCGAAAGTGCACGCATTGATGGGTCCAATGAATTCCGGACGTTTATCAGCATCGGTATTCCTATGATTAAGCCGGCAGTAGGAACCTTGTTTATGCTGGTGTTCCTATGGTCCTGGAATAATTTTCTAATGCCAAGCACGCTGATTACGAAAAGCTCCAAGTTTACAATACCAATCGGAATTCAGACGCTGGCTACGGCATATACACAGGATTGGGGTGCCCGGGGGGCGGCACTTACCATTGCAGTAGTGCCCATCCTGATTATTTTTGCAATCGGTTCTAAGTATTTTATAAAAGGACTTTCCGCGGGAGCGGTGAAAGGATAAGGAGGAAGAAATGCACTACAAAATCGATATCAGCCAGAACGAAGAGAAAGAGATTTATGCGCTGTCCGATCATTTCAGGGGGACAAGTGCCAATAAAAATGAACTTTCCTTTACCAATTATTATATGGAAATAAATCATAAGCCTTTTTTTGGAATAAGCGGAGAATTTCACTTTTCCAGATGCAGTGATATTTACTGGGAGGATGAAATCATTAAGATGAAAATGGGCGGCATAAATGTGGTTTCTACATACATTTTCTGGATACACCATGAAGAGCAGGAAGGGAAATTTTGCTTTGAAGGAAGAAGGGATTTAAGAAAATTTCTTCTGCTTTGCAAAAAGCATGGAATGTACGTCATTGTACGGATCGGGCCTTTTGATCACGGAGAAGTGAGAAACGGAGGGCTGCCTGACTGGCTGTATGGAAAGCCGTTTGAAGCAAGAATGCTGAATGAAGGATTTTTATATTATACAAAGAGGCTGTATGACAGACTGGCAAAGGAGATGAAAGGGCTTTATTATAATGATCAGGGACCCATTATTGCGGCACAGATTGACAATGAATATGAACATTCTTCCGCACCGTGGGAAATCACAACGGGAGTTTCCAATGAGTGGGTATTTGTAGGGAATGAGGGGGATGCCTATATGCTGGAATTAAAGAACATGGCGCAGGAGTCCGGGATTATCGTGCCATTTTATACCTGTACTGCCTGGGGCGGCGCAGCAGCACCAAGCAAAGAGATGATGCCCCTTTGGGGCGGGTATGCTTACCGCCCATGGATCTTTTATTCCCATAAGGGAGAACACCCTGCTACCGAGGAATATATTTACCGGGACCATCATAACAATGAGATTCCGGCGACCTATAATTTTGAACCTGGGTATCAGCCTGAATCGGTGCCCTATGCCTGCTGTGAAATGGGCGGGGGAATGACCTGTTCCTATCACTACCGTTTTTTGCTTCCTTTTGAGAGTGTGGATGCAATGGCTAATATCAAGATGGCTTCCGGGTGTAATTTTCTGGGATATTATATGTACAAAGGCGGCACAAATCCCAAAGGTGAACAGGGGGGATTTTTGAATGAAAGCCAGATGCCAAAATTGTCTTATGATTATCAGGCGGCATTAGGGGAGTTTGGACAGATCCGGGATTCTTATAAACGTTTGAAACGGCTGCATTTATTCGCCGGCAGCTTTGAGGCAGACTTATGTATAATGCAGACGGCGCTTCCAGCCGGGGCGGAAGAAATTGCACCGGAAGATACCGATACACTGCGGTTTGCGGTGCGTTATCACAAAAACGGTGGGTTTTTATTTATCAATAACTTTCAGGATCATGCAGAAATGAAAGGGAAAAAAGAGGAGTCTGTGACCGTAATAACGAAAGAGGGGGATATTACATTCCAGCCCCTTTCCCTGAATGCCGGTGAAAACTGCATACTTCCATTTCATATGCAGATCGGAGACAGAATCCTGAAATACGCCACGGTTCAGCCAATTACAAAGTTATGCCTGGATGGAGAAGCTTATTATTTCTTTTTCACACCGGAAGGAATGGAAGGAAAATATGTATGGGAAAATGGTGAAGAAATGAAAATTCCAGAGCAGCCCATTCATGCTTACTGTATGGAAGAGGGTGGCAAGATCGTTCATCTGGTTACGTTATCCAGAAAAATGGTGATGGATTTTTATAAAGCAGACCAAAATGGAAATGACATGGTTTTAATTACGGATATGGCGTTGCTGCAGGATGAGTCCGGCATCCGTTTTGAAACCAGGAACTGGGATAACACCATCCTGGCATTGCCAGCCAGCGCATTGGCGAATACAGAAAATACAGAAAACACAGAAACAGAAATAACAGTGGAACAAAGTAAATATCCGCTTTTTACACAATACAGATACCAGGTGGAAGAAAAGCCGCCGGTCAAGCTGGCGGCTAGGCAGACAGGACCGACCAGGTACTGTATAGATCTGCCGGGAGATCTCATGGATGGTGTAAAGGATGCCATCTTAAAAATAGATTATATGGGTGATATCGGGCAGGCATTTATAAATGGGGAAATGATATCGGATAACTTCTGCAACGGTGAAATCTGGGAAATCGGACTGAAAGAATTTGCAGACAGTTTAAAAGAACAACCGTTAACAATTTATATAACCCCCATCAAGAAAGGGGTTCATGTAAATGTGGAATCTGCTATGGCTGCCAGAATGGAGCAGGTGGATGGAATAACCGGAATACTCCATGATGTATCTATTGCATGGATCTATGGCAATTAACGTCAACCTCCACTGGCAGGCTGGACTACTATATTTTTCTTAAGCTTTTTCACCTTGACATGCTATACTGAATATGTTAGATTAGTTAGAAATCGATTTGCACTGCATTACATTCTAATAAAAGAATGCGAGATCAACAGTACAAACTGAGCAGGCGATAAACCATCTGGTTTGTGGGGCCGGGCCGCTAAGCGGCAGCAGATGGTTATGAAACGCATCTGTGGGACAGTAGTATGTTCCGCAGGTGCGTTTTTTTGTTTTCCGAACTAAACAGCGCATCTTATGAATGAGTATGAGGCATGGTCGGTTAACATTCAGAATAGGGGGAAAAAGTATGAAATCAAATCAACAAATTGCAACAAAAGTATCCATTGTCACAATTATAGGGAATGTCATTTTATCTCTGTTTAAGCTCTATGCAGGTGTTTTTGCGAAATCAGGGGCTATGATCTCCGATGCAGTCCATTCTGCTTCGGATGTATTTAGTACATTAATCGTAATTCTTGGAGTTAAAATGGCGAGCAAGGAGTCGGATAAAGAACATCCGTATGGCCATGAGCGAATGGAATGCGTGGCAGCCCTGGTACTTGCCATTGTACTGGGGATTACCGGTCTGGGAATCGGTTACAGCGGCATACTTAAGATCTTTGCCGGGGACAGGACATCACTGGCGGTTCCGGGGCTACTGGCGCTTGCGGCTGCGATTATTTCCATTATATCAAAAGAAGCAATGTACTGGTATACCAGGGCAGCGGCTAAAAAAATTAATTCCGGTGCACTGATGGCGGATGCATGGCATCACCGTTCCGATGCACTGTCGTCTATCGGCAGTATGATTGGTATTCTGGGCGCCAGACTTGGACTTCCGGTCTTAGACCCTATTGCCAGTGTAGTAATCTGTATCTTTATTTTAAAGGCGGCATTTGACGTGTTTAAAGATGCCATTGATAAAATGATGGATAAGGCATGTGAAGATGAAGTGGTTGATGAGATGTGCAGAGTAATCAGCCGTCAGGAAGGTGTTATGGGGATAGACCAGATCAAAACAAGGCTGTTCGCAGATAAAATCTATGTGGATATTGAGATCCAGGCAGACGGAGAGGAAACGCTCACCAAAGCCCATACCATAGCACAGAGAACGCACGATGAGATTGAAGGAGCATTTCCAAGGGTAAAGCACTGCATGGTACATGTGAACCCGGGCAGAAAAGTTTAGAGCTGTAGGAAACCTAAGCCCGCGTAAGGTTTTTAACCCACTTATAACTGTTTACCCGTATAAAAGCAATGACACATTTAAAGATCTGATCGGAGTTCAGACAGCATACCACAATAATCGGTGACCAGCGGAAGTAAAATGCGGCAAGAAAAGACAGGGGGATGACAATGCACCAGATACTGATGATATCATTAATCATGGCAAATCTGGTATCGCCCCCACCTCTTATTAATCCTGTCAGAACCGGCATCTGGTAAGCGGTGCCAATACAGGTAACACATAAAATGGTTAAAAATGCATTTGCCAGGTACTTGGTTTCTTCTGATAATGCGTACAATCCCAGAATGGGGGTCTTTAGCAGGAAGAGAGAAATACTGGTCAAAATTCCGATACAGAGAAACATCAGCTGTAAAGTTCTGGTATATTCCTTTACCTTGTGCATATCACCACAGCCGATGGTCTTGCCGATTACAATTGTGGCACAGGAGGCGGCACCTACGGATGCTACTTTCAGAATCAGGAACAGGGTAGATGCTACGCTGTTGGCTGCTATTGCATTGGATTGCAGGTGTCCCAGGATTACGGTCTGCATGGCAGTGGATAATCCCCACATGCCGGCGACGATGATTACCGGGTAGCATATATGGATATAGTCTTGAAGGAGGGAACGGTCGCAGTGCAGCAAATGTCTGAGTTTTAAACGTAATTTCTGGTCTTTTTTATACAGATAGAAACAGACGATGACCAGTTCACTGATTCGTGCAGCCAGCGTACCGATGGCAGCGCCCTTAGCACCCATTTCCGGAAATCCAAAATGTCCGTAGATCAGCGTATAATTAATACAGCAATTAATGACCAGAGTACTAATTGAAATATAGAATGCAATCTTTACGCATTCCACACTTCGCAGGGATGCCAGAAGTACCGTTGAAATGGCAAATACTATGTAGGTAAAACGAATAATGGACAGGTATTCCATGCCGGCTGTAATAATTGCTTCATCGCTGGTAAACAGGCTCAGTACACCATGGGGAAAGAGGCTGACCACAATGAACAAAAGAACGGCAAAAAGCAAAGCAGCCCGCATCGCAATGGCAGCAAGCTTACGAATAGGCTCTGTCCGCTGCTGTCCCCAGTACTGGCTGCCCAATACCACAAGACTGTCACCGCATCCATTCATTAGCTGCTGAAGAACAAACTGGATTTGATTAACTGCAGCGACACCGGACAGTGCAGTTTCATTATATGCCCCAAGCATAATATTATCAGCCAGATTGACGCTTAATACAATTACATTCTGAAGGACCAGGATCCAATACAGAGAGAAAAAATTATGATAAAAGCTGCGATCTTTAGTGAACATGCTGCGCCTCCTAAATGTAATATATATGAATCTAATTTGAATAATCATTTTATCAGGAATATTCTAGCATAGTAGGTATGGGAAGTCTATAGGGTAAATTAAAAGCTAGGGTTGTTTCATGAATAAAATTAAATATGGCATAAACCTTTGAAAAAGCCAGTGGTTTTGATGTTATACAATTC
>OKVW01000260.1_pt1 | contig 34903 bp, 27 predicted proteins | sample 1606991 | NCBI WGS metagenome assembly OKVW01 (sample SAMN03281021, study PRJEB24777) | human gut metagenome | isolation source: fecal sample PR177 from 1 month old male Malay infant, vaginal delivered... | reverse complement strand
CTTTTTTTCTTTTTTATGATAATGCTAAGGGGAGTGTGTGACCGGCATCGGTCACACACTCCCCTTATTTAGGACTATCCTATTTCCCGACAGCCCCTTTTTCTGTTAATTGCCGGCAATCTTTTTATTTCGAAACAGAATACATATGATAAGCGCTAAGAAGGTGATGCCCAGCCAGCTTAAGATTGTATTTTTCCAGCCATTGTTCTGAACCATTAAACCAATCGTAAATGTAGAAATCGCACAGCCCAGATACGCCATGGAATTTAAGAATCCCGAAACGGTGGAGACTCTTCCTGCTCTTTCAAATCTCAGAGGAAGCAGATTTACAAAGATCGTATTTACAGCCATCATGGATGCAGTAATAACAGATAGCAATATTACAGTGAGCAGCAATGACTTACTGCCAAACAGCCACAGGCAGAGCAGAGATACGGTTGCCGCCAGAAAAAAACATGCGGCTGTCTTTGTCTCCTGCTTTTTCCATTTCCGGTACAAATACTGCGCAGCGTAAGCACCGGTCAGGTTAATAACCGGGAGAACGGTAGTCACCAGAATGGAAAGTGCCGGGGATGTGAGAAAGGTTTCGCTGATATAGGTAGGAACCCAGGAGGTTACACCATCTTTTAAAACACCATGTACAATTACAGGAATCAGGATGACCAGGATTCCGCTTCCTGTCAAAATCGAAAGAAATGGAACCTGGTTCACCTTCCTGCTGCTGCTCTTAATCCCGTCTTTGGTCCCATCTTCTATTCCGAATTCCATGGAAAACTTCTCTATTTTCCGAAATTTAATATCCCAAAGGAGCGCTGCTGCTATAAGCAGTGCTGCTGCTGCAAAAAACACTCCATTCCAGCCGTTCAGGTAAATGACGGCTGCCGATAACAGATAGGATGCCAGGGTTCCCAGCGCCTGGGTGGATATGATATTGATGCAGAAACGGAGTTTCGTTTTCTCTTCCAGCATTTCTGCAAAAATCCGGATAATCGGAGGCCATATCATTGCCTGGGCATAGCCGTTTATACACCAGACAGCCGCCATAATTCCAAAATCTGCAAAACACCCCATAATGAGGTTGGCGGCTCCTGAAATTGACAGCCCCAGAAATATCATTTTTCTGGGATTTACTTTGTCTCCCAGGAAACCGTTTAAGAGCTGCCCGATTCCATAGGCGAAAAAGTAAGTCATACTGATAAATCCTGCCTGGGATTTTGAAAGTACAGTTTCTTTGATCATGACGGTCATGGCTGACGAATAGTTCAGCCTGCCCAGATAAGACGTAAAATAGGCAATCCAGCATAATACAAACAACAAAGTTGTCATTCGTACATCTGTTATTTTCTTATATTTGTGCAATGTAATTCCTCCCTGATCCATTCTATTCTACCTGTTCTGCTGCCGGTATTGCAGGGGCGTAAGCCCTGTGGACTTTTTAAACACCCGGAAAAAATACTGGCTGTCATCATACCCCACTTTCTTCGCAATTTCTACAACGCTTTTATCCGTTTCCACCAGGAACTCCCTGGCCTTTTTGATTCTGAATTCGGTAATGTAATTGACGGTTGACTGCTTTAGTTCTTTTTTGAATACGGATGAAAAATAATTAGGACTCATGCCATAGCGTTCCGCCAGCTCATTTATGGCAATATTTTCATTATAATTTTCCTGTATAAACTGAAGCGCCAGCATGATTTTATTCCTGGCATTGGTATCTACGGCTCCTTCGCTCTGCATGCAGTCCATGACTATGTCGATTAAATAACCTTCCATTTCTTCCACGTTGTGCAGTTCATCCAGGATGCTGAAACTGGAAAGAAGCTTTTCCATGCTTTTGGGATTCTGGATGCCTTTTGAATTAAAATTCCGCAGGACCATATTTAAAATGCGCACCCACATGACCCGGATGTAAGTTACATTATATTTGATCAGCTTTTCTTCCGAAAATATTTCGTGAATCAAAGTCTGTATATTGCCGATATCGTGCCTTTCGATATAGTGATACAGCATATTTAATGCTGCTGTGGGGAATTGTTCCGTTTGAAATATACTGGCATCTTCATAGAAATAAATGTTGGAGGTTCCATAGACCAGTCTCTGTTTTAATGCCTCCATCGCCTCATTTTTGCTGGCTGCCGACAGATACAGCGTCCCCCTGCTGAGTCCGAATGTGAGAAATATATCCATCTTTTTTTCAAAAATATTCTGCAGTTTTAAAAAAATTTGCTCTATTTCATTTCGCAAAAGCTTCTCTCTTTCCAGGGAAAATATCGCATAGAGCTGGTTATAATTTGACAGATTATCCACCATTACTTTATCACAGACGGAAACAATTTCCGAGAAAACATTTTTGATGGAGAACCGGATTAAATCAATATCTTCATGTCCAAATTTGCTGCCAGAATAGCTTCTCCCGTCTATATTGATGATCCCCAGAAAATGTATGCAACCAGGGCTGAAAAAGCGGGGATGGTCACCGTTTAGCAATTCATATAGAAACCCTTTTTCCTCTGTTTCCATCACCTGCTTGCTCACCAGCTCATTGATGCCTTTTTCCAGGGTATACTGCTCTTTTTCTTTCTGCAGCTTGGTCTGGCTGGATATGGTATTGCGGATCCGCTCATCTTCTTCCAATGATTGAATAGTTTTTTCTATTACTTTTTTCAGCTCTTCATTGGAGAGGGGCTTTAGCAGATAAGCTTTTGCCCCCAGAGATATTGCCTGTTCCGCATAGGCGAACTCGGCATAACCGCTTAGAATAATATACTTCATGTGGGGATACAGCGGCTTTGCTTCTGCTATAAATGCCAGTCCGTCCATATCCGGCATATGGATATCGGTAACTACGATATCCACGCTTTTTTTCTCCAGCAGCAACAGCGCTTCCTTCCCGGAGGAAGCTTCCAGAATTTCTTCAAATTCCAGGTTTAAATACTGTAATCTGGCAAGAAAACCTTTCCTGATTAATTCTTCGTCATCGATCATTAGCAGTCGGTATTTCATTACATATCTCCTCCCCTTTGTATTAATGGAAGCCGTATATAAAACCGGCTTCCCTGATATGGCATGCTTTCAATAGATATCCCATATTCATTTCCACACGATAGTTGTATCCTCTGATTTACATTTCGAATTCCAATGCTTTTTTTATTGTCCCGGACCTCTTTTGGCTCATTGATAAAGGCATTTAAGTCCCGCACACGCTCTGCGTCCATCCCCACTCCATCATCTTCAATGACAATAAGCAATGCATCCTTTTCCCTGCGAATGGAGATCTCCAGGGTTCCTTTTGATGTGAGATTTCCCAGTCCGTGTACGATGGCATTTTCTACAATTGGCTGTAAAATAAACCTGAGAATCATATAGCGGTCCACATCCGCCTCTACATTATAAAAAACCTCAAACCGCTCGTTATAGCGGATTTTCTGAATAAAAATATAATTCTGTGTATGGTGAAGTTCCTGAGAAATCGTTACAAATTCTCCATAATTTTTCCCAAGGCTGTAGCGGAAGATTTCTCCCAGTTTTTCGCACATATCACATACCACGAAAGCCTGGTTGACTGCTGCAATAGAGCTGATGGTTTCCAGTGTATTGTACAGAAAATGGGGATTGATCTGAAGCTGCAGATTGCGCAGCTGCGTTTCTTTATTCTCCAGCTGCTGGATATAGTTTTTGCGTATCAGTTTATCCAGTTTTTTCAGCATATGGCTGAATTGCTTGTCCAGATAGGCGATCTCATCGCTTCCGGCAATAGGCTTTGTAATGGTAAGATCACCGGTTTCCGCAACCTTAATCTTCTGTACCAGTGCACCGACCCGGGCTGAAAAACGATAGGTAAACAAATAAGAAAAAAACAATATTGCCAGGATAACCAACAGCAGAAGGGGGATTACCAGAAGCTGTATCTCTCCTTTTTTCTCCATAAGTTCGCTGTTTGTAAATAAGAACAGTATATTCATCCCATACTCTTCCAGGGCAGTACCGGCAACCACATAGTCCGATATCGTATGGATTTTACCGTTATGATAATCTTCCCCATCGGACTGGCGCTGTAAAAACTCCGTGAGAACTTCCCTTTTATCCGGGTCGGAATCGTAGAGGTCCTGCCCGTCTGCACCATAGACAATCACATCAAAATTACTTTTTTCATTCTCCCAGTTTTTCCCAGGGGAGAAAAGACGTTCCATATATATGTCAAGCTTAATAATACCAATATCTTTTTTTGTATAATTAAGCAGGTCAATCTTTTCTATTTCACGCAGAATGGATAAAATGGTCTGGCCTTTTCCGGCGGAAATGTATGTAAACCACCCCTCATTCAGCGCTTTTTTATTGCGGTACCAGGTTTCCTTTTTTGCTTCTTCCATCATAGTAGCTCTGCTGCCATATACGGGGTTTTCACCGATTTTGGAATAAATCATACAGTTTCTTATCTCACTGGGACGGTCCAGCAGCAGAGATTTTGTCACCTCTGTGCTGATATCCCGGCCTTTCATGTAAGGACTGCTTTTGCCTGATGAATTTGTGAGTGTGTCCAGTATAATCGTGTTATTGGCGATAAACTCCAGGCTGTTCTGGTACTGCAGCATTTTTTCTTCGATATTTTTCATATACTGGGCTGTTATTTGTTCATGAGAATTAACCAGATCTCCTACAATCAGACGTTCTATTTTCTGAAACAGAAAACCGCTGATCAGGATGATGGGCACAACGCTAATTACAATAGTAAAGGAAACCAGCTGTTTAAATATGGAGTAACTATAAATTTTTTTACTTTTCATCTGTCCGTCCTTTTGGTACCTTCTATTCACATCATTTAACTGTTCCTGTAAGAAATTCTCCTGTCAGCAATCTCTTTGTTTACAATTTCCCGGAGTTTCTGAAAAAACTGACTGTTGTGGGGATAAGAAACCAGGGTTACGGGTTCATCTGCTGTCTGTCTGATCAAATCCATTACGTATTCCCTGGATGTGAGTTCTTCCAGCATCTGGAATGCCCGGATATCCTGCATAGCCTCCGATAATACCATGAGGCGGAGAGATTCTTCCGGACAGCCGTCTGCTCCCGGATATACCAGGAAGGCATCGCCGGATGGAAATGCCGCTCCAGCATCTGTGACCTGGTATGGGTTTATATGGTACAGGGAATACTGGGAATTGTAGAAATTAAATCCCCAGTGCAAAAATCCCTCCAGCCGGTACTGGTACATCTGCACTCCCAGAATCCGTGTTCTGCCGGAAGGCATGGCAAAAAATCGGTTTGTAACGTCTTTTCCCTGAGCACCGCAATAGTAGGTCCAAAGTCCCGGAACCTGATGTTCTAAAAAAGGCTCCAGATGGTCAACTGCCGGAACCGGCTTATCCACAACACCGCTCTCATAGAAGGCATATCTGGACACTGCGTCCATAATGGGGTATCCCTTTAAATGGGCGGATACAGATTCTCTGACTTTCCGGTACATATCCAGATCTTTTTCCTCCGGCTCATCCGATAAATGGAAAAATACCCTGCCCCTTAACTTCCACTCATCCAGTCTGAGCACCAGGGCATCCAGAAACTGTCCCAGAAATTCCTGGTATGCAAGACTTTGGCTGTCGGTCTCCCAGCCAAATATCCGCACCAGGACTCCGTCCTTTTCAGCCATCACCTTGGGTGCACTTTTAGCCCCCCACTGGGTAAAAAGATGGGCGATTTCAAAATATTTCACACCGCATTCCATACACATCTGAAAAAAAGTGTACAGCTTATCAAAGGAAAACATATATTTTCCGCCCACAATCTTTACATCTACCAGCTGTACCGTAGTCCGTTCTTCTCCTACGGCAGTATCAAGAGGCGGTGTGAATGCCGGGGCTAAAATCATATTTATGCCTCGTTTACTATACAGTGTGATAAAGTTTTTCATAATCTCCCAGTGGCGGGCAGACCAGGGCTCTACCCGGTAATAGTCCGCAAGGCAGTCGCAGTGGAACCATTCTGTATGAAAACAGGTCTGAGGGGTCAGATGTATGGGATAAATACAGATTTCTGTCCGTGCTTCACCCACCAATAAATCTTCGTCATCGTAAAACTGCATTATGAGATCCTGGTTTCCTTCCATTCCCTCTTCTGCTTCCAGATCAATCCACAAAGCGTGCCATTGACAGGGAATAAATGTTATCCTCTCCATGGAGATATTGCTTAATAAATCAGGATAAAGACCGGGCTTTTTGGAGAGATAATGTTCATCACCTTCCCCGTTGCAGGGCAAAACAGATGGCATTAGCTTCACTTCCCTTATCCGCACCGCATCTTTTAAACTGCCATGTAACGCTATCCTCCCATACCCGGTATACAAAGATTCCGCCCGGTATGCACATTGCAGGGAAATTGTTTCTCCCCAAAATCCGGATAACCTTATGCCCCTTAAATCGTCTTCCGGTTCTGCTCCCGGAAAGACTTTATTCAGAGAACTTATTATTTTGAATTCGTATTTGACCATTTTTCTGTCCTTTCATTAAAGTTAGATCACATGATTATTCAGATACACTTCTACTTCTCAATTAGTTTCCACCTCCACAATTTCCGCGCTAACTCTATGATCAGAAAACCGGTAAGTAAATCTTATAACGGTATTATCCCGCTCCGTTACCAGACTCGCCTTATTGGAAGAACCGCTTCTTGGAAAGCAGTCGTAACAGTATGTTGCAGACAGTGTTCCATAAGTGGAAACTGCATAATCGTAGGCACCCGCATAGGGAATGACCACTGTGAGGGCATACACGCCACCGCCCAGATAGTACATGCGGGTCACCTCACTGTTGGAATCATTCTTTACCGCTCCCACAAATGGCTGAAAGCTGCCATATACCACTACTTTTTCCGGCAGCTTCACGCCGGTTTCTTCGTCGTATTCCTCCCTTGCGCCATAATCCATCAGATTGCCCGGATTGGCTGCTTTTTGCCGCAGCATATGATTCATGCTCCAAAGTCTGCGAAGCGTGCCTTCCTGGGAAAATCCCATAGGGCAGCCTTTGCTTTTATCATTAATCTGGTAAAATTCCTGTATTCCTGTTGTTCCATCTTCCCGCTTTGCCACAAGGGCCGCATCACTGAGCATTCTGCGAAAGGGAACTTCAAAATAGGCATTTGGATTCTGGACTTCTGTCCAATAGTAGGTGTACTCCAGAAAGTGGTTCCTGGTCTCTTCATCCTGGTTGGCAAACCATCCGATCTGATCATATCCCCACCAGTCTTTCTTCGCCAGTTCTTCTCTGGTATAAGCATCAAAGCGGTCTATTACTTTTCCTCCCCAGTTGTCATATTCCATCAGATAAGGCATTGCCTGAGCACTCCACCCGTTGGGATTGCTACCTCCTTCACTGAACCCTTCTCTTACCAGCACCTGTTTATGACCCGGATGCTCAAGCAGGGGCACTCCCGTAAATGGCATGGCATGATAATCAAACAGCAGTCTGCCCCGGATATTGATACCGTGTGTGTGGGCATCCAGAAGTACTTTGTGGCGGCGTGCGTGCTTTTTCCCATAGTCCCGGATCAGAAAAAACAACTCTTCTGTTTTTCGAAATCCCCTGTCATTGGCTGTATATAGATGAACCTGCCCCATATGGAGGGCTTCATAACCACAGTCAATATATCGGCTGGCTCTGTAATAGAACCACATCCTGGCCTCCAGACGGTTCAGATCCGGAATCCCTCCATTTTTTTCTTTTTCATCGCTTGTATGTATAAAACCCGGAGGCTTCTGGGGAAACAACGCCTTTTCCAGACAGAAGTTTCTTTTTTCCGGCTTTACGCCAAATGCTTCAAAGACATATTCCGGAATGGGAATCTCATTTATTTTTTCAACGATGATCTCAAATATACAGGACTGGAGGATAATGTCTTCATCTACTGCATGAACTTTTTCCGCCAGTTTTCTGCTTTTTTCAAAATGTTCTTCCTCGTCCATGGACATATACCAGACCCCGGAGGCTCTCCCCAGGAATTTCACCCCCAGCTCCCCGATGGCTCTCAAATCATCCTCCAGGGTACTGCTTTCCAATAATCCTGCCGCCGTTACTGCCCTGGAAAGATAATTTTCCAGGACTTCTTTTTTCATGTCTGTATCAAAGTAATAATCTGTCATCTGTCTGTCACTCCTTTTCTCTCCAGCAGAGCAGCTATGGTATCCGCAAAAACTCCGGTGGCACCTTTGCTCAAGTCATCTGTTTCCTGCTTATTCACAGCGGGACCTACCACATCCAGATGAATCCACTGGATTCCTTTCTCTATAAATTCTTCCAGAAAAGATGCCGCTATACTGGCACCGCCACCTGACCCAGGGGCATAATTAATGAGATCCGCCGTTAGGGAATCTTTTATTTTCTCATGGAAACACCCATCTAAAGGCAGCCTCCAAAATTTTTCCCCGCAGTTTTGCCCGGTCCGGCTAAACTCTCCATAGAATTCATCACTGTTGGAAAAGATCCCTGCGATCTCATTTCCAAGGGCGTTCTGGCAGGAATAGGTAAGAGTTGCCAGATCTATGATACGCTCTGCTCCTAATTTTGCCGCATAAGTTAACGCATCGCAGAGTATCAGCCGCCCTTCCGCATCGGTATTATAGATCTCCACCGTTCTGCCTGACAGTGTTGTGATGACATCTCCCATTTTGCAGGCATCCGGGCTGATTACATTTTCCACACAGGGTATAATGGCGCAGATCCTCTGTTCACTTTTCTTTCGCACTGCCATTTCAAATGCCGACAATATATTCGCACCGCCGCACATATCATACTGCATCCCTTCCATGCCACTCATGGATTTTAAATGATAGCCGCCGCTGTCAAACATAACTGCCTTGCCTGCCAGTGCCGTAAGACCTCCGGACCCACCTCCATCATAGTGAAGAACAAAAAGCCTGGCGCCTTTGCTGCTCCCCTGATTCACTGACAGGATTCCCTGACATCCCAGTTCACTTAATTCCCTGTTATCAAGTACATCTGCCCTTACCTGATAATAGTCTGCCAGTTCCCTGACATATGCTTCCATCTCCCGGATTCCGAAATAATTCGAGGGTAGGTTGCCCAGACTTCTGGCATGACCGATGCACCTGGCATCCAGTTCGGCATCCTCCAGGATTTTACTTAAAGCAAATTTTGTGATAAAGGTATACTGGCTCTCGGGATATTTTGAAAATAATTCCCTGTTAATAAATATACTATTATTTCCAATCTTTTTTAACCCTTCTTTTGCAAAAGAATATCCGCCTTTTACAATTGCCTTCACCATGATGGGAATGAGTTCTGCTGCACTTTCTTCATCCGCACACAGTCCATCCAGATAAATACAGATACTGCCTATTGCATGTTTTCCCAGCTCCCGGCACTTTTTCTGTAAATGGCAAAAAGGATATTCTTTTTGCTCCTGAATATCCCACCTGGTGAACTGTCTGTTTTCTATCATGTTATATATGTTGGAGAAATTAGGCTCCTCCCCGTACTTTCCCATAAGAATCAGCTGGTCTTCTGCTCCCAGAGATTCCAAGCCGGACTTTATAAAAAACTTCATTTATTTTCCTCCCACAGCTATTGTTCAGCCGTCATTGATTCCCCGGGCTGGGAGCCAAACGGACGCACTTATAGCGTACCATTTGGCGGCTGTTTCTTCCTCTTAGAAATTTATCATTATGGTTTTAATCTCATATGGTTTGATAAATATTTCTACCGGTTCTTCCCGGAATGTCCCCTCCGGTATTTCCATCAGGCTGCATTCACACCACTGCCTGATGTTAAATGCACACCGCATTTTGATGACAGCTCTGGACCCTTTAAATTCATGAAAACGAACCACTATGGCTTCGCTGTTCTCCGCTTTTTTCACTGCATCCACAACGATGTTATCTCCATCAAAAGCAAGAAAACGATCTTCCAGCACCGGTTTCCCGGATCTGCCAGTCAGCGGGTTATTCAGATCAAATGCTTCCTCCTCTATTTCTGCCTGATACCATTCCAGATGGTGGGGCAGAATCGAATACGTGAACTCATGATGTCCCAGATCTGCGGTGTAGTCCGGATCTACCGCCGACTTTAAAAGAGTCAGGCGTATGGTATCTTCTTTGATGTCATGGCCATATTTGCAGTCATTTAAAACCGCCATTCCATATCCGGTTTCCCACAGATCCACCCACTTGTGTGCAACTACTTCAAATTTGGCATATTCCCAGGGGGTATTGCTGGTAATTGGCCTTCTCATATTGCCTTCCTGTATATCGAATCTGGCATCCACTGCCCTGATATCCACGGGAAATGCCGTCTTCAGAAGCTTTTGGCGTTCCTCCCAGTCGATTGCGGTACGGAAATCAATTCTTTTTTTATTCCGGTAGAGACACATGGTCTGGCTGATCCTGGATTTATGATATTTCCAGATAAAGGTAACATAAATTCCTGCCGGGTGCTCTTCTGCCTGAATACTGATGCAGTTTGTGATCTCTTCCTTCTTTAAATCAATGGTGGGTTCCAGCTCCCATGCATCAAAACATCTTGGCTTATCTTCAAAAACCTGGAGTACGTTGCCGCATTTACCTGTCGGAAGCACTTCTCTTTCTGCTTCCTTATCATAAATGCTTGTCAGCTGTCCCTGCTGGTTCCAGGAGACCGTGTAAAAGGGTGTATCTGCTCTAAAGTTCTCTGCTTCCCGTCCGGATACGTCTGTTCCCTCTTTTTTCGTAATGACCGCAAAGGAAAATGGCTCTATATCCGGTAAATACACTTCACTGCTTCCTTCTTTCCATCTGGAATCCAGATATTCTCCGTTGGCATCGGTAAACACATCTGTTTCCTTCGTTTCCGTTATCCGAACATAGGTACTCCGCTTCCAGTTTGCATTATTAAAGACCGTATAGACACCTTTTTCCTGCTGATATAGCGCTTTGCAAAGTTTTTCATCTACTCTCATAAGCAGCTCTTTGGCACGTTCGTATTCGGAATGGCTGTCTTCATATACTTCTTTGATGGAGGAGCCCGGAAGGATATCATGAAATTGGTGGCACAGCACGATCTTCCATGCCATTTTAATCTCTTCCCGGGGGTAGGGCAGACCGGATATGTTTTGTGCCAGAACACATAGCAGCTCCACATCCCTTAATAAATACTCCATCCTCCGGTTCATTTTTTTATTATATGCCTGGGATGTATAGGTACCCCGGTGAAACTCCAGATACAGTTCCCCGTCCCAGACAGGCAAAAAACCATGCATGGGATTTTCCCCAAGGGTTGTGTTCAGCCGTTTAAAATAACTGCGGGCTGTTTCCGTTTTGACTTTGGGAATGCCCGGTACCTTATTCAGCTGCCCCATGGTCATCAGCATATCACGATTGGGGCCTCCCCCGCCATCGCCGTATCCATAGGCGATCAAAAGATCTCTGTTCAAATCCTTATTGCTGTAATTATCCCAGACGCCTTTTACGGCATACGGCCTGGTATCGCCATTATATGTATAATAAGAATCTCCCTGGTCTGTGGTGGTAATGAAATGAGTGGTTACCTCCGTTCCGTCTATCCCCCTCCACAAAAAGGTATCATAGGGGAGCTTATTGGTATCATTCCAGCTGATCTTTGTGGTCATAAAGGTATCCACACCGGATTTTTTCAAAATCTGGGGCAGTGCCCAGGAATAGCCGAACACATCGGGAAGCCACAGGAAATCATTTTCATATCCGAATTCCTGCAGAAAGAAATTCTTTCCCATCAGAATCTGGCGGATTATGGATTCTCCCGAAACCAGGTTACAGTCACATTCCACCCACATGGATCCGGAGGGTTCCCATCTTCCCTGGGCAGCCCTTTCTTTGATCTTCTCATAGATGTCGGGATAGTCTTCTTTGATAAACTCGTAAAGCTGTGCCTGGGACTGCAGAAAAGTATACTGTCCGTATTCTTCCATTAAACGGTTGACGCTGGAAAAGGAACGTGCAGCCTTTTCTCTGGTATGGCACAGCCGCCAAAGCCACGCGGCATCAATGTGGGTGTGTCCAAGGAGCGTCACCTCTACTTCCGGTTTTCCCCGTCCATCCATCTGTCCATTTAAATATGCATAAGCCTGTTTGACACTCTCATAGAATTCACTGCTGCCTGGCTCGGTATAATCTACATAGCCAAAGGCTTTCACCAGTGTATTTAAAATCCACTCTTTATATGCATGGTTATCATCCAGAAGTTCGTAAGCCTCCAGGGCAGTTCTTGCCAGATAATAAAACTCATCTGTGGTATGATCCAGTACGCCAAACTGCGCACGCCTTATTTCCATCGCCATTTCCTGTGGCCTGCCGCCGCCGTTCAGCCCGGACCATACACGGAAGTTCAGCTCCAGGCTGAATCCGTTTTTCCCAGGCTTTAAAAAGACTTCTCTGTGGTTTCCATCCACTCCCTGGTAAGGTTCCCCATTTAAATACAACAGGCTTTCAAAATGGCTGTTATTTCCCGTTCCGGCACGTGCCCCGAAGTCAAAGAGCCCGACTACTTCTTCATCCTGCATGGATTCTGGTATGGTGATGTTGGTACACAGCCAGTTATAGCGGTCCCAGCCTTTCCAGCGAAATCCTTTTCCTACACTTTGCGGATCTCCCACAGGTGTTCTGTTTCCTATCTTTTTGTCGTCTTCGTACCAGAGGAATTCCGGTATTTCCTGCAAGCTGTGGTAACGCAATTCTTCCAGTTCTTCCAATAAATTCTTAATTCTGTCTTTGTTATGAAAATTAAATGGCATATTTACCTCCCGGCTGTTACCGAATTTAAAAATTATTTAATGCAAACAGGCTCTAGCCCTTTACTGCACCGATCATAGCACCTTTGGCGAAATATTTCTGTGCAAATGGATAGATGCACAGGATTGGCAGGGTAGTCACTACTACCGCAGCCATCTTCAGGGAATCTGAAGTGACGGTATTGGCGTTTTGCGCCAGTGCCTGAGAAACGGATGTGATCTCCTTTTGTGCAGCCATCGCTCTGGCCAGCATCTGCTGCAGTACGGTCTGAACCGGCCACATAGCGCTGGACTTCATATAGAACGCTCCTGCAAACCAGTCATTCCAGTGGTTTACGGCTGTGTACAACCCAACTACGGCGATTACAGGTTTACTTAAGGGAAGCATAATTCTTCCATAGATTCCGAAAAATCCGCAGCCGTCCAGCTTTGCTGACTCCTCCAGGCTCTCCGGTATGGATTCAAAAAAGGTACGCATCATTAACAGATAGGTAACGCTCACCAGTCCCGGTACCACATACACCCAAAATGAATCCAGCAGATGAAGGTTGTTGTATTGGATATACGTAGGGATCATACCACCTCCAAAGAGCATGGTAAATGTAATCAGCATGGTAATCACCTTATTTCCGGGGAGCATCTTTTCCCTTAGGGAAAAGGCAGCCAGGGAAGTAACCGCCAGGCTGGCTGCTGTACCGATAAACGTTCTTGCAATGGTAATTACATATGCTTTCATGATGCTTCCGTCTGCAAATACTTCTTTGTAATTGTCCAGGGTAAATAATCTGGGCCAGAAATACACGCCTCCTTTGGCTGCATCGGTTCCGTCATTTAATGACAATGCCACTACGTTCAGGCACGGAAGCACGATCAACAGGCATATGATAATAATGATCAGGTAGATAATTGCCTGTATAAGCCGGTCCATTGGGTTTTTCTTGATTTTCTTTGCCACCTTTATAGTTTGTTTGTTTTCTCTGCCCATGCAATTCCTTTCCAGAGCGTGTTCGAAATTGCATGCTGCATTTTCAAACACGCTCTAATACTTCCTTGTGCCACCCGGCACTAGTAGTCCTTAAATTTAATTGTAAAAATTAATTGCTGTTTTATCTTCTTCGTACATCTTCTTCAGATAATCCTTAAACTTGTCATTTCCAGCCGACTTTAACTGTGCACGGAAGGATTCAACGATAGATTTCACTTCTGCATCATCCTTTGCAAAAAATGCCTGGGTTAGTACTTCTTTATAGTTTAACAGATCCATCTGTGCTTTTACGTCTTCCATTCCTTCTGCGGACAGATATGCCGTTGCATCAAGACCTTCAATCAATTTCTTCTCTCTGGGGTATTCCTTTGCCACTTCCACAGAACGCTCAAAGGTTGTACTGGAAGATGCGCCAGGACGGCTCTCTCCGAAGTTATCCATAGGATTCAAATTGGTTAATACAAAATCAAAAAATTCCAGTCCGCTTCCGCCCATTCCGGCTCCTACATGGTTTACCAGCCAGTCGGTATCACCTTCATTTAACTTTTGTGCCACTTCATCTGTCAGCTTTGGTTTGCCGTCTTCCATATTGTAGGAAACGCCTTCCACACCGTACTGGCAGAGGAGCGTTCCTTCTTTTGTAGACAGGTAGTCAAAGAACTTAAAGATTTCTTCCGGATTTTCAGCATCTGCAGATATCGCCCATGCACCATTTGCGGTCTTTCCATGGGTTACTTTCTTGTTATCACCCTGGATGTCATTTAACGGTCCAAGGGGTACCCAGTCATCTGATCCGTAGATAATTTCCTGATAGTTATGGACATCGCCGATAATTGCGGAATTATGTGTCTTGGATACTTCTTCCGCACGGGTACTGTCCATGGTGAAGAATTCAGGATTCATCAATCCTTCGTTTATTAATTTTCTCACGTAATTGATTTTATCGTATACATGATCTGTTTCGGCTTCATGCATGACATTTCCATTTTCATCGATGTTATAGCCATCGCTTACGCCCCAGTCCAGACCTGCAATATCAAATTTCAATGCATCTACTGAACCGCCCCAGAACTTGGGTCCCAGAGGCCATACATCATTGCCGTTATCATCTTTGAATCCGCCCTGCTTAATTTTTACAAGCAGATCATAAAACTGTTCCGGAGTGCGGATTTCCCTTGGATCAATTTTCAGCTCATCTGCAATTTTTTTCTGGATATAAGGTCCTCCCAGATATTCATTTTCCGGAATGTACTCCAGGGAACGGTCAATTTCATCGATTCCAAGGTGCATTAAATATACGGCGCCATTGAAATCATCACGGAATACAATGTTTTTCTTAGAATCATGGGGAAGATAATCATCTTCATAATATTTGGAATATACTTTGGAGTTTTTCATTTCCTCGGATACATCTGCAAACATACCTTCTTTTGCTGCTTTTAACAGCAGCGGAAATTCAGGTCTGGTGGAGTCATTTAAATACGTAACTATTACATCCGGAATGGTGCCTGCCGCCAGCTGGGAAGCCAGGACTTTTGCATCGCTGTCACCGGGGGTATACTGAATATTTAATTTAATACCGGTCCTTTTGGTAAGTTCCTGCATTACCGGCGTACTGTTAATATCTTCCGGTAATGTATATCCGATATCATCCACATATACCTGAACATTAATCGTCCGGTCTGCAATCCAGGTATCCGGTTTGTCAGCAGCGGTTTCTTCTTTGGAATCCGCCGTTTTTGTTTCTGCATTCTTTGTGGTTTCTTTTGAGCAGCCTGTCAGCAGCCCTGCTGCCATGGTTCCTGCAATCATTACCGCCAGTATTTTTGTTGCCAGTTTCTTTTTCATATCAACAAATCCTCCTTTTGAAAGCTTTTTATTAACTCCCGTTACCATAGTCCCACTTCCGTGGTCTTTTTACAGATCCGATTACAGATAATAACCATTACCAGTCCCACGATACCCTGTATCAGTCCAATTGCCGTGGCATAACCAAACTGTCCGCCCTGTAATCCCACACGTACTACATAGGTATCCAGAGTGTCCGCCAGCGCCATATTTCCAGGCGTTCTTAACAGATAAATCTGTTCAAATCCCGAGGAAAGAAGTCCGCCGATTCCCATGATAAACAGCAATCCGATGGTTCCCCGGATACTTGGCAGTGTAATGTGCCACATTTTCTTAAGCTTGGAACAGCCATCCATCTCTGCCGCCTCATACAATGCAAGATCCACACTGCTGATTGCCGCCAGATAGATAATGGAATCCCATCCGATATTCCTCCACAAGTCCATGGAAAATAAGATCTTGAAGAAATACTTTGCCTCCATCAGGAAAAAGGTGCTTCCATCTCCGCCCATCTGGGAGATTATTTGATTTAAGACTCCGGTATTTGGTGCCAGTATTCTCTGCAGCATGGTTACGATAATAACCGATGATAAGAAATGAGGCAGATAGGTGATGGTCTGGGTAACCTTTTTAAATTTCAGACTGCGGATTTCATTGAGCAGAAGTGCAAGAATGATTGCAAATGGAAACTCCAGAATGCACTTAATCGCACCAACACTCAAGGTATTGCGGATCAGCCTGAAACAGTCATAGCTTTTGAAAAAGGATTCAAAGTAGCGGAACCCTACCCAGGGGCTGCCCCAGATTCCTTTTCGAAACGAATAATCCTTGAAAGCCAGAACACTCCCTGCCATTGGAACGTAGCAGATTAATATGTAATAAATGATACATGGCAGCAGCATCAGGTACAGGGGCCAGAATCTCATCAGACGCTTTCCAAGCGGTGCCTTGACCGGTCTGTGCCTGACTGGCTTTTGCTTTTCGGACTTTCTTACAGCAGCAGTTTGCATTTGTTCCTCCTCCTTTTATTTGATGAAATTATTATAAATAATTTCCTGTATTTCCCACAATGGACAAAACATTTTTATTTAGTGTACATTTCTACACACAGCGGATAATGATCCGACAGGTAAACTCCGTCATGACAGTCCGTCCATTTTTCTATTCCACAGCTGCAAAGCTTATCTTCTGCAAAGATATAGTCAATTTTTTCAGGCTGGGCAAGCTTCCCATAATCATGAAAAGTCCCCCCTGCCAGTGCTGCCATATCCCGGAGTCCCGGGTATTCTTTCATGGTCTGCATCTCCTGGGAATCCGGAAAGGCATTAAAATCTCCCGCCAGAATAACCGGGATATCAGGAAAGCCTTTCTCCTCCCTTAACTTCTGTAAGATCTGGCGCAGTCCCAGTGTCCGTGCCAGGGTTCCTTCATGGTCCAGATGTACATTTATAATCCGGAACAGCTCTCTTGTCTGGAGATTCTGAAGCACCGCCTCTGTACATGCTCGGGGGCAGATGCTCTGCTGGGGATAGCGGCTTCCAGGCTGTGACGGTGTCTTGGAAAGCCAGAAAGTTTCCATGGAAATCAGATTATACTTTCCCTTCTGGTACGCGATGGTGGTCTGTTCATCTTCCAAAGTGCTGCTTCGCCCGCACCCGATCAGGTAATAATCTGTCAGGTTTTCTTTTAACCAGACGGCAACATGGGGCAATACCTCCTGAAAACAGATTACATGGGGCTGCTCCTGGGCTATTTTCTTTAAAATAAACGGCTTTCTGGCGGAAAAACAATTTATGCCATCCTGATTGTAATCACATCTTATATTAAATGCAGCCAGTTTAATCATCCTTCATCCCTCACCCTTTCCGGTTTGTGCTGAGGCGGATTTTTTACAACGCTTTCGTCTTCCTGGCATACGTAGGTTTCAAATCCATCAAGATCATCTTCCCGAAGAATAAAGATTCTTGCCCCTCTTTGCAGCCCCTCTTTCCCATAGCCTCCGTAGCCGCTTGCCCTTCCGTAGCCTAGAACAATGCCGTACATCTTTCCCCAGAAGTCGTTAGCATGGTCATGCCCTGCAAACAGTCCCCTGGTATGCCCTTCCTCCAGCATTGCCGTAAAAAATCCAGAATTGATACGCGGGCAGCCAATGCCCTCATTTTTCTCTCCATAGCAGACTTCCATATCCCATAATTCATGAAACTCTGGTATTGCCATATGTAAAAAGGTGAGTGCCGAAAATGCTTCGCCCGGATTCTTCTGTTCATACTCTTTCATCATTTCCTGGTACCAGTTTATTTGTTTTTTCCCCAGATAAGCATAATCCCCAACCTGAGGCATTGGGTTATAATCTCCGGAATCCAGACCGCCGATCAGCCAGCGCAGCCTTTCTTCTTTGCTGCAGACCTCAAGCATATGATTTCCGGTTCCTTCAATTCCGTTCCCGCCATCGTATGCCAGACAGCCCGGTAGTTTTCTCACTTCTTCAAACAATTCTTCATGGCTGCTGTTAAATTCCACGTCGTGATTTCCAAATACAAAAGTCCATGGTATTCCGGACTGGATAAATGGCGCCAGTGCCTTTGGAAGATACTTAAGGTTTTGATCTCCGTATACCGTATCTCCGGTAGTAATTATTAAATCCGGGCGTTCCATGGCAATCAGCCTGCCCATCATTTCCGTCGTTCTTGCATCGTCGGCATCATCATTGGTATAATGGATATCCGTAAACTGCATTACCTTAAAAGTCCCGTCATTTCTGAAATATAATCTGTTATTCATATCCACTGTCCTTTCTTTTTTAACTTATGCTTATGTGAAGTATTGGTAGCATACATAATTCCTATATAGCTTATCCATTTTATGGATTTTCTGCAATAGATAGAAATTAAGAAATCAGTGGAAATTTCTACAATAAAAAAACAGATGCCCGGAAGCATCTGCTTTTTATATTTTTGATTTGTTACTAGTGCCGCCCAGCGCAGATATCAGGTACTATATATCGACGTATTTATGCCGGGAGACACTAGTCAATATAACTTGCTGCACTGTATGCCTGTCTGTAGCTGATATCAGATATAATAATTCCAGTTTCCGGCGTACTTGCATGAATAACCTGGTTATTGCCTATGTACAGGGCTACATGTCCGATCGATCCGCTGTCATCTAAATAGAACAGTAAATCTCCTGGCTGTACGCTTGCAACATCAACACTTCTTCCTCCATATGCCTGGTCTGAAGCCACACGCGGGATACTGATACCAAAGTTTGCCATAATGGACTGTGTAAATCCGGAACAGTCTGCTCCATTTGTAAGGCTGGTACCTCCCCATACATAAGGATTCCCTTCAAATTGAAGTGCAAAACTTACAATGCTCTGTCTTGTACCGGAAGTGGAAGAACCCTGTCCGCTGCCGCCGGATGGATCCTGATTGCCCGGAGCTTCTGTCTGAGGCGGTTCTGTCTCAGGTGTTTCTGTTGCCGGAGCCTCTGTTTCCGGGGCATTGGTCTCTGGTGTCTCTGTCCAGGTGGTTTCTGTCTCAGGAACATTGGTCTCTGGGGCGTTTGTCTCCGGGGCATTGGTTTCCGGAGCATTGGTCTCTGGGGCTTCTGTCCAGGTAGTCTCTGTTTCCGGGGCTTCTGTCTCAGGTGCCTCTGTCCAAGGTGCTTCTGTTTCCGGCGCTGTCGTCTCAGGCGTATTAGTTGCAGGTGCCTCGGTTTCCGGCACATTGGTCTGCGGGGCATTGGTCTCAGGAGTTTCCGTCTGCGGTACATCCGTAGTTCCGTTTGTCTGTCCCTGAGATGATCCCTGTGTATTGGCTGCCGCTTCATCTGCCTTACGTGCTTCTTCTAAAGCTGCCTTATAAGCTGCTTCTTCCGCTGCAAGACGCTGTCTTTCTTCCTCAAGGGATTCTGCTTCTTTGAATTGCATGGTGCAGTCCACATACTCTTTTGACACATAGCCTTCCATATCTGAATCCACTCTGACTCTTACCCAGTCTCCCTGATCATCCAGTACACGGAGTTTCTCCGAATCACCGACCATGCCGACAATTTCCTGATCTGTTCCGGCTCCTGACCTGACCATTAAGGTAGTGGTGTTAACGGTGGCAACCTTTCTGCCTACCTGTTCTGCCAGTGCCTCTGCTTCAGAACCGGTGACAAAGTAATCTTTTTTCACATAGCCTTCTACAGAACCGGAACGGATATGATACCATCCGTCTTCTTCTCCCAGAATCTCTGCTGCAGAATTATCATAGAGTTTTCCAAGTACTTCCCCATCATCTGTGTTCGGTTTATTTCGTATATTCACATAAGCATCATCATTAATTTGTGCAATTGCCAGATTGTCATACGGATTGGAAGTCTGGGCTGCACTGCTGCTGTCTGTCCCATCCTGATTGTCAGAAGATCCCTGTGCCGAATCCTGGCTTCCGCTTATACTCGCCTGTATACCAGCCAACGGAACCTCAATTGTCTGTGCTTTTGAAACCAGCCCCAGACTTGAAAACGTAATAGACCCTACCATCAGACATGCTGCAATCATCATCATTCTTTTCTTCATGAAATTTTTACCTCCATATAGCTGTATCAAATTGTTACATAATTGTTAAATTTATTACGTTTTCATTATAACATACTTACATTTTTTGTCAACCTTAAGATGTTGCGTTTGCTTGACCCAATCTGAAATGCCCAGTAAAATCAAGGGTTCTTCTGCATTTATTTATTTTTTATTTATACTTTTTTTATGCTTTTATTTAATAATTATGAAATATTTGATATGTAATACTTTTTGAAAAACAAGTTAAAAGCAGAAGAAAAGGCTGTTATATAATGAAAATCCCATTTGAATGCAGATACGGTTCCGATAACAGGTATCTCTATCATATGGAATATTTCATTTTATAACAGCCTCTAGTGCTCCATCCAGACAGTAATGATAGTGACAGTTCTAAAAATTTTGTCAGTCTGCAAGGCGAAGGATCGAAGCAGAATGGTTCCTCCACTGACTGACGACAACGCGGCAGATGGCAAACTAGGCATTTCTGCCACTATTGTTACTGTCCGGATGGAGTACTATATAACGCGGCTTAATCTGCCGCCTTTCTGATAGGATTCTATATTTTCTGCCACCAATCTTAGAAGACGCTCTCTACATTCTACAGCCGCCCAGGCAATATGAGGGGTAATCACCAGTTTGCAGCTGTCCTGAATCTGCATAAGCGGATTAGATGCAGACATCGGTTCTGTCTCCAGCACATCAAGTCCCGCACCTGCTATCCGGTCATTCACTAAGGCATCATATAATGCCTGTTCATCTATGATCGGTCCTCTGGCAACATTGATAAGCAGTGCTGATTTTTTCATTATCTGAAATTCCTTTTGCCCAAGAAGTTTTTCTGTCTTTTCATTTAAAGGAGCATGAATCGAAATCACATCTGCTTGGCTTAGGAATTCATCTAATGCAAGTCTCTTATAACCGATCTGATTATTATTTCCACTGGTGGAGTAATACACAATCCTGCACCCGAAAGCTTCCGCGATCTGTGCTGTTTTTCTGCCTATATTCCCAAGACCAATAATTCCCCAGACCTTGCCGGACAGTTCCTGAAACTTCTTATCTAAATTAGTAAAACTGGCACTGGCTGCATAGGAACCATCCTTGACGAATTCATCATAATACCTCATTTTTTCCGCCAGATAGAAGTAAAGGGCGAACGTATGCTGTGCAACGCTGTCGGTAGAATAACCGGTCACATTTGTTACGGCAATCCCCCTTTGTACCAGATAATCTCTGTCAATATTGTTTGTTCCGGTTGCCGTAATACAGATTAGTTTTAAATTCCTGGCATTTTTTAGAGTATCTTCACACATTTTAAGTTTATTGCAGATAATAATATCTGCATCTTTTGTTCGGGTTTTACACTCTTTTGATGTAGTATTTTCATATACCAGAGTATCCCCAAACTTTTCAAAACTGGTAAAGTCCATATCGTTCCCTAGCGAGCCTGCCTCTAAAAATACTATTTTCATTCTTCTGTCCTTTCTATTACAAAGTGTATTGGAAACTGGGACGTGGAAATGGAGAGAATGCATTTTTAAACATGCTCCTGCTCTGCCTCAAGTATAATCTCCGTGATTTCCCCCACAGCGTGATCGGATGTCAGAATACAAGTCCTGGTAGTCTCCGGTATGACCAATGCCTGAGCAGCTCCTGCTCCTTCTGACAAAACAATTGTCTTAAAACGGATAACCCCATCTGTTGCCTGAACCTGATGAAGCACCAGATTTTTATCCCCTCCCCGACTGCTCCCCAGTATATAAGTATCCCCTAAAATTGCTCCCGCCCAGACAACATGTCCAAAATTCATGGGCAGGTGACATACAAGAGAATATGCGCCCTCCTTTAGATGGTAAATCCCCAGTGTATCCCCGTGAAAGGGCTCAATGACCACCAGTTCCTCGTTCCCGTCCCCATCCACATCATAAAGCCACAAATCTCCTGCCGGAATATCGGATATTTTGGAAATACTCCAGCTTTCGTCTTCTGTTTCCTCCAACCGGATGATACCCTCCTGAGCGCTAACCAGAATTACGTTTCTGCCATCCTCTTGTAAGGTATACATCCCATGGTTTTTATGCAAGCCATCATACAGAAGCAGATCAGGCGCTTTTTTCTCTGCCATGTCCAGAGATACTTCATAGATGCCCCCGGGGCTGGACCAGTCATCTGTATATGCCTTTTTACTGCACAGAGTAGCTGCAATTATCTTCCTGCACCCCGCTTTACCAGCAAGCGCTATCCGGTGTACAAAAGGCAGTCTGCAGATCACCGTAACCTGACCGGTAATGCTTTCATCAGTTTTCTGCAGGCGTACCATCACAATTTCTGCGTTCTCGGAGCGGAAAACAGGATAAAACTTTCTGATTGCTATAAACGTGCCCTCCTCCTCCGGTATGGGTACAAATGCCATAATTCCTCCGCCGATTCCTTCCACCAAACATGCGTTTCCCGTGATCCGGTCAATCAGCAGACATACCCCATTCTCAGACTCTGATCCGGCGAGATACCAGGACTTCTTCATCCAATTCAGCATACTTACCGCATAACCGGATTCCAGTACTGCCAACTTTCTTTTTTTTATTTTCATCTCATCACCATCTTATTTTTCGTTTAGATTCTTTACACTCTCTCTGATATGAAGCTGCATTGGCATAAAACACTCCTCTGTTTTCTTCTCATCAATGAGCTGTATCATCATATTTAATACCTTCTGTGCCATTTCCTTTGCATCTACCCCGGTTGCCGTCAGGGCTGGATATAAGATCTTTGATAAGGTAGAATCGCTAGAAGTTACAATGGATACATCCTCCGGTATCCGAAAGCCCAGTTCTCTAAGTCTCCTCATTACAAGACCGGCAATTACCGTTTCATCTACATAGATTGCGGTAGGACGTTCATCATCAGACCAGTCCGTAAACATAAAAGCAATCTCTTCCACCATATCATCAATACTGGACTGGCATTTGCAGATATACTTCTCGTTTATGATTCTTCCTGATCCCAAAAATGCATTGCAATATCCCCGGAAACGGTAATTGTTCATATTCAGCATGTCCGGATACCGAAAATTCTGCATAAATGCGATTTTTTCATGTCCCATTTCCATCAGAAAACGAATCAGCTGATAGATACCCTCCCCGTAATCGGGTGCCAGGCAGGATATTCCCTTACCCATTTTTGTATATTTTTTCGTGGAATACAGGACTACTGCAACTCCCTTTATACAGAGATAATGGATCTGTTTTTCTGTCATAGAGCTGTTTGCAATAAATACAGCATCAAATTGACGGCTAACCAGAGTCTCGATGAAGGACTGGGTAACCAGCTGTGTTTTTTGATCCACATCCACGGTCAGCATAGATATGGTATAGCCTTTCTCATATGCCATTTTTTCCATATGAAACATCAGATCATTAAACATATCGTTTAATGTATTGCCCCGGGTAATCGCCAGCTGAAAACTTTTCTTATTCTTGAGTCCCTTCGCCATGGTATTAGGCACATACCCCAATTCTTCAATAGCCTTCAGCACTGCTTCCCGCTTTTCTTTGCTCACATAATTTGAATTATTTAATACATATGAAACAACCGCCGGTGATACCTGAGCTCTCTTTGCCACGTCATTTCTTGTAACCATCACTTTCTTACCTCTCTGTATTTATCATATCTCACATCATTAAATCAAATACCCAAAGCCTGTTCCGGCGTTATATACACCATATCCAGAGCATCTGCCACTCCTTTAAATGTTACTTTCCCCTGGTATGTGTTCAGACCTGCCCTGAAATATGGATCTTCCTTCAAAGCTTCCACACCTTTATCCGCCAGCTTCAAAATATAGGGCAGGGTTGCATTAGACAGCGCCAAAGCAGAAGTCCTGGAAACTGCCCCCGGCATATTTGCAACCGAATAATGGATGACCCCATACTTTTCAAAACAGGGCTTGTCGTGGGTAGTTGCCATATGGGTGGTTGCCACACATCCGCCCTGGTCAATTGCTACGTCCACGATTACAGATCCTGGTTTCATGGATTGTACCATCTCACTGGTAACTACCTTTGGTGCCTTTGCTCCCGGAATCAGCACTGCCCCAATTACCAGATCCGCATCCTTCACGGCTTCTTTTAATGCATACTCCGTATTGTAACAGGTATGGATCGCCCCGTTTGTCACCTCATCTATATATGCCATACGGGGAATGCTGACGTCAAATATGGTGACATCAGCCCCCATGCCCCGGGCAATCCTGGCTGCGTTAAATCCCACAACACCACCGCCTGCCACAACCACCCTTGCCGGAAGCACACCGGGTACACCAGCGAGTAGAACACCTCTGCCCCCATTATATTTTTGGAGCATATATGCACCCACCTGAGTTGCCATACGTCCGGCAATCTCACTCATTGGTGCCAGGAGGGGCAGCCCTCCTTTTGCCCCCCGAACCGTCTCATAGGCGATTCCGGTTGTCCTGCTCTCCAGCAGCGCCCTGGCAAGTGGCATATCATTTGCAATGTGAAGGTAGGTAAATACCATCTGATCCTCTCTCAGATACTTATACTCTGATGGAATATACTCCTTAACTTTTACAATCAGGTCCGCATGGGCAAATACCTCATCTGCACTGCCGAAAGATGCTCCGGCATCCTTATACTCCGTATCCGTAAAACCACTTCCCATTCCCGCAGCATTTTCTACAATAACCTGATGCCCGGCTTTTACCAGGGAATATACCCCTGCCGGTGGGATAGAGACCCGATTCTCATTATTCTTAATTTCTTTTGGCACACCAACAATCATTTTTATACCTCTCATTTTCCTATTTCTAAAAAGGCAATTGTTTAACCTATATTTTAAGGCATGACATTAGCCAATGCAAAACATTTTTGCAAGAATATTCTGACGGTCTTTTCCTTCTCCCACATATCATCTCCAGGATGGCTCCGCTGCTCTACCGATACATAAGTATCCCGTATTCCATCTGCTTTTTGAAAGGATGCAGCCTTTTTAATAATCTGCGCCCCTATTTCAGGAGTCAGGAAGCCTTCCGTTAGAAAGTCCGGTGGCTGCCCCACATCCATGTGCAGATCTCCATAACAGGGATGCCACTGATCTAATATCGCATTGCACAGATGGAGCTGGGCAATGTACTCCCTGGCATATTCCAGGGACTGCATCAGGTCTGTCTGACCTAGGGCTTCGTGGGCACTGTCCCAGTGTATATACACATTCGAGCAATTTTCTTTGATGGGTGCAAACCACAGTACAGACTCCTTCATAGGCCCGATCAGCTGCTTTTTATAGGCATAGCGGTCAAGAGGTTCTAACGTTATGTTGATATGTTCCTCAAGCGCTGCCCCTGCCAGTTCTTTGATCACGTCAGCCAGTATTTTTTTTGCTTCTTTTCTTCCCCCATCCCCCGGGTCATCACCGCTTGGGATTCCAAGATTGGTACATCCGGTATCCCCGGCGTATTTAATAAGCTCTTTGCAAAGCCGAACCCCTTCTTTCCTCTGTTCCGCATCAAGGCTGCATAAGCTCAGACCCCTGGCTTTCAGATAGGGCGTTGCAAACTGCATCAGATTCCACTGATTCTTCTCAACAAGCCTTCTTGTCTCTATTCTGGAATACCTGTCAAACAAAATACCCAGTTCTATTCCCCTATAAAATCCAATATCCGCCGTCCGCTTTACCACCTCTACCATCCGCTTTTCATCCTCTGCAATGGGCATAAAAAGTTCATACAAGTGGACTGAGGGCAGTAAAACCTGTAATTGTTTTTCCATATTGTTTCTCTCCTTTCACTGCTGCCATAACTTCTATGGTTTCTTATATTAAAAGCTTCCTATATTAAAAATGAGCTGCTTATTCCCCCATCCACAACCAGGTCGATTCCGGTTATAAAACGGGCGGCGTCTGAAGCCAGAAAAGCTGCAGCCATTCCCAGGTCCCTGGGGTCTGCAAATCCCCGCATGGGCGTCCTTTCCTGGATTTCTCTTAAACGTTCCGGCGTCTTCAGATTGGTATTCTTCAACATATCGGTGAATACAAATCCAGGGTTCAGGCTGTTTACGCGTATGCCGCTGGGTGCCAGATCTCTGGACAGACTGCGTGCCAGTCCTTTCATTCCCGATTTACAAACCGTATATGCCTGAATGTTGTGCATTCCCAGAATTGCCGCCAGTGAGGAAATAAATAAAATTACACCTTTTCCTCTCTCTTTCATATATTTTGCTGCCTCCTGGGACAAAAAGAACGGTGCCTTTGCCTGGGTAGCCACAATGCTGTCCCATTCTGTGGGCTCAAATGCAAAATAATCCTTTTTATAATTGATGCCTGCGTTATTTACCAGAATATCCAGGGGCGCAATTTCTTCCGCCTTTTGGATCAGTGTTTTATGCTCCTCAAATTCAGTAATATCAGATACCAGATAACTGCATCTGCATCCCAGCTTTGTACAAACTTCTTTCAGCTTTTCCTCCCTGCGGCCCACCACAATGACACAGGCCCCGGCATCATGGAGTTCTTCGGTTATCGCCCGGCCAATCCCGGTAGCTCCGCCCGTAATCAAAGCAGTCTTTCCTTTCAAAGATATTTCCTTTAACATTTCTTCCTCCTATTCCATGCCCAGGTATATTTTTTGTACCTGATCGTCCATCAGCAGTGCCTGCCCGGTTCCCTCCATTACGGTCTCACCGTTGGAAACCACATAGGCATAGTCAGAGAAAGCCAGCGTCTGTTCCGCATTCTGTTCAATAATGATTACGGTGACACCCATCTGATTAATTTCTTTTACAAATTCAAACACCTCATTTACCAGTTTGGGCATCAATCCAAGGGATGGCTCATCCAGAATGAGAACTTTAGGCTTGCTCATCAGTGCTCTGCCGATCGCTACCATCTGCTGTTCCCCGCCGGACAGTGTACCAGCCAGCTGGTTTTTGCGCTCCTCCAGCCTGGGAAATATTTTATAGACCGTTGTTAGAGTCTCGTCAATACTGCTTTTATCTTTGATGGTATAGGCTCCCATCATCAAATTATCCAGTATCGTCATTTTGGGAAACAAATGGCGTCCTTCCGGCACCATTGCCAGCCCTTTTTCGACCATTTGATGGCAGGGAACTCCAATCAGGCTATCTCCATCATAGATAATCTCTCCGGCCATGGGTTTGATAATGCCCATAATAGTTTTCAGGGCGGTGGTTTTACCAGCACCGTTAGATCCTAAAATAGCTACGATCTGTCCTTCCCGCACTTCAAATGAAATATCATGGATCGCCGGTGTCCCGCCGTATCCAGCTTTTAGATTCTTTACTGTCAGCATGAATGACCACCCCCTAAATAGGCACTGATTACTTCCGGATTGTTCACTACCTGATCCGGCGTGCCCTCCATCAGCATCTTCCCGGATACAAGAACCACCACCTTTTCTGACACGGACATAACTACCTGCATCACATGTTCAATCATGAGGATGGTAATCCCTTTTTTGTTGATTTTACGCACCAGGTCAATAGCCTCCTGACGCTCTACACCGTTCAGTCCCGCCATGGTCTCATCCAGCAGCAGCAGTTTCGGGTCACCAGCCAGAGCGCGGGCAATCTCCAGGCGCTTTTTCTGCATTACGTTTAATTTTTCGGCAATCATTGCATTTTTTGTACTCAGGCCGCAGAATTCCGAAATCTCCACGGCATATGCCATCGCGTCCGAAACCTTATTTCTATGGCAGAGTGCACCAACCATAATATTTTCCAGAACAGTCATGTCATTTAACGTCTGGGGAATCTGATAAGTTCGCCCCATTCCCATCTGACAGACTTCATAGGACTTGTGTTTTGATATATCTACCCCGTCAAAAACCACGCTCCCTGCGGTGATAGAATGGGCGCGGCTAATGGAGTTAAACATGGTTGTTTTCCCTGCTCCGTTTGGTCCCACTACACCTACAATGCTTCCTTTTTCCACATTGAACGTAATTCCACTGTTCGCAACCAGACCGCCGAATTTTTTTGTAAGATCTTTGATTTCTAATATTGCGGCCATATTATCCCTCCTCATTTGCCATGGTTTCTGCACGCTTTTTCCGCTTCACCATCCAGGTTTTTATTCCGTCCGGTATAGAGATCACACCTTTTGGAAGGAACAGAACGATAAATACAACCAGGATTCCGTAGATCACCATATTAAGCCCGGAAAACCTGGCAAAAAGAGATCTGGAATATTCATTGATAAATATCATTACAAATGCCCCGATTACCGGTCCCCATATCGTTCCAATTCCACCCATTACACATACCAGAACAATCAGCATAGAATTGGACAGCGGCAGAAGTGTTACCGGATCAATATACTGGATGTATTGGGCATACAGTGATCCTCCGATACTAACTACCGCCGCACTAAGCATATACGCCATTCGCTTATATCTCGCTGCATTCACCCCAGAACTCTGGGCAGACTCCTGGTTTGCCTTTATGGCACGGCAGTAATAGCCAAATTTAGAACCTTCCAGAACTCTGGATAAAATAATGACCAGTGCCACAAAAAACAGGCTGATGTAGTAAATCGGATGCTTCCCCGGGAACTGCATGGTATACCAGGATGGCAGCTCAGAGTTATTAAAGCTGACACCTGTGGCACCCCCGACAAATTCCCAGTTGGTAAAAATAATTCTTCCGCATTCAACAATTGCCATAGTGGCAATTGCAAAATAATGTCCCCTCAGGCGCAGCAGAGGCAGTCCAATCAGGAAAGCCAGAACCACCGAAATGGCTACACCGAACCACATGGAAATCCAGGGGCTGATGCCATACCATTTCAGAGATAAAGCACCTGTATACGCCCCGATTGCATAAAACAGCGCGTGTCCATTGGATACCTGCCCCGCATATCCGCCGATGATATTCCAGCCCAGTCCCATAATGGACCATATCCCGCACAGGGTGAGCACATTCAGGGCAAACTCCCGGTGGACAAACAGCGGTATGATAATCAAGGCTGCCATAACAATGATAAATGTCATAATAAACTTTTTGTTAGATTGAATGAATGTCTTTATTCTCATACTGTCTACCTCCCGAACAGTCCCTTAGGCTTAAAGGACACAATTAACATGAAGATTACACAGACTGCGAAATACTTGTAGGACACGCTTAGATAAGTGCCTGTGAGCAGATCAATAAATCCCATGATCAGTCCTCCTACAAAAGCACCGCCAATGCTTCCGAAACCACCCAGGCATACTGCTATAAAACCGAATATGAGGAACGGAGCACCTACAGACGGAGAGATATAATAATAGTAAGTAAGCGCACAGCCTGCTGCTCCGGCAATTGCCGCTGATATTCCAAAAACATTTTTGTATGCACGTTCTGTATCAATGCCCATCAGTGCTGCTGCCTCTTTATCCTGAGACGTTGCCCGGATAGCCTTTCCTGATTTGGTTTTATTCATAAATAAAAACAGCAGTGACGTAATGATGACAGAGACTACCAGTGGTACCAGTTTCTGTTTACTGATAATCAAAAAGCCCAGATCGATCGACCCCTCAAATAGCAGATTGGAAATATTTTTATACTGTCCTCCTGCAAACATTAGCATCCCATTAGTCAGAACCATTCCAAGAGCAAATGTTATCAGACGCTGGGAGAGGACGGGCCCTTTCAGAGCCCGGCTGATCAACAGCTTATATACAACTACCCCAAACAAATACATAATGACCATAACAAACGGCAACGCAACGATGGGATCTAATCCCAGCTTTAAATTTGCATAAAATGCCAGATACATTGCAATCATCATAAATTCACCCTGGGAAAAACTCAATACATTCATGACACCCCACACAAGGGCAATACCCATTGCCAGCAGCGCAAAAATGGTACCCATAACCAAGCCTTCAAATAATACCTGCAGAATCATCCGCAAACCACTCCTTCCTTGCAACGAATTCGTTCATGCCAATCCTGCAGTTACCGATCAGACCAGCCAATTGCCGGATAAATAGCATCCATTGCTTTTACATTATCCGGGTAAACAGTATGGATTGCTTTATCTTTCATCTGCACCACAATGGACATGGTTTTTTCATTCTGTCCATCTGAGCCATACTTATATCCCGGAAGCCCGGAGGGATCCTGTGCGGAATCTATCTCCAGCCCCTTTTCCATCTCGGCACGCATAGCGTCCACATCTGTGGAACCCGCCTGATTGGCAAGCATGGCAATCACATAGGCATCCCATGCAGAGGTGAATACATCACCGATGATATCAATTCCCTCTGAATACTCTGTTTTATAAAGCTCGTTCAATTGGGTAATCAGAGGATTCTCCAGGTCCAGATTCCATCTGGAGGTGGTAAATGCATAGTCCGAATCTGCTCCCAGATTGCTTATGAAATCTGATGAGGTAAATGCACCTCTCTGTCCCATAAGAATCTTCGGAAAATATCCCTGTTCTTTGAAAGTAGACATAAGAAGAAGCCCGTCCGCTATGTAGGAACTCATTAATACCGCATCAGCATCGGCTTTTTTCAGCCGCAGAACTTCTGAGGTCATGTTCGTAGCAGCTGCATTATAAGAAATATTCTCTACAACCTTATATCCAAATTCTTCCGCCTTCTCTGCCTCTACCTTGGCAATATTGGTTCCGAACTCGGAATCCTCAGATATCAGCGCCACGTTCTCAATGCCTGCATTCTGGGTATCATTCAGATAATCAAAAAATTTGTAGCTGTCTTCAATAAAGAGGCCATCTCCCGACCATGTACGTCCATAATACTTGTACCCGGCTTTTGGCAGAGATTCTGATGTGCCTTCTGACAGAACAATCGCACCATACTTCTCCGCCGGCACCATTACAGTTTTTGTGCTGGCACTGGAGAAATTCCCGGCAAAACCAATACATTTTTCTTCCGTTATCAAACGTTCGGCTTCCGCCATAGCCACATCCGGTGTGCTCAGGTCCCCGATTACAAATTCTACCTTTGCCCCACCCAGATTGGGAAGGCCTTCCACATCGTGAAATGGCAGGTTAATATCCACTTTATTATTAATTACATCTTCAAACAGTTTTACAAGGGCACGCACTTCATTTCCCGCCTGTGTCTGTGTTCCTGTCAGCGGTACAAGGACACCTATTTTTATAACATCTGCAGTTTCATTCCCTGCGGCATCGGTGCCCTCTTTCCCACTTGCCGCTGTGTTCTCCTGGCTTTCTGTCTTTTTTGAATTGTTTTCTGTAGCTGTCTCCTGGGCTGCACATCCTGTTAATCCCAAAACCATAGCACTGGCTAAAAATATACTGACTGCTTTTCTTTTCATGTAATACCCTCCTTGAATCTTTTTCATGTTCCTGCATTATTCGTTCTCTGGTGAAAAATTACCCCATCTTCCATACCCACATATATGTTTTATAATTTTGCAATTTCCGTAGTTGCCCTTAAGAATGCATCAATCTCTTCTGGAGAATTACAGTGGATAGGTGAAACACGAATCACCCCATCCAGTCCAAAAGATTCCACAATCCGCTTAGAATAATGGCTTGGTGCCTTTCTCTCAAACACATAGATGCCGCGTTTTACATATTCTTGCGCTGCACTTGTTACATCCAGATTGTCAAAAGTAACAGGGAGGATGAAGTCTCTCTGTGTCAGATCCGGATTGTCACATTGTACCTTTACACCCGGTATTTTCCGCAGACCGGCAAGTTCGCTGGTGCCCTCCAGGGCTCTGTTCAATAGACCTCTTTCCTGAAGCTCTATCCGGTGCATACCCTCCACAAACAAATTTCTTCTGTCATCACTTTTACAATACAGGGATCCCAGCCAGCAAACGTAATCTACAATCGCCGTATAGCCTGCGAACTGATGGGGTGCAGTACTCCCTAATTCCCAGTGTTTCTCTTCATAACATAAGATTCGGTTGTGAGGCAGTACTGCACACCGGTCAGACACCCAGCCAATGCCTGAGCCACGGCATCCAAAATATTTATATGGTGCAATATCCATTGCATCAATTTCCAGTTTACTTAAATCAATGACTCCATGGGGCGCATGCTGCACAGCATCTACCACAATATAGATGTCCGGCTTAATCTTTCTGGCCTCTTCCACCATCCGGGGAATATCATTCACAGCACCTGTAATGTTGCAGGAATACATACAGCTTAAAAGTACAGTATTTTCATCTACATTTTTGATAACTTCCTCTACATCAATGCCGCCGGTAGCAGGATTGCTCTGCATCACCCGAAGTTCTCTTCCGGTACGTCTGGCATGATACTCAACGGAGTCAAAGCCTGAGGGGTGTTCCAAAACAGATACCACCATATTGTCTCCCTCTACTCCGTCAGCAATGGCTCCCACAATGTTAAACATCACCTGGGATGCTGATAAACAGGTGACGATGGAGCCTTTATCTTCCGGTACATGGAAGATCAGCCTTAAGTCACGGTAACCGTTTTTTACTGCTGCATCCGCTATATCCGCCTGCTTTTGGTGCCTTCCCGGACAGTCGGGATGCGTATCGAGTTTTTCCACCGCCTCAATGCAGGACTTTAACCGCAGAGCCCCTCCGGAGTTTTCAAAGAAAATCCGCTTTCCGTAGCTGTCCTCATCTATATTGTAAAACCGCTCTCTTACCTGTTTTTGTACCTCATCTGAAAATAAGATTCCCTGGGGATAATCATTTGGATTCATAACAACTCCTCACTTTCTCATACTGTTAATTTTCCTTCATCTAATAAAACTTTTCCATCAATGGTTAATGTTGGCTTGCGAAAAACCATATCAATATGAACCGGACAGGAATTTGTTCCTAAAAATCCTCTGTCATCTCCCACTCCAAAGTGTATGGTTCCATAACACCCCTCATCCTCCAGCATCCTTCCTGTCAGTTCACATGCCGGATTCATGCCGATGCCGATTTCACCTATGTGGTATACGGCTGGATTTTGGTAGCTCTCCAATATTCCCTTTAAAATTTCTGCCTGTTCTCCTCCGGTAATTTTAACAATTTTACTCTTTTCTACTTCCAGCTGAATTGGCTCCCTGATTAATCCCAAAAGCGGATGGGGAATACTACCGTCAATATAAACGACCCCATTAATGGTTCCGTCATTGCCGCCGATGGCGCATTCAATATCCGGTGGTGATGAAGACTGTCCTGGATTTACACTTCTTCCATATTGGGGAAGACACTTTCTCCCCGTAATGCTTGCTGTAATGCAGGTACCTGATTCCGTGGTAATTACCACATCATTTCCTTCCATTGCTACAGCCACCCGGTCCATCAAAGGTGCCTGGGCTCTGAAATCCACATACAGCCCTCCGGATTCAAGCATCCTCATGTCATAATCCGAACAGTTCAGATCCCTTGCCCCATTTGCACATGCATTTCGCTTTGCTTCTGTGCTGGATATGGAAAAGGTGGTGGGACGGAAGATTACATCCGCTGCCATCATCGCCGCTGCCACTAACGGCGTGGGCTCTTCCCCATGGGTTGTCTGTGTGGGCATCATGATCATGGAACGGTTTGGATACTCCTCTGCCGCATCCCACAATGCCTGAGCGATGTAAAGGCTGTCCGGATCCGTGACGATCAAAATGTTTTCGTCCTTTTTGCACTCTGCGCAGACTTCTAATAGTGTCTTGCATGCCTGATAAATTTTTTTCTCCATAAATGGATTCTCCTTTCTATATAGCAGCACTTAGGTGCTGGTATTTACCTGCCTTCAAAACCGAAATATTCATAAACACTGTTTTTTGCTTTTTCTAAATGTTCCTGTGACGGTTCGAACCCATAACAGAATGAAAAAATTTCAGCCAGCTGTCCGATCATCATATCTACACCATATATCACCTTATGTCCCTGCTCTTTCGCTTTCACCGCAACCTTGGTCTGAGGCGGATTCACGATATTTTCCATCACAACCACTTCCGATTTTAAGTAATCCATAAATCCCAGATAATCGTGTTCCTGGGGAAATCCATACAATCCCAAAGGCGTCGCCTGCATAAAGAAATCACACGCAGAAGCCGTTTGGTCCAGATTCGCCCTGGTAAATTCCAGGCAGCTCAGCTGCATATTACCCACACTGTCTTTTATCTTCCTGACCAGTGCCTCTGCCCGGTCCATAGAGCGGTTGATTATAGTTACTTTTTTTACGCCTTCTTTTGCCAGTTCCAGTAAAATGACTCCCACAATGCTGCCTGCACCCAAAATCATCACATGCATCCCTTTCACACTAACCCCTGCCTGTCTGATTGCAGCCATATTACCCTTTCCATCCATTCCCCTCCCAACCGTTCTTCCCTCTTCATCAATCTTCACAATATTGACGGATTGAAAAAGCCTAGATTCTTCATCTACTATGTCCAGATAGGGAATAATTGCAGCTTTATGTGGCATCGTCAGGCTAAAATGTTTCATCCCCAATGTCTTAAAGGCTTCCATAAAACTGCCAAGATTTTCGGGTTGTATTTCCACCGGCCACATAATCTCATTAATGTCATAAGCCGCAAACAGGGGATTGTATGCATAAGATGCACTGCTTTGACCCATAGGGCAGCCTATAATCGGGAATAATTTGGTGTCTTTTGTAAATTTTAAATGCGCAATATCCATGATTTACCATCCTTTCTCACTATTTACACGTGTAAATATTTGTCTTAAAATATTGGAAGCATTTTCACTTCCATTTGGTTATATTTTTTGTATATTATTATGTATTTACACGAGTAAATATATACTATAATTAAC
>OKVW01000258.1_pt1 | contig 34967 bp, 31 predicted proteins | sample 1606991 | NCBI WGS metagenome assembly OKVW01 (sample SAMN03281021, study PRJEB24777) | human gut metagenome | isolation source: fecal sample PR177 from 1 month old male Malay infant, vaginal delivered... | reverse complement strand
GTATATTCCCTATCTTTCACTCACCTTATTATTCTCCCTTTTCTTCACTGACTCCCTGAGGATCAGCCGTACCGGCAGCAATACAATTTTTTCTTCCACGTTTTCACCGGACAGCAGTTTAAGAAGCATCTCTACCGCCTTACATGCCTTTTCCCCGGCATCCTGGCAGATCGTGGTCAGAGTTGGCGCACACATTTCCGCAAAATACATATTATCAAATCCTACAATGGATATATCTTCGGGGACCTGATATCCTTTTCTTTGAAAATAAGTCATAGCCTCTATGGCATACCAGTCGGAAAAGAAAAACATGGCATAGTCTTTTTTCATAAACTGGCATAAGCGCTCATAATTTTGCTGCCTCTTACCTGAATCATCGTACAATGCAATAAAGTATTCTTTTTTATACGGCAGACCATATTCTTTTAATGCACGCCGATACCCCATATACCGGTCGTGATCTACCCCCAGATCTCTTAGGGCAAGGGCAAAGATTTTCTGATAGCCGGATTCTATGAGATATTTTGTCATCAGGTAACCGCCCATTTCATCTTGCAGCCCTACATTATAATAATCACCTAAATTGTCATTGTATATATCAATTGCTACCGCCGGTTTTTGGGTCAATGAACGAATTTTATTATAATCATTCAGGGTAAATGACAGGCAGATCAATCCGTCTACGTTCCAGGCAACTGCCATGTGGAAAATATCATCCAGATTATCAGAAGAGTAGAGCATCATATAATAACCTGACTCCCTCAGCTGTTTCTCAATTACGCCGATGACCTGACTGTAAAAAGGATCAGCAATCAGAGTATCTCCGTAATGTTTCGTTTCATGGATCACCACACCAATCATCCGGGACTGGCGATTCGTCAGCATACTCAGCCCCATGGGCGCAATATAATTTTTTTCCCTCAACACCTTTTGGATTTTCTGAATATTCTGCTCAGATACCTTTTTCGTTTTCCCATGAATTACATTGGATACCGTTGTGGTGCTGACCCCTACGATTTCAGCAATTTCTTTTATTGTTATCATCTGCAAATCCTTATCTCTCTTATTTTTACATGTTTAAAATTCTATAGGTCATTATACTATTCCTTTAGCTGCAGTTCAAGCTTCAATGAAACCAACGGTTGCGGCAGATTAGAATTCTGCGCAAATTACTCATGCAATCCTCCCCACCTTTCTCTATACTGTCTGATATACCAATTGAAAAGGAGATTATTATGAGTATTTTATTATCTGCAAATGAAGTCACAAAGATATACAGCAAAAACCAGCGTCCGGGGCTGGATCACGTTACTTTCCAGGTGGAATCCGGGGAATTTATCGGTATTATGGGCGCTTCCGGCTCCGGAAAAACCACGCTGTTAAACGTGCTCTCCACCATTGACAGCCCAACGGGCGGCGAGATAACCATACATGATATTCCGGTAAGCTGTTTATCCGACCGTCAGGCAGCAGATTTCCGCCGGGATCATCTGGGTTTTATTTTTCAGGAATATTTCTTATTAGACAGCCTGACAATCCGTGAAAACATAGCAGTTCCCCTGACCCTGAATAAAATGTCTCCAGGTGATATCAAAAGTAACGTCATCAGGATTGCCAAACGGTTTGGGATTGCTTCCCAGCTTGACAAATATCCCGGTGAGCTTTCCGGAGGGCAGAGGCAGCGCGCCGCAGCCGCAAGAGCGGTTATCAAAAATCCCAGTATATTATTTGCCGATGAACCTACCGGAGCCTTAGACTCGGGTTCCGCTGCAGAACTTCTGACTGCGCTGTACGAAGCAAACAAAGATCTGGGGACCACCATCTTAATGGTAACTCATGACGCATATGCAGCCAGTTATGCAAAAAAGATTTTATTTTTTAAAGACGGATGCATTTTGAAAATCCTTCAGAATCATGATACCAGCCGACATGCCTTCTATGAAATTATTATGGAAGAAACCGCACGATTAAATCATGCATGACAGGAGAACCTTATGAATATTATTTTGATAGCTATAAAAAACCTGAAAAAGAATTTTTCCTTTTACACACTTTATCTCATATCCGTTTCTTTTGTAATTACGATTTTTTTCGCTTTTACTTCTTTTTCTATGAATGACGTAATGCTGGAAAAGATCTCTTCTGACGGCAGGGTGGAAATGATGTGCGGTACAGTTTCTGTTTTTCTTATGGCATTTGTTGTCTTTTATATGACTTATTCCAATCGTTTTTTTCTGCGGCGAAGGACAAAAGAGCTTGGCATTTATGTCCTGCTGGGATACCGCAGATCAGCCATCCTGTATCTGTTAGCATTGGAAAACTTTTTTATATGCACGGCATCTCTTTTCATTGGCATTTTGTCTGGTGCATTCCTGCACAAAGGTGCCACAGCCTTGATTACCTCACTTTTACGCCTGCCTTCTTTAGATGATAAAATGGTCCTTTTTAACGGAGGGGCTATTGCCAGGATCATGCTATTTGTCCTTGCCGTGATGGCTGCAATGTTTCTTTCAAATGGAAAAGTAGTCTGGCAGACCTCACTGATGAACCTGATTCGTCTGGAAAAACGAACAGAAAAGAGTATGAAAACAAGGATTGTCCCTGCCATTGCAGGACTTTTGATGATTTTATCCGGGTATTTTCTTGCATTAAATATATTGCAGGGAAAAGAATCCCTGTGGATTACCGCAGGGTTTACTCCCATTGGCATGCTGACTCTCCTGCTTGTTGTATTCGGAACCATATTTTTTATCAGTTCCTTTCTGCCCTGCCTGATGCTAATCCGAAAACGCAGCAAACGCTTTTATACGGAAACCCGCATTATAACAATTCCCAACTTCATTTACCGGATTCGAAGCAACGCCAAAACAATTATTATGCTGACATTATTTTCTGCCGCTACGCTGACCATTACGGGTGTGATGGCTCTTACTTTATACTATCCCATTGCTGCTGTTTCCCGCATAGCACCTTCGGAGATTGAATTCCGGGTAGAAAATGAAGCTCAGGTCCGGGAGACGGTGCAGCTCCTGCAAGATGGACAGTTCCTTCAAGACTCCGGCGTTACAATAACACTGACGGATATTATCAAAGTATACTCGGATGCCAAAGTCCTTCCCCCGGAATATGGACTTGGAAGCGCAAAAGGGGATGCAGATAACGAAAAACTCACAAGACAGCCCGGATTTGAATGCATATCCGAATCGTCGTTTCAGCAGTTAATGACCGCCCAGGGCAGGGCAGATTCTTTAAAAGAGCTGCTCCCGCTTTCAGAAACAGCATGTATTCTGGTTAAATATGAACCCAATCCCAATAGTTCCGATGAAACCGGCAGCGTTTATCCCTTGCAGACCAAAAAGGGACTTTTGAACCTGAAAGTCAAACGCACCACGCTTGACAATCCGGTTTCTTTTGCCAACAGTATCGGCACCTTAATTATCAGCGATGAAGCTTATCAACGGCTCGCCGAAATGACGTATCCCAAAACCACGGTGTTAAGCCTCAACGGTCCCGGAATAGAAAATAATGAAATGCTCTATTCTGCCATGGAAAAAATCACAGGCAACAGTCCATACCTTCAGGGTAATTCCCATCGGATTCACACATTGCTCACCCTGAACAGTTCTACTTTTCTTCTGATTGGGTTTCTGGTTGTTTTATTTTTCATAGCTACAGGCAGCATTTTATACTTTAATAATGTCTCAGCCATAACCGATTCCAGAGAAGATTACGACATTTTAATGAAAATGGGCTACAGCAGCAAAAAAATTAAGATAATTATCAGAAATCAGGTGTTCACTTTTTATGGCATTCCTTTTATAATTGGATTAACAGACAGTTTATTTGCACTGCTTGTTTATAAGCATGGATTGATGCAGAACTTATTGGGAAATTCACTGATTCAATATTTTCCGGTTGCCGTCTCCGTCGGTTTGACTGCTGCTATATACCTGGTTTACTATATGATCACCAAGAGAGCGTGCTGCCGGATTGTATTTAGCACCTCTAGAGCGTGTTTTAAAATTGCTTTCTGACAGCTGTGCGTTCCAGTTTGTGGGAGATTTGTCCCGAATGAAGGGCGCATAGCGGGCTATGTAACCTGAATTCGGGGCAAATATGCCGCAAAGTGGGGCGTGCAGATGACGGAAATGAATTTTCAAACACGCTCTAGTGTATCCCAGAGGCCATAAAATAACGACTGAAAATAAAAATGGAGATATTAAGAATGAAACCAAGAAAAATCAAATTACTGTTTTTGGCAAACCACCTGATTACCATGTTATATATTGCATACATTACCGGTCCTGGCAGATTATCGGAGTCCACGGGCTTTATTCCCTATTTGATTTCGACCCTGATCCTGCTTGATATCTCCTATATTATTACGTGTAACCTAAAAAACAACAAGATGCTGAATCTGTTCTGCGGATTACTGGCTCTGAATTGCTGGTATATTGTGTTTACGCTGGATACTTCCCATGCAGGCACAGTGGCGCTGAGTGCTCTGGGACCCGTAATTCTCTGTGCTTCAGCAAGATTTACTCTGGTATTTTTCTTCCAGGACACCGGATATCAATTTAAGCGGTTTACCGGAATACTGATGATCTTATCGTGTATCGGCTCTGTTATAGGGCTTTTTATCTCGCCCAGAGTATTCGCCTGTATGTATGGAATTCAGTTTCTCATCACTGTTTTCTGTTTTTTTCTGGTTTTGATCCGGCATCACAAAAGAATGGGCTATGTCTGGAAAAATGAGCGCAAATACATTTTAACCTCTTTTTTCCTGATATTTGGCGGTTTTGCCCTATACTGCATTTTGATGTCAAAAGTCCCGGGACATCTTGAAAATTTTGGTGTCTACCTGATTGTACTGCTTTTCTTTTTTAACATTCATGCCATATCGTTTAAAAAGTCCAGAAGTACGCCCTTATCATCTGTATTTCATAAAAAGCAGGCATGGATTATGTTTCTGTTTTTTGCAGTTGCCGTTATTCTGATTTCCTATTTATTGAAATTCAGTTTCCGGGGATATTTTCTTATTATTAATTTATTTATCTGGCTGGTATTCCTGTGTAATATTATGCTGGAGCAGAATTTCCGCCGACAGAAGTTTTCTTTTCTACTTTCCGGTTCTTATAATAAAGTACTGGAACAGATTCGCCGGGAAGAGCAGTTAAAAGCGGATTTTTCCAACTATCTTCACGATGAAGTTCTGCAGGATGTCTTGTCTCTGAAGAATCTGATGAGCAAATCAGAAGATCCCAAGGTACAGAAGCTGATTTTAAGTACCCTTGACGAATTAAGCGGGAATATCCGTAAGCAAATGAAGGACTATCATCCGGTGATGGTAAAGTCTCTGACTTTAAAGGAAAATTATCAGAATCTGATTGAAGAAACAGGCAGAGCTTTCCCCTACCGTACCATTATCACTACCTTTTCATGCCCGGATGATTTATTTTTGGTAGAGCCTTATCACCTGATTATTTACCGCTTCATAAAGGAGCTGGCTGCTAATGTATATAAGCATTCCAAAGGAAACTATATGTGGGTAACTCTGTCTCAGGAAAAAGGCAACATTCAGCTGTGTGTCCGTGACAACGGAACTTCCTGTGCAGATACCATTTTGCTCTCACCAACATCCGATCACAAAGGGATTTCTTCCATTCAGGAACAGACCCTTTCTCTGTCCGGTGAAATGAAAATTCAGGATAACACTCCCCGGGGCATTTCGGTTCTGATAACTATGCCTATGAAAGGAGAACATTCTTATGAAAGTTTTGTTAGTCGATGACCATATGCTCTTTGCAAAAAGTCTTGAAATCGCCCTGGAAGGCAATTCCTGCATAGAGTCCTTTACTTCTATACAGAATATCGGCCATATTCTGGAAGACATATACCGGCTGAGCCCGGATATTATCCTTATGGATATCAACCTGAACCAGCCAGGCGGCGAAGACGGATTAACCCTTTCCATGCAGATATTAAAAGCATTTCCACAGCAGAAGCTGGTGATGCTCTCCGGATATGATCTGCCTGTTTACCGCAGGGAATCCTGTAAAATAGGTGCAAAAGGGTTTATCAGTAAAGCAGTTTTTCCGGAAGAGCTGCTGAATGTCCTTCAGATTATTTATAAGGGAAATACATATTTTCCAAATACGGATTCCTTTTTGGAGGAGCTGACGCTCAGTGAGAAAGAGGTGCTTCAGCTGCTGGCTGAAGGGTGGAAACGAAAAGAGATTGCAAGCCGGCTATTTTTAAGTGAACGTACCGTTTCCAATCATTTGCAGCATGTATTTGACAAACTACAGGTCTCCTCCTCTGTGGAAGCAGTCTCAAAAGGTCTGCAGCTGGGATATATTCCTCCTGTATGAAACCAAAAAGCGCCAGATATCCGGCTTTTTCGGATACCTGACGCTTTTTTTTTAAATATTATTTTTCTCAAACTTAAAAACGGCTTCGCACTTAGCCTATGCCGCTATAATTGCGAAAATGAAGCGGCGTTACACCCATTTTCTGCTTAAACTGCCGTGAGAAAAATATGCTGCTCTGGTATCCGCATAACTCTGCAATCTCACTCATGGATTTATTGCTGTATTTTAAAAGCTCCCCGGCTTTTTTCAGCCTCAGATCAATGAGGTAATTTTTAAGGCTCATTCCGGTGGCGGCAGTTAATATCCGGTTAATTGTGCTTTTATGGCAGGCAAAAGCAGCCGATAATTCTTGATGGGTGACGCCCTCCTGCATATGTTCCACGATATAATCCAGAATCTGCCCTTTTATCTGATCCGGCTCCATTTCTCCGGTAATCTGTGACTGAAGCAGTTTCATAACCAGAGCACCTAACAGGCTGCTGCAAATCTGGCTGGAATACATGCGCCCTATTTGATACTCCTTTACCATCTGCTGAATCGTATCCCTCATAAAACTGTTTTTTAAAATATTTGTTTTGTGATTTAGTCCTGCCAGTGCCGATTTGTTTTCGGAGGATTGATCCAGAGATACAAATTCGATTCCGGATAATAAAAAGGGATCTTTTTCATCTGCTAAAATTGTATTTCCAATACCCGGCGGTACATAGAACAAGTCCCCCATAATTGCAGGACAGGTTTTATTTCCTATAATATACCGCCCTTTTCCTCTGTGAACGTAGAGCATATAATGGTAATCAAACACCCTCCTTGATGTTTCAAATCCGCTGTCACACTGATATAGGTTAATTACATTCATTTTCAGCTTCATTTCTGTCCTCTTCCCCTCCTCTTCTATTTTATAGTTGAGTCATTTGTTTTATTTTTTGCGCTTTTACTGCATTGTAACTGATTCAATTCTATTATATCATAGCTTTAGAAAAAGAAATACAAAGGAGTGAGCTTATGTATAACATTCAAAAAGGGAAAGAATCTATGACCGCTAAGGAGAGGGTAAAACATACCTTTCAATACGAAAAGACGGACCGGGTCACCATTGGATACGATGCGAACCCTGCTGTTCACGAAAGGCTGAAAAAGGCTCTTGGCATCGCCGGATGTGATGATGAAACCCTTCTGCAGATATTAGGTGTTGATTACCGTCCTATCCAGGCACCCTATACCGGACCCGAATTGTTCCAGATCCCGGACAACAGGCGGGTTGACCAACTGGAGGGCAGCATCATGCGCTGGGTCGAGCACGATACCGGCGGATATTGGGACTTCTGCGATTTTCCTTTAAAAGATGCCTGTGAAGAAGCTTTTGAGAATTTTCCGGTACCGGACCCGGATTGTTTTGATTATGAGGCGGCAAGTGAGCTGGCAAAATCTTATGGCAATCAATTTGCCCTGTTTACCGGACATTCCGGTATGCCGGATATTATTAATTCCAACGGACGCATTATGGGTGTAGAAGATATCCTGTGCCATCTGCTTGAGCAAGACGAAGCTGTCATGTCACTGATCCGCAGACGCGCTGATTTTCAGTTGAAAATGTTAGATCGTCTGCTTCATACCTGCAAAGGACAGATTGACTTTCTCTGGATGGGTGAAGATCTGGGAACACAGATTGGACCTATGATCAGCCTGGATCTTTACCGGGAAGTATTAAAACCAATTCACAGACAATTTGCGGATCTGGCTGACTCCTACCATATCCCCTCCCTGATTCATACCTGCGGATCTTCCAGCTGGGTATATGAAGATTTCATAGAAATCGGAATCAAAGGAGTGGATACTCTGCAGCCGGAAGCCGTTAATATGTCTCCCCAATATTTAAAGGAACATTTTGGAGGCAGACTTAATTTCAGAGGATGTATCTCTACCGCCGGTCCCCTTGCCTACGGGTCCAGTGAAGATGTAACAAACGTCTGCAGAGAAACCCTGGATATTATGATGGAATGCAGAGGATATCATTTTGCCCCCACCCATGCCATTCAGGACAATACACCTGTAGAGAATATCATTGCCATGTACCAGGCTGCACATGATTATGGGTATTATAAATAAGACGATTTCATTGAAATCCTTGGTTCAATTAAAGAGCCTCAGACTCAAGAAGAAGATTTCCATTGTCTGCGGCTCTTAATAAAATCGATTAATGTTTTTTTGTGTCATTTTTTCACACAAATAAAGCAGTGCCTGTATTTCGCACTGCTTTACGTTCTAATCTGTAATCATCATCATGATATCTTCGATGGATTTTCCGCTTTCCTGGATCATATCATAGAGATAACCCAAAGCTTCTTCTCTCTTCTTTGCTTCCAGTTCTTCTCTTTTACTCAAAAGATCATCCAGTTTTGCCTGCGCTTTTTCGATCTGTCCATCCAAGATCTCGATTTGATCATCAATTGATTTTTTTTGTCCTCTTGCCATAGTATTATCCTCCTCAAATTCACTTATTTATTCTATATGAATATATTAGTTCGAAATGAGGCTTTTGTCTAGTGTTTTTACTGAAAACTCATACAAATTTATTGCCTTTTCTATTTTTCCTGCTCAATAATATCTAATTCTACAAAATCTCCCATATTTCCAATCGCCCGGGTAATATATTCTCCCGCCGCTTTTGTAAATGCTGCCTTACTGTCATAGTCGGTGCTGACAGCATCCAGCAAAGCATCGCTGATCTTTTGTTTCATATCTGACATATTTACTCCGGAATTAACCAGCTCCCAGACATCACTTCCATTTACATATGCCTTTACAAGCCAGGGCGGCGTCCCTCCTGTCATGGGACTGACCGGTATTTTCTCGCTGGGGTCAATCAACGCCAGATCCTTGTTATTCATACGGATTGCCATTTTATCATTCTTAATATCCATGCCTTCCCGTTTATACAGGGCAGCAACCAGACCGTAGGTTACCTCTTCGTCATTTACATTCGCTTTTACCTCCTGATAACCCTCTGGAACTTTTACCGGATCAGCATCTTTATCCAGATATGATTCTGACAGGATACCGTTCCCGGTGTCAGAGACAACAGCGGTCCCCCCTGATATGGACTGGTACGGATAAATATCTGCCCCCTCTTTATCCTGTGCCAGTGCCATTACCGATCCGGAACACAGTACCAGAGTACCTAATACGACGACCGGGAGCAGCCCCTTCTTTTTGGGTAGATGTTCTGTAGTCTCCCGGATACGTTCCTTCATATGAACCAGATTCCCCGACAGGCGAAAGCCTACCGATGCAGGATATTCTTTAACCGGTGTCCTTGCTGCACCAATGAGGATCGACGCATATTGAAAACGCATTCCCTTATCTGCCTGCTTTAAAACAAGTGTATCACATGCAAGCTCACACTGATGAGTATATTCCCTGCATATCCGGCGAACTGCAGGATTGAACCAGTGAACGGCTGACGCCACAGCGGCAATTGTCCTGCCCCACAGATCCCGCCGCATATCATGTGCCAGTTCATGACGTAAAATTAAGGTAGTTTCCAGCTCCGTATAGTTCCTCTCCGGTACCAGTATAACCGGATGAAAAAGACCGGTCAGCAACGCCGTGTCCACAAACGGACAGCGGTATATCTTTCTGTACTTTTTAACTCCGAGAGGACGCCCCGCTTCTTCCAGGCATTGCTCCATCCACGGATCGTTTATTTCCTGGCACCATCTGCGTTTCATTTTCTGGAATGAAATCCATTTCCGAAGACCGCTAAATGCAGACACTATCACACCTGTCAACCAGGCCAAAAGGATCCCCCATAAAAACAATACACCATAATTCAAAGATGAGCCGATACGAGTTATGACTCCTCCAGACGGACCTTCTTCCTTTTCTGCTCCCTGATCCTGTGTGGAACCTTGTTCAGACTTTAATTTGAAAGTACTCTGTAAAAACTCCGGCGCTTTTACTTCCACCACTGGAGTAAATACAACCGGCTTCATAGGAAATAGCAGGCCTGCGATCAACACCAGCCATAAAAGTGCCCGCCCGGAGGGGGTGATCCACTGCAGCAGACCTTTACGCAGTGTGATCAATAAGATTCCCGCAGCTGCAGTCATCAAAACAGAAGAAATAATAAGAGAAATTAAAAAATCAAACATCCGCTAATGTCACCTCTTTTCCAGTTCAGCCAGCCACTTCTCCAGTTCTCCGATACTGTCGTCATCCAGCTTTCCTCCATCATACAGAGATGCCATCAAACTGCTGATAGAATTTCTGTGATGGGTTTCCACAAAGTTCTGGGTCTCGAAAGCCAGATATTCATCTCTTTGAATCAAAGTCCAGTAAATCCGCTCTCTGCCCCTTTTCTCGCTTCTCAGAAATCCTCGCTCCGACAGCCGGATTAACAAACTGATCAGCGTCTGCGCCTTCCACCCTTTATCTTCCATCCTTTCCATCAGCATGGGTGCCGTAACCGGCTGTTCACATTCCCATACCTGTTTCATAACTTCAAATTCCGCATCCGGTAATTTTTTCATGACTATAGCCTCCTAACCAATTCGATAAAGCATCATCTGTATTACACCCAGCACCAGAAGATGACCGGGATAGAATCCATAAAAGAAATATTGAAATGCTTTGGATTGTTTTCCTTTTTCTCCATTGTACTTTAAAGTCAGCAAAACTGCAAGACAATGACCCGCTATGTACATCCCGATTGTAGTAACCATACGGATATCAAAATCAAACAGGAAACTCTGGAAACGCCAGAGCTGGAGTCCTGCTGCTAACAGAACACCGATCGTGCCCCGTTTTGCTTTCCCCATATTCCTGCTGTAGTAGAAGAAAAACACATAGGCAACACACTGGTAAGAATATTCCAGATCCAGTTTCACCGTAACCCAGGTGAGAAACAGAACCACCAGGGCAGCAATAACCGGTCTGGATTTAAGGCGCTGACTGCACCAGAGTGCAAACAAAGCAACTGCCAAGGTAAACATTATGTTAAACCGCATTTCAGTAATCGGTATCAGATGCCCTTCATCAAATAACGTATACGGAATTTGAGCAAGGACACCGAAAACCAGAAGCCTTCCAATATATTTTCTGACATCTTTCGTGTGCAGGAACCCATTTGCCAGCAGGAAGAAAAAAAGGACTGCCGCCATTCTGCCGATGATTCCCACTGAATAAGCAAGTGCCTGAATGCATCCATCAGCAAATCCCTTCATTGCCGGATAATTCCCAAAGAAATTATACAGATGATCTCTCACCACATCCCTGACACAGAAAAAATTGGGACCATAGTACTGGCAGATTAAATGGTCGGTGAGCATTGCAAGGACTGCTATAATTTTTAATTTTTTTGTATTGATATTTACACCTTCTTTCTGATTAGACAATTGTCTTAAATATGATTATACATTTGTCTAATTAGAAAGTCAAGCGTATTTATAAGAAAAGATTTATGTAGTTTTGAGTAACGCAAAAATCCGTGGTGCGTCACTAAAGTACGTACCACGGTATTCCTGTCGGCTTGCAGACAGTTTAAATTTGTTCCATCCAGTAATACTATTTGAAATTCATTCCCTCCATCTGCCTCTATCTAAAGCAAGTATAACAACTCCTGCTATACCCAAAGCACCAATTAGCATCAAAGATATTTTTCTTAATACCACACCCGAGATGATGAGGGCAATTCCTGCAATCCCATTGATGAGCATAGAAATATTTTTTCCTGTTCTGCCGGGTCGTGGAATTTTGATAGAAATACCCAATTGCTTTGCAATATTTTCGAAACAATATGCAATTTTCTTAATCATTATTATACCTCCTGTATACTGTTGACAGTTCTGGCTGCTGCACCAATCGAAAAATTAAAACGATTTTTGTTTCACACTTCCTCTTCTATAATAAGCTGGCAATCAGCTGCGTACCTGAACTGATTACCATTAACAATGCAATGCCTCCGACTATCCATGGTGATCTTCTTCTTGTAGGATTCTTTTTCAGTGCAATAGCAATAATCAGCATGACAGCGCCAAGCACCAAAGAACCACTCCAGACTATTCGGAATATTGGCATAAACTGTAAAATTCTTTCATAAATCATATCTATAAATGCTGCTAAGTCCATTTCAAATCCTCCTATTAAAATATTTCTTTTATTAAATTATCCACCATAAAATCAAAGACGTCATAGTAGCTGCATATTGTTTCAAGTGTCTGTTTTGTTCCAATTGTCGAAAGTAATGCACTTAATATACCACAGGTTTTTGCTATGTCAATTTTAGGCTGTAAACCAGCTTTCTGGCAGACCTCCTGAAAAAACGCAATGGTTTCGAATTTCATTTTTTCCATTTCTTCATCTGATAACTTTGTGATAAAGGCTCTAAAGTCCAGGGTATTAACATCATATAAAAATGGCTTGCTATCAAATTCACGGAACAGTTCTTTGAGCGCATTTGCAAAACTATATCTGTCTGCGCCTTGTAATACCGTATGTAAGAATTGTTCTTTCAGCCGCGCCTGTATACCTATCGCTGTTTCATAAAACAATTCCTCCTTTGTGGCAAATAAGGAATAAAAAGTGCCAATTGAAATTTCCATTCTAGCACATAGTTCTTTGATACTGGTTTTTTTGTAACCTTGGGAAACCCATAGCTGTTCACAAAGCACTTGAAGATTTTTCCTGATACTTTTTTTATCTTCCTCGGACAATACTGGTTTTGACGGCATTTAGATATGCTCCTTTCCAAATAAATTTATTTTGTGAATATATTTTGTGAATATTCGTTTTTATTTATTCGCAAACTAATAATAGCACACCGCTCCACATTTGTCAATTCATCTTCCAAGTAAAAAATCTCTGTCATGCCATTAGGCAAAACAGAGATCTTATACATACATATTATTTAACTTCAAAAGTTTCAGAGCTGAAATTACTATAAAATCTACCCTGTTCGGCTGTAAATCGCAGTACACAATAATCCGGATCAGTCACCCCCTGTGGGTAATACATCGTATCGCCCTCCCGCCATATCAGCTCTTTATGTGCACGATCTTCCAGAACTTCCATTGTGCCAGTCAGCATAATACCCCTGAAAAATCTTTTATCGCAAAAATAGATACAAGCCTGAGGATTGTTCTTATACTGGTGTACCCTCATGGACGAGGTATTCGTTGTAAAATAGAAAACTTTGATTCCCTCTCTTTTTCGTGGCGGCAGCATGGCTTTTGTATTGGGACAGCCACGTTCGTCCACAGAGCTTATAAATGATACAGTTTGCTTATCAATTAAATTTCCAATTGTTTTTAAAGGATCTTTCATTTTGATACCTCCAGTTTTATCTTTATTATACGTGAAACTGGGCGTATCGTAAATTAGTCACTTTTTTGTAACTATAACAGTCCCCTTTCTTTCAAAAAATCTTCCCTATGATCTTCTATCATCATTTCAATTCCCACGCTTTGCATAATTGATACTGCTTCAAATATCTTATTCCCACGTTCTGTAAGCAAGTAGTTTGATTTTAAGGGGTAGCCCTCATTTTTTGTTTTATCTATTACCCCATACTCTAACAGCTCATTCAAATGCTGGATTAGCATTTTTTGACTTATCCCCTGTATTGATTTTTTTAGGTTGGAAAGTGAGCATCCCCCTTTGCTTAGCTCCCATAAAATAATGGGCTTCCACTTTCCTTTTATAATGTCGTGTGTTAATTCCAGTGGACATGTATACTCCCGGCGCATTTTCACGTTGCATCCCTCCTGTATATTTACTTTACTTGTCCTGGCCGCATGTACAAGGCTATTCCTCACGAACACGCATGATCTTCGAATATTTTCTTATATTCAGACGGATTGATCCCTGTTTCTTTTTTAAATACGGCACAAAAATAAGTAGTATTCTGAAAACCGACTTTAGCAGATATTTCTTTTGCACTGGCGGTACCTTTTTTCAGCAGCTCTTTTGCTTTTTCAAAATTCCTGATCCAGATGCTTAATCACTGTATTTAATGACTACACCAGTTCTTCATGATTTGCTGTGGCTAGCAGTCAATGGACCCTCCAGCACGTCCAGAGGACTGGTCTCAGGAGCAGATGTCCGGCTGCTGTATTTTGTACTTTGGTTTAAAGCAGGATTTCAATATAATTTATGATAGCATAGGGGGTTTTTATTGTCAAAACAACGCTTGTTTTTGTTTTCCTGTATGATTATCTTTTTCCCTCTCCCAGCGCAGCTCCCTTGGTAAATAAACTAGAAGCAGTGTGGCATGTATGAAACTCATCATCCAGTGAGCAAATAGCTATGTCAGGGCAAAAGCTGATAAGCCGGAAATTTGTACGTTTACTCATCATACAAATTACCGGCTTGTCGGCTTTCCTCTATTCAGTTATCATTTATAAGAACTCTTTTAGTTTCTCAACATTCTTTTCCTCAAAATCCAGGAGTTTATTCATCAGTGAGACAATATCTTTTTCTGCATCATGCTCATACTTTTTGATGCTCTTAATGGCATCTATGATTCCCATGTTGCTGCCTGTCAGCATCATTTCCGCAATATGGCTGTTTGATTTGTCCGTCAATGTTTTGACATTAATCATGACATTGGATGTTATTTTCTGAAAAGCACTGATATCCTTTTCATTGTATCCGTTCTCATGCAGCATTGCCTTCGCCTTTTCATTGAAATCCCGGTATCCTTTTAACTGACTCTCAATCTGCTTGCGAAAGTCATCGCCCTCTACAATATCAAGCAGCTGATTTAACGTGTCTACGCCCATTCCCGAGTTCTGGTAAACAAAATTTAATAACTCTGCATTTGCATTCATAAATATTCCATCTGCCTTTCCGTTCCTATTATTCCAGGCAGATATCTGCCTGTCCTGCAATACCTATGATTACCAGATTAACCAGAAATATACGTTGTATGAAGCGTATTAAATGAATTGCGTTATATAAATTCATTAAATAAATTACGTTATTGAATTGCGGGATATGGATTTCATTAAATAAATTACGTTAACGAATTGCGGTATATGAATTGCATTAAATAAATTACGTTAACAAATTGCGGTATATGAATTACGTTAATGAATTGCGTCAAATGATTGCGGTATATGAATTGCGTTTATGATAATAACAAATCAATAATAACTACCAGATTAATCGATTTTAATTTTAAATACTACGGGTTTGCTGCTCTGTACTGAATTTACATGGATATGAAGCCCTTCTTCATCCCGTACCCATTCCGGTTTTTCATCAAATCCCAGTACATCTGCATCCAAAATAATTCCGTGAAAGTTTGCCTGTCTGGAGGCATCCTGGATTCCCAGGGCTTTTAAGGTATAGTTACCATCCGGACTGCATTTTAATGCAGTTGCATAGAGATAACTGCCATTTACTGTGTAACGGATATCTTCATGGGTAAAGTTCTTCTTAATACCATCCGAAAACTGACCTTCCACGATTTCCGTAGGACCTTCTCCATATTTTCGCCAGACGCTGGTTTCATATACCGCTTCTCCATTGACCTTAAGCCATTCTCCAATCTCCAGCAGTATCTCCGTATCCTCCTTGGAAAACGTTCCATCTGCTTTAGGACCCACATTTAATAGCAGGCATCCGTTTTTACTTACAATGTCTATCAGATCACAAATCAGATCTTCCGCAGGCCGGAACTCATTATTTTCTGTATAGCACCAGGAATTTAACGCAATTGCGGTATCCGTCTGCCAGAAATAAGGCTTCATATCCGCAAACTGCCCTCTTTCAATATCTACTACCGCACTTCCAAACATATATGCATCATGTTTATAATTGATTGCAACTTGTTCGCCCCACTGCGCTGCTCTGTTATAATAATAGGCAGCCAGCTTTTTCAAATAAGGCTTCGCAGAGTGATGCTGAATCCACCAGTCAAAATATAGAATCTTCGGATGATAACGGTCAATAATTTCACAGGTACGGCAAAGCCAGTCCTGCAAGAATTCTTCAGTAGGTTCCGGTTTACTGTATAAATCCTGATTCCCCATTTCCGGCATTGCAGGCCAGTAAAAATCGCCACGTTCCATAGGTTCTTTGATATCACTGTCAAATTCTTTGCCATGTCCCATGAAAAACCAGTGCTCAATACGGTGGGAAGAAGCCCCTGTTTCCATATTTCTCTCTTTGAATGCACGGTCCAGCTCACCCAACACATCTCTGCAGGGTCCCATTTTATATGCATTCCAATGAGAAATCTCGCTCTTATACATCTGGAATCCATCATGATGTTCCGCAACCGGGACCACATATTTTGCACCAGCCTTCTGAAATAAATCTGCCCATGCATCAGGAGCGAACTTCGGCGCACCAAACATTGGTATAAAATCTTTATAGCCAAATTCATTCTGAGGTCCGTAAGTCTTCACATGATGATCAAATTCCGGACTTCCCTGGATATACATATTTCTGGAATACCATTCGCTTCCAAATGCGGGAACACTGTAAACGCCCCAGTGAATAAAAATTCCAAACTTTGCCTTGCGATACCAGTCCGGCACCTGATAGTTTTGCAGGGAATCCCAGCTGTCTGTAAATGGTCCCCGGGCAATCACGCTGTCAATTTCCTCTAAGTATGGTTTTAAATCGTACATCGTATCCTCCTTATTTACAAATGAAGACAACATTTGTTTTCTGTTTTAATAACCTTATTATAATAAATCTGGATACAATTAACAGAGAATTGGACGGCGTGTTTGGGTTTATAATGGCGCTATTTTACAATGACGATTACTACAATGCACGATTTCAGGTTACAAATATATTACGAACAATTCATTTCTTTATTTAGTATGAATATAGGGCGTTCATGCGACTATAAAACAATTTGGGTATTGCTGAAGAAGGGACGCATTGTAGATGGAGGTTGTGTACGAAAAGAAAAAGGGGCGGACCAGGAGCACTTTTTGGCGGCACGCGTGCATTCTCTCTAGTATATTTCCAAACACCAATTATTCCAGCCTAAAACGAGAAATTTCCCATCACTATGTCTAATATTTTAAATCATTATTTTATATCTGTTCTTTCAAGCCTTTTTGTATTAAAATATACTTATTGCAACAAAATCAAGCTTTTGCCGCAGTAAGGAGGCTCTTATATGGGAGATATCAATATCTGTTTTTCCATTAGCAATACTGAATTTCATGTTCTTTCCCTCTCTTCCGGCCCCATGCCCTATATGCCTATGCATGCCCACAGCAGTGACAGCTATGAACTTCACTATATAACCCAGGGAAGCGGACGAGTTCATATCAATACGGACATCTATCAGCTGGCTGAAGGTGATTTTTATCTGACTGGTCCTGGTGTATCTCATGAACAGATTCCGGATCCCATGGATATCATGCATGAAATTGGTATCTACTATACTGTAAGTCAAAAATCCAATCCCGAAAAAGATCCTTTGATTCAGACACTTATCCGGCAGAACTTCTGGTTTGGGAAACTGTCCCGCGCTCCCAGGGACGCAATGCACAGGCTTTTTGAAGAAGAACAGCAGAAATCTGCGGGAAGTCACTTTCTTCTTCCGCATCTTGCCGCTGAATTTTTAATACAACTTGCAAGGGAATACTCCCCTTCCTATGCACCCCACTCTGAAATACCGGATATACCGCCGGATGAAAAAAAATATCTGATGATTGAGCGGGCATTTCTCTCTTATTATGCCGATATCACCCCGGAGTCACTTGCTGATATAGTGGGGCTGAGTATAAGGCAGCTGCAGCGCTTAATAAAAGAACATTATCATACTACTTTTCAGGAACTTAGGGTGAGGGCAAAGTTAAATGCAGCTTGTATTCTGCTTCGCAATACGACAGATTCTACCGCTTGTATTGCTGAAAAAGTGGGGTTCTCTTCGGGGGAATATTTCTGCAATTGTTTTAAGAAAGAATTTCATATGACCACTTCACAATATCGGCTCACAGAAAAAAACCCCATTAGTTAAATGGAGGTTTTTCTTTATAGGTAGATTAACGGACGTAAAATGTACCTGGAACATCCTTCCAGTTTTCTTCTGCATATTTCAGAAGCGTATCGGCCTGTGTCCGTGACATTTCCGGGAAAAGCAGGAACAGGCTGTGGGAACCGTATTTCTGAACCAGACGGTCCACATTTTTAATCCAGTCTTCAAAATTTCCGGAATACACTTTTACCCAAATGGATTTTCCTGCAGCGATTGCCTTATCGTAGATCACATCCCAGTCCGGCAAAGTTCCATCCGGTCCGGCATCCCCACTGGTCCACTGAAGCGCGTCAATTCCATCTATTTCCATAAGTGCATCCAAATGCTTGATGGCAGCCGGTCCATCCAGATGGTACAGCACATAGTCGGCTTTGTCTGCCTGTGCTTTCAGAGATGGCTGAATGTACTGGCGGAAATCATCCGGTGACATCATAGCTGAGAAGTCACACTGCAGCTTCACTGTACGTCCGGGCCCCCATATCTGGAACACCGTATAGGCATTTCCGCCCTGATCATCTTTAATTACATCGTAAAATTGATTATAGTAGTCATAATACAGATCTGTGATTTCTCCTATGCGTTCTCCAATGGTCTCCGGCTCATCTAACATATCAAATAAAATCTCCTGTGCTCCCCGCAGGGATGCCAGTACATCAATATTCTCCATCAGATCCGGCATGTCTACGTAAAAGTCTTCCCCAGCCAGTTCACGGCATTTCGTTACCAGATTGATGTGTTTTTTGTACCATTCATTTTCCGGGTCAAACTTAAACTGCGGCACACCATCCCAGCCTTCCAGACAGGACTTAAACCATACCGTATCTTCTTTGAAACCAATATCGGATCCAAGATAGGCAGCCAGGGAGCCGGGTCCAAAGTCTACATTTAAGTTAGGAAAACTTTCGCCCAGAAAATCATGGGTTTCACAGAAATATCGGTAACGTGCAACAATCTGCTCCGGATTCTGATATTTGTCCTCCATATCCTTCCACTTAAGTTCTTCGGGCATATTATAATATTTTCCCTGGCAAATCTGATCCAGATATCCGCCCTCTACCGGGGAACCATCTGAAAATGCTTCCATTTCCGGCTTTCTGGCTATGACACACATAAGCGGGCGCCCTGTGTTTCTGTGCTTCCAGTAGTTTGTAAACTTTGCTTTTACCGCATTCATATTTTCTTTGTAAGGAATTCCGGATACTGACGGGCTGATTCCGGTAAATTTTATGCCTTCCGGTTTGGGTAGCGCACTGTCTGTTTTTATAATTAATTTTTCTGCATCAGTTCTTTCCGGTACGTTCTTTATATCCTTCACTTTAGAAGCTGGTACCATATCTGTTCCGGCTTTTGCAAGCTCTTTCGCTTTCTCTGCTGCTTCCGCTGCATCCGCTGTATAGGCATCCGCCCCGATTTCATCAGCAAATGCCTGGGATATAGGTGCACCTCCAACCATTATTTTAATCCTGCTGCGAAATGGTGCATTATTTAAAGCAGCTACCGTGTTGCGCAGAGACGGCATCGTTGTTGTCAGAAGTGCGGATAGTCCTACAATAGTCACATCAGGATGCGCATCGATTTCTTCTATAAAAACATCAATTGGCACATCCACGCCCAGATCGATTACTTCGAATCCGGCACTTTCAATCATCATGCCAACCAGATTTTTACCGATATCATGCAAATCACCGGCTACTGTTCCCAAAATCATTTTCCCGGCACTTCCCGCACCTCCGGTAGCCAGATGAGGCTTTAATACTTCTACCCCTGCTTTCATGGCTCTGGCAGCAGCAAGCATCTGGGGAACAAATATGATTTCTCTTTTAAATTGGTCTCCTACTACAGCCATCGCTCCAATCATGCCATCGTTTAATACGGCAACCGGGTCGCACCCGGCATCGAGTGCACTTTGTACAAGGCCGCCAATTTCTTTATTTTTACCATTCTGGGTTGCCAGGAAGATGTTCTTCATTTCCGGAACCATGTCCTTGGTTAATTCATTGATATCCACACCTGCTTCTTTCTTTTCCTGGAACTCCTTAATATATTCCAGGCAGAACTCATCTCTCCCCAACAGGGCTGTCGTCGCATAAATCATCCCGATCATATTTTTGTTGGTAGGATCTACAATGGCGCTGTCCATTCCCGCATTCATTGCCAGCACCATAAAAGCCTGATTGATATTTTTACGTACCGGCAGTCCATAGGAAATATTACTCAAACCGCTGGTAATGTGGATATCCGGATATTCTTCTTTAATCAATCTGCAGCATTTAGCAAAAACCTGCAATGCCGTTTCATCAGTAGATAGCGTTACCACCAGTGGATCAATATGTAATCTGGATGGCGCAATTCCGTATTCCTTTGCTTTTTCCATAATACCATGAAATACATGCATGCGGCGTTCCACAGAATCCGGAATCCCATCGTTGTCACAGAGCAAAGCCACACACTCCCATTTCGTATCTGCAATCAGCGGAAATATCGTATCAATCTTATCTCCTTCCAGGGAAACAGAATTGAGCAATCCAGGTCTCTTGCAATAAGGCAATGCCCCAATACAGGATTTTGCACTTGGGCTGTCTACGCAAATCGGCGTATCCGTTACTTCCTGTACCTGTTCAATCATCCATCCAAGAGTCTCAATCTCTTCCTCTTCTTCTACAGAAGCGCATACATCTAAAAAATCAGCCCCCGCATCGGCCTGTAATTTTGCGCGCTCTTTGATTAATTGTGCATCTCTCGATGCAATTGCTTTTGCCACCGCTGGTATGGACCCATTTAGTTTTTCACCAATTATAATCATGTTCTACCTCCTAAACATGTTCGCAATGAATAGTTATCTTAATCTGATTTTTCTTTTCTATATTCATTTTATATAGATTGCAGAAAAATAACCTCTGGTTTATTATGATGAGAATGTACTATCTTACGATAGAAATCTGTATTTTAATATGGTAAGATATCGAAATCACAAAATAATATTAAAAGACAAATCCTTTTATTAGCGTTATAATAAAAGCAAATAAATGCGGGAATTTATTTAGCGGAGAGGTATTTGCGGAATGATTATTACACAGGATACAACTATATTAAATAAAGAAGAACCTTTTGAGGTAAGGACATATATGGAGGAGCGTTCTTCAAAAAAGCCGGAAGTTTATCATTGGCATAATTTTTTTGAGATCACCTATATTTTAGATGGCCATGCCAGATATTTTGTAAACGGGAAACAATACGACGTGGAAAAAGGAGAAATTATTTTATTTAACCATATTGAAGCACATGGCTGGGAAGTGTTAAGCGACCAAATGACTTTGCTTGTCCTGATCTTTGGTTCGGATTTTATTGCAGATCGGACCAGCATTTTTGATTATGATTATTTATTACCTTTTGTTGAACGCGGCAGTAATTTTCAAAACAAAATTTCAGGAACACTTCCCTATGCCGGGGAAATCATTCATATTATGAACGAGATAAACCGGGAATACATCCAAAGGGAAGTAGGATATGCATTGATGATCAAATCCGATATCCTGAAAATACTCACGATACTCTATCGGAACTGTGAGCGGTCAAACCCATCCGGTGAATTACTTGGCGGAAAAAAGGAGGCGATGAAAAGGCTGGAGAAGTCTTTCCAGTATATCAAAAAACATTATTGTGAAAAAATAAAGCTGGAAGACGTAGCCAGGATATCCTGCATGAGCCCTAATTATTTTTCCTCCTATTTCCGAAAAGTGACCAATATGCAGTTTCAGGAATTTTTAATCGAAATGCGTATACAAAAAGCAAGGGAAATGCTGCGTACATCTGATGAAGGCATCTTAGATATCGCTGAAGACTGCGGGTTTTCCAATATGTCTAATTTTTACCGCCTATTTCGGAAGTACACCGGTTATTCACCGGGTGATGAACGGAAAATATCTCATGGCAGCAGGTCTTTGGAGTAGATTAAGCCCCCCGCCTCAATGCGGGGGTTTTTTCATACTATAGTACTGTTTTCTGATCCTCCAGATTGTCCAGGATTAAGATATACACTTTTAAACATTCGCATACTTATTCATGAACTTTTCTTTCTCTTCCGGACTAAGAGATAATTGATTCATCAATTTATTTAGTACTTGCTCGTCTACTTTTTGATCTTCTAGATTATCCAGTATTAGTTTAATCCCCTCTTGCACACCTTCTTTTTTCGCCATGTGCATCAAGTGATTATGATCTCTAATTGCCTTTTCCCTTGCCTCATATTCTAATTTTTTCTCTTTGTCCGCACTCATCCGCTTTAATACTTCGTAAGCTTCGTTGATATATTCATTCATTTCCGCCATTGCTATAAAATCCTCCTCTTTCTTTCCATTCAGGAATTTTCCCCACTGTAATAATTCACTTTCCGGTTCCTGGTTATTCTTTATTTTAGGAAGTTCCAGCACATGAAACTCCAGTTTATCCGAGTATATGTTTCCATTTTTGTCATCACGCAAATGAAAACAGGAGTAGTATTCCTGTGTTTCCTGCAAAAATGGAAAGTTTAATATAGAGATATGAATGCATTTCGCCAAGACATCATAATCATCCCCACGTTCAATCTGTTCTGCGTACATCTTGCATATGTAAAACAACGTGCGTTCTTCCCAGAACGGAAAAGAAAGCACCTGCATTTCCAGATCTATCTGACTTTTATCGTGCATCAAAACGCGTACATCCAGAATTCCCAGCTTTTCTTCCTGAAATTCTTTGTGTAAGTTAGTATTCAGCAATACTGTTTCCAGGATATCTTCCGGCTTACTATTTATGAATGCAGCAATCAAACCTTTTCTTACTTTTTCATTACGCATTAGTTCCTTGAAACAAAAATCAACGGTGGGACACATCAGGAACGTTTCTGTCTTCTTATCTGCAGTATGATTATCATTTTTGATGGGTATATTGATCATTAAAATCCTCCTCTTACTTTAAGGCAATATCCTTTGCCGTTTGTGGAAGTTAAAAATCAACAACTTACAGACGGCATAAAAGCACCTTAAATTCATATACATGTTTTCTGGAATTACTGGCAGATTAGCCAAGTTTAAGAATATTTATAACGTTATATTATCACAGGATCTAATATATTGCAACATATTTATTCATAAAGTTACTCATTAAATTTTTATGTATTAAAATATCTTAATATATGAAAGAATTGATATTATGTATTTCGTTTATGAATCTTTAGTCGGATCTTGATTTTAACCCTGCAAAATACATAAAAGGGCAAATGATAGATCGTGGAACCTCAGGTTATTAGATTATTAAATCTAATTTACAGGATAAGTTCATTTCTCTCATATGCTCAGTTCATTTATTTGCTTTGTTCTATTATTTGTTCCGTTCTATTATTTGTTCCGTTCCATTATTTGCCCTGTTCCATCATTTGCCCTGTTCCATCATTTACCCTGTTCCATCATTTACCCTGTTCCATCATTTACCCTGTTCCATCATTTACCCTGTTCCATCATTTGCCCTGTTCCATTATTTGTTCAGCTCCATCATTTGCGCAGTTCCATTATTTACCCTGTTCCATCATTTGCTCTGTTCCACAATTTCCCCATATCTCCATTTAAAATTGATCCACTATCATTATTTCATTTTCCCGTTATCCTCTGTTAACCGCTTCAACGGCCGCAATGTTTTCATTTTAATGAATAACGGTACATATTCAATAATCAGAGAAGAATTTTCCAGTCCGTACCATCTTGCCGGTGAACCTGCGATATGCCGGATAGCGTATTTTAAGGATACTGCTGCTCTGCCTGAAGCCGTGATATCACTCTCCGGTACCAATACTTTCCGAATCAGGCAAAACTCGAAATCGCCCACCTCGCCCGGCTCATATACAGAGTATTCCCTTTGCTGGGAAGGCAGCTCGCCGCTTGCTATTAATTCTTCTACAATCTGCCTCAGGTATACATTAACCCTCTGATCAACCTTAAATCCAAGCCTTAACTGAACCCGGTAGATATAATCCGTTCCAAAATTTTCTACTTTGTATTCACGGGTATAAGGTTCATCTGTTACCTTTATCGTCACGAACCAGTATGCCTGTGCCCGCTTAGGCTTTTTGTCCAGAATAGAGTATAAAATGTCCCGGTCCAGATCCTCCATTTCCGGTTCCTTTGTGATATAGACCAGATTATCTGTCTGAATTGGATATTCCATATCATGACGCAGCTTCCCCAACAGCTTCCGGTAGTCGCGGATTTTAAAGCATACTGCCTGAGACGCCTCTATCGCCGTACCGCGATGCCACACCAGCATGACTCCAAACAGGAGCAGGGCAATTAACAGCGCCACATATCCTCCTCTGGAAAATTTACTGAGACTGGATATAAAAAATGTCCCTTCCAGCCCGCCAAAGAACACCAGGAAAATATATGCCGGAATCTTCTGTTTCTTCTCATATTTCAAATAAATAAACAACAGAAGGGTTGTCATCAGCATGGTAAGTGTAATCGCCAGCCCGTATGCTGCTTCCATGTGCTCGCTGGTTTGAAAATACAAGACCACAATGGAGCACAAAAACCAGATCACCAGATTCACAAGAGGAATAAAAATCTGTCCCTTTGTTTTAGATGGATAGGAAATCTGCATATGAGGCATCAGATCCAGACGGCTTGCTTCTGAGACCAGGGTAAAAGAACCCGTGATCAATGCCTGGGAAGCAATAATCGCCGCCAGTGCTCCAAGCAATACAGCCAGGGGGCGTATTCCCTCGGGAAGCATCTGGAAAAAGGGATTCATATCAGGAATGCTGTATAATGCACTCTGTTTCTGATTTTCCATCAGCCATGCCCCCTGACCCAGATAATTCAAAATAAGACATATCTTTACAAATGGCCAGCTAATGTAGATATTGCCTTTTCCAACATGACCCATGTCGGAGTACAGCGCTTCCGCTCCTGTGGTTGCCAGGAAAACGCTGCCCAAAATCATAAATCCCATGTGATTTGCGGGACTGATCAGGATCTTTACAGCCCACAGCGGATTCAATGCCCGAAAAATCATCAGATTGCTGGAGATATTAAAAATACCGGCTGCTGCCAGAAAGAAAAACCAGATTGTCATCACCGGTCCGAAAGCCCTGCCAATAGAACTGGTTCCTGCTTTCTGTACCAGGAACAGGCCCGCAATGATGATCAGCGTAATCACTACAATTTTATTTTGGCCATTCCCCAGTAAAGAGTGCATCGCCGGAATACTGCGAAGCCCCTCAATTGCCGTAGTTACCGTAACTGCAGGCGTAAGCACTCCATCTGCCAGGAGGGCAGCTCCGCCAACCATTGCCGGTAAAATAAGCCACTTTCCATATTTTTTAACCAGACTGAAAAGAGAAAATATACCTCCCTCACCGTGATTGTCCGCCTGCATGGCAATCAGTACATATTTCACCGTAGTCAGCAGAATAACGGTCCAGATGACCAGGGAAAGGGAACCCAGAATCAGTTCCTCATTCACATTTCCCAGCCCGCCATTCCCATATATAATAGACTTCATTACATACATCGGTGACGTACCGATGTCTCCGTATACCACTCCAATCGATATTAATACTGCACCAAGACTCACAGGAATTCTCGCAGAATGCTCCTGTTTTATCATATTATTCACCCTTTCTTTTACTGCTTTTCTATAGATCAGTTAAGCAAAGGGTATCTCTTTTTTCCATCCTTGCGATGACCCGTCCGTATCATCCGCATATATCTATCCATTAATTGAAAACAATTACACAAAAAAACATAAGGCCTGCCCCAGTCTCCCCCGGATAAAAATAAGAGGAGTGTATAGAAAATCAGGAAGCAAAGACCGCTTAAAAACAGATTCCGGCTTTTTATAACCGGAACATTTATCCCGTCATTTCCCACGATAAAGTTTCTGAGAATTGTCTCTGCTTTTTCAAAATCAGGCAGATCAAACTGCTGTACTGCGTGGTTCATGCCGATAACAGGAGAATCCTTGGAAATCATCGTTTGATTTAATCCGGCTGACAGCTGATGTTTATTACTATATAAAAGAACCGGAAGGCATAAAAACAGCACAGTCAATAACAAGACCGACCACATATATTTTTTCATACTATCCTTCTCCCTTTCTGTTTGTAATATATTCATATCATCGGCATATTAGCACAATTAGCGCCGGGTGTCAACCAGTTCTCCGGCAGCTTTTATTTTAATGCGATTGGTATTTCCGGGATAATAAGCCAGTGGTATATCTTCAACATCGATAATCTCTACGGTATCCGGTGCTGCTCCGGCTTCCACCGCCATCTCGCAGGCTTCCCGCTTTGCTTCTTCCAAAGCAGTTTCTCTTGGGACCTCATCGTAATTAATCAGCTTCTCCAGTGTTCCGCTCACCTTGGAAATGGCTGAACCGATTGCGTTAGCAATTCCAAAATGTACGGGCTTTACTGCTGTTCTGGTACCTTCCAGCTGCTGCGGAATCACAATCGAGCCTCCCCCTACTAAGATTGCGTCCATATCCGTATTGGAGCTCTTCATGGAATCAATGGCGTCCTCTATCATTTCTTTCATGACTTTCATTGCCTTTTGTGCAAATTCTGCGTCAATTACATCTGCCTTTCGCTGATCACCCACCTCTGCCATTCCAAGTCTGACTGCGATATCCGTTGCGGTAATCGTGTCTCCGCCAAATACCAGAGCTTTGCTGCTGATCTCAAAGCCAACGCTGTCCGGTCCCACGGTGATACTGCCATCGGACTGCCGTCTTACGATAGAGCCTCCGCCCAGACCTATAGACGTAACATCCGGCATACGGAAATTGGTACGCACGCCGCCAATGGTAACCGCCACACTGGATTCCCGAGGAAAACCATGGGCGATCACACCAATATCTGTGGTGGTCCCTCCCACGTCAATCACAACAGCATCCATGAGATTGCTCAGGTAGCTTGCTCCTCGTATGGAATTCGTCGGACCGCATGCGATGGTAAGAATGGGATATTTTTTTGCATATTCCATTGTCATCAGCGTCCCGTCATTCTGGGACAGATATACTTTTGCATTCGTGACGCCTTCTTCCGCCAGGCTGCTTGCAAATCCTTCGGTGAACCGTCTGGCTACTTTGTAGAGAGCTGCATTTAAAATGGTTGCATTTTCCCTTTCGATTAATCCCATAGAACCTATTTCACTGGATATGGAAATCTGTACGTCCTCTCCCATCACCTCTCTGCAGATTTTCGCCGCCCTTATTTCATGATCATTTCGAACTGTTGAAAATGCACAGGATATTGCTACGGACTTAACTTTTCCTGCTAAAGACCGGAAAAATGCTCTAGCCGCCTCCTCATCCAAAGGTGCCAGTTCTTTACCATCGTATTCAAACCCTCCACCGATGATCTCATCCGCTTCTGACACCTGGCGGATTGCCTCTTCCCAGTCAACCATTGGCGGAATTCCCCTCGTAGCGGGAGCACCGATACGCAGGACTCCCACCTTTGCCAGATTCTTTTTCTCCACAATAGCATTGGTACACTGGGTTGTGCCAAGCATCGCCTGGCTGATCTCTGAGCGGTCAACTCCTGACTGGGCAAGTACGGCTCTCACCGCACCAAGTATGCCATCCTGAATATTTTCAGAAGTAGGGTGTTTACACTCGGCGATAACCTGCTTATTCTCATCAATTAAAACTGCGTCTGTATTGGTTCCTCCAACATCAATTCCTAAACGATACATTATAAAATCCCTCCTTTCACACGTTCTTCAATGGGAATATAATCCGTATCACATCCAAAATATCTGGGGCCTACTAAGTCCAGCCCCTCTGCCGTCCGCCACATCTCAAAACATTTAAGCCCCAGAACCAGGACACGTTTGCCATACTTTAGGGCATCTGTGGTAACCGGATGGAAGGTTTCCGTATCCACCAGGCAGATCAGATCCGGTGTGGTCGCAAGTATCCTGCCATCCACTGCAGCCGTAAGATTTTCATTCTGAAATTCGATAAATGCCTGCTTCCCTTTATCTTCACCAATTCCTTCCAGCATGACCTTTCCAAAGTTAAATGCCCCCCTGGTTTCCCTCAGAACATCTGTAATTTTACCTTTGAACAGCTTAAATCCCTCTGTAAACCTGAGAAAGTTTTCTTCCGGCGTTCCTTCTTCCAGATCCTTTACGGTGCGGATAGCTTCTCCCAGCTTCTGGCTGCGGGTCACGATGTTTTTAACGGCATATTTTTTCAGGGATGCTCCGTCCATGCAATACAGTGCCACCGAAACAGATCCCCCACAGCTCATGGTTACCCCCCGGGCTAACTCTTCTGTCCACTTATTGGTGATGGTATTGAAAATAACACTGTTACCTTTTTCATCTGTGAGTGCCATTGGAGATGCACTCATTCCCCCAATTGTAAATGTCACCATCTGAAGCTCCGGAAATGCACGTCCCATACCGTCTGCATCCACCATAGGAAGACCTAATCTGGCAGCCGCGGCTATAGGCAGCATACTGTTCACGCCTCCCGCTTCAATCGGCATGAAAGCATATATTTTCTTGCCATAGAACTGCGTTACCATATCGTACAATATTTTGTATTCATTTCCGCCGATTCCTTTTTCACTCAGGATCGTGGGTGCCCCCATCATGGCAATGGGTACAATTAATGCATCATCCGGTATTTCTTCAGGATCCAGCAGGGTAACCTCCCCGCATTCCTTTACTGCTCCCATCGCGACCAGTTTACCTATGTAGGGATCTCCTCCGCCGCCTGCACCAAGCACGGCTGCCCCAAGTGCAATATCTTCAATTTCCTGTAAACCTATTTTTCTCACATTCATTACCTCCGTTTCCATTTGATTATTTTACCTTATGTCAGACTTTCTTCCAGTTAGCAGATCAGACTGTTCTAATACCCGATTGTCCTCTTAAACAAGAATGCCAACGATGGTATGTCTTCGTTGGCATTGCCTGCATAATATATGATTCTAACGCGTTACGATAGAAATGTAATTAGAATTCCGGCTAAAGATCACCATGTATTTTTGTCCTTTCAGACAAAGATCATTTTTTTGCATGCAGAAGCCTTATAAGTGCTGCTGCCCTGTATAGTTCAAATGCATCCGGCATTCTGCTGACTTTATAATGAAGTTTCTCATTTAATTTTGCAATCCGGTATTTAACGGTATTTTTATGCACATACATCATTTCTGCCGTTTTCTGAATGCTCATATCCGCATCCAGCATATAAGTTTCCAGCGTATGAAGCAATTCTTTGTTCTGGTCTTCTTGCCCCATGACAGGGGACAGAACTGACAGGACTTTTCCCGTTTCTTCTTCTCCACCCGCTGCAATTTTCCCACATTCCCCGATAAATTTGATTTCCTGGAGGGATATTACTTTTTTAAAAGGCAGTATGGCTTCTGCATATTTTAAATTTTCCATGCAGGATACATAGGCTTCCCGCACCGCAGTGGTATGTTTTAGTCCCAGGCAGCTGACGATACGTACCTTCTCATTTTCTTTTTCCAGCTCTTCCACCAGACTTCCGGCGATCATTTCATAAGGCTGCTTCACCTTTTCATCTCCGGTAAATGCCACCAGCGTTTCATTATAAATCCCGGTCATGCCATTTTCAAAATTCACAGAGATAAAAGATCTTACTTTATGAAAAATGCGTGCATTAAATTCCTTTCTCCCATCAGTCTCTGTTTCAGGCCATATTACCATCATGTGATGAATAGAAGCCACATCAGCGTTTAAAATCTTTGCCAGCCTGTTCATTTTAATCGGTTCATCATTGAGAATTGCTTTGATCAGCTCTTCCGTTCCAATATTGGCATGGTTTGAACTCCACATATTTACAAACAGCTGTACCACATCTGCTGCCTGACTGAAAATTTCAGAGGAAAGCATACCATTTTCCTTTATAGCGATGAGAAACATGGGCAGCACTTCATCATTTCGAATCTCCCGGCAGCATACACAAAGGGGTTTATCCAGCGTTATTGCCGCAGGCTCTCTGGGAATCATGCGGGGATTCTGCCTGTAAAACTCTAATATCCGTTGTATCAGGGGCTCCCCGGAAGCCGGCCAGTTTGCCATGTTTACCACAGCCAGCCGGCTGTCCAGAATTACAAAGGAGCACGCCAGCCTGTCCCTCAGCATCTTAAGAACCGTGTCCATACTGCGCTGGTGGTCCGGAAGCAATGAGATCCGCTCCAGCATCTCACTGACCAGATAAGTTGCCACCATCTGATCCCTGAAAATGGCTTCCATCACTTCCCGGATCACTTCACTGTACCGCAGATCAATACGATTCTCAGGCATACAAATCAGAGTAAAATTCAGCTCATCTGCCAGCCGGATCAGCCTGGGGTCCACAGCCGGCATAAAAATACCCACATAAAATAGAATCAGTCCCACTTCGCCGCCCTCTGCCAGACGCCTGACCGTACTGCACTGGGCATTCACATCATTTTTCACCTGAATAAATCCGGTAATTACGATTTCACTTCCATAAAATTCATCATTCTGAAATAGAGCATCCTGTAAAACACCGGGATCAAAATATTCTAATACGGAGATACTGGAAACAACTTTATTCAGACCCTTTTCTCCTGCCACAACCCTGGCACCATTCAGAGAAGGCAGCTGCAATAAACTTTTAATTGTTACGCTCAATACTTTTCCCCTCCAACTAACTGCTTTTCTATCATTATATATTTGGAATATTGATTTTACAATATTTTTATTACTTTACAGCATATTGTCAGAATGGTATAATTATCAAAAATAAAACCACTGTTGAGCGTGTAGTTTTTACCGGAGGATATATGAAAAAAGCAGTTTTGATTTGTACCTTAGCAGCCGTATTTACCACCTGTCTGACTGGCTGCGGGTCTGACAAGCCCCCCAAAATCGGGGTTTCTCTAGGCGTAGGCAGCGCCCCCAGATGGGCACAGGAAAAAATATATATGGAAGAACGGGCTGAAGAGCTTGGGGCTGAAATTGAGGTAAACCTCAGTCCAAAATCAGAAGGGGACTCCCAGATGGAGGACTGCATTGCTCTGATTAACAGTGGTATAGATGTCCTCATTATGCGCCCAAAAGACACAGATGGCATCGATGATGTCATTGAATTAGCAAAGAAGAAAAATGTAAAAATCATCAATTACGCAGGCTTAGCTGATCAGCAGCCTATTGATTTGTTTGTAGGTTACGACTGTACTCAGATTGGGCAGACGCTTGGACAATATCTCTCCGAGATAGTAACCAGTGGCAGCTATATCCTGTTATCCGGTCCACCTGAAGATAAATACGTTTCCAGTTATCTTTACGATGGAGCCATGGAATATATTGATCCGATGCGTGACGATATTAATATTATTCTGGATGCCAGTGTTCCCGGTTGGGATCCTGATGAGGCTAAATCTATGGTACACGATGCCATTTCCAAAAACGATAATAAAATAGATGCGATCCTAGCTCCCAACGACGGCATTGCGGGTGCCTGTGCCGAGGTAATTAAAGAACTTGGAATCACTTCTCCTGTGGTTATCACGGGTATGGACGCACAGCTGGAAGCCGCACAGCGTATCGTTGCCGGAACACAATCCTGTACGATATTTATGAATGGACGTTTTCTGGCAAACACAGCAGTAGAAGAAGCATGTAAGATGGCGAAAGGCGAAAAGCTATCCATCAATTCGGAAATGGACAACGGCAGCGATAACCCGGTGCCCGCCAAGTTAATCAACAAAAGCAATGTTGTTCCGGCAAACTTAATTTCAGGGCAGCTTGTCACAAAAGAGAACCTGGATAAGAAGTTAATTGACAGCAATTATTTTACACATGAAGAAGTCTATGGCACAGACTGATCACACAAACACCGTACTGCTGGCTTAAATTCAGCAATACGGCGTTTTTAGCATTTTATTTTCCATCAATTGCAGATTAGAGCGTGTTTTTCATGAAATATTTACTGTCAGCCCCAGCCTGCTGCATTACTTCTTTTAATCTCTTTATATAATACCTGTAATTTTCAAAAGAAGTAGACGGCGCCACCTGATGATCCGCTCCCGGCACATAACCGCCCTGGCGGATCACCGGAAGCAGCCGCTGAAACTCACGGTCAATTGCTTCTTCTCCCTCAGCAATCACTAATTTATTATATGCCCCGATAAATTTTATATCCGAAAATTCTTCTCTTACTTTTACAATATCCATACCGGCATTTACATCCATTGGCAGAAATCCATCTACACCGGCTTTTCGGAAATTGGGAATTAATTGCCGGAAATCCCCATCTGTATCAACAAATACATTTTTCACTCCCTTTTTCTTCAAAAACGGAATTAATTTTTCATAATAAGAACCTACAAATTCATCAAACATGGCAGGTGATATCATAGGACCGTTTGCTCCGCTCAAATCTTCCGGAAATAAAACTACTTCCGGTTTAATGATATCAAAAATCTTATCAAAGTAATGTAAATATATTTCCAGGACAAAATCATTGATCTCGTGGAGTAATTCCGGCATTTCATAATATGCCATTAGCTGTTCTTCCACACCCAGCAGTTCCCGGGGAGTCCAGAAAAATCCGGAAGCACGAAACCGGAGTGAATAATCTCCTCTCTCATGACCCTCTTTATACTTTCCATATGTACGCTGCAGATTTTCATCCGTACAATATTTTTCAATCTCCCGTAAAGTATTTTCTTTTAACCGTTCCCACGTCTCTTCTCCGTCCACCACAGGTTTTATCTCTTTTACCAGTGAACGTTTTTTATAGTAGGCTCTCTGCCAGCCGTCTTCATCCATTTTCAGAATATACTCGTCATTTTCCTCCAGAATCTTCTCATCAAAGCCTTTAAATGGAATGCAAAATGACATTCTTTTTACTCCGTCATACCCCAGAAACTGCTCATATTCATACACATGCTCTGTCATTAAGTCATTAAAATACCTCATATAACGTTCCCTGGGCCTGGGATATAAATACGAAGAGGTAAATTTTTCCGGGAGTCCCTCCTGCACCCACCGGTCTACACTTAAATCCCAGGGAAAAAAGGTTTCCGCAAACGCCCCTCCCTCTTCCATCTTTTCAAAATTCAGTGTTTTACACATACGTTCCGCAGCCGTCATATTATTTTCTCCTTTTTCATTTCTGCGGTCAGCAAGCCAAACAGATATATGGCAGCTGCCGCGAATTTCAGAACCCTCATTGCTCGTCTCGGGTTATCTGACTTTATAATAGAATAAGCGCCGCCAAATTGCTTGTATATGAAGTATTGATTCGTGTAAAATAATGCCTTATATTTTAAATTTCTTTTATAACTATTGATTTTTTATGGTAATATATGTATAATTCAATTATGAAAAATGAAAATATCCTAACCACAAATTATATACACAACTACACATCACTTCCCATCTTCTCAGAGGATTATTCGTTTGAGAATTCAGAGCGGCTGGGTGAACATTCCCATGAATTTGTTGAAATCGGCATCACTACCCAGGGCTGTGCCTTACACCACACTTCTCATGGGGTATTTCCACTGAAACGGGGAAGCATTTATTTTATTCCCATAGGCTCCAGTCATGCCATTTCACAGGTACAAAACTGGCATGTTAAAAATATCTATCTGCTGCCCAAATTACTGTTTCATGAATTATCATCAGAATCCTTTCACTGTTCCACACTGCAGTATTTTTTATTAAAACATGGAAATTCTTCATCTGCTCCATTTCATCTGGATCTGGAAGAAAATACCACGTCTATCATTGATGCCCTTTTTACCGCTTATTTTGGTAAAAAAATGATCGCGGGTGAACTATCCGATCTATATGAGTTCAACTGTCTGTTCAATATACTCCTGCTCTTATGCGATAACTTTTATCAGTCCCATGCTTTCCGGGAAGACGAACTTGATGACCGGATCATTCAGATTACGGAATTGATTAACGATCATATCTATGATCAGAGCGGTGACATTATTTCGCTGATTTCAAACACCCTCATGCTGCACCCACAGCAGATCAACCGTATAGTCAAAAAGATCAGCGGTTCCACATTAAGCAATTTTATTATTGAATGTAAACTTGAAAAAAGCATCCGCCTGCTTCTGACGGATGCCCCTGTCACAGAAATCGCCCACACATTGGGATTCTATGATCATTCTCATTATAATAAGTATTTTACCCGGTATATAGGGATTTCGCCCAGTGCGTATCGGAAGAAATCTCAGATATTGTTAAAGCTGTAATTTATTTTGCAGCTTTATAAAACCGCATTAAATTATCCATTGTTTTTTGAAGATTTTCTTTACTGGAATATTTCGATGTTTGAAAATCTTCCGCCTTTTGATTTATTGAAAATATAGCTGTAACACCCATCTCATAAGAAACTTGCATTCCATATCCGTTCAGTAATAATCATCTTTGATTTCTACATCAGGTTTCTAATTTTGTTTCCGAAAACTCCTGTTTTTTCAAAGTTGCCGTCAGAATTCCATCTCGCAGCATAGTAACTGTATCGCTTTTATCAATTACTTCTTCGATATCATGGGAAACAAAAATTACAAAACCATGTAGAAT
>OKVW01000256.1_pt1 | contig 35030 bp, 28 predicted proteins | sample 1606991 | NCBI WGS metagenome assembly OKVW01 (sample SAMN03281021, study PRJEB24777) | human gut metagenome | isolation source: fecal sample PR177 from 1 month old male Malay infant, vaginal delivered... | reverse complement strand
GACGCCGAAGACCAGGCGCAGCGCTTCCAGGATCAGGTTGATGCGAAAGCCGCAGGCGACGACGAAGCAATGTTCTATGACGAAGACTATGTCACCGCGCTGGAACACGGCCTGCCGCCGACCGCTGGTCTGGGTATCGGTATCGACCGTATGGTCATGCTGTTCACCAACAGCCACACCATCCGCGACGTTATTCTGTTCCCGGCGATGCGTCCGGTAAAATAAGCATTACGTTATGCTCACAACCCCGGCAAATGTCGGGGTTTTTTTATTTAAGCTGGGTAAATGCAGATAATCGTTTTCTGGCTTCGCGATTTGTCGCCTGCATCACCATCCACGGACTGAACGCCCAGGGCGTCGCGTCTATTGCCTGTAAAACCCGCTCCAGTTCGCACCACTGGAAATCCATCACCTCGTCGCGGTTAAGTCGTAACTCACTGGTTACCCGCGCGGCAAAAACCGGGCACACTTCATTCTCGACGATGCCATTGGGATCGACAGCGCGATAGCGGAATTCAGGGTAAACGGGGGAAAGAGCGGCAATTTCGACACCCAACTCATAACGGCAGCGGCGGATAATCGCCTCTTCGTTGCTTTCTCCTTGTTGCGGATGACCACACACTGAGTTCGTCCATACGCCCGGCCATGCCTTTTTGACCAGCGAGCGGCGGGTCACCAGGAGTTCGCCCTCTGGATTAAACAGCCAGCAGGAGAAGGCGAGATGCAAGGGGGTGTGAAAAGTGTGTGCCGCGTATTTTTCCAGCGTGCCGGAAGGCGTGTCCTGTGCATCCAGCAAAATGACGTGTTCCTGTCGCATAATTTCTCACTGTCAATCCTAATCATCGCCAGTATAAGGGATATCGCGACGTAATAATTAACGCTGTGAGTGTTCGAAAATGGATTTCGACATCCATAGCTGAAGGCTACGGATGTCGGGACAGGAAAATCATTCAGAAAAACAGCAGCATAAAATGGAATCGACTTTCGATACCCAGCGCAATACCGTCAGAAACCGCGGGGATAGATATCAACATGAGCAGCAGGGTAGCGATCAGGCAGCGTAAAAAAAGATTCATGCTATTCATCCTGTTGGCTTTTTTTCAGTTTGCGCATGAGCAACCACATTCGCACCGTCCTGACTTTCAGGTTTTTATCGGAAATGGATTCCTGTACCAGTCCGGTATGGTGGTGATAACCATTGAAAAACAGGTTCAGCACAACAGCGCTGGAGGTGGCTAACATAATGCCACTGTGCAGCAGCGGCTGGAGAACAGCGGGTAACTGTGAAAAAAAGTCATGTGATAAGGTCGGTGTCATGCCGACGCCGAGGCTGATTGCGACAATGTAGAGGTTGTAGCGGTTGGTGGTGTAATTGCAGCGGGACAGAATGCGGATCCCGGTCGCCAGCACCATGCCAAACATCACCAGACCCGCGCCACCGAGGACGAACTGAGGAATAGAGGCAACCAAAACCGCCATTTTAGGCACCATGCCAAACACAATGAGAATGGCGCCTGAGGCAATGCAGACCCAACGACTGTGAACACGCGTGACGCTCACCAGCCCCACATTTTGTGAAAAAGAGGTATGCGGAAAGCTATTAAACAGCCCGCCAATCATGGTTCCGACGCCGTCAACGCGCAGACCGCGAATGATATCCTGGGAAGACAATTTGCGACCGACAATTTCGCCAAGCGCCAGAAACATCCCCATCGATTCAATAAAAACGATAATCAACACCGCCGTCATGGTCAGAATCGACACCGGGTCAAAAACGGGGACACCAAAGGCCATTGGGGTGACAACCGCGAACCATGACGCATCGTGCAGGCCTGACAAATTAACTTCATTCATCATCCATGACAGCGCGAAACCGAATATGATGCCTAACAGGACAGCGACATTTGACAGAAAGCCTTTGGCATAACGCGTAATGAGTAAAATGAAAATTAAAACAGCAAACGAAATCCCCAAATAGACCGGATTCCCATACTCCGGATTACCTTTTCCACCTGCAGCCCAGTCAACTCCTACCTGAATAATACTCAGCCCGATTGAGGTGATAACCACGCCCGTCACCAGAGGGGGAAATAACGGCATTAAGCGGCCGATAAGCGGTGCCAGAAGCGTGGTGATCGCTCCTGCGGCGATGGTCGCGCCAAAAATACCCAACAGGCCGATATCCGGATTGATGCCAATGGCAATCATTGGCGTCACGGCGGCAAACGTGACGGACATGATCACCGGCAGGCGAATGCCCATGAAACGGCCAATGCCGATACATTGCAACAGGGTCACAATACCGCAGCAAAAGAGATCGGAACTGATTAACAGCGCAATGGCCTCTTTACCCAGTCCGAGCCTATCGCCAATCATTAGGGGAACAGCGACCGCGCCAGCGTACATGACCAGCACATGTTGCAAACCGAGTATCACCAGCTTTCCTGGCGGTAACAGACGGTCGACCTCATCGGTGGCGCGGTCGTGCCCCGAAGAGGGGGAGAACTGCGGATCTACGGCGCTCATGCGTTTCCTCCTTTATCTCGCCAGCGTAATCGGACTACGTCAAACCACTCCGCGCAGCATTGCGCGGAGTGGTGTTTAAATCGCCCATCCGCCCGCGTAAAACGCCACCAGGGCGATGGTAATGATGACGGTGCCAATATTCAGTTTCTGCCATTCCCGGGCAAAAATACGGCCAACAACCAGGCTTACAAAACCGAGCATAATGCCGGTGACAATATTGCATGTCAGAACGATAAAGACCGCGCAAACCAGGCCGGCCATCGCATCGATAAAGTCATCAAAATTCAGTTTTGAAACGTTACTCAGCATCAACAAGCCGACGTACATCAGCGCCGGTGCGGTCGCGTAACCTGGAATCAGGTAAGAGAGGGGGGATAAAAACAGGATCAGCAGGAACAAAATACCAACCACCGTGGCGGTAAGCCCTGTTTTTCCTCCGGCGGCAGTCCCCGCAGCGGATTCAATATAGACGGCGGCGGGTGCAGCCCCAACCAGCCCGGAAAACAGGGAACTGACGGAGTCACTGGTCAGCGCTTTACCGCCGTTGATTATCTGGTTGTCTTTATCCAGCAGATTTGCCTGGCCCGCGACGGCGCGGATTGTTCCGGTCGCATCAAATACAGCCGTCATGACCAGCGCCAGGACGCTGGGCAGGACGACGGGTTGTAATGCGCCCATAATATCGAGGCTGAAAATCAGCGAATTACCATCTTCTCCACTCAGACTCGGCATTGCCACCAGCCCGTGAAATTTGACGGCGGGATCAAATATCAAACCGATAATGGAGATAGCGATAATCACCAGCAGGATCCCGCCGGGCACACGACATTTCTCCAGACCGAAGATCACCGCCAGTCCCAGCAGGCTCATCAGCACGGGGAAAGAGGTAAATGCGCCGAGCGCCACCGGCAATCCTTCCAGCGGGTTTTTGATCACCATGCCGACGCCGTTTGCCGCAATCAGCAGCAGAAACAGGCCAATGCCAATCCCGGTACCGTGCGCGATACCTATAGGTAAATTACGCAGGATCCAGGTGCGCACGCCGGTGACCGAAATGGCGGTAAAAATAACCCCCATCAGGAACACGGCGCCGAGCGCGACAGGAATACTGATCTGCTGTCCCAGCACCAGGCTGAATGCGGTAAAGGCGGTTAGCGAAATCGCACAGCCGATCGCCATCGGCAGATTGGCCCATAGCCCCATCAGCAGCGATCCGAATCCTGCGACGAGGCAGGTTGCGACAAACACAGCGGCGGGAGGAAATCCCGCTTTGCCCAGCATTCCGGGCACAACAATGACCGAATAGACCATCGCCAGAAAGGTGGTTAATCCGGCGACTACCTCCCGGCGCACAGTGCTGCCACGCGCCGAAATTTGAAAGTAATTATCGAGCGCGCCGCGTGGTTTTGACGCGCCAGGGGTTTGCAGAATATCTCCAGACATAATGATGTCCTCAGCAGGATGTTAGCGTTCTGTCAGGTCCGTTCATATACCAGGCGACCATCGACGTACGTGCGATAAATCGAGCGATCGTCGCCCAACGTCATCATCACGAACAATTTGTCGACCAGGGATGTTGAGTTGTCATAGCGCAACTGTTGCAGCGGCGTCGCCGTTGGTTCCAGCACAACGAAATCTGCCTCTTTGCCGGGCGTAAAGTTGCCTATCAGATGATCCAGGCCCAGCGCCTTTGCGCCGCCGAGCGTCGCCAGATAAAAGGCTTCATATGCCGAGAGTCGATCGCCTTGCAGTTGCACCACTTTGTAGGCTTCATTCAGCGTCTGTAGCATGTTGAACGTGGTGCCCGCGCCGATATCCGTCCCCATACCGACGTTGATTTTCTTGCGCCAGGCTTTTTTCAGATTGAATAAGCCGCTGCCGAGGTAAAGGTTGGAGGTCGGACAAAAGGCGATGCTGGAGTGGGTCTCGCTCAGGCGATCCCACTCTTTTTCTTCCAGATGGACGCAGTGGGCAAAGACGCAGTTTTTGCCCGTTAGTCCGTATTGGTGGTACACGTCCAGATAGCCGTCATGATCGGGATAAAGTGCGTTGACCCAGGCGATTTCATCTTTGTTTTCACAAAGATGGGTATGCACCCAGGTATCGGGGTACTCTTCCCGCAGACGTTGCGCCATCGCCATCTGCTGCGGGGAGGAGGTCGGCGCGAAGCGCGGCGTGATGGCATACAGCAGCCGGCCATTTTTATGCCAGCGTTCAATGAGCGCCTTGCTTTGCAGATAACTGCTTTCGGCGTCATCCAGGAGATAATCCGGCGCGTTACGATCCATCATCACTTTGCCGGCGATCATCCGCATATTGATATGGCTTGCGGCTTCAAATAGCGCATCCACCGACTGCGGGTGGACTGTGCCAAACACCAGCGCGCTGGTGGTGCCATTACGCAACAGTTGTTTGATGAAAAAGGAGGACATCTCGCGCGCGTAATCCCGATCTTCGTAGCGTTTTTCGGTGGGGAAGGTGTGTTTATTCAGCCATTCCAATAGCTGTTCACCGTAGGCGCCGACCATTTCGCTCTGCGGGTAGTGGATATGCGTATCGACAAATCCCGGCACCACCAGTTTTCCGCGATAGTCGCGAATACGAATGGAATCCGGGATCTGATGCTTCCCTTCTTCCCATTCGCCAAACCACGCCACTTTTCCCTCGCGAATCAGGAGCAGGCCGTCTTCGACAAAACGGAGCGCGGCGGCGATCTCTTCGGGATCTTCAACAGTACGGGATAGATCAATAAAGCTGCCCCGTATCGCTTTCAATGTATGTTCTCCTGACATGGTAAAACTCCTTTATGATTAATTCGTTTCTTCTACAGAGGCGATACCCGGCAGCACTTCTTCTGGGCGGTAGCTTCCGGGGAGAATGATGTTCAGCAGAATGGCCGTCAGGCCGCCGGCGCAGATGGGGTTTTCCACCAGCACATAGATTGAAGCAGGTAAGATTTTGAAAATTTCAGGGTCGTAGGAAACGCCCAGTCCAAGCCCCAAAGAGGTGGCGACAATGAGCGTTTCACGCCGTTTAAGTCCGTTAGTGATGATGATGCGGATCCCGGCAATCGCAATCATCGAGAACATCAGCGTCATCGCGCCACCCAGCACGGCCGAAGGGATCGTGGTAAAAAATCCGCCAATCATTGGAAAGAGTCCAAGCAGGACCAACATGACGGCAATCGCGCGACCAATATAGCGAGAGGCGACGCCGGTCATCTGAATGACGCCGTTGTTTTGCGCAAAGGTTGTTAATGGCAGTGACCCCATCGCAGAGGCAATAACGGAGACCAGTCCATCTGCCAGCACGCCCCCTTTCAGACGTGACTGATATTCTTCTCCCTGAATGGGGCGTCGGGAGACCATGGCAGTCGCCGTAATGTCGCCCACCGCTTCCAGCACGCTGAGCAAATAGATGGTGCCGACGACGAGGAAATGATGGAAATTGAACTGGAAGCCGTACTTAAAGGGGAGCGGAATGGTCACCAGCGGCAGGTTACGCAGACTGCTGAAGTCCACCATGCCAAGACAAAGCGCGACGATGTAGCCAACGCACAGACCGATCGCGATACCGCCCATTCTCAGCAATGGACTGCGGCAACAGTTGAAGCCGATCACCACAATCAACACCAGCAACCCGACGCCGATGTTCTCATAGTTCCCATAAGTGCCGCTGCTTTTAGCCGCAAATCCGCCGCCAAAATCGATGATGCCAACTTTGATTAGGCTCAGGCCGATCATCAGTACCACAATACCGCTGACGGTAGGGGTAATGACTCTGCGCAAATAAGGCAGAATGAAAGAGGATCCCACCACCAGAAACGCGCCGACAAAGGAGACGCCAAGCAGTGACGACATAATGAGTTCTTCGTGAAAACCGTCGCTTTTCATACTGCTGCCAAGGGCGATCATCACCGTGACAAACGAAAAATTCACCGACTGAATCGACAACAAGCCGGAGCCGACCATGCCATAGCGATTAACCTGTAACCAGGTGCCAATGCCGGAGGCAATCATCGCCATAGAAACCAGATAGGCGGTGGTTTCTGCGGAGAGTTGCAGCGCGGTGCCGACGATTAACGCGGGTGTGACCATGGGGACAAAAATGGCCAGCAGATGGGTGATCGCGCCAATCAGGGTCTGGCTAAAAGGGGGGCGATCTTCCAGTTCGTAAATCAGATCTGAGCCTGCACGTGATAGATCAGACATCCCTTCACTCCTTAATAAGTAAATTTGATCATCTGAATCAGCAGAATTAAATTCTGCGAAATTGAGGCGCAGGTTGCCCTGAGAACGGCTTATCTCATTTCCGCAGACGGCATTTAATCATTATTGAGTCATGGAAGTGGGCCGCTCGCGCGGCCCACGCACGTCGTTACACTTTTTCCAGGGCGGTGAGTATTTTCTCCGGTGTGAAATGCCATTCCCGCAACCACACGCCGCATGCATCATGAATGGCGGTGGCAATCGCAGGCGCTGCGCCGTTAACGCCAATTTCAGAGATGGATTTGGCGCCAAAAGGCCCAACCTTGTCATCGCTTGGCACCAGTACGGCACGAAAGTCTCGTGGAATATCGCCGATTTTTGGCGCGCCATAGCTGCGTAAATCGCGGGTCAACGGATGGCCTTCTGCGTCATAGAGGATCTCTTCGGTCAGGCTATGGCCGATGGCCCGCATCGACGCACCATAAATTTGCCCCAGCGCTAATTCCGGGTTAACGGGAGTGCCGCAGTCCAGTAACGCGTAGAACTTGTCGAGACGAATTTCGCCAGTGCGGGTATTCACGGCCACCTCGACGAAGTTTGCGCCATACGGGAACGCGAAATCCGCGGTGATATAGCTTGCTGTGGCGACCAGTGTTCCAAACCCCGTTCCTGTCTCTGCTTTATGGGCGATGTCGGCGTAACTCACTTCTCCCCGTTTGCCGCGAACGACGCCAGGGGAGACCAGTTGAACGTCATCGACAGGTTCGCCCAGCATCTGCGCGCCATGAAAGCGAATTTTCTCATGCAGGTTCTCTGCGGCTTTTCGTGCCGCATTGCCTGAGAAGCAGGTGCCGGAAGAGGCATAAGCGCCTTTGTCGAATAGCGCATGATCGGTGTCGCCAGAGATGACATGCACCTCCTCGGGGGCGCAATGCAGCACCTCTGCCGTCAGTTTGGTCACCACGGTATCCAGTCCGGTGCCGATATCCGCGCCGCCAGAGTGGACGATAAAAGTGCCGTCGGATTCCAGTTTGATCATGCAGTTCGCCTGATCGATATCCGGGATCCCCGATTTCTGCATGATAATGGCGACCCCGCGACCGGTGCGCCAGTCACCGTTCTGTGGTTTGGGCGATGACCAGTCAATCATCTCGCGCCCCTTACGCAGAATGGCTTCCAGCGCACAACTGGCGGCGGAAGGAACGGAAGTCGGCGCTTTGCCTTCGCCGATCGCGCCGAGTATTTTCAGTGCCTGACCTTCATGAACGCGGTTGCGCTCGATCATGTCCAGTAGGTCGATTTTCAGTTGTCCGGCAAGTTCGGCTAACGCCATGGTCATCGCGAATGTGCCTTTGGGCGCGCCATAGCCCTGATACGCACCGGTAGGACAAATATTGCTGTAGTACGTGGTGACCTGAAAATCGACATTGTCGCAAGGGTAGAGCGGCAGGGAGAGCGCCGGACCGTTGCACGGCACGGTGAGCGAATGGTTACCGTAAGGCCCGGTATTGGCGCGGAAATCCATTTTTACCGCCGTCAGCCGACCGTCTTTCTTCGCGCCAAGTTTAACCGTAACTTTCGCGACATGACGGGAGGTATTGGCAATAAACTCCTCTTCACGGGTATAGCGGAAGTAGACCGCACGCCCGGTGACGCAGGTGGCCCAGGCACAAACCTCTTCCAGCAGGATATCCTGTTTGGAACCAAAGCCGCCGCCGACGCGTTCTTTGATGACGTGGACCTTGTGCTGCTTCATGCCGACGAGTCGGGCGACCTGACGGCGAAGATGCCACGGCACCTGGGTTGAGGCATGAATAATCAGACGATCGCCGTCCATACGGGTAAAACAGATGTGAGGTTCCGCCGGGCACTGCTGAGCCTGGGTGGACGTGTAGGTACGTTCAATGATCACATCCGCGTCGGCAAACCCTTTTTCCATGTCGCCGATATGTCCGTGAATACTGGCGGCAATATTTTTCCGGGGGCGCGCGCCAATCGGGAAGTTGATGATCATGTGTTCGCCACGCCGGGCGGCGTGACGGTTATCGTCTTCCAGCGTATCGGGCGCGCCGGCAACATAAATGACCGGTTCATCGTGAACGATCGGCGCATCTTCCGCCATCGCCTCGTCAATCGACATGACCGGTTTTAACACCTCATATTGCACATCGATGAGCTTAAGCGCTGCCAGGGCGATCTCTTCGCTTTCCGCCACCACCGCCGCAACGCGATCGCCAACGTGACGCAGCTTTTTACTGAACATCCGCCGGTCAAGCGGAGAGGGCTCCGGCGCGCTCTGACCGCCGGGCGTATAGTACACATCGGGACAGTTGCGATGGGTGATAACGTGAACCACGCCGGGCAGCGCCTCGGCTTTACTCACGTCAAGAGAGGTAATTAGCGCGTGAGGATGTGGGCTGCGCAGCATTTTAATCACGCAGGCGTCAGGCGTGATGCGGTCTTCCACATAGCAGGGTTTGGCCTGGACCATTTTGGCGGCATCGGTTTTCGGCCAGGGTTTGCCGATGACCGCCAGGTCATCGCGAAAAGAGGGGGCGACGGCAAGGCTGGCCTGTGGATTATTTTTGCGCGCCACCGCCAGTTCAACCACCTGATAATACTGCTGCCAGCCGGCATCGCGGCTGAAAAGACCAGACAACGCATCGTCGATATCTTCACGGCTGGGAAGCGCAATACGTTCAAGGAGATCGGTGATAATCAGGGCGGCGGCCGGATCGTTATAACCTGATTGCACGACACCGACATCGACCATTGCCTGCTGGACCAGGCTCAATTCATTCCATTTGCCTAACGATTCGCTGGTGCGGATCTCCGCGTTGTCCAGTTGGGCGGCTATCAATAATGACGCATTGACGATACGGCCATTAAACACAATTGCGTCTGAACCTGCGAAACCGAATCCGTCGTCACTGTTGCGTACCGAGTGCATTCCCAGGCTAAACAGCAGTTTCTGAACGTTTTCGCCTGGGTTAATCTTCATTTCCTGGACAGTACCGTTCAATGTGAAGTGAATCATCATACAACCTCCTCCCCGCTCATCAGGCAGTCGGCGTACAGATCGGCCACCACCACACCTGTGATATAGCGTTTATAGGCAGCGCTGCCCCGAATATCGTCCTGTGGGAAAATTGCGCCAGCGATGGCTTTTTCCAGTTCAGCGCCTTCCAGCCGCCGTATTTCCACATCACGCAGGCGTTGCGCTTTACCTGTCACGCCATCAACCGCAATACAAGGCCCACTGTGCTCTGTTAATGCGACAGCCGCCGTGACAACGGTTAATCCAGCCTGTGAGCGACTCACTTTGCGGGTGGCACAAGACCGGAAAGGGTCTTTAATGATAATTTCAGTCAGCAGGCGATCGCACGGATCGGCGAGGTAACTTTCCAGCGACAGCGTTTCACCATCACCAAAAACCAGTTGGGCATCCAGTGCCAGCAGTACGGGGAGTAAAACGGACTCTTCCTGTTGCGCCGCAATTTCTCCACCAAGCGTTGACTGATTGCGTAAATGGCGGGAGTAGATAAAACCGATGGCGTCCCGAAGTGCCGCCGGGAGGTAGCGCGCGTCATGTAACGGTTGCAGACGGGTCATCGCCCCAATGCGTAAAGCGCCATTGTCCCAGTCTATCCAGTCGAGTTCCAGATCCTGCAATGAAATGGCAATCTGTTTCCCGGTACGCGAAGGCGTAGCGTTAAGTTTGCTGCCCCCGGCAAACCAGACGGCGTCATCCCGGTAACGACGCTTCAGCTCCAGCGCCTGGTCAACGGAGTCGGGTCTGAAAAATTGTTCAATCATCATTCATTCCTCATCATTCCCTTTCTGCTCAGAAGAGGGCAGGCGTTATGCCAGTGCATCCATCCGACGCCACATACTGGCGGCGGCTTTCCTGGCCTGCGCATAAATTGACTCACAATCGAAAGTGAACTGGCGATCCTCATAGACCATCACGCCGTTCACCATCACGCTATGCACGCTGCCTGACCCGAGGCCGAAAGCGATATGCCCGGCCACGTTCTCCGCGATCAATGGGGTAGGTGAGACATAGTCGAAGAAAGTGAGATCAGCCTTATAGCCCGCCTCCAGTCGGCCAAAGTTTTCGCCGAAATTGCGCTGTAACAGTTCATTGCCGTTCGCTAACGCTTTCGCAAAACTGTCCGGCCAGAGCGGGCCGCCAGCATCACGATGTTTGAAGAAGGCAAATTTCATCTCTTCAAGCATGTCAGAGCCAATACCGTCCGTTCCCAGCGCCAGATTACGAATCTGGGTCAGGTGGTGGTTGTAACCCACGTGGTTATTCATATTGGAGCGGGCGTTGTGGACCAGGAAAGCGTCCTGCTGATTCAGTGTCGCGACATCCTCAGCAGAGAGGTACAGGCCGTGGGCCACGAGTGTTTTGCGATCGATAAGATCGTACTCTGCCAGCCGGAGCAGCAAATCTTTACCGTACCAGTGATGGCTATGGGAGACGTCGTAGCGATCTTCCGCAGCATGAATGTGTAACCCGCGCCCGGTGGAACGGATCGCTTCATGCAGCATCTCCAGCCCCACGTCGGGCACTGTAAACGGCGCGTGGGCGCCAATATGCGCTTCCACCAGATAAGGCTCAGCGCCTTCTTTTCGCGCATTATCTATCTGGCGAGCGAAGCGGATATTCTCTTCAACACCTTCCTGTAACTCTTTGATTCCCGTATTGCGATCGGTCGTTTCAAAGCAGGTCATTGCCCGCAGACCCACTTTTAAAAACGCGGAGCGCAGCGTGGAGAGCGAGCCCTGTATGTAGCCTGGAGAGGCATGATGATCGATGACCGCAGTACATCCGCTTTTAATCGCCTCCATTGAGCAAATCAGCCCGCTGTAGTAGAGCGACTCTTCATCCAGCGCCCGATCCAGACGCCACCACAGGTTTTTCAGCGTTGAGATAAAGTCAGGGCAGGGGGCGATCTTTGCCTGAATGCCGCGTGATAAGCCGGAGTAAAAATGGTTGTGCGCACAGACCAGCCCTGGCATCACAATCCGACCGTGCATCTCTTTCCATTGTGCCTGCGGATAGCGCTGCGTCAGGCTGTCGCCAACGTCAACAATCACATCTTTATCAATCGCGATATCCACGCCTTCCAATACGCTGGCCGGATGGAGTTGTACAGCGGTGACATTTTTCAGAATCAACATGGTTACACCTCCACGCGGCCTAACAGGTAATAGTGATGCTGGTGGACATAGCTGATGATGCGGCACATATCGTCCAGTTCCGGTGGAACACTGGCGAACGCCCCATCACTGCTGATGGTTAATTCCCAGCGCTGGCCATTGAGCCGAACGTGGACGCGCTCGTTTTCGACCAGGAAACCCGGATTCCTGCTGTTGTCGAAATCCTGGGGCAGACTAAACAGCGTCACTTTGTCCTGATACGGCTTACCTTGCCATGGGCAGAACTGGGCGCAGTTGCCGCATTCGTTGCAGTAAGCGTCCAGATGCAGCGTCTGGAAACGGTTCTGGAAACCCGGAACGGGAATGGAGACATTGGCGCGGTTCGGACAGACGTCCACGCACTTGCTGCAAACGTAGTTGCATTCCAGACAACGGGCCGCCTCCTGCGCGACAAAGGCATCGCGGTTGTCTTTATCCACCATCGCGACGGAAATATCCCCTTTACGCTGGTAGATTTCTGCGGGGCTGACATTATTCCAGTGCTTCCCGGCATGGTGGCTGCGGATATTTTCCCGGTAGAGAATGGTATCCGTTGCCCGACGGGCAGAGTTTATTGCCGCGACAATAGACGACGGGCCTCGTTGAACGTCGCCAATCATGAAGACGTTACTGAGACGGGTTTCTCCTCCGCTGTTCACTTCTGGCCAGCCGTGGCTATCAAGCGGTACGCCCATGCCGTTTAAGGCGTCAGTATCCTGCTGTTCACCAATAGCGGTTATCAGACTATCCGCGTGCAGAGTCACCGTTTCTTGCGTTTCAACTGGACGGCGACGTCCTTTCTCATCCGGTTCGCCGAGCGTCATGACGCGCAGGGTTAACGAGCCGTCAGCATCAAAGCGTTCCGGATTGTTCAGGAAGCGGAACTGGACGCCTTCGTGCAGGGCTTCTTCATACTCTTCACGCCATGCGGGCATCTCGTGCAGCGAACGACGGTAAACCACCGTGACATTTTCCACGCCGGGTACGCGCAACGCAGCGCGGGCGCAGTCCATGGCGGTGTTGCCAGCGCCGACGATAACCACCTCTTTACCCAGCGTCAGAGTGGTTCCCTGGTTGTATTCGCGCAGAAAAGGGAGTGATTTCCAGATATTTGGGTTGTCGCCGGAAAGGGGGACGCCGCTGTTTTTATCCGTACCGGTCGCAATCAGAACGTAATGGAACCCCTGATCTTTTAAGCGCTGTACGGTCAGATCAGGCGCGCAGCCATATTCGAACTTCACGCCATGATCGGCGACAAAATCGATATCGTGCTGGATGAGTTCTGCCGGAATACGAAACTGTGGAATGATATTTTTCACCACGCCGCCAGCGTTGGCTTCACGCTCAAAGAGCGTCACCGGATGTCCGGCCCGGGCCAGGAAATACCCCGCCGCCAGTCCGGCAGGACCTGCGCCGATGACGGCAACAGGGTGGCGTGAGCCCGAGCCAGCCGGTTTATGCCAGCGTCGTTTGTACTCTTCCCAACCTTTTTCCAGCGCCACTTTTTTCAGTTCGCGGATATTAAGGGCGCTGTCGTAATCAAGACGGGTACAGTTGTACTGGCATTGATGATCGCAGATATGACCGGTAATCGCCGGAAGGGCGTTTCGCTGATAAATCAGCTCCAGCGCGTCGGCGTAACGCTGTTCACCCAGCAGACGAATATACTCCGGAATGTCCTGTTTGATGGCGCAAGCGGTCACACAGGGTGCGACGTAGCAGTCAGTCAGAGGCAGGCCGCCCGCGACCTCGATCCTTTCTTCGGGTTTCCAGTGCTTCTGGGTGTAAGCCATCGTGATCGCGTCGTCTGCGAGTCGATTCAGACGCGCAACGTCCACTTGCGTCATATTCCAGGCATCGGAGGATTCCAGTTCGCGCATGCAGGCGCTAAGACGCAGGTATCCCCCCGGTTTCAGCAGGTCGGTCGCCATGGTAATCGGGCGAATTCCGGTATCAAAGATGTCGCGGATGGTCATCTGGCTGGCGCCGCCGGAATAGGAAATGGGTAATTTGCCGTCAAACGCGCGGGAAAGCACCGCTGCCACATTGATCGAGAGCGGGAATAATGCTCTGCCGGACATGTACATCTCTTCGCCAGGGAGCGCGCCTTTATTATTTATGGTGCCCAGGGTGTTGGTAAGTTTGACGCCGAAACCGAGCGATTTTTCTTTTGCCAGCGTCATCAACCGTTGCAACATCTCCAGCGCCTGATCGAGTTTCAGGTCATGATCAAACGATTCTTCTTTCAATCCGACATAATCAAACCCGCAACTATCCAGAATGTCGCGGACTCGCTGATAACCCAACAGCGTTGGATTAAGTTTCACAAAAGTATTCAGCCCTTTTTCTTCCAGCATATAGCGGCAGATGGCTTCGATTTCATGTGGCGGACAGCCGTGCATGGTGGAAAGCGTAACGCCCTGTACCATTTTCGCGGGAATTCGGTCGGGGAGAGCTTGTAGACGTTCCCGGTGCAGGGTGAGTCCGTGGCGGGCCAGCAGGGTTTCATCCGCCAGCCATTGCTGAAGCGTGGCGCGATATTGTGCAAACTTAGGATGTGCCGACGCGTCCATCATATTGTCGATAAACTGCTGCATCGGCGGTTGTTTAATCCCGTCAAGATTGTAGCCAACGCTCATGTTAAAAATGAACGATTTGCCTGCGCCGGAAGTCGTGGGGTGCAGCAGTTGTTCCAGTAAGTGCAGAACGAACCAGGCTTTGAGGTACTCATCCCAGGCTTTTAACAGGGTGAATTCAGTGGACCACTCGGTGTTAAAGCACTCATCCTCCGCATCAATGCAGGGCTTTTCCAGTTCCAGGCGATCGAGAATTTGTACGGTTTTAAGTTCGATGAATCGCCCGCCCGCCAGCCAGGATGTGATGATATTTTGTGCCAGTTGGGTGTGCGGACCCGCGGCGGGACCGACGGGGGTGGCACAGGTTTCACCGAATACGTTGAGTGATTTCCCTTTCTGTGGTGAATAAAATTGCTGTTCCGGGATACCAAAGATTGAGCGTTGCTGTTGGTATTCCTCAAATACGCGCGTCAGTAGCTCCTCAAACGGAATCGGACGCATTATATCCCCCATAACCCTCTCCTTAACGTTTACATGTCGTCCTTCAGTTCGCATCAATGCAATGTGAAGGATGTCGTGTATATCAATGTCATTGGTTGACCGGGATCGATTAAAACCGGCGGTTTAGAGAGACAGAGCAACATTCGCACCACTCTGACAAAGTGATGCGATGAAAATAAAATTTTGTGAGGGGGTTCTAAAGTTAACGCCACTTTGTGAAATATCTCACAGCGGCTAAATGAGAATTATAATCAGCCGAAGGAGTTGTGGTTTTTGGGTATTTCACTGTTGCCTTTTATTTTCTCAAAATTGCTCTCTTCTTATCATTATGATAAGGGCGATAGGATGGCAGTGAATATTTGAACGCAATCGTTTAACCTTGTCAGAAATAATCAGGGTTGCCGATTTTGTGCATGAAAAAAATCCTCCGGGGTGTCGATATCCAACGTAATTCTGGGATCGTTTATTTCAACGATACGGTGCTTTCCACGTAATAATGCCGCGCGCATTGTGTTGACATCGGGCCCGGATATCGCCTGCATCAGACATTTTCTTGAGAGTAAAATGGGGTGTCCGGGTTGGCCTTTGTAGCAAGGGATAATGGCGTTTTCATCGCGTAACGCCCAGATTTTACGGAAAATATCGACATGCACCTCCGGCATGTCGCCGTGTGTAATAAAGCAATGTTCACTGCGAACGGCGGTAGCGGCGACGTTTATCGACGAATATAATCCCTGGGCATAATTTGGGTTGTAGGTAATAATGATATTGCGCTGATTAGCATAGCGGCTTTGCAATTCGCTGGCGCGATATCCGGTGACTAATATAACTCTGTGACAGAATTGCAGCGCATTTTTGATACTTGCATCAAGAATTGTCCCCCCCTGCCAGGGTAACATCATTTTCCATTTTCCCATTCTGGATGATAATCCTGCAGCGGTAATTATACAGTCAATAACAGGCATAACGATTTCATTCCGTCCGTCAGATATGGTGTCGCTTATGAGAGGCTTATGAGTATACCGGATGATGCTTCTTTAATTTTTGATTTGGGCGCACAGAAACGGCCAGCCGTTATTTCCGTTGTGGGGGCGGGGGGGAAAACCAGTACGCTTTTTTGGCTTGCTCGCCGCTTTCATTTATCCGGTCGGCGGGTATTCATCACCACCACTACGCATATGTTTTTGCCTGACACATCCTGGCCAACATTGTTTTGTCGGCAACCTGCCGGATTGCCACATCATTGGCTAACCCAGCCCATCATCACCTGTTTTCATTCGTGGAAAGCTCCCCTGGGGAAAGCGCGGGGATTCGCGCCAGCGGCAATCGATGCGTTAGCCAGACGACAGGAATGTGACGTAATTCTCGTCGAAGCCGATGGCGCGCATGGAATGCCGTTAAAAGCGCCAGATGAGCACGAACCTTGCATACCTGAAAGCAGTTGCTGCGTGATTGCCATCATGGGGGGACATCTTCTCGGGGAATATCCGGGACCAGATAATGTGCATCGCTGGCCGCTGTTTGCCGGCATCACTGGCCTGACAGAGGGAAACCGACTACGCCCCCGGCATCTTATCCGGTTGGTTCAGCATCCGCAGGGGGCGTTCAAAAACGCGCCGCCAGCCAGTCGGCGAATCTGGTTCATCAATCGTTTTTCTCAATCTGAGAATACGAAGGATGAAAGAGAGTGGCGGCTTCCGTTGTTACAGGGAGATGTGGATGCCATCTGGCTGGGAAATGCTCAGGAGTCCCCCGCAATCATGCGCAGATTTGTGAGATAGCGACGCCGGAAAACGGGCTGACTGAAAGGATATCCATCGAGGTTCTTATGAATATTTTCACAGAGGCTGCAAAACTTGAAGAGCAAAACTGCCCCTTTGCGCTGGCGCAGATTGTCGATAGCCGGGGCTCTACGCCTCGCCATTCGGCACAGATGCTAGTGCATCAGGATGGATCTGTCATTGGAACGATTGGCGGTGGAATGGTGGAGCGTAAGGTGATCGAGGAAGCGCAACAGGCGCTACGTGAAAGAAAACCGCGCATGTTTCATGGTCGAATGGCCCGCAATGGCGCCGATGCCGTGGGGTCAGATTGCGGCGGCGCAATGTCGGTCTTCATCAGCGTTCATGGTCTGCGCCCGCGACTGGTGCTCATCGGTGCCGGGCATGTGAACCGGGCGATTGCCCAGAGCGCAGCGCTGTTAGGCTTTGATATTGCCGTGGCGGACATTTATCGCGATAGCCTGAATCCGGATAATTTTCCTCCTTCGGTACACCTCTTACATGCTGATTCTTTTGCTGCTGCGGTGGATGCACTGGAGATCCGGTCAGACAACTTTGTGCTTATCGCGACGAATAATCAGGATCGGGAAGCGCTGGACAGGTTAATCGAACAGCCTATTGCGTGGCTTGGTTTATTAGCCAGCCGACGTAAGGTGCAACTGTTCCTGCGCCAGTTGCGTGAAAAAGGTGTCGGTGAAGAGCATATCGCCCGTCTGCATGCCCCCGTAGGCTATAACATTGGTGCCGAAACACCGCAGGAGATTGCGGTGAGCGTATTGGCGGAGATCCTGCAGGTTAAAAATAATGCCCCCGGTGGATTGATGATGCGAGCGGCGCACCCATCGGGCCATCAACGCGTCGTGATCCGGGGGGCGGGGGATATCGCCAGTGGTGTGGCGTTGCGCCTGTTCCATGCAGGTTTCAAAGTGATCATGCTGGACGTGGAAAAACCGACGGTTATTCGCCGCAGTGTGGCGTTTGCCCAGGCGGTTTTTGACGGTGAAATGATCGTCGAAGGCGTGACGGCGCGTCTGGCAACGACATCGGCAGAGGCGGCGGCCTTAGCCGATCGCGGTTTTATACCGGTCCTTATTGATCCTGCCGGTTCACTGATTGACGCGTTGAAACCGGTCTGCGTCGTTGATGCCATTCTGGCAAAACAAAATCTGGGAACGCGCAGAGAGATGGCGCCGGTGACCATTGCGCTGGGGCCGGGGTTTACCGCGGGCCAGGACTGCCATGCGGTGATTGAAACGAATCGCGGACACTGGCTGGGGAAGGTGATCTACTCTGGCTGCGCGCAAGAGAATACCGGCATTCCCGGTAATATCATGGGGCATACCGCACGACGGGTGATCCGTGCGCCTACCGCAGGTATTATGCGCGCCAGGGTGAAATTAGGCGATCTGGTGGAAGAGGGAGAGGTGATCGCCTGGATCGGAGAAAGCGAAATTAAAGCGCCTCTGTCTGGCATGGTGCGCGGCCTGTTAAGCGATGGACTGGCTGTGGTGGGGGGCTTTAAGATTGGAGATATCGATCCGCGTGGTGAGACGGCTGATTTTACCAGCGTTTCTGATAAGGCGAGAGCCATTGGCGGCGGTGTGCTGGAAGCGCTGATGATGTTGATGCATCAGGGGGTAAAATCGACGAGCGAGGTGCTTGAGGTCGCGTAAAGCGCGTTGCCGGAGACGCTTGCAGTGTCATCCGGCAACTTACGGGATAAACGCATCCATTACTGGCAAATCACGGTTCCCGTTTTTCCTTCAATCCCTTCTTTCGCTTTGCTCAATACCGTAATGAGCGCTTCCCGACCCTGGCGGGAGCGGGCAAACGACGCGGCGGCTTCCACTTTTGGCAGCATAGAGCCTTTGGCAAAATGGCCTTCGTTGATAAAGCGCTCTGCATCGTTCAACGACAGGCGGTCCAGCCATTGCTCATTTTCTTTACCAAAGTTAATCGCCACTTTTTCGACGGCAGTCAGGATGATGAGCATATCGGCGTCGATCATTTCTGCCAGACGGGCGCTGGCCCAGTCCTTGTCGATCACCGCACTGGCGCCGCGCAAGTGGTTGCCTTCACGAATTACCGGAATGCCCCCGCCGCCAACGGTAATCACCACCTGTCCGGCGTCAACCAGCGCTTTGACGGACGCTTTCTCGATGATGTCCACGGGTCTGGGGGATGCGACAACGCGACGATAGCCGCGACCAGCATCCTCTTTGAGCGTATAGCCTTGCTTCTCCAGTTGTTCTGCCTCCTGCCTGGTGAAGAATGAACCGATGGGTTTGGTGGGATTGAGGAACGCGGGATCGTTGGCGTCGACTTCTACCTGTGTCACCAGCGTCACCACGGGTTTGTGCATGCCGCGTGAGAGCAATTCTTCGCGCAGCGCGTTTTGCAGATCGTAACCGATATAACCCTGACTTAATGCCACACAGACGGACATGGGCAACATGGGCGAGTGCGCTTGCGTTTTTGACGCCGCCTCAAATGCCTGATTAATCATTCCTACCTGCGGTCCATTGCCATGAGTCACTACCACTTCATGGCCTTGCGCAATTAAGTCGACGATGGCCTGGGCCGTGATTTTGACGGCCTTCATTTGTCCGGCCAGATCGTCACCCAGCGCATTTCCCCCCAGGGCGAGAACTATTTTTTTCCTCATTTTTCCTCACTTATCCTGCTTACTTATCTGTTTCACGAATGTCGGGCGGCGTAAACGGTTTACGACGTAAGAAGCGACCCCGACCCGCTTTCCCTGTAAAAACGCCATCACAGTAGAGCGTTTCACCACGCGACAGCGTTCTGACAATCGTTCCCTGGCAGCAGAAACCCTCCCACGGAGAATAGTCGGCGTTGTCGTGCAGCCCGGCATGGTGGATCTCGTGTGGCTGGCGGGGATCGATAATGACGACATCGCCATCCGATCCAGGCGCAAGCCGTCCCTTTTGCGGCCACAGGCCGAACAGCCTGGCGGGCATCGCACTGGTTAAATCAACAAAGCGTTCTGGCGTTATGCGTCCACTCATGACGCCGTGCGAAAAGAGCAGTGACAGGCGGTTTTCCACGCCCGGTAACCCATTTGGGCAGCGGCTAAAATCACCGCCGGAGATCTGTTGTCGTTGCGCCATTGAGAACGTGCAGTGATCGGTCGCCACCACATCGATTGTTCCATCGCTGATGCCACACCAGAGCTTGTCCTGTTCGCGAACGTTGCGTAACGGCGGGCTAAGAATGAAATTCAGGCCATCTTCTGCGTCATATCGGCGTTCATCCAGTAACAGATATTGCGGACAGGTCTCTATCCACACCGACTGGTGATTCGCTTTTGCCAGTCGTAAATACTCCAGCCCCAGGCCATTGGATAAGTGGACGATATACAGCGGCGCGTTGCCGGCGATTTGTGCGAGGTTAATCATTCGCCCGATGGCCTCGGCTTCGCACTCCAGCGGTCTGCTCAGGGCGTGATAGCGCGGCGCGGTTAACCCTGCGGCGATAAAATCAGCCCGTTTACTGGCGATTGCCGCGTCGTTTTCCGGGTGAACCGTCGTCAGCGCGCCGGAGTGATGCAGACGACGCAGTACCCGTAATGTTTCATCATCATTGAGTTTGTACTGATAGGTCAGATAGAGCTTAAAGCTGCTAATGCCGTCTTCCACCATCATCGGGATTTCGTCAAGAATGGCGTGATTGACGTGTTGGATGACGCCGTGAAAGCTGTAGTCAATGACGGCTTTATGGGCGGCGTACTCCCGGTAGACCTCCAGTTGATGGCGTAACCGACAGCCCGTTGGGCCAAATCCCATATGGTCGATAATGGTTGTTGTACCGCCACACGCCGCAGCGCGGGTGCCGGTAAAAAAATCATCACAGCTACGGGCCAGCCCGACGTCAATATTGAAATGCGTATGTACATCTACCCCGCCGGGGAAAACGTAACAGCCCGCCGCGTTGATGACTTCACAAGAGGGCGGTGGTGTAATCTCCGTATCCAGTTGGCGAACAATGCCGCTTTCAATCAGCAGATCCTGTTTTGCCTGTCCGTCAGCGTTAACGACAATGCCATTTTTAATCAACACACGCATAGCAAGCTCCAGAAATCCCCCGGCAGGCCGGGGGAGATTGATCGTTATTTCGTTGCCAGCCAGGATAATGGGATCGCCGCGTACATGGCGGCGCAGGTCACCAGATGCGATTTCCAGGTCTTCTCGTTTGGCGCATGGGCCTCCGGCTCTTTACCCGGGCCAAAGCCGATCACTGGAATACCGTGACGCCCCATGATCGATACGCCGTTGGTGGAGAAGGTCCACTTATCGACCACTGGCGCTTTGCCGAACAGTCCCTCGTAGGCGTTGACCAGTGCTTTGACGGTGAAGTGATCTTCTTCCACTTTCCAGGTTGGGAAATAGCACTCGGTTGGATACACCAGCCCGGTCCAGGAGGGGCGGTCATAGTTGTACATTGAGACTACCGCGTTGGCTTTCTTCACGGCGGGCAGGGCGCGGATCTCTTCCAGCGCGCCTTCCCAGGTCTCTCCCCAGGTCAGACGACGGTCAATGGAGACCGCGCAACTGTCCGCCACGGCGCAGCGGCTTGGCGAGGTGAAGAAGATTTCAGAAACGGTTAGGGTGCCTTTGCCGAGGAATTCGTCATATGACAGATGGTGTGACAGTTCCTGCAACTCGTTGAGAATCGGGCCCATTTTGAAGATGGCGTTATCACCGCGTTCCGGAGCGGAGCCGTGACAACTGACCCCCTGGACATCAATGCGGATTTCCATGCGCCCGCGCTGCCCGCGGTAGATCTGGCAGTCGGTTGGCTCGGTGCTGACGACAAATTCCGGACGGATGCCCGATTGCTCAATGATGTACTGCCAGCACAGCCCGTCACAATCTTCTTCCTGTACCGTTCCTGTCACCAGCAGCGTGTACTCATCTTCCAGACCGAGATCTTTAATGATTTTCCCGGCATAGACCATTGAGGCCATACCGCCTTCCTGGTCGGATGTACCGCGCCCGCCAATCAGTTCATCAGTCTCCATCCCTTCATAGGGATCGAAGTTCCAGTTCTTGATATTACCGATACCAACCGTATCAATATGCGCATCCATCGCGACAAGGCGCGGGCCGTGGCCGATGTATCCCAAAATGTTACCCATAGGATCGATCTCGACTTTATCGAATCCCACTTTCTCCATTTCCTGTTTGATACGATGGACAACGCGTTTTTCATCGCAGCTTTCGCTGGGAATGGCAACCATGTCGCGCAGGAAGCGCGTCATGTCTTCTTTGTAGTCGTGTGCTTTTTCCAGAATCAGTTTAAAGGGAATGTGCTTAGCCATTTCTTTTCTCCAGTGTGCGCTCCCGTCTCTCCTGGGGAGCCTGTTCCAATAGGGGTTACGGTGCGACCGGATGTTTGCCTTCCCAAACCACTTCACGGTAGTGCTTAACATCGGTATCGCCTTCGGTACTGATGACCAGCACAACGGCGTCTTTATCCAGCGCCAGTTTGTCCATAAGGGCCTGACGTTGCGGGTGATAATGAACAGCGGCCAGAACGCCCAGACCGACTGCGCCTGACTCACCGGAGATCACGCGCGGATCGGTGCCGCAGGGATTGCCGAGCACGCGCATGCCCAGCGCTGCGACGCTGTCCTGGCAGGAGATGAATTGTGTGGCGCAGTTGCGCAGGATTTCCCAACCGAGCGGGTTCGGTTCGCCACAGGCCAGACCGGCCATGATGGTCGCCATATCCCCGCCGACGTTGACGATTTCGCCTTTCACGCCGGAACGATAAATACAGTCGGCTTTGTCCGGTTCGACGATAATGCTGTGCAGATTTTGTGGACCATAGACATCAACCAGATAGCCCAGCACCCCGCCCGCCATCGCGCCAACGCCTGCCTGTAACAGCACGTGAGTGGGCGTGACGCCGATTGCGCGCATTTGCTCCACGGCCTCATCGGCCAGCGTGGCGTAGCCTTGCATAATCCAGGTGGGAATTTTTGTGTAGCCTTCCCAGGCGGTATCCTGCACCACTTCCCAGCCGTTCTGTTGGGCATGTTGCAGGGTCAGGCGGACGGTATCGTCATAGTTCATATCCGTGACGATGCACTCTGCGCCGAGCTTGAGAATGGCGTCCACACGTTCCTGGGCGGAACCTTTCGGCATGTAAATCACGGCATGCTGTCCGAGCTGCTGTGCAGCCCAGGCGATACCGCGACCGTGGTTGCCGTCAGTGGTAGTGGCAAACGTCATTTTCTCGCCAATAGCGTTTCTGAGGTGTTCGAACGAGAGCGTTTCAATATCAAGATGATATTTCTCGCACAGCAGTTGGGCGATGGCATATGCGCCACCGAGCATTTTGAAAGCGTTCAGCCCAAAGCGTTTTGATTCATCTTTGACGACTATTTTTTTCACGCCGAGCAGATTGGCAAGGCAGTCGAGCGCGCACAGAGGGGTAGGCTGATAGCCGGTGATTTTTTGGTGGAACTGGCGCGCGGTTTTAGCCTGTTTTTGTGAAAAGAGGGGCGACGTTTCACCGTTATAAAACTGATTATCGGCAACATCGATCTTCAATGAGAAAACGGACATATCCTATCCTTTTGGCCTCCGAAAAGGAGAGCCGACCGGCGGGTCGGCTCAGGGGTTATTTGATGCGCGGTTGCGCGGCTTTCAACAGTTGCTCCAGCACCACGCCAGGCTTCGGATATTTGCGGGAGAGGATCATCGCGGCGATGATATAGGGCTTCCAACTGGCTTCTTTGTAAGTGGCGATGCGGTATTTTTCGAATACCGTTTCGGCAACTTCCCCCTCTTTGCAGGAGACGCCGCTGATATCCGCAGGCAGGCAGTGCATATACAGCGCGTCGCCATCGCGGGTGAGTTGCATCATTTCTTCGGTGCAGTGCCAGTCTTTATGCTTCGCATTCTGCTCAAGGCACTGTCTTTCCAGCTCTTTCAGGGCGGCATGATCGTTGGCGCGTAGCAGTTCGGTACGTTCTTCCATCACTTTGTACGGCGCCCATGACTTCGGATAGACGATATCGGCGTCTTTGAACGCTTCTTCCATACTGGTGACCTGGCGGAAGCTGCCGCCGGAGGCATGAGCATTGTTTTTCGCCACTTCAATCACGTCCGGGATCAGGTCGTAGCCTTCCGGATGCGCGAGGGTGACATCCATGCCAAAGCGGGTCATCAGGCCGATAATCCCCTGCGGTACGGAGAGGGGCTTACCGTAACTGGGGGAGTAAGCCCAGGTCATGGCGATTTTTTTGCCCTTGAGGTTTTCCAGTGAGCCAAAGTGCTCACGCAACCAGGCCAGATCGGCCATCGCCTGCGTCGGGTGGTCAATATCACATTGCAGGTTGACTAACGCCGGGCGCTGCGGCAACACGCCCTGCTTGTAGCCGTCGTCGAGCGCGGCGCCGACTTCACGCATATAGGCATTGCCTGCGCCAAGGTACATGTCGTCGCGAATACCAATTGCGTCAGCGCAGAAAGAGATCATATTGGCCGTCTCGCGGACAGTTTCACCGTGGGCGATTTGCGATTTCCCTTCATCAAGATCCTGCTGAGCGAGACCGAGCAGGTTAAGGGCGGAGGCATAAGAGAAGCGGGTACGAGTGGAGTTATCACGGAATACAGAGATTCCTAAACCACTATTGAAGACTTTCGTCGCGATATTTTCAGCTCGCAGCATCTTCAGCGCAGCGGCGACGTCCAGGACTTGTCTGAGTTCATCCGGCGTCTGTTCCCACGTTAACAAAAAATCCTTCTCGTGGAGGTTTGAGGTCAGCGAATTGATATCCTTTATCAGCTCATTAACAGTTTTCATTGTAAGGTCCCGGTAGTGGAGTGACGGCAAGGTAGCTTTTTCGTGGTAAGGGCGAAGGCATTACCGCGATACCAGGGACTAACAATAAACATGCCAAAATGAGTCTGACGGTCAATAAACGTGAATTAATAAAGCAATCTGTGGTCTTTATCACAGATATTGTGCGCTTTAAATTGGGATGAAATATACGAAAACGTTTGGCTTCATAACCAGAATAATTTACCTCTTCTCCTGTTGACAGATTAATCCCTTAAAAAAGAGCCAATGCCACCAGTTTGATAAATTTGCCTTGAGGATTCTCATATTGATATGGAAATGTGATTTCTCTTCCATATTTTTATTATAAAATGATAAACATCCTGTGTTTTTATCAAAGCAAATTGGGGCTGAGTTAGTATCCTTATATTCTACGAACCATCAATGTCTTCAACGATCAATTAGTTAAGTGATTCCGGAAGGTAATACTATGGTGCTTGCAACAACGCAATCCGTTTTGATGCAGATTCAACCGACAATTCAGCGCTTTGCCAGAATGCTTGCCAGCGTATTACAGCTTGAAGTTGAGATTGTCGATGAGAGCCTCTGTCGCGTGGCGGGAACCGGCGCGTATGGAAAATTCCTTGGCCGGCCGCTGAGCGGTAACTCGAGGTTGCTGAAATATGTGCTTGAAACAAAGAAAGAAAAGGTGGTAACACACTCCCGCTTCGATCCGCTTTGTGAGGGATGTGACAACAAGGAGAATTGTCGTGAGAAAGCGTTTCTTGGCACGCCAGTGATTCTTCAGGATCGTTGTGTGGGCGTGATCAGTTTGATTGCCGTGACGCATGAGCAGCAGGAGCATATCAATGATAACCTGCACGAGTTTTCCGATTATGTGCGTCATATATCCACCATTTTTGTGTCGAAACTTCTTGAAGATCAGAGTGGCAGTGACAGCATCAGTAAAATATTTTCGACAATGATTGAGAATATGGATCAAGGTGTATTGGTCATTGACGAAGATAATCGTGTTCAGTTCGCTAATCAGACGGCGCTGAAAATTCTTGGCGTCGTACAGAATAATATGGTGGGAAAATCCGTCCGGTTCCGGCCATTAACCTATGAGAGTCATTTCACCCACGGACATATGCAGCATATTGTCTCCTGGGATGATAAAAACGAATTGATTATTGGCCAGTTGCATCACGTTCAGGGACGGCAATTATTTCTGATGGCCTTTCATCAGTCGCATACCAGTTCCGCCGTATCGATTGCCCCGGATGAGCCGCATATTGAGCAACTGGTGGGCGAGTGTCGGGTCATGCGTCAGCTTAAGCAGTTGATTGCTCGTATTGCGCCCAGCCCGTCCAGCGTCATGATTGTGGGGGAAAGCGGCACCGGGAAAGAGGTGGTTGCCCGGGCGATTCACAAACTGAGTGAGCGTCGCAATAAGCCCTTTATTGCCATTAACTGCGCCGCAATCCCCGAACCACTGTTGGAAAGTGAGCTGTTTGGCTATGTTAAAGGCGCATTTACGGGGGCTTCTGCTAATGGGAAAACCGGCCTGATCCAGGCGGCAAACAGCGGCACGTTATTTCTCGATGAAATCGGCGATATGCCGTTGATGCTCCAGGCGAAACTATTAAGGGCCATTGAAGCAAGAGAGGTTTTGCCCATTGGCGCGAGCTGTCCGGTTCAGGTCGATATTCGCATTATTTCAGCGACCAACCAAAATCTTGGGCAGTTCATCGCTGAAGGTAAATTCCGCGAAGATCTTTTCTACCGGCTGAATGTCATCCCGGTGACCTTGCCGCCATTGCGTGAACGGCAGGATGATATTGAGCTGCTGATTCACTATTTTCTGCATCTGCATACGCGTCGTTTGGGATTGGTTTATCCGGGGATTGCGCCTGATGTTGTGGCGCTGCTCAGACACCATCAATGGCCGGGTAACCTTCGTGAATTAAGCAATCTGATGGAGTATCTGGTAAACGTTGTCCCCTCAGGTGAAGTGATTGACAGTACGCTGCTACCGCCGAATCTTATCAATAATGGTAAAGCGCCGGTGTCTGCTGGCATTGCCACTCACATGGCGCATCCGCTCGCGGAGGAAGCAGGCGGCACTGCGCTGGAAGAGATGGAAAAGCAGATGATCCGCGATGCCTTATCTCGCCACTCGAATAAAAAACAGGTGGCGGATGAGTTGGGCATCGGTATCGCAACGCTTTATCGTAAGATCAAAAAGTATGAGTTGCTGAACGCTTAACGCGGTTCCTCTGGTGCGAGGCAGTGCTGTACGGTATCAACGATCATTTGGTATCCGGTGCAGCGGCACAGATTTCCCGCCAGTCCGCGCCGGATCTCCAGAATGGTCAAGGGCTTATCTCGCGGTTTGTTCAGCATTGCGGTGGTCGCCATGATCAATCCTGGGGTGCAAAAACCGCATTGAACGGCGCCGGAAGTGGCATAAGCCTTCTGCACCCGGGAAAGTTGACCGTCGACGGATTCCCCTTCCAGCGTGCGGATCTGTTTTCCCGCTGCCCACACCGCGAGATAGAGGCAACTGTCAACGGCCGTGCCGTCAACCAGGACCGTGCAGGCGCCGCATTCACCCACGCCACAGCCCTGTTTTACGCTCAGTAATCCCTGTTCGCGCAGTAATTCAGAGAGCGGCATGCCGGGCTTGATGCTGAGTTGAAAAGGGATGCCATTGATTTCGCACTCCAGCGTGATTCGGTTGGTGTCATTCATTGCCACTTTCCTCCCGCCGCGATAACGGCTTCGTTAATGACTTTCTTCGTCATTGTCTGAATGAGATGCAGACGAAATTCCTTACTTGCTCGCCAGGAAGAGCGCGGCGCGACGTCCTGGAGGACGGATTCGGCAATCGCGTCCAGCGTTTGTTGAGTCAATGGTGCATGTTGCGCCGTGCGTTCGGCATGCTGGCAGCGGACTGGCGTGGGGGCCGCGACGCCGAAAGCCAGCCGGAGTTCTTTCAGACTGCCGTTATCCAGGTGACACAGAGTCGCACAGCCAATGGTTGAGATATCCATTGCCTCCCGCATCGCATATTTAAAATGCGCACTGCCTGTATGAGCTGTAGGCTGTGGTGGAAAATGAAAGGCGACGAGAATTTCATTCTGCTCAAGAGCGACTTTACCAGGGCCGGTATGAAAACCGTTTATGCTGACGAATCGCACGCCTTTCGGGGAGCGAATCTCAAGCAAGGCGTCATAAATTAAGGTTGGCGTCGCGGAGTCTGCGCTGGTTGCGCCGTTACAGATATTCCCGCCGTAGGTTGCGACGTTACGGATTTGCGGCCCCGCGATGGACGCGGCGGCAGCGCACAAGGCAGGCAAATATTGTTGCGTTAGCGGGTGCTCGATCAGTTCAGTGAAGGTGGTCGCCGAGCCGATGCGTAATCCCTTCTCTTTTGTCAGTGTGATTCCCTGCAGTTCTGGCAAACGATGGATATCGACAATATGCCGGTAATGCGCATTGTGATGATGCAGTTGAATCAACACGTCGGTTCCGCCTGCGAGCAACGTCGCCTGTGGATGGCGCGACAGCAGGTGGAGCGCATCGGCAATGTCAGCAGCACGGTGGTAAGAAGCAAAGTCAAACATGGTGTTATCCTCAAATCAGACCTGCCAGATGGAATTCCTCAAACAGACGTTTTGGTGTCAGAGGCAACGTATTAACAGCCACGCCTGTCGCCATTTTCACCGCGTTACGAATGGCGGCGGCAACCGGGATAATCGGCGGTTCGCCAAGAGATTTATGTCCATAGGCGGATTGCGGTTCATACGTTTCGACAAAGGCGCTTTCCAGCGGCGGCAGATCGGGCATTGTGGGCATTTTGTAATCGAGGAGATTGGGATTACGGACCATGCCGCTTTCAGCATCAATAATCATCTCTTCAAAGAGCGACCAGCCGATCCCCATTCCCATTCCACCATGAACCTGCCCCTCAGCCAGGAGAGGATTCAGAATATGACCGGAATCATGAACATTAAGAATTCGGTTGATCGTAACCTTGCACAGCGCAAGATCGACGCTCAGATCGACGAAGGTACAACCAAATGCCGGTGGGTTAGTGGTTGTTTTCACTGAGCATTCTGCTGACAGTTGACCACCGCGCTCCGGGTGGTAAAAGGTATCCATCGCCACGTCTTTTAACGACAGCAAAGGCGCGTCCGGGCGTTCGGTCAGTACAATGTTTCCTCCGGTTAGCGTCAGCGCCATCGCTGACTGATGCAACATGTCTGCGGCATGGCTGAGGATTTTATCTCTGAGTTGTAATGCCGCTTTGCGTAAGGCTGGCGCGGCGACATAGCTTTGGCGCGAGGCAAATGCGCCAGGGTCAAAAGGCGTAATATCCGTATCCTGTGTTGAAATGACGTGTACATCGCGAACCGGTACGCCGACCGTTTCGGCCACCATCTGCGAGAATACGGTATCGGCTCCCTGACCAATTTCCGTGGCCCCGCTCTGAACATGGAGAGTTCCATCCTGATTCATGAGCAGACGAGCGCCAGCAATCTCCACGCCGACCGGCCAGGTATTAGAGGTGTAGCTGAAACAGGCGACGCCAACTCCGCGACGGATAGCGCCCTGTTGATGCTGGCACGCCGCGCGGCGAGCATCCCAGTCAAACAACTCGCGGCCTTTTTGCAGACACGCCGGGAGACCGGCACTGTAGATACGTTTCCCGGTAATAGGGTTTATGTCGCCTTCGCGGGCTGCATTACGCAGCCGAATCTCTACCGGATCGAGCCCCAGCGCTGTTGCCGCATCATCCAGTAGCGACTCCACGGCAAAGATAACCTGCGGGGCGCCGTAGCCACGCATCGCGCCTGCGGAGGGGAGGTTGGTGTAGCAGGTTGTGGATCGGTATGCGTAAGCGCTGCGTGGATAGAGATATGCGACTTTGTTGCCGCCAGCAGAAGCGATCGAATGTCCGTGAGAGGCATAGGCGCCGGTGTTAGACAGAACATCCAGACTGTAGCCTTTCAACGTACCATCACGGTTCACCCCCATCCGACCCTCAATGGTAAACGCATGGCGGGTGCGGGAGGCGAGGAAACACTCTTCGCGACTGAGGGAAACTTTCACCGGAATACCACCCAGTTTGCGGGTCAGGAAGGCTGCCATCGGTTCTTCCAGCACATCTTGTTTGTTGCCAAATCCACCGCCGATGTACGGTTTGATGACCCGCACGCATGACCATGGAATGTCGAGCGCTTGCCCTACAATCCGGCGGACAATATGTGGGATCTGGGTGCTTGAGACGATGGAAATACGGGTGTCATCTTCCATCCAGGCCAAGGAGGTGATGCTTTCCATGTGGCAATGTTGAACAACCGGTGTCTGGTAATGTCCCTGGATCTGGAAATCTGCAGCGTCAATGGCCTGTTGGACATCACCTGTATTCATTTCACTGCGATTTAGCACGTTACCGCGAGAGTGAATCTGGACGGCATCCGGAGCCTGTGCCGCTTCCGGGGTGGTAATCACCGGGAATTTTTCCCATTCCACACGCACCAGGCGTGCTGCTTTTTCTGCGGTGAGTTCATCCCTTGCGACCGCAATCGCAATCGCATCGCCATGATGGCGAACATGACGGGTCAGCAGGAAACGATCGGCAATATCGCGTTTGTTTTCATCAAGCGTCCACGCGTGCCCCGCCGTTGCGAAGGGAATATCAGGGACATCTTCCCAGGTAAAAATCGCCAGCACGCCGGGCAGATTTTTCGCCTCGTCACAGTGAATACTGGCGACATAACCATGAGCTATTGGGCTGCGAACGTATTTGGCGTAACACATCCCTGCCATCATGTAATCATCGGTATATCGAGCCCGCCCGGTCACTTTCGCGATGGCATCTACGCGCATACATGATTCACCGGTTGCGGTTGCTTCCCGTGCATTCATAAATGTCCCCTCGGTTTGACAATTTGGTTCCTGAACAACCGTAAAATCAGGCAAGAAATACGCCAGATACGCAAAGTAGGGCCGTGAGAGCAGGGAAGTGTGACGAGGGTAAAAGTATGGTCTGATAAGAGGCAAGATAAGCCAGTGGAAACGGAGTGCCTGCGTATCATTATGAGTTTAATCAACTCATTGTGATACACCGTTAGAGAGGGTGATAGCCTTTTTCAGGCTGCCTGCTCCCTTCTTATACCGACGCAATAAATTTGGCATCCGGATTAGGGCTGCTATCATATGACGTCTGTGAATGTTGCGAGGAACGGTTTTGAGCGCAGGACGCCTGAAGAAAAATAGCCTGGGTATTGCGATGCTGCTTTGTGCGGGACTGTTAATGGCAGGCTGCTCGGGGAGCAAATCGTCGGATTCCGGATCGTATTCTGGCGCCGTTTACACGGTGAAACGGGGGGATACGCTTTACCGGATTTCACGTACCACCGGTACAAGCGTCAAAGACCTTGCGCGTCTGAACGGCATTTCGCCGCCGTATACCATTGAAGTGGGCCAAAAGCTGAAGCTCGGTGGATCGAAAACCGCCTCAACCAAAACCAGTAAAAAATCCTCCACGAAAACGGTCACGGCAAGCTCCTCTTCTTCTGTACCGCAATCCTCCTGGCCGCCTGTTGGTCAGCGTTGTTGGGTGTGGCCTGCCAGCGGGAAGGTAATTTTGCCTTACTCGACGGCAGATGGCGGAAATAAAGGGATCGATATTTCTGCCGCCCGTGGCACGCCAGTTTATGCCGCAGGTGCCGGGAAGGTGGTCTACGTTGGCAATCAACTGCGCGGCTACGGTAATCTCATCATGATTAAACACAGTGAAGATTACATTACCGCTTATGCGCACAATGACACCATGCTGGTGAATAACGGACAAAGCGTGAAGGCGGGGCAGAAGATCGCCACGATGGGCAGCACGGATGCGGCATCCGTGCGGTTGCATTTCCAGATTCGTTATCGTGCGACGGCCATAGATCCCCTGCGCTATTTGCCGCCGCAGGGCAGTAAGCCAAAATGCTGACGGCGAATTAATCGCCAGTCAGCAGGTCTCTCCCTTGCCATCAAGAGCGTAAGGTTTATAATGCCTCACGCACTCCAAAGCGGGCGTAGTTCAATGGTAGAACGAGAGCTTCCCAAGCTCTATACGAGGGTTCGATTCCCTTCGCCCGCTCCAGACACACCTTTCTCAAGTTCTCTTAACTCCTACAAAACCCAGTAAACATAAACATCTCAGGCTGATTTGATATTTTCAAGCTCTACATGGTTCTAGGGAAATCTATGCATACAAATTGATGGCAATGGCCTGTCACTGCTTGTTGAGTCGAACGGCTCGAAAGGGTGGCGCTTCCGGTACCGTTTCGACGGAAAGCCCAAAATGCTATCGCTCGGTACGTACCCGTTAATATCTTTGACTGATGCCAGACAAAAACGTGATGAAGCCAAAAAGCTGGTGGTCACCGGTATAAACTCCAGTGAGGTGCGAAAGCGGGAAAAGCAAGACCGGCAGACCGAGATCGGCAATACTTTCGAGGCGATTGCCCGCGAGTGGTATTAAGCGATTTGACCGCTGGTCTGCATCCTACGCAGAAGAGATGATTAAAACGTTCGAAATTGACGTGTTCCCATATATTGGCAATCGGCCTATTGCTGAAATTAAGCCAATGGAGCTAATGGGGGTGCTCTCTTTGCTCGATGGGAGAGGGGCTACAGAGAAACTGCGCAAAGTCCGCCAGCGCTGTGGTGAGGTCTGGCGCTATGCCATTGTGACTGGAAGGGCTGAGTATAATCCTGCGCCTGATTTAGTGAGCGCGTTTGCACCGCACAAAAAAGAGCATTACGCCTTTTTGAAATCAGACGAGTTGGCGGAGTTTTTCCGTGTCCTCAATACGTACAGTGATAGCTTTCTTGTCAAAACAGTAATGAGGTTACAGGTTCTGACAGGTTTACGTCCCGGTGAGCTGCGGCGGGCGCAGGAACAACGACCAGCAGCAGACTTCGATGATTTCGACCAGACACCGCCAAACGATGAAATCCCGTTCTGATGGTGGGGGGAGTGGTGAAACAGGCCCGCTACAGGTATGCGGGCTTTTATTTAATTACCAGTGGCGGCTTCGTGCGCTGAACTGGCGATTTCTTTACAGAGAGATTCACCTGAGGAAGGACATTGGGAAGTTGCCAGTTTTTCTACGTTGAACAAATCATCCGTATCAAGCGTGGTGTTTATGTGGTCTAACACCCAACCTTTCAGCGGAGGATTTTTTGCAATAATCTTATCCAGATTAGGTAATGTTTCCCATTTATCTGCCAGTAACCGAATAACCGCCTCGGAACTCCCTTCCGCAATATCTCCATCATCACACTGACGATAATGATTAAAATAATCGTTAACTGTCTGCCATGTTGTGAGGTGGTCAACGGCAAGATCGGCCGCTTCCGCGTCTTTGGGCGAACACTCCGCTGCTACTGCGTTACCTGCAATCAGGATAAAAACGGAAAGCAGTGAAGCTAATACCTTCATAAAAAATAAGTCCTCACGCCATGATAGATTTTATTTTCGTTACGGTGTGTTGAGCCTACAGCTGACGGGCCGCTGTTATTCAGCACTTCAATCGTACTAAGCGATGATGTCGCCATGTAGTCTTTTATTTTACTCATGGCTTCATCTGTTGTGCGGATGCAGCCCATAGTCGCATGTGGTGGGCCGGGTCTAAAACGTGCATTAGCTCTCCCGGAATGAACACCAATACCGGGATGTCCCGGGACGTTAAACCGAATAATTCCGTATGACCCATAAGGGCCGTTTGGATCTGGTGTGTGTCGGTGTGGTGAACTTCGGTCCTGAATTTCATACGTTCCATTATGAATATGGCGGATCGTCGCATGAGAATCGACATTGTTATAGGCCGACCACTTACCAATCACAGATCCGTCACTACCCAAAAGAGTTATTTCGTGCGTTGCAGCGTCAAAAGAAAGCCGTGACATCGGTCATCTCCGTCTTAAGCGGTTGTCCGTTCGTTCCAGGCGTCTGAGTACACCAGATTGCCATCACAGAACTTCCAGGTGATTTTTTCATAGCGGAGATCGACGTATTCCATATGATTCAGGTGCTGCATACTCGGATCTTTGCAGTGATTCATTACCGGAGTGATTGCCACAACCTTCACATTCTCCAGCAGCATGTTGAAGTATTCCACTTCTTGTCCTGCGTCGTTAATTCTGTACCATTTCATCTCAGCAGATTTAAGCGTCTGGCCAGTGGCTGCAGCTTTGTACAGATAGGTTGATGAGCTGTCGAACTCTTTACCAATAGTGAACGCACCATGTACACGTGTACCCGTTTGTTTTCCTGTGTTCCCATCTACAGGGATATGCAGGCCATGAGTAAAGCTCAGAACTTCAATACTTCCTTCACGATCCCGTACGTCGGATGAACCCTTAATCAGTGCACCACCGTCGTCCTTAAGAAACAGGTGTGCGGGAATAGCCATTTTGATAACTCCTTGTTGATGCGTGAATTTCCATAACCATACCGCTCAACAAGTTGTGTAAATGTAATGATTGATTGGAATGAATTAACCATCATCCACATAACTGATATCTTCGCGTAAATCATTCAGGTGAACGGTGAAAAGTTGGTGAGGGAGGGGGCGGAAAATCTCTGGAAGCCATAGCCAGTGTAATGGCCCGCTTGGTCGAATTTTTACACCCGCGAAATTAAAAAATTCCACTGCACAAAAAACAGAAAATCTTTGCGCAAAATTGGGGGAGGGGGGGGACATAGATTTATTAAGGTTTCAGGCGTTGCCGATGCTAAGAAATCCTAAGGTTTTGGCATGCGTACCTGATGACATTTGATAAGGTTCTCGGAGTCCAGCATGTATAGATTTGTTCAGGTTGCCAGCCAGGCGAATGGTGTTCTGGCCACCAGCCGTATCACCGATAATTGGCCGGTGATATCGATTAGCGAGAACAGTGAAGCGAAGGGTGCGTGTGTATAGAAATATAACTCACTACATCGCCTTGTTTGCTGGTTTATCTGTGATTTGTACTATGCCCTTCGCCCGCTCCAGACACACTCCCCTGAAATCTACCAAACTCAACTTTTCCTTGATAAATAATCAGTTATAGCGTTCTGTTAGTCTATTTACAGAAATGATTTCTGATTTGGCGCTTCTTGACCCATAAAGTGGACATACAAACACCTGTATAAATAACCGGCAATAGTCACTTCTGGCTTGGCATAATAAAACATGCCATACAATTAAATAGCGTTATCTCATTTTATATGGGGGACGATGTTAATTAGATATTTAACGATTTGTGAATATTCATTTTATTAATGATGCCATAGTCTCATTTGAGACTAAAAACAAATGCCAATCATTACCTGGCTCATATATTGTTACCTTCTGGTAGTGTCTTTTAAC
>OKVW01000253.1_pt1 | contig 35227 bp, 27 predicted proteins | sample 1606991 | NCBI WGS metagenome assembly OKVW01 (sample SAMN03281021, study PRJEB24777) | human gut metagenome | isolation source: fecal sample PR177 from 1 month old male Malay infant, vaginal delivered... | reverse complement strand
TCTAAAGCAGATAAAAAAATCTTTTTCTAATATACGTTTTACCGCTTCTGCAGTAGTGATAAATTTTCTCATTACTCCTGTGCTGGGCTATCTTCTGGGTCAGATTTTCTTTTCTTCTTCCATAGATATCCGAATTGGACTGCTTATGCTTTTAGTAACACCCTGTACAGACTGGTACTTAGTGTTTACCGGTTTAAGCGGCGGAAATGTGGAGCTGGGCATGTCTATTCTCCCATTAAATCTAATTATGCAAATTGTTCTCATGCCTGTATATTTACTTATTTTTATTGGAAATGAAGCAAAAATGGATGTGGGAACTATAGTGACAAGCATTATCATTGTACTAATTATTCCATTTCTGTTATCGCTGATTACGAAAAAGATTACGAAGAACAATATTAAATTTAAAGACCTGTTACAGAATCAAGGTGATAATTTACAACTGCTGTTTTTATGTTTGGCAGTTATCTCCATGTTCGCTTCTGAAGGTCAGAATATGATAGAAAATCCAATGTTACTGGTCAAAATGTTCGTTCCGCTGCTGCTGTTTTTCTCTATCATCTTTTGCCTTGTACAAATTGTGGGCAAGAGACTGCATTTTGGTAAAAAAGATATTATAGCACTTGAATTTACCACCTTAGCCAGAAACTCCCCGCTGTCCCTGGCAATCGCAGTAGCCACATTCCCGGATCAGCCCCTCATCTCTTTAGCACTGGTGATCGGACCTTTAATTGAATTACCCGTGCTGTCAGTTATATCAGCTATTTTAAATAAGTGGCGGAAAAGAAATTAGATTACTACTACAATAGTCATTGACTTCATGTGACTATTGTGATAGTATAACATTATAGTTAACTATTGTAGTAGTCACGTGAGAGGAGTATTTAGATATGGATATGAAACTTTTCGATTCAGAATTAAAAGTAATGGAGATTTTATGGAAGGAAGGTGATCTTTCCGCCGGACAAATAGCAAAAATGTTAAAAGATGAGACCGGCTGGAACAGAAACACAACTTATACTGTGATTAAAAAATGTATTGCAAAGGGAGCCATTGAACGTTATGAACCGAATTTTATGTGCCGCAGCATGATCAGCAGAGAACAGGCGCAGAATTATGAGACAACGGAATTAATTGATAAAATGTTCGACGGATCTAAAGAACAATTTTTTGCCGCATTTTTAAATGGTAAAAACCTCACAGATAACGAGGTTGAACAATTACGGCTTCTAGTTGAAAAGCTGAAATGAGGTGAATAAATATGAATGTTCTTCAGTTGAGCATTTCAGGGGGATTATTGATTATAGGAATTATGGTTGTCCGGGCACTTTCCATCAACCGGATTTCAAAAAAGTTTTTTGTATTACTGTGGGATATTGTTTTATTGCGGCTTCTTCTGCCATTTACTGTCACCTTTCAATTTATCACAACAAATTTATTTACATCTGTACCAAAACAAATAGACCAGGTTATTCAGCAGAGAGTTTCGGATCTTCCAGTTATAAAAGGCGCCTCCGCTGCTTATATTCCGGCTGGCACCGGGGTTTCACAGCAGGAAAATATTCCTGTTTTTCAAATCATATGGTTATCCGGCTTGATTGCATTATCCCTATTTTTTATTATTGCATACTATAGAGACTATCGGAAGCTGCGGGAAGCACTGCCCATAAAACACAATATCTTCTTAAACCACTGGATGAAGGAAAAACAGCTAAAAAGAAAGGTTGTAATCCTGCTTTCAGACCGGGTAAATACACCGGTTACGTATGGTATGTTCTCGCCTAAAATTATACTTCCACGTACAATGGACCTGACTGACCACAAAGCACTTCGGTTTGTGCTGGAACATGAACTTGTCCATATAAAATGCCATGATAATCTCTGGAAGATCGTTGCGCTGGCTGCACTGTGTATCCATTGGTTTAATCCTATCGTCTGGATAATGCAGATTCTGTTTAACCGGGATCTGGAACTGTCCTGTGACGAGAAGGTAATAACATCGGTGGGCGCAGAACAGCGGCAGGAATATGCCCTTACGCTGATTAATCTTGCCGGGAACAAATCCGGAATCTCCTTTCTGCACAGCAGTTTTGGTAAGAATGTAATCAAAGAAAGGATTGTGTCAATTATGAAATACAAAAAAACTTCTATTATAAGTATTATATGCGTGATTGTATTAATTACAGCTGTATCCGTATTTTGGTTCATCTCACCGGGCAATGATCAGATTCCAGCCTCTGCTTCCAAAAATGATAAACATACAGAAGAAGCCCAGACAACCTCCGACAGCCAGAAAGAAACCGGAAGCAAAAGTGACCTGTCACAGGCAGAAAACCAGAAAAAAATAATAGCGCCGGCAGCCGATATAAAATCAAAAGAATCTGACCGGCAGAATCAAAAAACTACGGATGCGGAAAAGAAATCGGGGAATGAAAATAAAACGCCAAAAGCACAACCTATAGAAACAGAAGCCATAACGGAAGCAGCAAAAGAAACAAATCAAACAGCGCCCCCTGAAACCAGTTCATATACCTCGTCCGGCTTCGTTACAAAAATTGAAGGCAGTACCATGTACTTACAGGAAGAGGGACATGGAGACAGCAAGGTTGCATATGAATTAATCAATGCCGTGATTAACATACCAGACGGTGTCAAAATGAATCAAACCGTTGAAGTCCATTACTATACAAAAGACGGAAAAAATGTTGCCACAGAGGTTAACGGAGATGGTACGGGTACAAAACCCATAGATACCGGGGATTATGCTTCTTCAGAACCAAATGAAATTGAAGCTAAAGTCCAGTTATATGACATAAATTATTTTGATGAATCCATCTTGGGATTTAATGAAAATAATGTTATAAATGGTCAGTATATTGCTGATGATTATTATGAACTTGTGATAACCAATGTGGCAGATACTATGTTTGATTTTACCGTATTTAAAGTAAATGCCAAAACTGGTGCAGGAGAAGAAGCTTTTCCTACAAGCACAGCATCATTTACAGGAGATGGAACGACGGCGGCTTATCATGGAAAGGATTGTACACTTTCATTTTCTTTTCCTGATGACCGCTCTTCATTCCCTGTAGTAACAAGCATTCAGGTATCCGGATTCAGTCCGATTGAAGGAATCAAATTTACGAATAACAATATTCCTGGTCATGAATTTAGTTAGAGCCTGTTTGAAAATTCATTCCCGCCATCTGCACGTCCCACTTTGCGGGATATTGGGATTTAGCTGAGGAAGGGACGCTTTGTAGACGGAGGTATTGTACGCAAAGATGGAAGTAGGTAAATTGCATGGACTGTGTTAAGCCTTTAAACACCGGTCCTGGTGCGCCCCCCTTCGCTTTTCGTACACAACCTCTGCATACAAAGCGACCAGATAATTTCTTGCATTTTTCTCAAAATATTCCTTAGACACATCGCATACTCTATATTCTCCTTAGATGCGCCTCTCATACCCCACAGTTTCTTCATACAACGCCCGCAGGCTTTCTAATTTCCAGTCTTCCGTCGACCCGTTCCCCATGGTAACCATTAAGCGTCCATCTTCCCGCCAATAGGCATCCAGAAGATACCTGACTTCCTCTCTCACCTCTTCCGGCGTTCCAAAAGGTATCGTCTGCTGCACATCGAATCCCGCAAGAATACAAATCTTGTCTCCGTATAAGGTGGCAATCCTTTTTTCGTCCATGGTATATTTTTGTATGGGATGAATGACATCCAGCCCAATTTCAATAAACTCCGGAAGAAACAACTCAATGTTTCCGCAGGTATGAAGCCAGAAATGGGTACCAAGTTCATGTGCCTTTTCGAATATCTGCTGATAATAGGGTTTGAAGAATTCCCGGAAGATATCCAGTGAAAAAAACGGGGAGTTTTGTGTTCCCAGGTCATCTGAGACAAAGAATCCGTCGATTTTCATTTCCGTGCAGGCTCTCTCCATAATCCGTATATAGAAGTCCGTTAGTTTTTGATAGAGGCGGTGGATTTCATCGGGGTATAAATAAAAATCCATCAACGCATTTTCCATGCCCCGCAGCGACCAATGGCGCTCAAACAATCCATACCACCATCTTGCCAGGGTATATCGTTCACCGGATGGTTTCTTCTCCGGGATCAGCCCAGGATACTCAGGATTCGGAAATGTCTCAAAGAATTTTTCTGCTTCCCCGCTTTCCCAGTCTTCAATTAAAATCCTGGCATCCCATCCTTTTTCCTCCATATCTTCCATATCTGTGCCTGCCCAGCGGTAATCCGGATCATCTGCCGGAGCATGAATCAGATCTGGGATGTTCAGAAACACATCCTCGATATCTCTGGGATAACCGGAAAGCCATGCTTCTCTTTCCTTTGTATTCCAGTCAAACACATTCTCTCCGATCCACAAATCATAGAGAATCGGCGGTCTGGATGCTGCTCCTCTGCCATCAATTACGTCTTTTACTTGCTGCTTGCTTAAACAGTTCATCTGCCTTACACTCCTTTTCTTTCATGTGGGTGCCAGATTCTAATCCCGCTCATAGCAGGAAACCAGCAGCTCATACATTTCCTCAATGTCAGCCACTCTCGGGTTGTTCAGATAATCGCCCAGTACCTGTCCGCAGTCTGCAATCTCACGGATATCTTCCATGGTTACTCCCAGCTCTTTATAGCCAATCCAGAGCCCGATCTTTTTTAAGAAACAGTCAATTTCCTCACAGCATTTTGCCGCAGCTGTCTCTTGGGTTACCGCCTGAAGCCCGGGACTTAAAATTCTTCCTACTGCTGCAAATTTCTCCACTGCTGCAGGGTAAGTGTATCTGGTAAATGCGGGATAAAATGCAGCCAGTGCCTGTCCGTGAGTCACCTGGGGACAGTGCCCTCCCACCTGCATGCCCAGTCCATGGGGCAGCGTTACCCCGGCATTGGCGTTTGTCAATCCGCCCATGGTATCTGCCCAAGCCATCCTGGAACGGGCTTCCATATCATTCCCGTCTGCCAGCGCTTTGGGCAAATATTCCACAATGGCTGCTATGGCTTCCAACGCCATCCGTTCAACCATTGGGCTGGTATTTATCGAGAGATATGCCTCAAAATTATGGCAGAATGCATCGAATCCGGTTTGCGCTGTTACCGTTTTTGGCATACTCCTGGTCAGATCCGGGTCTACAATTGCAATTTTGGGGAAAATATTCCGATGCCAGACGGCAGACTTATCCTTGTCTTTCGTCCGGGTAATCACAGCACATTGGGTCACCTGTGAACCCGTTCCCGCAGTTGTCCCGATTGCAATTACCGGAAGTGTCTTATCTGTTGGTCCCTCTGTATGGCAGTTATAATCCCACACGGTACCGGGGTGTGAAACCTCCACTGCGATTGCTTTTGCAGTGTCCATGGCTGATCCGCCCCCCAGTCCAATGATTACCTCTGCCCCAAGTTTTTTTGCCATTTCAGCGCCTTCTGATACCAGATCAGTGGTGGGATTGGGTGCTGCACCGTCATAATGTGCCGTTTCAATACCTTCCCCCTGTAAAAGTTCCAGAACCCGGCGGGCTGCATTTACAGAGGATTTCCCATTTCCGGTCACGAGCAGTGCCTTATTTCCAAACCGCTTTGCCAATTTTGCTGTCTCATTAAGCTTCCCACACCCAAAGATTATTTCGGTGGGGCTATAGTAAGTAAATGCCTTCATTTTTGTCATTCCTCCATCCATAAAATGCTTGTTACGCCACGGGGATAATATTTGCTTGCACTGATGATGCCGCTTACAATCTGATCCGACCAGCACCAGTATGAATGCTCCGGATGGATCAGCCAGTCCACGTGCGCCCGGTCTGCTTCTTCCATATAAGTCTTCCGGTCAAATCCAAGAATTTTCCCTGCAATAAACTCAGAGAGATATATTTTGCTGAGCCAGGAATTATTACTTGTGGAAGAGAGCTTCCATCCGCCGTCCGCAAAGATACAGACTCCCTTTTGCATCACTGTTTCAAAATGTTTTTTCAATGCCCGGATATATGCTCCGTAAATGCCGTCTTCTTTGTAAGCTTCTTTTAAATCCAGCGCATATGGGAAAATCAGCCCTTCAATTGCAGGAATGATCTTAGAATCATTATCCTCATCCATAACAGCAGGTATGTATCCCCCCTCTGTCATATGAGTCCGTATCGTTTCCGCACACCGCTGCGCCTGCAGTGCCGACTGTTTGGCAAGATCTGCCTCCCCGTTCGTTTCAAAATAATCTTTCAGTCCCACATAAGCTGCCCAGCATTTTCCCGCCAGATAGATATTGTTCCTGGCTTGTCCCAGAGATACATCCAGGCTGTCGTAAGTGGTGATCTCCGCGCCCCCTTTTGTCCGGGTGCTGTCCAGTCCCATAACCCCGTTTCGTTTGTGCTGATCGGGATGATCCCGGTTAATCATGCTGGCAAAACAGCTTTTCAATATTTCTTTGCGGCTGTCACTCCATGACTGATCGCCGGTCTGTTTTATGTACACCAGGGCACAGCAGATCCAGTTTACCAGCTGCTCATGGCTCATATAAGAAAAGCAGTCCGTTAGCCTGCATTTTTCATAGGCTGACCGACCCTCTGGTGCAAATATATTCGCCACGCCACAGTCATGGCTAAAACTGATTCCGCCGTCATACTCAGTGTCGCTGCCCGGAAACCGTACCTTATCCTCATAGGAATAATGCCGGAGGTAAAAATCAAGTTCGTTACGGACCGTCCATGGATTCATTTTCATTTCAAAGAACAACTGGTCAACCGTCAAATCCATGGTATTCATCATTCGGAATTCGCCCTCATTGATAATCCAGAGCGGCTCACCGTCTTTGATCAGAAATTGTGATGAATTGTAATAACTTTTTATGGAATGCCACAACATAAAACGCTGTTCCGGCGTAAGGCTTTCCTTGTCAAATCTCAGATTTGCATCCTTGCATTTGTCCACAATTCGGTCAAATACGGAAAGTGCATAGCTGCCTACTTCCTCAATGTTATGAAAATATCTGGTATAGTAATATTTTGTATCGATCCCGTAAGTTGCCTGTGTGCCATGATAAAAGCAGACTGCAAAACGGAAGGTCTTCTTTGTATCCGCAGGTACATCCAGCACCAGTAATGCTGTCTTTCCCAGCCGGAAGTTCCAGTTATCACGGTCCTCTTCTCCCAAAATGCACTCCGGGCAAAATCCGCCCGCCGGATGGGCATCCTGATCCAGGGTAAAAACCACCAGATTTCCCCCCTGTCCCACACCATGCATTGCTCCCTTAGAAAGAGGACGCATGCCATACCGTTCTTCTACTTCATTAAATCCGAAAAATGCCTTTCTTCCATTGGGGCATCCGCGGTTATCAATGGATAACTCAGCCAGTACAGCTGGTACAATTACTTCTTTCAGACATTCCTCAACGCAGGATTTTGGATCCGGTATGGATTCCACCTGATTATAGAGGGTGAACGTTATGTCTTTGGCTTTCCAGCTATCGCTGCTTACCCGGAAGTCTCTCTCTATTTCAGAAGCCGGAAACCGGTCAAAATATCCTTCCTGTTCCTGAGTGTCTTCTTTTTCCACATCGTACTGTTTACTCTCATCATCTTCATTTTTAAAAAAGGGAAAGCTCTCGTAGCTTCCTCCCTCACGCCGTTCCACTCCGATATATACATTTGTATCTGCAGGTCCTCTGCGCTCCATCCCGGGACCCCCGGCTGCGCCGGGGAATCCAAGTGTGAAACTGGCATATGCGCCAATTGGTGAGTGGTTTGCATTAAACATTATATTTTTCATTATTTCTGCTCCTTATACTGCTGCAATTTCATTCCTGATAAATATGTCAAATTTATACTCAAACGCTGCCTGCACAAGCATACTATTGCATTGACATTTATTACATGCTGCCGGACGTCTGCAAAACTGTCTGCGCAAGCATATCATTTTATTTCCATTTATACCATGCTGCCAGGTTTCTGCAGATTTGCCTGTTCAAGCATTCTTCCATTTATTTCATCCCGAAGGCCTCTGCTTCTTTTTCCGCAGCCGCATACAGCTCTTCTATTTTTGCAGTTGCTTTTGAGTATTCTTTACTCTCCAGCCCTTTTAATGTCTCTTCTTTGCAGGCTGCAAAATCCTCTGCTGTTGCCGTCATAATCGCATTTACACCCTGTACGTTCATATATTGTTCGCACTGTGCTATGATGTTGAGTGTTTCCTCATCGGGACTCTGCACCAATGTGGGATAGAGGTAGAAATCTGTGATTGTATTTACTTTTTCTTTCTGCCACATATCATAGAGAACCTGGCCCGGATACTGATAATCACCGCCTTCTTTTTTGGAGTAATATTCACAGTAGCTCTTATCGGTATCGGTAATTGTAGCTGCTTTCTGCTCATCCGATTTCATCAGGTCTGCCGGATATCCGTCGGTAAGTACCTGGATATCTTTGAATCCGCAAAGTTTATTGTAGAGATTAACTCCCACATTCAGCTTATAATCCGGATCGGTCTTAGACTGGGTAATAAATTCTTCTGTTGGCTGTGCAGCGCCGTCCTTGCTGACCCAATGTGTCCCTTCTACTCCGCTGTAAATCAGACGGGCACCTTCTTCTGAATTCATAAAGTCAATCAGTTCCATTGCTTTTTCCGGATTCTTACAATTCTTGGTAATCGCTGTGGCATACTCTATTCCACTTCCAAGAGGCGCTGTTGTTGAAACTATGCCGGATATATAGTCATATCCGTCGTATGGCAGCTTTTGATAACTCCATTCCGGATGTCCGTTTGTCTGGAAGAAAGTATTAATACCTTCCGTCTGCCAGCTGGCATATGCCATCATCACCTGTCCATTCTTACATTTTTCCCAGAACTGATCATTCTTCATAGTAAATGCCTCCGGGTCCAGAATACCCATATTATAGGCTTTGTTGTAAAATTCCAGGGATTCCCAGAATGCATCACTGGCAAATACTCCTTCTACAGACTTGGTCTTATAGTTAAAGATGGTTGAGTTGGCGAGATCCGTATATCCCATTTCTCTGGTATTTGCCAGCCACCATGGCCAAAGCCCCCAGTCACTCCATCCGGAAATTGCATAGATCTGCTTCCCGTCTGCCAGATCCTTTTCCCTTGCATATTCCTGCATTTCTTTCAGTGCATTCAGATAGTCATCAGTAGTCTTAATTTCCGGGCATCCGATTGCCTCATAGATATCCCATCTTGTCATCAATCCTACATTTTCAATGGAATAGCTGACATTGGGATGCTCTTCATTTGCCTGGTATGCCAGAACAGGCAGATAGTAAACCTTGTCTTCTCCGTTGCTTGCAAACTGCTTGGAGTATTTCAGACGGTCCGGGAAATTTTTCTTAATATTTTCCCCATACTGGTCAATCAGTTCGTCCATTGGCATCAGCTGACCGCTTGTAATCAGATTATTGGATGCCACATTCTGCTGTGCCGGATTGGTATAAATAATATCCGGCAGGTCTCCCCCGGCAACCAGAATACTGAATTTCTGGGCATCACCCTGTACAATTTCCATTTTGATACCCAGTTTCTTTTCAATTTCCTTTGCCACTTCATTGGTCTGGATACCGGGAGTCAGAACTTCGGTATTCCAGATGGTAAGAGTCACCGGTTCGTCAGAACTTTCCTGGGAACTGGATGAGGTACTCCCTGTACTTGTTTTCTCTTCACTTTTTCCGCAGGCTCCGGCAGATATGCACATTGCTCCTGCCAACAATAAAGCCGTAATTTTTCTTAATTTGTTTTTCATATGATATTTCCTCCCATTTTTATATTCATTTTTTTGTTTACCACTGCCCTTTTCCAGGCATAATCAGCCCTTTACAGCTCCCATCATAATACCCTTTACAAAATATCTCTGAAGAAACGGATAAACACACATAATCGGTAATACCACCAGCACCGTAATGCACATTTTAATGGACGAAGGTGTTATAGAACTGGTTACCGCAGATGCATCGATTGCATTACTGGACATGCTCTGGAACCGGTTTGCCTGATTCAGGTAATTGTAAAGCACCATCTGCAGGGTCTGTAATTTTGCATCCGAAACCAGGAAGTAGTTGTCCTGCCACTGGTTCCACTGTCCTACCATGGAGAATACCCCGACGGTTGCCACAATTGGCTTTGACAGCGGAAATATAATCCGGGCAAAAATAGTCATCATTCCTGCGCCGTCAATTTTCGCAGACTCTTCCAGCTCTTTGGGCAGTGATTCCATGTAAGTCTTCAGCAGGATCACGTAATAAGCGGAAAGTGCACCCGGTAAAATATAAAGCAGGAAATTATTCTGAAGTCCGTATGCTTTCATGGTGATATACCATGGAATTAAACCTGCATTTATGTACATCGTAATAATAACAAAACGGTAAACTATTTTTCTGTAATACATTTTCTGATTCGTAACCAGGTATGCAAAGAAAGAGGAACTGATAATCGTAATCCCGGTTCCCAGCAGCGTTCTGAGTATGGAGATCAGATATGCTCCCGGTATGTCATTGAGTTTGATGATCCCTTTGTAGGTATCCAGGTTGAATCCTTTTGGCAGAAGGAAGATGCCTTTGGATGCCTGTGCCGGATCGCTTATGGAATAAATGATTACATAGTAAAATGGATAGATGCAGATAATGACCAGCAAAATGCAGATCAAGTAGATGAAAATGTCCCCTATCCTCTCCGTCATTGATTTTTTCGATATTGTTTTATTCCATTTCGTTTTTTTCGTTATTGTTCTCGTGGTTATCATTCTATTTCCCTCCTATACAATCGACTCACCGCGAACCCTCTTAGAAAGCTGGTTTGCCGTGAAGAGAAGTATGACAGATATGATCGTTTTCGACATGCCAAGGGCAATTGACTGGGGATAATCATTGGTCAATACACCAATCTTAAACACATAGTAGTCAAGAACTTCGATCTTGTCTGCGGTCAGCGGGTTATAGAATACAAAATACTGTTCAAAACCATTACTCAGCATATTGCTGATTGCCAGCAGCAGCTGTACAAAAAACGTTGCGTACAATCCTGGTACGGTGATATGCCGGATGGTCTGCAGCCTGTTTGCGCCATCCACATGAGCAGCGTCATAGAGCTCACTGTCAATCCCCGCTATGGATGCAATATAGATAATTGCGCTCCACCCCAGACTTTTCCAGGTCGCCAGTGCCCACTGGAATGCCCATGCATGTTTGTTGTCGCCAAGCAGATTTACCGTTTTTTCTATCCCTAATGATTTAAAGACGCCCGCAACCATACCATCGGTAGAAAACATAGCAAATGCCAGTGTGAATACTACAATCCAGCTGATGAAATTCGGAAGTGTAGTGGTTGTCTGAACCAGTTTGCGGAATTTCGAATTTTTGATCTCATTCAGCATAATTGCAAAAATAACAGCCAGGGGCATTGTTGTAATACAGATTGCACTCATAGCCAGGGTGTTTCGCATTACCCGGAACAATTCTGACTTATTAGCCCAGATCTTCGCAAATGTCTTCAGTCCCACAAAATCACAATCAAACAATGACATTCCGGGATGGTAATCGAAAAATGCATATGCCCATCCCAAAAGCGGGACATAAGCAAATGCGAAAACCAAAATCAGGAAAGGAATGGACGCAAGGAAAAACTTCTTTCCCTCCGGCATTTTCCTTCTGACAATACCTCCTCCATTTGGTGTCTTTCGCATAAAAAAACCTCCTTCTCTTCTGATCTATATCGGTTAACCTTATAGACATTATTATAGAGAATCAGAGGCCTTAATTCGATAAAGGATATTCTCTTTTTCTGACTTAAATTCAGACACCTGTATTTCAGAATACGAAGGATATTTTCTAAAAATTGTATTGCATTATGATTTTATGTACTTTTTTCTGCTGGTTGGGGGTAGCTGATTAAATACGCTTTGTATACAGAGGTAGTGTACAGAAAGAGAAGGGGGCGGACCAGGATATTGGTTTGGAAGGCTTAACGCAAAACTGGCATTACCAGATCAATGCAGGTGGATTTCCCCGGTACACTTTCCAGCTTGATTCCGTATTCCTCCCCAAAATGTACCTTTAATCTCCGGTGCACGTTTACAATGCCCACATGGTTTTTATAAAGCTCCTTCTGGTTTTCCGCCTGCTTCAGTATTTTTTCAAGCCTTTTCTGCTCTTCCTCCTGAATGCCGCTGCCGTTATCCTCTACGTACACCTGCAGCTGGTTTTCTTTCTGTTCTGCACCCATCACAATCATGCCTTCTCCGCCGGAGGATGCAAATCCATGCTCGATTGCATTCTCTACCAGCGGCTGCAGGATGAATTTGAGTACCTGAAGTTCCATGAGGTGATCCGGTATTTCAAATTCCATCGTTAGCTTACCGCCGTAACGGCAGTTCATAATTGTAATATAGGTAGACATATAGTCAACTTCCTGGCTTAAGCTCCACAATTCCCCCTGGCTGCGGTACATGGGCTGCAGCATTCTGCCCAGTGCACAGAAGCACTCTTCCAGAGGCTCGTTCTGACCCAGTTTTGCCATAAAACGCATGGTACTCAGCGTGTTAAACAGAAAATGAGGATTTAGCTGGCCCTGCAGGGCTTCTTTTTCCAGAATTCTTTTCTCCCCTTCCATATCCCGGATCTGATGGATCATAGTCTGAATGCTCCGGGACATCCGGTTAAACTGCCTGCCCAGCATACCAAGCTCATTTTTGCTGCTCTCATCCAGCTGTTCCCCCAGTGAACCATTTTCCATCCGCTCCATTGCGGTTCGCAGCCTCTTTAGGGGTGCAGTCAGCCTGTAGAGACTGTATACCGACAATGCCGTTGCTACCAGAAGCCCTCCTGCTGCCAATACCAGAAACCAGCGTTTTAAGGAAACCAGGCTTCCATAGAGGGACTCCTTGGGTATCTCCGTTACAATGGTCCAGGGCAGCCCCTGTATCCGATGGTAATTAATCTGAATATCCTCTTTCATCAGGTACCCGTCTCCGTTTTTCTCCAGCTCCCCAGGGGTAAACTCTGCCTGTTTTCCTGCTTTTTCCCTGTTTTGATGTACCACAACCACCCCTTCGTCATTCATCAGATAGCTTTCCCTTTCATCCGGCGTATCTGATTTTGTAAAGAGGGCGGCAAGTGCATCTTGCTGTATATTCACTACCACGGTGGCATATCTGCCGGTTCCCAGCCAGATGCTGCTGACCGCCGTCACATAGGGTACCTCATTCTTTTCCCCCTCCATGGCAAAATTCTGATTTGTATATCCGCCAAACCACAGTACCTTGCCGGGATTTTTCAAAGCTTCCTCCTGAATTCCCAGGGAATACCAGGGCAGTTCCAGATTGGGGATTCTGGTTACCATGTTCTTCTTTTCCATAACCCCCAGAGCTGTACCGTCATTGCCATAGTAATAAATGGAGTCCAGATATTCATAGTTTCCCATCACCACATTCGTATAGTCAAAAATCTGCATCGCTTTCTGGATGCTTCCGAACTGGTTTTTCCACCCCTGCCTCATATAATCCTGAAGAGAATCCTGTATCATAAAAAGCCGGAGAATCTTTTCAACTTCCTGAGTATATCGGACGATGTTATACTGATTCTGCTGGAAGTACTGCTGCATCATACTGGCTGACTGTTCCTGTATTACTTTTTCAGAACGTTTGTAACTAAAAATGGAAACCACTCCCACCAGCAATGTAATCGTTACCATAAAGACCGCCAGCAGCTGGGACTGAAGCCGTCTGCTGAATGCCTGTCCGTTATTCTTTTTCCTTCTCATGACCTCTTCCGCCTTTCCTTTCCAGAAGCGTGCTTGAAAACTGCTTTCTGACAGCTGCATTAAGTTTATGGGATAGATGTCTTCTATACCCCTTTTTTAAAGGAGTTGGGAGATTGTCCGGTCACTTTCTTAAAGGTTCGGCTGAAATAACTTTCATCCAGAAACCCCACCTTCTCCGCTATTTCATAAGATCTTAAGTTGGTACTGCGCAGCAGCTCCTTGGCTTTTTCAATCCGGTAATTCATAATATAGTTGGTTAAATTTACACCCAGCTCTTTCTTGAAAAGACCGCACACATACGTCCTGCTCAGCTCCACCATTTGAGACACCTGATCCAGCGTGATATCTTCCTGATAATGCAGGCTGATGTAAAACAGGATATCTTTTACCGGTTTGCTTAACAATGTCTGCTCCTGGGAACTGCCCTTTAGATACTCCATACAGGATTCGTACACCTCCAGGACTCCATCAAAAGTCTGGCTGTCTTTTAACCTTGTCATAAACTGCTCAGTGATCTGATATCTCTGGGTACCCTCCGGCAAAATTCTGCACATCTCCACATTGATCCCATGTTCAAAATAGTGCCGGATGGTAACCGGATTCTCATGCTGGCAGAAGCCTTCTTCCGCTTCATGAAACCGCCTGACAGCCGTATCATCCATTTTCAGCTTCTGAATCAGCCGTCCCATCTTCCTGCGAATCAGCAGCTTGCAGTCATCCGGACTCTGCGCCGCAAACACATTATTTTTATCCAATCCATAGAAGAATTTCTTTTCCAGTGCCTGTGCGCACTGATGGTACATTTCATAAAGTTCGTCATAGCCATTGCCCCTTTGGCTTATGGCAAAAGAAACCGTGCTTTTCACACACCGTTTCAGCACCTCACGCATTTTTTCCAGCCGGCGGCACATCTGTTCAGAGAGCATTTCACTATCCGGTTCTTCTTCCAGGATCATAATGAATCTGCCGTCTTTTTCCGGAAGCAGGATATGGTTTTCCTCCACCAGCAACTCCGACAGGATATTTTCCACCGCGGAATCCAGAATACTTCCGTAAGAGTCATTGAATATCTGCTTGCTTTCCACATAGTGATCAATTTCCAGCGCCACCATCTGCATTTGTTTCCCGGGACTTGAGAACTGTTCTTTCATTTTCATTTTCCATTCCGTTCCCATATCCAGGCGGTAGTAGAGAAAATTCCGAAGAGAGTCCTCAAACCGTTTTCGCTCCATTCCATTTTCCTGGGTCTTCTGGCTTTTGTCCATGACAACCAGTTCCCTTTTGACCTTCTCCAGAACCTTTTCCATGTCCTCCTGCGTCATAGTTAGCTTTAACACATAATCCGAGACTCCAAGTGATAAGGCTTCCCGCACAATATTGAATTCTTCCAGGCAGCTGAGGATGATAAATCTGGTCCGCTCATCCTTTTGCCGGATTTGCCTGATCAATGCGATTCCGTCCATTACAGGCATTTTAATATCAGTTATAACAATATCCGGCTGAAAGGTTTCCCAGGCTTCCAGCGCCTGCTGACCATTTTCCACATCTGCCGCCACTTCCATGCCCAGCTTCTCCCAGTCCACAGACATTTTAATTCCCAGCCTTACAAACATTTCATCTTCCGCAATTACAACCTTATACATGATCTTTCCCCCATAATCCCATGTTTTTATACATCAAAACTCTCCGAACCCCAAATCTGATCAATTTGTGCCTCCGAGAGTATAATGATGATTCATTGTATTTATTATATCATAAAATCCGTTCATGAATATATGTAACGTTCGTAAAATTTACCAAAATTGTGTTCATAATGTTACTGTTTACGCACTTCGGATACACAGAGTAACTTTTTAAGTACCAGTTGATGACCCGCTTTCCTAAAAGGGCGGCTTTCTGGCTATTTTCAGCACCCAGGCATAATCACAGGGCTTCTGAGCCGGTAGACTGACAACCAGTCCCTCATCCGTACAGTTCCACTGCAGCGGTGCATCATCACCCAGCATGGTGATCCCTGCTATTTCCCCCGGATAAAACTGTGCCGCACTTTTGATAACTGCCTTTCCATCCTGCGGCCATCCCAGTAAGGCAGCATAAAGCATGTTTCCATTCACGGTAAATCGGATATCTTCCGAACTATACCGAAGCTTTTCTCCCTCACTAAACATACCTGCCTTTTCCATTTTCGCCGGACCCTCTCCAAAGGTGAACCAGGGAGTGGTATCATAGATTGCCTCGCCATTGACCTCTAACCATTTCCCCATCTCCAGCAGAATATGTCTGGCTTCTTCCGGTATTTCACCATTGGGCTTTGGTCCCACATTGAGCAGGAGATAGCCGTTCTTGCTCACATTGTCGATGAGGTAATGTACCAGTTCTTCTGGCTCCTTGTATTTTGCATCAAACAGGTAGCACCATCCCTCTCCGTCATCCACCGTAGTGTCGGTGATCCATTCGTGATACATCATCCGGTCGAATCTTCCCAGCTCCAGATCAATGACTCCGTTTCCTGCGGGCAGATCCTGATATTTATAAGTCGTTACCACATCCCGCCCCTGTTCCTCACTTTTGCTGTAGTAATAAGCCAGCATCTCTGCCCGGTAGGTTTCCGGCATAAATCCCAGTCCAAAGTCAAACCACAGCATATCAGGCGTAAAACGGTCGATTATTTCCTTACATTTTGCAAGCCATTTATCACAAAATGCTTTGTCCGGCAGCGTCTGGGCATTCCAGATGGGCCATTCCCCTTTGTCCGGTATCCCATTCTTCCAGTCCAGGTCATGGGGCGTACCATACAGATCAAAATTTTCCGGATTGGATAAATCGGTTCCCTCCACCCAATGAGGGAAGAATCTCCAGTTTTCCGCATGGTGGAGTGCCACCATATATTTCATACCCTTTGCCCGGATTTCCCGTTCCATTTCAGCCACTACATCAACTTTCGGTCCCATTGCAGCAGAATTCCAGCGGTTTAATCCGGTATCCCACATACTGAACCCGTCATGGTGCTCGCCCACAGGACCGGCAAATTTTGCACCTGCCTTTGCAAATAATTCTGCCCATTCCTTCGCGTCAAACTTTTCTCCGGTAAACTCCGGGATAAAGTCTTTGTATCCGTATACGGACGGATCACCGTAAGTCTTTGTATGGTACTCATACTGGGGACTGCCTTTCTGATACATATAAAATCCATACCAGCTGCCATTTGGTCTGCAGGCGGGAACGGAATAAATTCCCCAGTGGGTGTATATTCCGAACTTCGCCTTCTGGAACCAGGCAGGCGTTTGATGTGTTTTCAGTGAATTCCAGGATGCTTCATATTTCATAATGTAATCCTCCTTATGCATGTGTATTTTTTTCTACATAGTGTATAATATCATTTGCCTCATCCACGGAATTCGCATAGGTATGCAGATACAGCCCTCTGGATGACAGATTTTCAAGCAATGATGGAATGTCCGATGCAGGTGTCAGCACCAGGATTTTTTTCCCTGCCTCCTGCATCCTTTTCAGTGCTGGAATAAAATGTGCGGGACTTTCCTGCCCATCCACATTTGTCCATTGAATCATCTGAAGCTCTTTTTGCGCCAGTAAATGATCCAGATGGTTGATCTGTTCTTTTCCGTCAAAATGATAAACCGGATATTCTTCCCATTCCATCTGCTTTTTCAGCTCCGGTACCACAAACTGCCGATAACAGTCCGGTGAAAACATGACCGACATATCACACTGCATCTGGGCATGACGCCCGGGTGCCCAGGTGTCCATCCACCCCACACAGCTGCCGCCTTCGTTGCAGTTTTTCTCCAGCTGATAAAACGTCTCTGCTGCATCTGTCCAGCCTTCATTGATTGTGGAAATGGCAGACTGCACAGCTTCCGGGCAGCTATACATATCCATCATGGTTTCTATGGAACCATGGAGATGTCCAATGGCATCCAGGGTGCCGCAGTTATCCGGCATAGACAGCAGATAATTTCCCATTCCCTTCTCCGCAAGATATTTTACAATTTCCCGCTGACGGCGGTAGAATGTATTTTCACGGTCATATTTCCATTGGTGCTCTTCCAGATCTTCCACCACAGCATCAAACCAGATCGTATCCGGTTTTAGCGTATATTTTCCTCCGTAGTAGACACAGTGCCCGGATGCACCGAAGTTGGGCATTACCAGAGGCAGGGATTCCCCGCCGAAATAAGTCTGTTCCAGTCTTTGGATATTCCGTTTCCAGATCCGCTCCGGGTTCAGCCAGTAGTCTTCCAGATCCCTGGGATCGTCAGGATTACATTCCCCGGGGGCAAAAATATGGACATTTGTTTTCCCGTCCCTTGGTGCCGCCACAGATATACAGCAGCGGTCCAGGACCTCATTGTCCCATAAGGCAGTCAGCCTGGCTTTGGCTTTTTCCCAGTCTTCTTTGTAGTACATTAATCACACCTGCTTTCTTACGATCACCTGATTTTCAAATACCCGCTCTGCTTTGCATTTATTTCCGGTCAGAACGATATTTTCCCGGAATCGGATATCATTAGAGGCAGCCCCGACCATGACTTCTATCGTTCCCGGTTCCAGTACATAATCCATATGGATATCATAGAATCCCATCTGTGCTGTTGGAATCGTGAATTCCAGCAGTTTGCTTTCACCCGGTTTCAATGTGATCCGCTTATATGCTTTCAGTTCCTGCACCGGTCTGGTGACGCTTGCCGCCACATCCCGGATATAGAGCTGTACGACTTCATCGCCTTCCCGCTCCCCGGTGTTTTCCACCTGAACGGACACTTCCAGATTTCCGCCAATGGGTACTTGCTTATTCCCTATCCGAAAATCTGAAAAACGAAATTCTGTATAACTCAGTCCATAACCGAAAGCATACAGGGCAGATGCGCTCACATCATCGTAATCCCCTCTCCAGTGAGAACGTCCGCCGGATTTTTTATGCATATAGTACACCGGAATCTGCCCGGAAGTCCGGGGTACGGATACCGGAAGTCTGCCTCCCGGATTCCTGTCTCCGAATAGAATCTCCGCTACTGCCCTTCCTCCCTCTTCTCCCGGGAACCACGCTTCCAGGATAGCCGGGAGATGCTCTTCTTCCCAGGTAATCGAATAGGGACGTCCGTTGCTCATGACCAGAACAACCGGCACTCCGGCAGCCGCAACGGCACGAACCAGTTCTTCCTGTACACCAGGCAGACTTAGTTCTGCACGATCCACCGATTCTCCCACGGTACACTCCAGTGTAATCCCAGCCAGATCGCCCACGAACAGCAGTACGGCATCTGCCTGTGCCGCAGCATTGACTGCCTCTTCAAATCCATCTCTGGATGTTCCCTTGATCTCACATCCTTTGGCATAAATAATCTCCGTATCCGGTGAAACCGCCTTGCGGATTGCTGCAAGATAGCTCTCCATCTGCACGATGTTCCCGGACATTTCAATATTCTCGGGTACTGGCTGGTTCATGGCATTTCCCTGGCTGTCATGCAACTCCAGCAATCCTTCAATCTGACCCTGATAAGTATAGTCTCCAATCATATGACGGATATTGTCAGCTGACGGTCCAATGACAGCCAGTTTCTTTATATCCTTTGACAGGGGCAGAAGCCGGTTTTCATTTTTCAGCAGGATAATGGACTTTCTTGCCGCTTCCAGGGCAAGCTGCCGATCCTGCGGCGTGTCAAACTGTTCCATTGTCTTTTTCGCATCCACATACGGATGCTCAAATAATCCCAGCCGGAACTTAAATGTCAGAACCTTTCTCACGCTGGTGTGAATCAGTTCCATGGAAATGTCCCCCTTTTCCACTGCGCGCTTTAAAGGCTCCCCAAAGCAGTCCACATTCGGAAGTTCCACATCCATGCCAGCTTCCAGTGCCATTTTCGCAGCCTCTTCTTTGTCTGCCGCCATATTGTGGTAGTCAAAGATCTGGTTTATGGCAAAATAATCGGAAACGACTATTCCCTCAAATCCCCACTCTTCTTTCAGAATATCGTTCAGCAATTTCTTTGATGCACCGCAGGGTACACCGTCGATTTCATGGTACCCATTCATAATGGATGCCATGTTTCCTTCCTTTACCGCCATCTCAAAAGGTGCCAGATATACTTCCCGCAGCTCCCGTTCCGGCAGATGAACCGGCGCCCAGTTCATTCCCCCTTCCGATGCACCATAGCCCACAAAATGCTTCCCGGTTGCCAGAACCCCCTGGTCCTTTAAATTCCCCTGGATCCCTTTTACATAAGCAGTTCCCATGGTCCCAACCACATAGGGATCTTCTCCATAGGTCTCTTCCATTCTTCCCCAGCGGGGATCCCTTGCAATATCCAGCAGCGGCGCCAGCGCCTGATGAGCTCCGGCAGCCCTCATCTGTCTGCCGATTACCTGACCGATCTGCTCACTGAGCTTTGGATCAAATGTAGAAGCCACGCCTATGGTCTGTGGAAATGTGGTTGCCCCAATCGCCGTGAACCCGCTGCATGCTTCTTCATGAATCATCGCCGGAATTCCAAGCCTGGTTTCCTCCACCAGATACTTTTGAATCTGGTTCGCCATCTCCGCCGCCTCATCCGGCTTCAGGCTGCTGCCTCCGCTGACTCTGGTAATCTGTCCAATTCCATCGTGGAGTAATCTCTGTGCTTTCTCATGGGACAGGTTCTTCCCGTCATCCAGCTGGTAGATCCAGTAAGATCCAAGCTGCGCTGCCATCTCATCCAGTGTCATCCGCCCCAGCAGATCTTCTACTCTTTCCTCTATGGATAGTGATGCATCTTTATAATTCATTTCAAATCCTCCTCGTATCTTTTGGGGAAATTATAGCATGGGGGGATTTGGAATTTAATTCACTGTATTTCGATTTCTTGCATTATTTTACGGGGAGTTATTTCCGCAGCACTGCTGAAAACATAAATGTTTTATAATTTATCTTCTTCCAGTCTTTAACCTGAAACCCATATCCCCGGAACAATGCCGTAATCTCTTTTTTATGCCAGATCTTTGCTTCCCCGGAATTACTGTATTTCATAAGCAGATTCAATATGCTGGTAAATATTTTTCCCGGCAGTGTGGGATCCCCAAGGATTACCGTACCATCCGGTTTTAAAACTCTCTTCATTTCAGTCACGGCTCTTTCCGCTCTGGGATAATGATGAAAGGACGCATTGCAGATAATCAAATCAAACATCTGGTCCTCATAAGGCAGATTTTCTGCATCCCCAACACACAGTTTTACCTCATTTCCAAAACGTTTCTTCGTCTCTTCGATCATTTTTTCAGAGATATCCAGTCCATAGTATTGGGAAGGTATCCTGCTTTTTAACAGCTGTATCACATTTCCATTGCCACATCCCAGATCCAGTACCCGTTTCGGTTTCAGCACTTTTACCCTTTCCACAATCTCCTGATACATACACTGCACAAATTTTCCATCATGGCTTTGATTATAATCCTCCGCTGTACTGTTAAAGTATTTCTTTGTCAATTCTTTTCTGTTTTCTTTACGCATAATGTTCTCCTTTATCATATATTTTTAAGCAATTGCTGTGTTACCAGTTATTCATATTTTCTGATGCTTTTTTTAATGATACTCAACTCAATGTGTTGAATATTGTTCATTGACTCATATTCAATCATTGAGTATTTGTTTGCCCTGCCATACATTGGCAGGGCTGTTCTGTAATTAGTATTAATATCGATTCATTTTAGAAGTTACTTTCCCAGAGCGTATTATAATTGCCCCCAGGGGTCTTACCATGCTGAGAAAACCAGCTTTTTCTCCATATACAAAGCGTCATAATTAGCTAACCCAATATTTTTTTAAATATATCCCTGATAAACGCAACCCTCTTTTCCACCGGTACACTTTCCTCATTCATAACCGATGACTGTCCGCTCCACAAAAAATGTGCTAACAGACCGGAATCTTCGGTGTGGATTTCATTTCTTTCAGCCAGACATGCAACATATTTCTGCATATACGGAAAGATCTCTTTTGACATGTACAATTCCAGCTGCTTATGGAACAATTCATTGCCTTCTTTGTTAAAAAATTCTTTGTATTTATACCCATACCCATGTTCCTGGCTTATGGAGATCCTCTCCATGGCATCCAGACATTCATCTAATGTTAACTCTGTCTGCTGAAAAATAGAAATAAATGCCCGGCTGCATTCTTTGGCATATTGTGTTACTGCTATATTATAAAGTTCCTGCTTATTTTGAAAATAGTGATAGCACAAACCAGCCACGACATCTGCTTCTTTCGCAATATCCTTCATCGTAGCGGCTTCATATCCCTTTTCAGCAAATACTTTCATAGCCACATCTATGATTTCCTGTTTTCTTACTTCCGGTTCCTTTGATATCCGCATATGATCACCACCTCAAAAATCATTCTATCATACGATTGAATATGAGTCAATGAGATTTTTTTTGTTCACGTAAAAGAGCTCTGCATTAAATGCAAAGCTCTAAAAACATTATATTATTCCTCTTGATAAGGCAAATCAGCTATTTAGTAACGCCTGTCTTATTCTGCATCACCGAAAAAATACCCCTGGATTTTTTCAAATTCTTCCACATCATAAGCATAGCCCTTTCGGTGCAGCAATTCAAAGGGAACTCCCATCACTTCTAAAAAATGATTATTATCAGCAAAATTGTTACTCAGATAAAAATTTTTCCTTCTGATTCTCTGTTCATTGTTTTCTGCATTTTCATCTAATTCTTCAACAAGCAGCATAACATTATGTCCTGGAAACTTCTCAAACAGATGCTCAATAATCAATTTCCCATATCCTTTTGACTGATACTCAGGATCAATCGCAATATAAAAAACATAGACAATTTTTTCGTACTGCGTATAATAGGTTAATCCCGCTAAATCGCCATTTTCAAAAAGTCCAAGGAAGTTTCCTTTCCCCTCTTTTGTTTTGGCGGTTAAAAGTTTAAAATCGATTCTTTCTTCCTTTGGAAAGGATTCTAAATAAAGATTTTCCAGTCCATATTGTTGATTACCATCAATGGATTTAATTTGTATGTTCATTTTTAGTCTCCCAGAGCCTGTCTAATATTACTTTTAGAAATTACTTCTGACAGGCTTTCAATTTACTCGAATCAGACCATTATAATACCACATGAATCATTTTTCAAGGTAAAGATACTGATTTCATTCCAATCCTAAAATTCCAATATTGATATCGAAAAATCAGGATATCGGTTTCTGGGTTCAGACTGTTGCCGGAAAGCGAAAAATTTCTCTGGCATATTGCAAAAGAATCCATTATACTGAAGTCATTAATGAGAATACACAAATAAACCTATAATACTCTGCTCACAAATCAGATGAAAAAATTCAGGAGGCTGCCAATGGAAAAAATATTAAGCTGCTGCGGTGTGATATGCTCTGACTGTACTTCCTTTCCGGAAGACTGCAAAGGGTGTCCCCAGGAAAAAGGAAAGGCATTCTGGCTGGAATACACCGGAGAGGATGTCTGCAGTATTTATCAATGCTGTGTAAATGAAAAGAAATACGCTCACTGCGGCAAATGTTCCAATCTGCCATGTGAACATTTTGATGGAGATGACCCTACCAAATCGCCGGAAGAAAATGCACAGGATCACCTCCGGCAATTAGAAAATCTCCAAAACTGGAGTTAAACATACAATTGAAATCAGTTTTACAATATTCCCCCATTGCTTCCAATTACTTTCTGATACCAATAAAAACTTTTTTTCTTATATCTGTTCAATGTCCCGCTTCCATCATCATTCCGGTCCACATAGATAAAACCATATCGTTTTTTCAATTCTGCGGTGGAAGCGCTGACAAGGTCAATACATCCCCAGGTTGTATATCCCAGAACCTCTACACCATCTTCCACCGCTTCACGCAGCTGCACCAGATGGTCATGCAGGTATTGGATGCGGTAATCATCTTCCACGGTCTTATTTCCGTGGACGTCTTCTGTGAGCACATCCACTGCACCCAGACCGTTTTCAACCACAAAAAGAGGCTTTTGATACCGGTCGTAGAACATATTCAATACATAGCGCAGCCCCTTTGGGTCAATCTGCCATCCCCACTGGGAAGCCGCTAATGTGGGATTTGGTACACCTCCTAACAGATTGCCATTGCCTTTTATCTGCTTCTCTTTATCGGCAGTGGCACAGACACTCATATAGTAGCTGAAGGAAACAAAATCTACGGTATGTTTCAGGATTTCTTCATCTTCCGGCTCAAAAAGAATCTGAATATGATGATCCCGGAGATAGCGTTTCATATATCCCGGATAGGAGCCCCTCACATGAACATCTCCAAAGAAATAGTTTTTGTGTTCCTCTTCCATGACCTGAATCATGTCATCCGGTGACGGAGTTAACGGATACATGGGCATGCTTAAAATCATACACCCGATCTTAGCATCCGGCATTATTTCATGTGCTGTCTTCGTTGCCAGGGCACTTGCAACCAGTTCATGATGAACTGCCTGGTAAAGTTCCTGTTCCGTCAGCTTTTCTGCTGGGGTATGGATGCCGCCGCTCATAAACGGGGCATGAAGCACAGAATTGATCTCATTGAATGTAAGCCAGTATTTTACCTTACCTCCAAAACGTTCAAACAGCGTTCTGACATAACGTTCATAAAACCCGATCATTTTCCTGTTTGCCCAGCCGTTATAATGTTCAGCCAGATATAATGGCGTCTTCTCCTAAATAAACTTGGAGCTGATAATTCCACTGTAATATGCCGGATACAACAATCTGCTGCACTGTAAACTTCGGCTGAATACCGTATTCGTCCTTTGCAATCTGTATTAACTCCTTTAATTTAACTGCTCTGCTTTCTTCGGTGCAGTCAGCACACAAATAGTTTCCTTTCGGCAATACCTTTAACCCATCCATACTTTCATAGCGAATACAAACGGCAAACATTTTTGATAATTCGTTTTCCGTATAGATACCCGCTATATCTGCAAACAAAAATTGCTCTTTTCGATCTGGCTCTACCTTATCGTAGAAGTGGCTTAAATAATTCCACAGTTTATCGATGGTGGGCGTTTCAAGGGTATCTGAAAGTAAGATAACACGCTCTGAAAAATATTTAACGGCGGTACCCGCAGTTTGTATATGTCCAAGGAGTTTATTCTCATAATCCGATTTTGCCAACTGTATTTTTGCCTTGCTGTATTCCAGTAATGCCATTTTTTCATCTGCTCTTTTTTCGGCTTCTGCCAAAAAATCAATGATTTTTTCCAGATCATCAAATTCTAAAACTTCTTTGATTTTTTGCAAAGGTAAATCCATTTGCTGCAAGGCACGAACTGTATTGATTCTCACAATATCCTGCTCGGTATAATAGCGGTAGTTGGTAGCGTTATCTTTTTTCCCTGGCTTAACAAGTCCGATACGGTCATAATGCCGCAGCGTTTCTATTGTTGTATGAACCGCTTTTGCAGTCTCACCAATTGATAAAAATGGTTTCATTCTTTTACCCCCTTGACCCTTGTGTAACACAAGGGATTACAATGATTATAGTATAGATAATTATACAAATCAATAACATGTCAAAACAATTAGGAGGATTAAAAACATATGATTGATCTGATAAATGTGACCAAACAGTACAGTAATGCTTCTGTATTAAAAAATGTTACATTGAAAATTGACGAGCCGGGGATTTATTGCCTGCTTGGCAGAAATGGGGCAGGAAAAACAACGCTCCTCAAATCCATAGCAGGGTATCAAAACATTACCGATGGTAAAATAGAGGTCGGCAAAAAGGTGATAACAACCTCGACATTGGACACTGGGGTAAGCTATATTGAAAACTTTGCAAAGCACTTTAATCTTTCGGTGCAAAAGCTGCTGCGTATTGCATCGGAAGTAAATCCTAATTATGATTCTGAATTTGCTGCTGAAATGCTGGAGCGTTTTGAACTGGATGGAAAAAAGAAGTTTAACCATCTTTCCCTTGGAATGAAAACAATGGTTTCATCAATTATTTGTCTTGCAAGCAATAAAAGTGTCATTCTGTTAGACGAGCCTGTCCTGGGCTTTGATGCCATTATGCGTGTAGAATTTTATGAAATGCTGACAGAAAGCTTCCAAAAGCATCCACGAATCATTATTGTATCTACCCACATTATTGAGGAAATCGCAAAGACCATTCAAAAACTGATTATTATTGATCACGGACGTATCCGCTTTTTCGATACGCTGCAAGCGGTAGAAGCAAAAGCGTTTAGCGTAAGCGGCTTGAAGAAAGATGTGGATACCGCAACAGCAAACCTCAATATCATAGGGCAAGATACCGTTGGGGGGCTTGTGACAAGCTATTTATTTGACAATCCACCGGAGGAACTGTCTTCTCTAGAAATTCACCCATTGTCTTTACAGGATTTCTTTATTCAAATGGTTGGACATAAAGGAGGGACAAAACAATGACAGGGATCTTAGCGATTATCAAACGACTTTTTGCAAGTAATAAAGTCAGCTTTATTATTACTGCGGTTGTGGTGCTTTGTGCCGCTACTTCGGGAGACTCCAAAATTGCATTAAGCAATGGAAACTACACCTGGCTGATTGCTGTTATGACACCGTTTTTCTTTGTGTTCTACGACTATACAAAGCTGATGCACCTGGGAACGAGCAAAAAAGACTACTTCCTGGGATGCCTTGCCAGTTATGGATTGATGGCATTATTAGTTTCCCTTGCCAATACAGCTATTCATTTACTAATAGACCCACTTAATCGTACACAGACGGTTATCAACATGATGAGTTTGTGTGGTTGGACAGACAACGGTATATTTGCCGCCTTTATACAGCAAGGCGTATTTCTGCTGCTCACAATGATTTTTCTGCATGTGCTGTTATCTATGCAGCCATATTGGTACGGGTGGCTGACTGATTGCATTTTAGTGGGGATTATCTGTATTTTTACTCCCATTGCACCGCTAAGGCGTTTTTTGGCAGGATTTTTTAAGGTCATTTTGTTTAACAGTAATGCTCTGCTGCACATAGGTATCTGTCTATTATTAAGCATGGCACTGTCCTTTATTGGACTAACCGTTTTAAAAAGAAAAACACTTTAAGATTTGGAGGTATAATTTATGAAAAAAATAATTGCATTATTGATGATCCTTGTTTTTGGTGCTGCTTGTTTAACTGGCTGCACAAATAATGGTGAAGCGTTTACTGAGAAAAGCTATACATCGGAGGGTAAAGAAATCACGGAAATCTGCATTGATGTTCGGGACAGGCAAATTGAAGTTATATTATCCCCCGACAACCAGGTTCACATTGACTATTTTGAAAATAGCAAAGAGTATTACGATATATCGGTCTCTGATAATCATACGCTGACAATGACCGCCGTAAGTGATAAAGAGTGGACGGATTATATAGGCGGCAAATCTGCAGCAGGCTCTCGCAAAATAACGTTGCAGGTGCCGGATGCACTTTTAACAGCTCTAAAATTATCCACCACGAATGATGATATTTCACTTCCTGCAATGACTGTAAATGGAGATGTTTTGCTTTCCTCTCAGGGTGGCAGCATTGTATTTGAGAAACTGAATGTCCAAAACACAATAAGCCTTACTTCAAAAAATGGAGATATAACTGGCTCGCTGGTGGGAAGTTATGACGATTATGCTATTTCCTGTGACAGCAAGAAAGGTGAAAGTAATCTGCCGTCAAGCAAAGAGAGCGGTACCAAGACTCTGACAGCAGCAAATAACAACGGAGATATTCATATTGAATTTATAAACGAATGAATGTCTTAATTTAGATATACAGCAACCGCCACCACCAGGTTCCCGTCTTTCTTGCGTAATTTGGGGCGATGTGATGAAATAGTTCCTGACAATTCGCCTTTAGCACTACGTATAAATATATTTTGTTTTATCGAATACACTGTCCCCTTCCAGAATCCTTGTTTTATAATAAATTCTCACCGTCTCTTCTTCCGCCTCTTCCATGTGGCGAAGAAGATGCTTCACTGCAGCCAGATGACGCTTTGTATGGGTGCCCTTAATAAGTGTCAGTTGAATGCCCAGAAGACTAACAGGCGGAAGTGCATCAAATCCCACCAGCGACACATCCCGGGGAATCCGTATCTGCCGCTCCAAAAGAGCCTTGCTGACCCCCAGCGATATTACGGAACTCTCCAGAATAAAAGCCGTTGTGCGAAAGATTCCTTCATCCAGGTACCTTACCATAGACTCATACACCTCATCCACCGTATTTCCCAGATGCCTGATCCGGCTGCAGGCATCTCCGCATTCCCGCCTTGCCATCTCCAGAATAAAGGCTTCCCGCCGCTCCACAAAATTAAAAATATCGATATTCTCAGCCAGATATACAATATGGCTGTGGCCTTTATCTACCAGATAATCCACACCTCTTCGGATTCCCTCCCGGTTGTCTACCAGATAGCTGTCAAGTCCCTGATCATAGAACAGATTATCTCCTACTACAATGGGGATCTTTAACCGGAGAAAAGGATAGATATCGCTCTGCCGCATTTCAGCTGCCATGATATATATTCCTCTGACATTACGCTCTCTACATTCCTGAAGAAGACTCTCCAGATCCTGTTTTTTTTCATAATAGGTTAAATGCAGAAATTGGTAACCCCAGCGGTTGACGGCACGTTCCATCTCTTCCATAAAAAGATCCCCGCTCTTACTGGAACTTCGCTCCAGTATCACTCCATGTTTGACGTAATGAAGCATCAGCAGGGTACCCTTATTCATGCCCCTGGCATTCAGACGTTCTTCTTTCTGCAGCTCCTGCATCTGTTCTGTATACTCCAGTATTCTCTTCTTCGTCTCTGCATTCACTCCCGGACGGTCATTTAATGCTAAGGAAACTGTTGCCGGGGATACTTTTAGTGCTTCTGCAATATCTTTGGCCTTTAAACGCATATTCCACTCCTTTTGCCTGTACAAAATCATCTGCTGTTTTGTACATTGTATCACAAATCATATCATTATCCTATGTCTTACTTTTTCCAGTCATTCTCGCAGCCTTAGTATTGTCTGGTACAGATTCAAAGCCCCCATCCCCCATTCTTGGTTGGGATAACTGTAAGCGGGAGTGCGGTCTGCTCCCCTTAGCAGATACGTATTAATGGCGGCTGTATTCATACTGAGATTATTCCCGTGCACGATTCCCCATGTCATTAAGTCTGCAGCGGCACCTGCCACATGGGCTGCCGCAACGGAAGTACCCGACTTGTAGGTCATGGGAATGCCCGATTCCGACACAACGCCCGATAACGCAGATCCATAGACATCCACCCCCGGCGCTGTAAGGCTGGGCTTTAGAATATTATCCCGGCTATAACCATATCCCGTATGAATATAAAGACTGCCATCCCTGTGGTTATAGGCCCCTACCGTAATGCAGCTGTAGGCATTTGCAGGTTCTGTTATAGTAGTAAAGGGGTCCGGGTTTAAAAAAACCGTATTTTCCGTAATAAAACCATGTACAGGAAGCCACATATGATACCTGCCCGTAATGTAAAGCGTATTGTAAACCCGGATCCTCCATATGCCATGAGCGGGTAACAGAAAACGCATTACAATAAACTGGCTGCCGGACCCCAGCTCGGAATTACCATAATGAACTGAAATCTGTGTATTCTCCAAAGTAAAAGTAACCAGAGTTTCTGTCCCTGTATGCAGCGACAGTCTCTGAATCACCTGTCCTCCCGGTGATACAAATCCAACGGTATAAGTTTCCGGAACAGTTGCCCATAACTCCATAACAAATCCCTTTTCATCCGGTCCTACCAGCAGTTCCACATCTTCATATTCCATATTTGATGTTATATTTCCCAGAAAATGGTGGTATCTTCCCACCTCATTTCCCCCGGCTATCACAGATGCAAACCCCGTCATGAGATTCGCCCTTCTCAGCAGCAGTCCCAGAGGCGAGGAACCCTCATGGCTTCCAAGATTCGTACCAAGACCGATGCAGACTACCAGAGGCATCTCATAACGTGCCGCAATAAGCGCCAGATATTTAATTCCCATCATAATATCATTTTCCTGATATGCCACCGCAGAATCCTGAATGGCATAAAACTCGCGCAGATATTTTTTTGCCTTTTTCAATTTCACAACAGCAATATTACAATCCGGTGCCACCCCGATAAAATCAGAATTTTTCGATTCCGAACCGGCAGCTATACCAGCCAAAAAGGTTCCATGTCCTACTTCATCAATGCTTGGAACAACGGATAAGGGCTGGTCGGAAGCCAGAGCCTGGTTAATCTGTTCATTGGTAAATTCCGTTCCATAAATGATCGTGTCATTGATCGTGAATCCCGGTATGCCCGGAGGCATTTCGTAAGTTCCTTCCGGTGAGGGCAGATTCTGGTCCCAGATGCCTAAAATACGGGATCTGCCGTCACTATACCGGAATAATGGATTCTGGTAATCGATACCCGTATCAACAAAACCAATGATGGTTCCCTGCCCCCGCAGGTTTAATACCGGCTGATTTATAGTCTCCATAATGCCGGATGCCTCCAAGCTTGATGTGTCTAGAAGCGTATACAGATTGGGAATGGTATAATATTTATATCTATGAGTGGTAATCGGGATGGCGTCCTCCATGGGAACATACAGGATGGTAAACTCGCTGTCTGCATAATCAGCACATATCTGAGGGTTATCCCGCAGTACCCCTTCTAAGTCAAAGGCGTTGTTTGACATAATAAAATCAGCAAATTCTTCTGATACTACATTTTTTTGACACTCCATGCAATTCTCCCATACTGCTTTTCTTAAAATCTATGCCAGTTGACAATGAAACATGCTCCGCACTGAGTCTGATCGTTACTGCTCACTCACTTCGGGCGCTCACAGTAAGATCAGCTGCACATTGCCAGCTTTCCTTTTTCATAAACTTATATACTTGACTGGATATATATGGTATTATTTTCTTAATAACATTACACCGCAAATGATAACAGAGAGGTTTTGGAATATGTATTCTCCCTTAAATAAACCAGTGTCGGAAAACGAAAAAACATTCCCCGTTTCATGCTTTGCCTTGTACAGTATTTTATTTGTCATAATCTTTGGTATATGCTTTTTCTGGCTCTTCTCCCAGAATAAGTCCCTGGTTTCAAACGGCGATGCCCTTAATCAGCATTTTTCTGCCCTTGGCTATTATGGGAAATATTTACGGGGAATCATCCGAACTTTTTTAGAAACGGGAAATCTGGAAATACCTCTATGGGATGCTAAGCTGGGGTTTGGCTCCGACGTGATCACCACATTAAACTATTATGTAATCGGAGATCCCCTTACCCTTCTCTCTGCATTTGTTCCGGCATCGAAAACGGAATATTTATATGGAGGGCTCATTATCCTGCGCCTTTATCTGTCGGGCATCGGTTTTTTATTCTACTGCCGGGTAATGAAAAAGGATAGTTTCTCTTCTATTTGCGGAGCATGCGTCTATGCTTTTTCTGCCTATGCGCTGTATGCATCCACAACACATCCCTTTTTCGCAAACTCCATGATATATCTGCCCTTTCTGCTGATCGGGATAGAAAAAATATTTCAGAAGAAATCGCCCTGCCTCTTTATCCTGATGATTTTTATTTCTGCCCTGAGTAATTTTTATTTTTTCTATGTGTTAAGTATTCTCATTTTGTTATATGCGATTATACGCTTTTTTGACTATTATAAAGAACACAGAGTGCGCCATTTTTTATTATGTCTGGCACGCTTCAGCGGTTTTTATTTTGTCGGTGTTCTGCTTGCAGGGATCTTATTACTGCCCGGTATTCTGGCTGCTTTAGCCAGCAGACGCTTCAGCATGGATCATACAGTTAACATAGGTTATCAGCCGGGGTACTACAAGAAGCTCCTGTTTGGCATTTTCACAGGTCAGGGTGCCGGGAACTGGACTTTTATCGGCTGCTCTGTCATTACCTTTCCCCCACTCGTCTTATTGTTTATGCAGAAAAAGAAATACCGGAGCCTGAAAGTCTGCTTCCTGGTTCTGACTGGATTTCTTCTGATTCCTTATGCCGGACATGTACTAAATGTATTTTCTTATGCCGCCAACCGCTGGAGTTATGCATATTGTTTCATGATGGCGTTTATTCTGGTGTGTATGTTACCTGAGTTTTTACAGATTCACAAGCGGCAATTTCTGGTTTTAGCAGGGGTTACTGCCTGTTATCTCATCCTTTGCGGTACCCTTGGACAAAATTCTGATGAAAGTTTTGTTAAATTTGGCATATTACTGGCTGTAACGGTTCTGGTTCTGCCCATCCGCTATAAATCGACATATTTACACGGGAAGTCACTGGCGTACCTGTCATATCTCCTATTAATGACAGCCGGAATTGCCTGTTATGGATTTGACCAGTTTTATTTCAGCAACCCGGATGACAGCCGTTTTCACAACAGGGATGCTTCCTATTCCGTCATCGTAAATGAACCTCTTAGCGCACTTATGCAGTTAAATGACCCGGAATTCTTCCGGTATGAGCTTATGGGACAGGCTTCGGATATTTCCCGGACAAATTCCGCCCTGCTGAGCGGTTTAAATGGGATGGACTTTTACTATAGCATAGCAGATGGAAATGTGAGTAAATTTCTGCTTGAAGTCTCTGGTTCGTATCGCAGTACCACCTGCTACCGTGGACTGGACAACCGAATTATCCTGGATTCCCTGGCAAATGTGAAATACCAGATTGGGGACAGCACTTTAAAAGAGAATCCATTTTACGGCTATACCCTGCTGCAGACGCCACAGACAGCGCAATCCCCTTACCGGATATACCAGAATCAGAATATGCTGCCCTTTGGATATACCTATGACAGCTATCTCCCCCGGTCAGAATATGAACCTCTGGACCCGGCTCAAAAACAGGCGGCGATGCTTCAGGCAGCCGTTCTGGACATAGATCATGATGCCGTCGGGGATACTGTCGATGAGGCTGTTGAAAATACGCAATTAGAGGCACCTTTATCAGCTTCAAACTTAGGATTACTGAAAAAAGCAGAAGTTCAATATACAGATAAAAAACTCCCTTATAGCATAAGCCCCTCAAAAAACGTCACATACAAGAACGGAAATTTCCACGTAAAAAAACCTTCTTCCTCCATAACAATTACCTTGAAAGGAATAAGGGATTCTGAAAATTATCTCATATTCCGGAATCTCAGGTTTAAGAACGATAACCAGAAGAAACGTAAAAAAACAGAAACATCTGCTGAAATTTCAGCTGCCGCAAATGGTATTACAAAAAATCTAACGATTTTAACTCCCGAATACCGCTGGTATGAAGGACGTAACGATTACCTGTTAAACTTTGCATACAGCAGCAGCCCATTAAAAGAGATCAAGCTTACATTTCAGCAAAAAGGCACCTACACCTTTGATGATCTTATTGTAAACAGCCAGCCAATGCAGCAATATGCTGCACAGATCCGTCATTTAAAACAGGACTATCTAAAAAACCCGGTGTTTTCGCCTAACAGAATAAGCGGTTCCATCCAACTGGATTCTGCTAAAGTCTTATGTATGTCCGTACCGTACTCCAAAGGCTGGAGCGCCTATGTGAATGGTGAGAAAGCAGAGCTTTTAAGAGTAAATACCATTTATTCCGGCATTTTACTGGAACCGGGTGAACATCAGGTAGTATTAAAATATGTTACCCCAGGCCTTAGTGCAGGAATCCTCTGCTCTTTGCTGGGTGTCATTTTCTTTACAGCCATTATAATCCGGATAAAATTATCAGTCAGGCGATCTTAAGCCCAGTCTCTCTTTCGGTATTTTTCCGGAGAGATTCCGTTCTGCCTGCGAAATTCTTTACAATAGTAGCTTACGTCATGGAAACCACAGGCGTAAGCTATTTCTGTAACAGACCTGGTATCCTGTTTCAATAATTTCTTGCTTTGATCGATCCTGAATTCCAGAAGATAGCCAAACGGCGTCATATTCAGTATTCTGTGAAACAGCCTGTTGCAGCTGCTTTTGCTGATATTAGCAGCATTCGCCATATCTTCCAGCGTAATTGTTTCGGTATAATGCTTTTTTATATACAGCATAATTTTCATGATACTGTAATGAGAAGAATCTACCGGAGACGGGGATGCCGTGCAAAGACCGGGAAGATTCTGTATCATATCTATAAAAACCCTTTGCAGGGAATGCAGCACTAAAAATTCCCTTTCGAATCCGGTGGAGGACGCTGCCTGATTCAGGGTACCGATATGGGACAGACAGTCCAGCTCCCAAGGTGTTGATTTATTGAATATGTGATAGGGAAAACCCCCGTTTTGCATAAGGGGAATGATATACTTGGCTGCGATTAAGCTTTGCATGGTTTCAGAAATAAATTCCGGTGCAAAAGTATAACTGTAGTATACCGGATTCTCATTTTGAGCAGGTTTCACCTGGTGCAGAACCCTGGAATTAATAAAAATTGCCTCTCCCGGACCCAGGCTGAACGTATCCGAACTGACCGAAAAGTGAAAATGACCAGACTCAACATAAGTTAATTCAAAGTCATTATGCCAATGCCAGGGGACTATTCCCATTTCCAGGTTAAGGGTAAGTCCGGAGGAGATCAGAATTGGATAGATCGAGGTCCCATGTTCCTCCAGCTGCTTCAGTGTGTGATCCGTTCTTATGATAGAAGTTTCCATATGAATGTTCCTTTCGCACTAGTTCTGCAACCAGCTGTGTATCCTGCTGCATATTTCAGGTGATTCTATTATAAAAGCTGCGTTGCATCCAAATTCCTGAGAATATATTTATAAAAAATGACATTATCTCTATATAACTAAACAAATAATAGTAATATAATACCATATGATCTGTTAAAAGAACAGTTCAAATGAGCGAAAAAATACTTATAACAAGGTAATATCAGGAGGAACAAAATGGATAACATTGAAAGAAGAGACCGGGAAATGCCATATATTTCAGACGATGCCGTATTTGAGGAGCAAAAAAGAACCAGAAAGCTCGGGCATTTGACAGTTGAACGAAATAAAAACCCTTGAAAACCGCAGAAATGCGGCCTTTTTTTGTCAAATTCTCATCTTTTATATTGCGTGATTTAGCGTGATGTGTTATAATGTAAGGATACAAGGAGGCCGCATATGAGATTGAAAGTGTCACGTTCCAAAAATTCCGCATCATTTTATGTTACGAAAACTGTTTATGAGGGTTTAAAAGAAAAAACCGTTACCGTCGAGAAGCTCGGTACCGAAAAAGAACTTCGCGAAAAGTTAAATGGGCAAGATCCTTATCTTTGGGCAAAGGAGTATGTTAAAGTTCTTAATCTTAAGGAAGCGGAAAGTAAACGCGAAGTCATTACCAGATATTCTCCGGCTAAGCGGATTGACAAGGATACTCCTGTTCTCTTCAATGGCGGCTATCTCTTCCTGCAGGATATTTACTACGGTCT
>OKVW01000252.1_pt1 | contig 35259 bp, 39 predicted proteins | sample 1606991 | NCBI WGS metagenome assembly OKVW01 (sample SAMN03281021, study PRJEB24777) | human gut metagenome | isolation source: fecal sample PR177 from 1 month old male Malay infant, vaginal delivered... | reverse complement strand
GCGCAGGGGGCGCCGTCGATATACAGGCCATGCTGACGGTCTAAAAACTGCTGGACGCTGGCAAGCAGCGCTATCTGTGAGGTGGACATACCCTTTCCTTATTCTTCGCGGATAGTGCTTTCAGTCTATGTCTGGTTGGCGGTTGGCGCTTTTTTCTCTGTGACATTCGTTTGCGCCGCTGTGACAGTCGCCGCAATTCCGTCGTCTGCCCTCGCAGAAATGTGCCGCGGAGAACAGTTTCATTTTGACAAAAAAAATATTTCATTAAATCTCAATAACTTAACACCTTATGACTGTATGTCCGTACAGTTCTGGTGTACGCGTGTGCACACACGGATTATATTAAAACTCCGAGCAAAACTTGCTGTTTATCAAGGAGTTAACATGGAAAGCCGCTTTGAAGATATTTTATTTGATACTGTGAACTCGATCGTTGAGTACACAAGGATAGGGCGTACTAAAGCTGTTACTAAGTTGTACAGAAACGGGAAGTTGGCAGCGGTGAGAACCATCACTGCGGAAGGTACTACATATGCTTTTAAATGATTGAACAAAAGGGACCTTTCGGTCCCTTTATTTTAGTTGAAAGTAATAAGCAATCATCCTAAATCCTTTATGGATAAATTCTGTCTTACCAAAACAATAAGCCTCAACATCGCCGAAGAGATACTGGCTATTGACCGTGACTTCTTGGTACTCTTTAAAGCGATGCACAGGTTTTTTCTTTTGTGTACTTACAACAAATACGTCTTTATCGTTCAGTAAGTTCTTTTTAAACCGTTCAATTTTGATATCAGCGCAATCATACAGAAGTGTCATACTTTCTGGGCAAATTCCATTGATAGTAATATTTTTAAGTTCGTCTTGAGAATATGTAGGGAAGTTCATATCAGCTCCTATAGATTATACTGATATTTATTAACGCAGTCCCGCAACTCTATTGACTGTCTTAAGAATATCTTGACTAATCTTATCCCAACTACCTATCGTTTTACGTCTTGACTGATTTCGTTTGAACACAGCGATTAATCGTTTATTTCGTCTTGCATTTGTCTTGATCAGAATAGTACGTTGTTGTCCGTCCTTTTTCTGTTTAACCACTTTCATATTACGTTTGGTTTTCAACCCAGGAATATTACCGAACTGGTTCTTAGAACCTTGAACACCTGTTGGAACAAACTTATTAATGGGACGTGGATTATCAATCAAATGACTAAGATAATCAGCCTGAGTATCCTTGATGTATATCCTATTCTTTGAACCGTACTTATCATATCTAAAGCTAAAACCTACTGCATTCTTGGTAAAATTAACTGGACCTTTAACACGTCTGTTGATTTTACGTTGAAGTTCTACAGATGCCAGTTTAGATGCTTTAGTTACTTTCTTACTGAATACGTCTGTTTCCTTTATTTTCCATTTTGATAAGTCATTTTTAACTGATTTTAATTTAGCCATTAGAAACCTATAGTGCCAATAGTAAGAAGGAATTTAGTTGCTTCATCAATAAGAATAACTGGTGCTGGAACACCGAAAGCGGTAAGTAAAGGAACGATAACCATGTTATAGATTACTGAAGCAGCTATAACGAATAGCATTCCAGATTTGATATTAGACGCACACTCCTTGAGGTTTATTTTCATATTTTGACCTTAGGTATTTCTTGTACCTATGAGTTAGTTCTTGCTTTGTCCCAGAAGCTTCCTGATGACACTCTAAGAGCTTTTGTCTCATTGTATTAAGGTCCATACGGCTGAACCGTTTAACGAGGTCTGGGATTAACTGAGGGTGTCTAGGATTAGCTGTATAATCAGCCTCCAGATAACAAACAAGATTTTTAAGAAAATCTATATAGCTGATTTTCCCGGCAAGACCAGAGCGTTCAAACTGATGCTTGATACGCCCTTCAAGAACATTCGCTTGACCTAACAGAAGACCCCTGCATCTTCCTGCACCGGGTCCATCAAGTTTATGGTCATGGTCAAGATGTGCTTTATTAACGTCTTCAATTAGAACACCAGTTAGAGCACATCGTTTGTTCTGTCTTTTATATAACTCTTGTTTGTAATCAGGAATGTCTTTTCTTTTAATCATTACGACCTTCTATTCTTGCTAGTTGAATTTCATTTCCACGGGTCCTTTCTTCAATAGTCCGAATTTCTGTACGAATATCTACTAATGCATCTTTAATTTCATTAAGACGCTCAAGATAATTCTTACTGTTAGTACTATTAATATCTAATTTCGACTCGATAGCTGTGATACGTCTTTCGAGGTCTTCTTTATTAGAGTACTTTCTTCTTACCTCAGATATTCCCCATGTTATTAATCCTCCCACAAGTGAAGCAATCGCAAGATATACAGTGATATCTCCTACCATATTCTTGCCTCAGAAATAAAACCGTCCTTGGCTCATCAATTAAGCTAATGCTATGCTTCCTGAAGTTTTGTACAACGAAACAACACCGGTAAACGCGAACCTACCGCTATCACCACGGTTAGGCCATTGAATGGTAACATACTGCTTAGTTCCCATAGGGGCAGCAGGAACTCTGAATGAAAATATATTTGTCTCAAAGTTTTTACCATCGTTACCTGAATCAAAAGTCCATACAACGTCTTCATTAACTCGAATAGTAACGTTCTGTCTCCATGTTTGCTGAATAGAAACATCACCACTAAAGACCATAACCCTGTTAAATGGCATACCGTCAATAGTTGCGATAGGATAACGAGTACCAGAACTTGTATTACCACTAGGTGGCCATGCTTTAGATACACGGTCAGTCATAGTGACGATATCGCCTTGAATATTCTCAGCGTAGATAGTTCCAAGAACAGTACAGTTTCTTTCAATTCTGACGTTGTTAAACACACCACCATTAGCATTGACTGTTCCGTTAAATACACCATCCTTCGCGTTAACTGTTCCGTTAAATACGCCAGAATTAGCATGTACTTCACCTCTAACAACAACATTACTAAATTCAGAACCACCGTTCTTGTTGATTTTCCAACCTTGAGAACCAGGAACATAGTTATCTGATTGGATAAACCCTGTGATTTTTCCATTAGTAATGGAAGCATCTTTAATTTTGGCTGTATCAATCGCAGCATCTGCAATTTTAGCAGTACCAATAGAAGCATCTTTAATAACAGCGTTGTCAAGATAGACAGTTCTGGTAGTTGTATCTACAGAAAACACAGGTTTAGCTTTCGCTGCATCTTGTTCGGTAGGAACTATCATGAACTTATCAGCTGCAAATATTGCTTTAGAACCTTTAACTGGACCATCCTGAGCTAATAAAGTAAAGCCCGCATAAACACCATTAGCATCAACAGTCATTGCGTACTGAGAGTTAACTTGGTTAGTAACTTTATCAATCTCAGCTTTAGATTCAGAAGAAACACTGGCGATTTTATCACCAACACGAGCTTCAAGTTGTTCCATGCTAGTTGCAGAGTTCTTCTCATTAGTAGCTACTGTTTCACTTAAAGAAGAAATCGAAGCAGTGTTCTTACCAATCTCAGTTGTATTATCTTCGATGGAACTTTCCATCTTACTAAATCTCTGAGTATACGCTTTATCATTCGTAGTAACCGTTTCATTAAGTTCAGTGATTTTAGCGTTACTACGTTTTTCAGACTCACCAATTTTTGTAGTGAAATTACTTTCCATTGAAGTTAACTTCTGATTAGTCTGCTCTTCAAAAGTCGTTTGGTTTTTCTCAATGGTAGTAATCTTACCGTTAATAGAAGTTTCAACACCGTCAATCTTTCCATTTATTTCAGTGGTGTTCTCAGCGATAGTCTGGTTAAGAGCTTTAGTAGCTTCCACAACTTGAGTATCGGTGTACTCACGAGCTGCTGTTATTTTAACTTGAGTTCTTGCTTCAGAGTCTTTGATAGCACCATCAGTTCTATCATTAGATTTCTCTATTTCAGCATCGGTGTACTCTTTAGTTTTGACCTCAGAACGTTTAACTGTATCATCGGCGTATTTTTCAGCGTCTTTCTTAGCTTGTTCCGAAACGTTATTAGCATGTGTATTAGCGTTATCAAGCGTATCCTTGAGCTTTTCATTAAGACCAAGCATGTCTTCTATAGTGTCAATATCATCAGGCGTGAACGGGATTTCGTACTTAACGTCTAATATAGTAGGACTGGTCCATACCACGTTATCAGAACCAAATACGTCGTTCTGCGCGGCTTTTACATACCAAGTACCTTCGCCGTTTTCACCTAACTCAAAGTTAAGAACATCATCTTTAGAAACGAATGAACGAACTTCTTTAGTGAACTCCTTATCGCGAGCAATCTGAACAGTAGTTTGCTCAAAATCAGGAACAGTAGAAGGTTTCCACTGAGTGAAAATCATACCTGAGTTAAGACTAATACCTGTACGAGCTACGAAGTTCTGAATTGCAGGATGCTGATTGTTCTTCGCCGTGATTTGAACCGGTTCAGACTTCATACCAGCATAACCAACAGCGATTACTTTGATGGTGATTTCACGAGACAGACCGTTCAACTGGTTCATTCTGAAATCATACGTGAAGTTAATGTTCTTAGTTCTGTACGAAACGGTCTTAGTACCAGTGATTTGGACTTCATAGTACTGGAACACTTCATTGAATGTTTGAGTAGTACCGTTAACGTTGAATTTCTGGTTACTCTGGTCATCCCAGGCGAATTCAAACTGAGTTGCCGTGGTAATATTAGTCCCAGCATCAGAGTTCACTAGACGCAATCCAGTGACCTTTGGAAGCTGGTAAGAAACAGCAGGGTTAGTGTTGTTCTGATAGACCCACTCTGAACGATACACAAGGCCAGTGGCACAAACACGGATATCGTACTTTTTGGTAATATCCATGTTCATTATCATGAAATAATTACCTGAAGTGAAACCAGCTTGAGTCCACTCATCAGTACCAGAAACAGCATACTGGACGTAGAAACCTGCTCGGTTAAAATCTTCTTCACTTTCCCATTGAACTTTAAAAGTACGTCCAATAGCAGTTTCAGCAACAGAAGTTACTTGCAGATTTTTTGGTGCGATAAGTACCGAGGCATTTGGAATGTTTGAACCTGAATTATTCGGGTCTTTAGCATAGTCCAGATCGGTATAGACCTTCGGGTCGTACTCAGCAGCTGTGATAGTAATCAGTCCAGCAGCACCTTTCTCTAACGAACGGTCAACTTGAAAAACACGCCATAACGAGTCTTGAAGTTGTAATTCAGGGAAATTAACTCTAATAACGTCCCATACTTGAACTGTATAAGCATCGACAGTACTGAACACAATCTGATTTTTCAGCAGAGACTTATTGCGCTCGATAGATGCAATAACATCCAGTTGAGATTTCTGTTTAACGAAACGATAAGTAATATCTTTAGCAATAATTCGTTTGTCTTTTGCGATAGTTCCATCATTAACAGTATCAGATGGATAGCGCAATACTTGGTCTGAGTAATCAAGAGCAGGGTCTTGATAGGATACATTCAGAGTGTTGTAATAACCTTCTGAACCACCTGAGTTAAGAGTTACTGAACCAGCAGAGATATTATCTTCGTTGAAATCAAACTGTACTACATCAGGACCATCTATACGGCAGGTCATTCGGCCAAAGGACTCAAAAATAACACCCTGAAACGCAGCAGTCATTTGAGTAAGGTTTTCTTTAAACGTTGCGTTTGGATCGGTTGAACCATCGCTGTATAGATTGTTTCTTAATGAGTGGTCAGCACACGCTTTAAAACTCTCTGTATCAATCTTATCCAGAGGAATACCCAGACCGTAACGAGTGTTAGTTGCGTAATCAAGAAGTTGACTTGGACCATTTCTTGACGCTTCTCTATTACCGGTGTTTAGGTCTTGAATTAACAGGCCATTAATATCAGCAGTTAACTGAGAATTGGGCTGGAGAATATCAGCTTGGTTTTGCAGGTCTTTATTACGTTTGCGCATAACAACACAAACTGAAGCAACGTTATTACCAGTTGCTGAGTCAGGCCAACCCGAGTTATTGATGTCTTTACCTAAGTACTTCTGAGCCAGTGTGAAAACATGTCCCTTAGGAGCACCAACAGACAATTCAACTTCAACAAATTTTCTATAATCTGGATGTATAGCCTGTTCGTTAAGAATACCACTCTGATAATTCCCATCAAGAACGATTTTCTTGTTATCTAGATACAAAGATTTAAATCCACCAATCTGTCCTTCACAAAGAGCGAAAATCTGAACAAGATAAGTTGTGTCTTTACCTACTGCTTTCCATACGTTAATACCGCCTACCCGTTGTTGTCCGTACACCACAGGAATAACCGTCTTTGGATCGGAAGTAGTACCTAACGCAGTAGCTGTATCAGTTGTGTTATATCTTGGAACGGTCTGCTTCATTGCCATATAAGACATGAGTCCAGAAATAGCGGCAGTAGCAAGACCTATACCAATTGCCCACGCTATTGTTAAACCAGCAGCGTAAGCCGCAGCGCCAGCAGCTGCGCCAGCAATAATTGCACCTACAGCAACAACAGCCATATTAACTCCTATTAAAAACTAATTCGTATTGTTCGGGCTGTACATCAACTAACGTGTAATAATTTTCGTGCTCGACTAGAGCTTTATTGTTAAAGACCACGGTAGCGATGTAATAAACTCTTTTCTTGAGTTCTTTTTTAATTAAAAGTACTGAGCCGTCTTTTATCTGTTCAGAACGAACAAGATGTTTTTCACATGCCTCTAGAACGTTATGAAAACCAGTCAGTTCTTTACAGCATGAAAGACCTTCTTTAATCGACGTGTACTGTCCTTTTAATTGCGATAAGTAATTTGTTGAACAGAATGTGTCAAGATAATCAGCAATAAGAATATTGCAATCATTCTGGCCAAACTGATGCTCTTTACCGATATATCTATTAAGTAGATTTGTTAAGTCAGCTTGAAATTTAAACATTGTTCACCTCTGGTATTATTTAATACCGTTGGAAAACAAAAAAGGGACCCGAAGGTCCCTTTAAATTTTTTCACAGTTAAGCTTTAGGAGTAATAACACCAGACGCTACTGGTCCGCCGTCTACCGACAGAGTAAGTGCCAGAGAAGTAACTTCAGTTTCACCGCCACCGAAAGTAGCGTTACTCAAGAAGCCATTATAGACTTTACCAACACCAGTCGTTTTAGTTGCATCTAACCAATATACGATTTTGAACTGTCCACGTTTACCATCTTCAGCCAACTTATAAAGCTGGTCATGGATACTCTCAGGAATATAGTTTACAGTCAGGTCAATATCAGGTACAGAACCACGACCAGCCAGTTTACGACTATATTTGTGAGTATAGTTAGGAGCAGTAATTACTTCACGTTCAATACCAGTCTGAGGGAATGCACCAGTTTCCGGGATTTCAATGAAATCATCAGAGTCGAATTGTGTGTTATCAACATTAGAGTTGTAGTAAACACTGACGTAAGAGCCAGCAAAGATATCAAATTTTTCAGCCATTTTTTTATTTCCTTAAATTTAAGAACAAATGTATTTATTAAGCCGGTTTCCCGGCTTATTTCAGAGCTATTTATTGCAATGATTCCAATTCAGCCTTAAGCTTCATTAAATCTTTCATGATATCATCTTTAGTTCTTTCTTTAGGAACTTGTACATCTTTGGTCATCACAACTTGTTCGTCTACAAATTCAAATTCTCTTTGTGTGAATTCGCCCCACGAATCAACAGGAAAATCATCAAGTTGATATACATCCAAAACCATTTCTTTATCGGCAAATAACCCGATCATGGTGGGGTCTTCGCCATTATAGTAATTAATTATCTTGTTGGTTTTAGCATTAACTATAATTATATGAGAATTCTTATCAAGAGAATTTCTAAATTTGTACCAACAATTATCGTTACAGTCCCGATAATAAGCTCCACCCTCGAAATTGTGGTGCCATTTAATGCCTTTCATTTGTTTAATAATCATTAGTTTACCTTTAAATTTAAAGGGCCCGAAGGCCCTTTCAATTAAGTTGCAGAATCAACCCATTCAACACCGGGTTTCCATACCTGTAACCGTCCGGCGATTATCCGCATGTTCTGGTTGGCTTCATTGCCATCAGCGTTAAGACCGATCATTACCCAGCCAGGGTCAACGGTTTTACCCGGCGAAGGACGACCGATGGGCCCTATGTCCCATCGAGCACCTGTACGGACCCATTGAGCGCACTGGTTAAACCTACTGTTGATATAGTCGGTAATATACCCACCATATACAACACCCTGTAAGTTACCATCAGAATGCAGTGTCCAACGCGCTCCAGGGCCAGTAATTTGTCCTGTAGAACCGTGTAGTTGCCATTCACTAGAAGCGGCTCTTAATCCCATCATAGTATTATTGTGGAGTGGCATATATATCACACCGCGCTCACCACCATTGGAATGTCGGAACCAAAGGTGAGTTGTACCATTATCTGCAGCAGGAGCCTTAACATCTACAGCACCAACAAAGCTGCCAATACCAGTATTACTAACAACATTACCGCCTACTTCTAAGGCACCGTTAAGAGCTGAATTTCCGGTAACCCAGAGCGATGTAGTTTTTAACTGGCTTCCTGTAACATTTAAATTACCTGTTACAGTACCACCCGCTAACGGAAGATAAGTATCGCCAGCATTACTAATAGCAGAAGCAACCTTGTCATCAACATACTGTTTATTTGTTGCTTGGTTATTCTGCGTAGGAGCATCGGCAATTTGCACATACTTGGTAGTAGGAACAATAATACCGCCGTTGGCATTAATAACGCCTGAAGCATTAATAGCAGCAGAATTGAGAGTACTTGTAAAAGTAATAGTGCCTTTTGCAGTGATACCGCCGTTAGCCGTCAAAGTACTATTGAACGTGCCAGCGCCAGTCGTTATAGATGCAAAGTTAACGTTATTTCCAGTACCAAGCCCGAGGTTGTTACGTGCAGAAGCTACAGAAGTTGCTCCGGTACCGCCTAGATTAATTGGTTGAACACCTGCAACAACCTCTTTCCATGCAGACCATGAACCGTTTTGTCCGTAGCGAACATATGTACCTTCAATACCACCATTCTTTGTAGTAAAGGTCTGCTTGCACGACCAATCAGAATCAGAAACTTTACGTAAAGACAGAACTTCAAGAACAAAGTTACCATCTGATGTAGGTTTATTAGATATATTACTTCCGCCGCCGGATGATCTGCATTTATACAGCTGGCGAGTACCTAAATCGCTGAACCTAATAATCAGGCCATTAAGGTCAATAGTCTTATCAGAAATATCGATTGCTTCTTCAGTACCGCAATATGTCTGATTAAAAACTAAATCCCCTTCTACATCAAGACCATCAGGTTTAACACGGATGTACTTGGTAGGAGACGGGTTAGCAACTGCGGTTTGATAACCAAATTGCACGTATCCTTCAGGAGTAATTTTAAGCATTGCCACGGCAGCGCCATCTCCAACTTTACGTGCAAGGGTTAATCTGCTGTACTTGTCTGAGTTCTCTGAACCAAAATCAACAAATGTTCCACTAGGATTTTCAACCTTTAAGTTAGCGTTAATAGTCAAGTTGCCGGTCATGGTATCTCCGGTCTTGCTTACTTGCTTATTATCGCCAGCAGTGATATCGTTTTTAATAGAAGTCAAATAGTTGTTAAGGTTACCGCCAAACATCGAGCCAGATGTAATATTCCCGTCTTTGGTTAGCATTGCTGCTCCACCAACTTTAACTGCTACAGGAACATCAAGTCGGCCGTCAGAACGGAAGCTAAAATCACCAGAAGAAGCGCCTCCAGTGGTTCTTGCACGAATATTAATCTGACCTAAGTCAGCAGTATTTGGAGTTGCCCAAATTACACCGCGTTCATTGGTATTTGTTCTAAACCATATATGAGCATTTCCGCTTCCTGCATTAATATAAAACGACGCAGTTCCAGTCCCAGAAGCATGGAAGTTAGGAGCAGTTAAATCGCCGGTCATTGTATCACCAGCTTTCTTAACTTGGGTATCGTTTGTCAGATTACCAAGTCCGACATCAGCTTTGGATGGTTTATTTGCAGTTCCGTAAAGAACATTAGAATTTACCTTTCCACTTGCTAAACCGCTATCGTTTGTAGCAAATACTCTGACGATACCAGTTGCATAGTCTATATTAAGAGCAGACATTGTGTCAGAAGCTCTTCCATAAAAACCGGTACCGTGGGAATAATAAGGAGCCCCGGTATAACCACTCGCTGTATTGGCTCTGAATACTGTACCACCAAGAGCCTTAAGGCGAGTCATTAAATCAACGTCAGAAGTAATATCTACCAGTGATTTTCCGTTACCGCCAATACCAAAGGCACCAACTTCCATCACGTTTCCGCTGGATTCACCAACATCGCGAACAGCCGCAGTTCTAAGACCTAAGTTATTTCGAGCGGCTCCTACGTTAGTAGCACCTGTACCACCACGGTTAACTGGAAGAGTACCTGTAGTATCGCCGAAATCTGGTTTTGCGTAACTATCAAAAATCTGTTTCATTGAAACAAGAATATTTCCAGACGGTGTAGTAGCACCAGTATCTTGGCCAGTTTCGTAGATAATTACTTTACCGCTATCTTGTCCGTTGTATCCAGCAGTGTTTAGCACTGTGACATAAAGCCCGTTGCCATAACGAGGAAGTTTAGCATAAAAATCAAATGACGCATCTGCGTCGGTGGCAGCATCATTTTTAACAACGTAATACTCTGGAACGTTTCCTTTATTAGGAGAACCAACTCGACGCCATTCAACCCAGTTATCTAAATTGCTAGTGCTCCAACCTTGTAAATTACGACCTGATAACGTGATAAAATCAACGTAGTGTTTGCCATGTCCGGAATCAATGCCGCCAGTAATCATTAAATCCAGTTGCGAAGATGCGTCTCCTGGATGTTTCATTGTAGCTACTTTAACCCAACGTGGAGTTCCAGCTGTTGCAGCAGAAATAGTATATTGCCATGCCTGACGGTTGTTTTCTACATTCGTCAGAAGAGTACCGGATTTACCAGGACCTCTTCCATCCATAGCGTAATAAACTTGGGAATTTCTGAACGTTAAATTGCTATCATTAGTTAATTGAAGAACACCTACGCCTCGTTGGTTTTTAATATAGACGTCGTTAGAGCCTACACCCATTTCGAGGACAAGAGAGCTTCCGCTGTTGATTTTAACGGCTTTATTAGTGGATAATCTTAAATCACCAGGAAGAGTGGTATTACCCGAGCCGTCAAGCAAGACCAGTTTTCGGGCTTCAACGTTGCCTGCACCGCGTTGTACGAATTGAATGGTTTCAGCACCATCGTCAATAGTACCGATTTCAAGAATACCGCTGTTGCTTGTACCACCTGCACCGATGTACCAGCCATCGTTAGTGGCGCATTTGCCAACGATATGACGAGTTATTTCACCGCTTAAATCAGTAGTTTCAAAATTGATCGCTTTATTCGGAGAAATAGTTACGTTGTCTTTTAATGTAGTAGTACCTGCTACTGTTAATTTATTGGTGTCGATTTCTGGCATGTTTTTACCAGTTAATTGAATAATAGCATCGCCACTACGTGTATATAACGCACTATCTGCCATATTGAGCGCAAGTTCGCCCTCTGAAATATTTGAAGTGGTCGGCTTCTTTCCAGCAGTTTTAGTTCTTCTAAATTGTATTTGTTTTAAATCGGCCATTATTTTTCCTTAGAACGTTCCAAAATCGATAGTTGAACCAATGTTTATTTTTTTATTTAATCCATTATCAACGTAGTCTTTTCGAGTTAAATGCTGAGCGGCCGTAGGAGCTGAAGAGTTAGCAATAACTTGGGCGCCTGAAACAATATCTCCAACTGTTCCGATAGTACCACGCCTAGCACTAAACCAGATTGTGCGTCCCTGGACCCCATCACTTGTACATGAGTTCCAAATACCGATGCCGTACCATGAACGCAAATCCATGTTAGATTTTTCTCTGGTATCTCCATCTCCGTTACCAGAATACAGCCCATTCAGGTTTGAACCACCAGAAAACGTTGCGGAAATCTTAACACCAGCTTTAAATTCAACTTCTTTTTGGAAACCTTGAGAACCTGTGCCACCGTTAGCTTTAGATACAAAATCGTTATCTGCTGCTTGCGGTTTGTCTGTTTCGGAATATACCTTTACCCATTTGGATGCTTCTACAGAACCATCAGATTCAAGTTTCTTATTACGAATTCTGATCGCTGGCGCACCAACTGTCTGACCGATGATTTCCCATCCAAGATTATTAGGATGTTGAATTGCCATTGCAGAAGTATCAGAACCGAATGGGTTCTGAGAGTGTGATGCATCGACAGTAATCCATCTATTGCCAGTCAATAGCCCGAGGTCTTTAACTCCAGGAATATCTTCAGTACCTGCACCTACGCCGTAATCACCCTCACGTATAATTTCTCCAACATTCACAAATCCTTGGAAAATCCTTCCTGTAGGACTTAGCGTATAATGTTTAGTAACTACAGAGTCTGAACTTCCTGAGGTAGTGACTTTCTTAACGTATGCATCAAAAATATGATACAGACCGTTCTGAGAATTTTCACCGTGCTCAGAGTCTATCACGTACAGATTACGAAAGCGTAATGGGTAATTACCTTCAATGGCTGAGTTTAATTCAACTACCAAAGGGTCATCAGGTACATTAAAAATGCTCAACTGAGTGTCTTTAGCAACGATATCTCCAGAGAGTTTGACAACATACTCATCACGGTATTCTTCTACCGTTTGGACTTCTGGACTTAAAGAAACCTCAGGGAAACCTGCTAAGTTTTTAGTCTCGATATACCCTGGGTCAAAATAACTCGGGATTTCTGAAGTTGTATCACGGTTAAGAGCAACTCTAACGTATGAACCAACGAAAATATCTGGTTTTTCTGTAGCCATTTTAGTTCCTTATGATGTACTGAATAGTTATTGACACTTGTGCTTGGATATGGCCGTTAGAAGACTCTGTGTTATAGCTTGTGAATGAACTAGCAGGAAACATTCTGTCAATTTTGAACTTGAGTAATTTAGGATGCACTGGACTAACTTTAATTAAGTTAAAAACGGCCTCATGAACACCAGTTTCGTTATTTTCTGAAAAAACATCGATCGTTAAGTTCATTTCAGCAGCTAATCCGCGAGAATTTAACTGCGGACGAGTATATTCTTCCGTCCAACCGCTAATCATGACCTGTACTTCTTTCTTTACACCTGTAGTGAATGCATCTTGTACGTACTTCAGATTTAATTCATTAACTATAATTTCTTCAAAGGCGCGTTTAATACCTAGTGACGGCATATTAGTCATATTTAGATATCCTTCCTTCTTCTGATTGGAAAGACAGATAAGCATCAACAAGACCTGAACCGTCGTTGACAATATAAGCTATTCTATAGATGGTATTATCGAGCTCAACAATATCGTCTTGTTTATACTTCTGATCGATAGTTACGTATAAAGTCTCTGATACTTCCCCATCAGAGTTAGTAATTTCTCTTTCAACTATCGCGAGTTCTGGTTCGTCGTTAATTTTAACTGGATGCCCGAACCGTTTTAAAAATTCTTTTTTCTGCTTATTGGTATATGGAAATAACATATAACCTCCTCTATATGGTGTATTTATCAACGGTTCAGAAACAAAAAAAGGGCTCCCGAAGGAGCCCAATCTTAAGGAGTATTACTTACCAGCTTTAGCTTCAGCCGGAGCTTCAGCCGGAGTACCTTTTTCGTACAGGAACAGACGGTCATCTGCACAGACTTTCCAGTCGATATCAGCCCATACGCGAGGAACGATAGCACCGCGATTACGGTAAGTAGTATCGTCCAGGTCAAGAGCCAGACCTTCCCATTCTGCAACGGTAACAGCAGAGAAATCGCCAGCGATTACTTGTCCGTCTTTAACCAGACCAGAACCGATAACGTCATGACCACCGATACGGTTTTCATCATCGATGATATAACCAGCAACGTTTACATCACGCAGAGTGGTTTTCAAATCACCTTCAAGAGCAGCGTGCATCAGATATTTGAATGCAGCCATATCAACGCCATTGCCTTTAGCTTTAGCAGCTTCAACAACGAACTCTTTGTAGGTCATACCCATTTTTTGAGCTACCAGCTGAGCGATGATGCTTTCTGGAGCTTTGGCATCAGTTACAGAACCGAACATCAGACCTTCCAGCTTAGCGCGAGAATGTTTAACGATATGGTCAGAAATGAATGCACCCAGATTAGGCATGGTCAGCAGAGCCTGACGAGAAATCGGGTTACCACCAGTAAAGGTTTTCGGCATGAACTGAATGTTGGTGAACGAGCTTTCACCTTCCGGGCTTTCACCGTTTTCATCAACGAAGCCGAAGGCATCAACAGAACTCTTAGTCTGTTTCGGAACAGAAATCGGAGTAGTCAGGCCAGTCAGGAAATTAACACCCAGCTGATCGGCTACAGTGCCTTTTAACAGCATTTCAACGAAAGAGTCATAACGTTGAACAGTTTCTTGGATAGCAGAAACACTCGGAACGGTGTTGATAGCACGAGAATTCTGAGCCAGAGCATTAACGGGCAGATAGATACCGGTGCTTACGTTCTGACCACGAGCCAGACGTTTACGAGCCATTTCCTGAGTATATTCAGCAGCAGCGCCGCGAACAGCTTTACCGGACATCATGGAGCGAACAGCGTCGCCTAAATCAAAACGATTTTCGAGAGTTTCTTTATTATCTTTGCGCATATTACGAATTACCGCCGGAGCTTTATTAGGTTTAATAGAACGTTTGAACTGACGAGCGGTCATTCCACGAGCCAGAGCTTTAGCAACTTCTTTCTGAGGAACTTTATAGCGTTCTGCTACTTCGAGAATTTCTTCGGTTTCTTCTTCTCTTTCTTCTTCAGAAAGTTCATCTTGAGCAGGAACTGGAGCCGGACTATCATCAGTTGCATTAACAGCAGAATCACCAGCTTGTTCAGCTTCAATTTTGTCTTCTTCAAGAATTTCTTCACGCTTTGCGCGAGCTTCATCAGTTAGAGCTTCAATATCTTCAACAGACATATCTGCTAAATCTTCAATAGTCATTTCAACGATGTCTTCAACAGACATTTCTTCGTAACGTTTCATTCGGGAGTTTCCTTTATTTGAATTTGAAATTTTTACATCAGAAGCTGTGTCAGATGTATTTATTAACCGTCCAAGTCCAACTTTGTCGTCAGCAGGGACAGTTACGAAAGAGATTTCATACGGAGCCCAATGAGTGACAATAAGGTCATCACCTTTGAGTTCGTATTCGTTAATGTCATAACCGAAAGAGATTTTACTAATTGTCCCTTCGTCGACTTTTGCTTGTACTTCTTGAGCTAATTGGCCATGCTTACTAAATTTAACCACTGCACGACCAACACGGTCTGCATCAATTCGGACAGAACCAGGAATAACAATACCCAGATGGTTATCAAAATTATGGTTAAACAAAAGTGCTGCACCGTTATTAATTCGAGTCAGGTCTGCATTTTCTGGACCATCGTGGACTAGAATTTCATTAACTGTAACAGGCTGACCATACTCATCTTGAATTTGACGTTCTACAGGAGTTTCAGAACTAAAAGCGATTTCATAAGTACCGTCTTCAGATGCTTGAATTTCCTTGACCGTATATTCTCGTTTGAGTTTTAACATAGTTGGTCCTTTGAATTAAAAGAGCAACCGAAGTTGCTCTGTATGACTATATTTATTACGCTTACTTGTCAGTGCTTGAATCAGAATTAATCTCAGCCACTTCTACTTGAGCACCAGCAGTAACCTCAGCAGGAGCTTTAGCGATATCGATTTGATTTGCGTGTTTAGGAACATAACGAGAACGTTCTTGTTCAATCTGAGCAAATACCAACTCAGGGTCTTCACCACGACTAATAATTACGTCAGACGCAGATTTAAAACCATTATCAACATCAAGCTGGTCTTTCTGAGTATCTTTAAGCGGGTCAATGCTTTCCCATTTTGGATATGTCCAGATAGTCTGACGAAGAATGCTTGGAATATTCGTCATCTTAACTTGGATAGTCTCATTGAGAATTGCCCACGCTAACCAACGTTCGTAGATAACTTCAAAGACTTGTTCTTTTAAATTCTGTTGAACAGTCTTAAACATCTTACGTTGAGCTTGGTCGCCAAATCGTGCCGCAGAGTAGTTGATATTAGCTGTATCGCCTTTCCATCCTTGCTTATAGAAGCCATAACCCATTGCAAGTTGGTCTTCTAATCGATCGGTAAAGCTAATGAAATCATCACCACCTTGAGTTGCGCTGAACTGTTTAATATCGTGACCAGCAGGAAGCTTATGGATAGTACCAGACTCAAAGTCTTGAATAACATCAGATTGTTCACCATCATGCTCTTTTTCTTCAAGTCCAAGGTCGATATCTTCTTGACCATCTTTATCCTGAGTAATAAAACCCATAGAACTAGCAGCAGCACGTTTCTGTACTAAAGTCGCGTGACTGAACGCATCGTATTGGTTCATTGTTGCGATGATTGCAACAGCTTCAGGAATACCGCGTCGTTGGTCTGGGAATAACTCTCTGTAGTAATGGATAATATCTTCAGCAGGTACTGAATATGAACCACTTTTTTCAGTCTGAGTCGTTTTATCGATATCAGTAAACCAATATCTAATCGGAGCATCATCTTCGTCATATTCGATACCATCGAGAATATAGCCATCTTCAGTTTTTTCTCTATCACCGAATTTACAGCGAGCAGCTTCAATTATTTCAATACGAAGTGAGTCAACTTCTTCGTGAATGCGAATAAACGTTTCACCATCTACTACACGAGCTCGTTCAACTAGTTCCTGGAAACGACGCCAGTTCAATCGTTTGTTTCTACTGAATCGCTTAGGAGAACTAGCCCAGTACTCAAAACTATCAGCAATAAGACTGTTCAATTCTTTTTTAGGACGTCCATCACGATCAATGATACGTGGTTGAGGATTGATACCTTCACCAATTACGTTATCAACCTGATACTGTACAGCTCGTTTACCATAAGGAGTATTAATTGACAGCGTGCGAGACATCGCCCTCAGATTATCTCCTGAAGAACGAATTTCGTTGTTAATAGTTGCTGTACGAATTAGGTTTTCTTCAAAATCACCACTTAAACGGTCAATACGTGGACCAAGTTGGCGAGTATCAAGACCTTTTTCAAACGATTTTGAATTATCAATGACCAATTTAGGTGATTTTCTTACTTTCTTAACAGTAGTTTTCTTTCTGGAGAATAGTTTCATGCGTTTCTAAACCTTGCCTTGATTGTTAAAATAGGAGACTTCCCTTTAGCGAGGTCTTCTGACTTAATGATATTCGCCAGATTAGCTACTAATTTCTTACGGGTGTTCATCAAAGCTTCAAGAGTTTCATATACGAAAGATTTTCCGTTAATACTCATCTGTTGAATTGCTTCTTCATTATTAGTCAGGCGATACTGAATGACTTTATCAAGGTCATTAATCATTTCTCGCAGTTGTTCTTTTTTAGTCTTCCCAACAAACGGTGATTTAACTTTAATTAACTCATTAGAAATTAACTGACCGTCATTAAGTACAACAACAGAGAATGTACCTTCTGTGAAATCAGTAGTTTCTACCCGGATATTCTCCGGGCATTGTTTTTGTTCGAACAGAACAAGTTCTTTAGAACCTATCTGAACAGAAGCGTTAGCAGGATTAGTTAATTCGAGTAATTCACCGATGAAAATTTCTTTAATCATAAAAATTCCTCATCCGGTTTCTTAATGTATTTATTACAGACCGAAACCTCTTGGACGAGACGGTTTTACTACTCTACGTTTAACTACAGCCTTTCTAGGCGTTTCTTTTTGTTCAGGTATGGTTTCTATTAACTGTTCAGGCTCAATCGTTTCTGATGCATCTGGTGTATCGTCGATTGTCTGTCTGGCAACTATCTTCCGCCACTCATGCCATTTGATTTGTTCAATAACTTGCAGACGAGCACAATAGCCATAGTTAATACAGTCGAGTGCTTCATTTCGCACACCACCGGGTTTAACTGTCCAACGAACTGTATTACCTGAACGTTTAAGTTCTTCAGACATTAATTGCTCAAGATAATCATCAGGTACTTCCTGATCGGATATTTCGAGATGTACAGGCGTCTGTAATGTTGTTGACGTATTACGAACTATCAATTCCCTGATAAGGTCTTTGCCTTTGTTGACACCAATCATAAACAGACGATAACCACCTGATTTCGACTCTTTGGTTGGTACATAAGGTGCGTCAACAGAACTTGAACCTTTAATAGCGTGTAGATGCTTCCACTGAGAACAGAACCTGTAGATTGTTTTAGTTGCACGTCCATTACCGGAGTCAACGTTAGCCCAAGCCATAGTTACTCTACGGCCAGAGACCGTTCTAAACGGTGCCTTTAAGAATGCCAGTAAATCTCTATATGCCGGGCTCTCAATAACTTCAGCGTTCATGGTCATGAAGCTACGGTGACAGATGATGTACAGAGCTTTTTCTGAGTGTCCGAGCAACGTAATTTCTAAGCGGTCTTGCTGTTGGTCAACTCCTGCCGTGAGGAACAACACATCATCTGGGATGTTGTTCACTCCAACGTCGGTTTTTAATTTCTCTAACTTGTATAGCTCTACGTCTTCGTTTAGATCGTCAAACGGCAAGCCAAGAACAGTGTTATAGAAAGTTGATAAACTGAACGATTGCCACGCTTGCTTATAGTCCTCCATCACAGAGCGTAAAGAACTCATCGGGCTGTATAGCCGTGAGATATGGAACCCAGCAATTCGTGAGTCAGGCTGAGTAATCACCCATTGCCCGTTCTTAACTGCTCTAGCTCGTTCACCATCAGAGATATGATGACCACATTCTGGACATTCCAGATATACGCTGTCTGTATCAGGAACAGACTTACCGTCAATTTTTACCCAAGAAAACTTAACGTTTTCCCAGATGAGTTCATGATAATGACCACAACTAGGACATGGGACGTGATACTTACGCTTATCAGATGCTTCGTACTGTGTATGGATAGCTCCATGCTTAGAAGTAGGCGTAGAACTAATAAAGATACGAGCGTCTTCACCGAACGTTGTTGCGCGGTTTTCAGCTATAACGATCGGGTTCCCTTCGTCAGTATCAGTTTCAACTGCGTCCACTTCATCCATAAGAATAAGAGGAAGTGTCTTACCGCGAAGATGGCTAGGAGAGTTCAAACTCATGAAGTACCAGAACCCACCAGTCCTTAACTGAATCTGAGAACCGTTATTGACTGCGTTACGGTCATTCTTATCAGTTACGATTTTCTGCATCTCTGGTGATGCATCAATCATTGGGCGTATCTTGCCTGCTAACCATTGGCCTGTTTCTTTACCAGTTGATTGAAGTACCCCTGCGTTTCCTGGGTCATTAGCAGATTTGTAGAACAAAATCCCGTTCAGGATGGTTGTCTTGCCGATTTGGGCAGAAGTCTCGAATACAATTTTTCGTTTACGTTCTTTAACTACATCTATCATCCCTTTCTGAAATTCAAACAATTTCATTGGTTGCCCTGCGTATGGACCATCAGGGAATATAAGATTATGTTCAACCCATTCAGAAGGAGTGTAATTAGGAGGCGGTAGAATAAATTGTCTGGATTTTTTAATTATCTTAAGAAGTTTTTGTCTGTTCATTTAGTCCAAGCTTCGCCTCAACGATTTTGAGGCGTTTATCAAGTAATTTAAATCTGACGTAATCAGCAATAAACAAGCCACCGAATGCGATGGCTCCAATAATTATTATTGTCATTAGAATTCTTCCATTATGCCGATAACTTCAGCACGTTTTTTATACAACCATTCTTGGCATTTCTGGACTGACTCATCATCGTGTCGATATCCTTTGCCTTCAAAACTAAACTGAGCAAAGAAATTACCATCAGCTTTCTTGTAGATATTAGAAGGAAGACCATCAGATTTTTTATCTTGACGACGACTGATATTCCAATAACGTTTAATCAGACGAAGATTTTCAGGACGGTTATTTGTACGGTCAAAATCAAGATGGTCAACGTGATAAGACTCATCTGGAATATCTTTTTTCTTTGCGAGCATCCATACAATACGATGTGTATGAACAAATAAGTTCTTATCAGAAGAAGGAACACGAACTTGGCAATAACCACTTGGAAGAACTGTACCAGCAGGACGGGCGTTCTTTTTCCAAGCAATACCAGTTTTGGAAGATGAGTCAATTACGAAGAGCTTTTCTACCAGAGAATAAGGAATAGAGTTATAAGATTTAGACATTTTCATACCTGTTGTTTGTTAGTTGATTTGATACAGGTATTTATTACGTTGGAAATGAACGGAATTGCTTTAACTAGAAGTAGTGCTAAAGCACAATCTGGTTGGCTAATCTATCTGGTCTATCTATTACCAGTCTGATTAGTATTAATTGGAAGGACTAAGACCATTATACCAACAAGTTTTTATAGCAAATAACAAGTAGACGCGAAGCGTCGTTTCGGAACGAGCTTGCTCGTGGAGAAACAAGGTAGATACTCAGATTGGTACTAGAGTTTATAGAATATATCCAGAATGATTTAAGTGGCTAAGAATGGAAATATAAAGACTGGAACTAAGCTTAGTCCTAGATGTAATCTGGTTAATTCTGGATAGTACTTCCAGTATCAAACCTAGTTAGAAAGAACAATTGTGAAACTCGGAGAGGCTTTAGCCTCGACGATAGTCTTTGTTTCTGTACTGGCTTTTCACCATTGGTTTATAGAACTATTAGTCTATCCGCCCTTCGGGCGGAGTTTCACAATCTTTTTGGTGGAACTTCGTTTCGAAGTTGTATTGAAAGTTACTTGAAATAATGGACCACTTTTCTGTGGTTCATTGTTGAAAGTCTACTTGAAAACAAGGTTAGACTATATTTAAAGGGACAACAACTGTTTTAATCTCAATAACTTAGCAGCTGTTTTTTATGGACAAATTGCATTTCTCGGTTCAGAAATTGCATTTCCTGGTTCAGAAATTGCATTGTGCAACTTCTATGGTATTTAAGATGTCAAATTTGTACAATTCAAATCCCATAGCTATGAAATACGTTTAAAACTCAATAACTTGCACTAAAAATAATGCAATTTCTGATGTCAAAACTAATGACAGAAGTTGCATCTTAACCTCGTGACACTTATTCGTTTTGATTGAGTGTCATCTAAATTAGTGTGCTAAACACCGTAATAAATATAATTGTATTAAGGATTGTGGTGGTCCTTAGCGTTGTTAAAGATTGAGATTCCATAGGTATTAACTCAAGGGTTCTTTGTGGTGGAGAGCCCTTTATGGTAATCCTTAGTGGTTGTGTTCACCGTTCGTCGGTAGTTCTCCTGTTGTTAGCTCATAAGACCCGGCTTCGGCCGGGCAGAGTGATTGATTAATGAACAAATCAATTTCTAACGAATAGACGAAAACCAGTGTAATAAATATATCTGTAATCAGTACTGCTGATGAAAATGAAATAAAACATTTCATTTAGGAAAACGACTGAAACATTTGCCAAAATAAATGGTACCCGTATCCGAAAATGAAATAAAACATCAAAAGCGCTAAAACAAACGTTTCATTTTAAAAATAATGAAATATAGATTTTATATTAAAGGTTATTTGCTTTAAGATATCTTTGATATAATTACTATATTGACAACATGTGTCGTATAACCCCTCTCTTCGGAGAGGTTCTTTTTTAAAGCTGATGTCAAAAAATTGACTGGAGACAATAATGAAATCTCAAATGACCGGAACTGACGGACTTAAATACTTTGCAAATATCTTCTTCAACATGCCTGTTAAGGAGCAAGACAATTGGACAAGAGAAAAACTTGGTGTATCGGCAAGAACCTTTCGTCGCTGGTGTATCAAGCATGGTATCAAAAAACAAGTAACTATCATTTAAAAGGAAACCACAATGCGTATCTCAATCTTCGACCAATCAAATAAAAACATCGTTGTTTTTGTCAACGAAAACCGCCAAGTATCTGTAGTTAAATCATATGCTGAAACGCGTACTGAGTTAGTACGCTCTGTTAAAGACCGTTCAGCCAAAGCTCGTATCAAAGCCTGTGATGATAAAGGTCGCGGTCATTGGTACTACGCTGGCTATAAGTCTTCTGTGGAGGATAAAAACACTAAACACGTTATCGTCTTTATGGATGATAACCGTTCTCATGGTGTTGTGTTCTATCGTAATGGTAAGAACTTTGAGGAGTATAGAGCGGTAGCTGCTGCAAGCACTTCTAAGGGACGTACAGTATGGAATCTGCGTACTGAAGATGAAAACTCTAATGACCGTGTTGATGAGTTGCAGTTAACTAACAGTTTCGCCAGTACTGAATTAACTCTTGAAGAAGCACTTAAAATCATTGAACAACAACGTAAAGAAATCGAAGACCTTGTTGCTCAACGTGACGCAGCTTATAAAGAACGTGATGAAGCTAAACGTATCCAAGCTAAACATTACGTTAAAAGCCAGATTGAAAGAAACAAACGTATCATCGCAGTTAAATCTAATTCTTCTGTTTTAGTAGAAGATATTGAAGCTCAACTTGAGAACTTTGATGTTGAACCTGAAGAAAAACCTGAAATCGTTCTACCCGTTACTGAAGAAGTTTCTCCGGTAATGCCAAACGATGAAACTCCTAAGTTAGAGCCTGTTCAGACAATTAAGACGATTACTGAAGAAGAACTTCGTATGCTTCGTGTCCATAACCCAATGCTGTACAGCATTAAGAAAAATCAGATTAACTGTGGAGAACTTGTAGTTATCTAAGGTTTCAGCGTAATAAATATCTATATCAAATCAATGGAGAAACTATGAACGCTGACCAAGTACTTGATATTATCTACGAGAAATACCTCAACAATGAAATATCCAAAGACGAACTACTGAAACAAGTTAAATTAATTGAAACAATTGAACAGATGTTCAATAAGGAAAAAAATGCCAACGTATAGTTATTACTGTCCAACTCATGGTGAGTTTGAGACAATCAGGAAAATCTCTGAGCGTGAAACCGCTCCTTGTAAAGACTGTGGGAAAATCTCTACTAAACTTGTAGATGCTCCATCAGGAATTCAAGACGGTTATTATAATCAGAACATGTCTATCAATCGTATTAAACAACCTTTTAGAACAGCACATCGTTAACAGGGGCTTCTGCCCCTAGGAGAACTAATGAAATTTCTTTTTGGATGTCTTTGCACTGTACTAACAGCAGTATGGTTCTGTATCACAAGCGTATTATTTGTTGCTTTACTTCCAGTTTATCTAATCTTAAAGCTACTAAGGAAAACCAATGAACACAGAACAGAAAGTAGACTTACTAATTAATGAACTTGAGCAATTCTCTTCCAATCAAGTAAAAGAGCTAATCAAGCTTCGCTCAATGTATAACAAAGAACATTCAGAGTATTGGGAGATAACTGCTAAGTTATGTAAAGAAAAAGCTCGGAGGTTAAAATAATTTAATAATCCAGAAGTATAAAAACTTATAACGCTTTAGACAAAACAGTTTGCTTTTGACAATAGCTTTAGAATATGATATAGCTTATCTTAATTAAGATACATTCTACACATACAGCATTCTAACGGATACAATTAAAACAATGAAAGATTTTCTAATAAAATTTCAATTGTGGGAAGCATCATCTTCTATTCGTGTGATGAAGATGCTCGCGGAACAAGCAGAAAAGAATATAGCTATCGCTGTTAAGGAAGCGGATCAACCTGGGGCTGTTCATGAAGGAGAGTATCCCGATGAGGTCTGCGATACTGATGGCGAATGGCATACATTTCAAGAAACTTACTATGAATGTGGTTCATGTATCGGTCTCGATTACGATGAAGTAAAATCTGAGTATAAGCATTTAATAACCCAACTTACTCGACGTTCGGCCTTTCTTACCATCTATGGATTATTTGAACATCGCATGAATGGATGTCTTGATTTTTTGAAAACCCGTAGCAATTACAATGACGAACTCAAAAATAAGGGTGTTATTGAAAAAACTCAAGAAATACTAAAAAAAGTATACGGTGCGAAAAATTTATCAGACACAGATCATCTCACAATATTGAGAAACATTATGGTTCATAATGATGGTATAGCCGAAAAATACAATGAAACACTAGATAAAAAAACAAAGAAAACAGATAAAGAGAAACGGCTATTAAAATCTATACGAAGAGCGCAGGGAATTGAAGTTAATGACTATAATACTGTTATAATGCGCAATGATTTTCTTCCGTATGTCATTAGTGAATTTGAACGTTATATCAAAGCAATAGAAGAAATCGTTATTGATTACGAAAATAAAAATGCAACACAGCCATAATCTACCGCTTTTTCAAATTAGTTGTCATCAAAAGTCAATGGTGATATCTATCATTGACTCTTCATCATTTTCAAGTTCAGGCTCAAACACTTCTGATACCTTTAGCAGTTCTTCATCGATGATTTCACGCAGTCGTTGTTTGAGGTCATCAACAGAGTCAGCGTGTTTAATCAAATCAATCGCGTGTTTTGACGGCATTAACCTAAGAGTATCTTTCAAATTAGAGCAGAACTTATTAAGCTCTGATTGAACATAATCGGTTGAGATTAACTCGCCTGATTTTTCTTGAGCAGCGTACTGAGCCAGGTCAGCTTTAGCTTTTTGTTCGCGGAGTTTTTCAAGGTCCATCTCCTCTTTAACTGAAGTGTTACGCAGAGGTTCAATTTTATTTTTGATAATCCACTGAGTACCTTCATCTTCGGGAATTCCGTTAGGACTTTCAGAATAAGGAAGACCTTCAGCACGCCAAGCTTTAATCGCGTTGAATGTATAACCATAACGACGAGCCATATCAGCCATCGAGACATATTTTTTTCGAGCCATAGAATTCCTCCTGTTGTTTATTTAAATTAATAACTTAGTGCACCTACGATATTTATTAACGTGTGTCTATGATTTCACGAGACTGTAAACCCAGAAGTCCAACTTGAATTGCAATGGAATTAAAATTTTACAGGTCAACTAAAGGATGCGGTCCCGAAACATCCCGGCTCTCGGTCTGTCCCAAAATAATTAATGATTTTCTGCACAGGAATCATTTAACATTAAATTTCTGTCATTAAGCACATTGATATCTTTCAGTTATAGATGTATCTTATTACTAAAATCTATAGCCATCACACACTAACTGCGATAACAATTGAGGCATAAAATGGATGATTTGATGAGCTTTATAATGCCTGATAGCAACAGATTTAAAGCCGATCCATTAGGATACAGCTCTTTAGCTGCACAACGCTTTGGTATCATTGGCTCTATCCTTGCTAATACTGATATTGACATAACCAAACCCTCGACTACCGAAGACTTAAAAAACCCTATCTTATGGATGTCTCAAGCAGAAGCATTAAGTCAAGCAGCCCTTTTAGTTCTTAAAGCGAATCCTAGTTTCGACAGTATGCCTGAACCAATTCGTGGTATTTGTGATGGGCAATTTCGAGCGACTGGATTAATGCTAATTGGCTATGCTCTCGAAATAGCGTTAAAATCGATGATCATCATTGAAAAAGGAATTAATGCATACATTGTCGAGGAAAAAAATTATCAGCATCATAGACTGCATGATCTAGCAACCTTTATTCCTGATCTTACTACAAAAGACAGAGTCATCCTTAAACTCTTAACTCACTTTATTTACTGGGCTGGTCGTTATCCTGATCCCGGCACAAGAAAAGAAGATCAAGCTCAAGAGATTTTATTATTATCCGAAAAACATAAGATTTGCTTGCCTGATGTAATGAGGCTTGCTAAAAAGATAATGTCTCACGCCCAAGTTGTTATTAACTCCGTAGATAATGACTAATCGATATGATAAGGGACATTGTCCCTTATTGTTTAGCAATAAAATTAAACTCTGTTAATCCCGCAGTTTTCCAATAGTCAAGAGACTCTAAGACTTCTGCTGGCTTATCTGTTTTACTCCTTAGCACAACCCCAAGTTCAGTAAGATACTGAATTCCTGTTCTAATTACTTTCTCTAAAAACAATCTAAAGCGTGTTTGGTCGTCAGGGAACAATAAGTCAGTCTCTGATTCAAACACTCGATGATTCCCATCATTATCAACATATGTGTTTATTGCTGTTTCTAATACCCATATATTGCAGTACCACATAACTTTCTGCTCATCTGTTCTGTCTATAATGAACCTAATCTCAGGATTCCACTCTATAGACTTAGCTAACAGTTCTGGATGTATATGCCCTGCAAACTTATTACGTATGTATTTCGCAAACTCAAATTCCTTTGAAGCAGTTTTGTAGATTGCTGATAGATGAGGTGATTCCTTGTACAAACGTCTAATAGATGATTCAAAATCGACCAGATTAGACAGTGCAACAAAAGCTGATTTAAGTATCACCATCCCCGTCATGTCGTTGTATCCGTGCGCAACGAAATGCTCATCTGCAGCTACAAGATCTGCCCTAAGCAATTGGGACTTGACCAAATTATCTAACATAGATCCCACCAATTAGTTAGCGTTCAAATAATTACAAAAGGGACCCGTAGGTCCCTTTTACATTCTACGCCGATTAGCATCTTGAACAATATCAGCTAGGATTTTTTGTTGACGTTTCATTATCTGCATTAACTCACGTTCACCATTCACAGATCCAGAGATATGGATAGATGCATCGATTGGTTGACTGTCTGTTTTACCAGTCTGTTGTTTGCCTAAGAAGTCTTTTAGGTCTTGGTTCAACCGATTATCTACTACTCGCTCACCCTCTTGTAACAGATAAGTACCTGTGTTAGGAACATTATCGATACCATCATGGAATTGACCGAGAGACATAGATTTCATCTGCATTACTTCAGTAAGAACACGAGCGTATGATGACGCCGCCAGTGCATACCCTAATGGTCCTGGATATTTGGCCATAGCAGTCGTAGCAGACTCATGAGCGTTCATCATACCATTTGCAATAGCCACTCCTTTAGACACTGCAAACATTGCTTGAGCAGCTTTGTTGTTCTCACCTAACATACCTGTCATAGCCGAGCTTATGCCAGAAGTTAAATCATTAGCGATTTGAAGTTTCTGCTGTGCAGATTGACGTTCAATAGCTTGAGATTTAATAGCATACGCTTGGTCAAGACGTTGTTTCTGTTTAAGAAAATCATCATGCTGTACCAGACCAGCTTCATACATCGACTGGTTGTTCTCGTACAACATCTGGAATTGCTCATGAAGTTTCTGCTGCTGGAGCTGAATTTCTTCGTCTGAGGTAGTAAAGCCAATACTCGACAGGTCTTTTAGTTGATTTCCTTTTCCATCTATACCTACTTGAGCATCTTCAATAGCTTTCTGTTCAGCCTGCATTCTCTGAACTTCTTCATTGTACTGCTTCTGAGTGATTTTCTGATTTTCAAGAGACTGTTTAAGAAGTAACTCGCGAGTACTGTAATAGTCTTTTAACTTAGTAAGACTATCACCAAGTTCTTTACCACTCATTTCTCTGAACGAATTTTTATACTCGTCAGTGAGGTTCTTCATTATATTTTTGAATAACTCTGCCTGAGTGTTAACGTTCTGGATTAACTTAATTCCCTCAGCGTTATAATCAATCAGATTAGCACCAGACGAAGACTCAGATAATGACTGTAGACCTTTAAGAAGTTCTTGTTGAACTCTTAATTGCTCAGCAGCATTACGCTTAGCATCAGCAAGAGCCTTATCACGAGCGGCTTTAGCCTTAGCATCAGCTTTCTCTTTCTCTTCTTGTTGTTTCTTGAGGATGTTTTTTTGAGCAGCAGTTGCTTCTTCGGCTTGGTCAACAGATGTTTTAACATCACTAGCTAAATCAGCTGCCATCTGCTTAAGATTTGCGGCGCGTTGCTTAGAAGCTGTTGTATATCCTTCATCATCAACGCCATCAATCCAACGGTTAAGTTTAGCGATACCGTTATCACCGCCATACCAGAACTGCTTAAGAGCGTCCATGATATCCGTCTTCGTCCATTCTTTATTAAACAAAGACCACAGGTCATTGATTTCAGCAACTAATGGAGTAACAGCTTGAACAGTTAAGTCCTGAACATTACTATTCAGAGTATTGATATTCCTCTGGAAGTTCTTATATTCCTCAGAAGTTTCTTTGGTGATATTAGCGTGTTGTCTGTTAATACTGTTAAGAGCTTCTTGTGTAGAACTGTACTTCTCAAGAGTTGTAATTAAATGACTTGAATCACTCGCCATTGTTTCCATTGCGTTAGTGATTTCAGCATGAGATTTACCAGCTTCTTTCATTTTATAGAAAGTATCAATTACAGCTTTGATACCACCTTCAGCATCACCAGCATATTTGGTATATTCTTGTAGTTCTATACCCCATTCTTTCAGGTCATCAGCTACACCACCGCCACCGTTTCTGAATGAGTCACCAAGTTTATCCATTGCATCTTTGTTGATATCACCGAACTTCTCGGCTTCCATCCCAGTATCTTTGAACTGATTCTGGAGCTTTTGAAGCATCTCAACAGATACACCTGTGTTTGTACTAATCTGATTAAGCGTATTAACCGTATCAGCTGCTTTATTGATTGCCGCGAGTCCAGCACCAGCCGCTAACCCTGCTACGCCAAGAGCACGTAAAGCAGGGTTCATTGTGTTGATGGTGTTAATACCACCTTGGAGACTACCAAGTGGTCCGGTTAAATTACTGAACAATCCTCCGGCGACCTCATTGAGTTTGTTCAGTTCATCCATAGATTTATTAACGGCCGTTGTTAGACCTTTGTTGTCGCCATTAATTTCTACGTCATATCTAGAACGTGCCATTATTCCACCTTATTTGATTGACTTTCTAGCTTTAGCCAGAAGTTCAGGTTCAAACATACTTTCAAGAGCTTTTCGTTTACGTTCTTGCTCTTTCTGTTTTTCTTTTTGAAGTTCCTCAGGACTTTTGAATACTTTATCCTTCAACAGATAGAAATCTTTCATATTGATTTTCTTACGGTCTTCAGCAGTAAGATTAGGATTAGAAGCTATTACACTATGCGCCAGACGCGCCTGATAGAAATCGTTCATGACAGGACCTTGAGGCTCAATGAAAGTATCGAACAGATATACCATGTAGAATTCTTTCATACTCATGGAGAGTATTTCATCTCCAGTGAGTCCTTTACGCATCATGGTCCTGAATTTGAACATTAAAAAATCGTTGGCGCGTATTACTTTTCCAGTTCTTCTACAGTTTCAGTAAAGATACTTGCGCGAGTAACGGCACTAGCGAGCTGAGCACGAACAGTAGTATAAAGAGCCTTGACTTGTTCAACAGATTCGAAAACCTTAGAGCCATCTTCATGTTCAATGCATTCCAAAATCATGATGTCGTTTCGGTCTTCTTTATCTTTACCCTGATAGAAAGCTTCACCAAATTCAGATACAGTCATTGGACGAGCATAGAATTTAAAGCCATTAAGTTCTACTGCTTCACGTTTAGGGCTAAGAGCAGCAATCATTTCTTCGAAGTTAAATTTAGACATTTATTTTACCTTTAGTTAGTTTATAGGTGTATTTATCAACTGTAAGAACTAAAGGTTCCTGTCCGAATAACCTCAGATACACGACGAGCACGATTAGGTGTCTGTCTTGCCCACTTACTATCAAGTCCTTCATCAGCAGCAGCCTCATAGTTACCAACTTTGAGGTACTGAATCATTTTCCTGAACTTCAACACACCAGCAAGCCCTAACTGGAACGTAAGATTAACCAGGGCAGCCCTACGAGGCCCATTCGTCTGAATATATATGGAACTCAATTCTGAACGTTCGATGTCTCTAAGTGCCCTAGAAATGTCCAGATTAAACAGTTGTTCTGACTCTGATTTTGAGATAACGCCAGAAGTAACTCGGTTTAGTTCTTTATCAAGACAAGCGATGGCTTGTTCCTTAGATGGGTTCTTAGTTACAAGATGTCCAATTCCGATTGTCCAATATCCCTCAGTGTCTTTGTATAGTTTAAGTTTCTCGCCTTCATCAAAGCGGAGCATTTCATATAATGTCATACGACCTCTTATTTTCTTATTAAATAGATTTGTATACGTATTTAATATAAAGAGGCTCTTATGTTATCTAACACTAACGTTAAAATATCTGACGTTAAATTAATGTCTAATGCTCCGTTCTTCGGTAACAGAGCAGTTTCAGGAAAATATCAACGAAGATACACGGGTGTTCAGTACTATAGCTTAGACTTTAGTGCTAACTATATGTCAAATGACACTTCTATTGTTCAGAATTTTATTGCCAAGCATATGTATGGACGTCCTTTTGAATTTAATATCAGCTATGCAGGTCAATACACAGGTACAGCTCGTGGTTCTGTAAAATCTACTCAAACACTTCAACCTGGTGCTCGTCAGGTGGTAGTTAATGGTTTCACTGGTACATTGGAAGCAGGGACAATCATACAGTTTGAAAATCATAAAAAACTTTATACTGTAACTGAAGATGTTGTTTCAGGGAAACCAATGAAGTTATTCCCGGCTTTAATAAAGAATGTTCAGAATGGTGAGACTGTTAAATATCAGAACCCTCGTGGTGAGTTTATTCTGACGAATGACTCTATACCTTACGATTTGAAAAGCATTAGTAAAATATCATTCACAGCAACGGAGAACATCTAATGTCTGAGATTAATCTGATCAAACAACGATTTAATGAACTATGCCGAAACCCTGATTTCATCAGCGCTTATAATGATTTTAATGGAACTAGCGTTACTGAACTCAGTCTTAGTCAATTATTTTCGGTAGGTACTTTGTTCCACTTCGTAAGTATCAAAACTCATGATAATCAAGAACTACTCATTACAGATGCTTACTTTGATGTTCAATATCAAGGAAAGACTTATCTTGCCACTGGTGATTTTACGGACATTAGTACCATTCAAGAAAGTAAAGAGATTAATAACACTGGTATGACAGTTCGTCTATCAAACGTGCGGACTGAGTATATCAGTCTTATTCGTTCCAAAGCTCTTGATAACTCTGAAGTAAAAATTGATATCGGCTTTATTAACCCAAACAACGGTTCAGTTCAGACGAGTTTTAACATCTTTACTGGTGTCATTGATAAGTTAAGTATTCAACTTGATTATAATGACGCAGAATGTAAGAACGAAACAGAAGCAACTTTAGATAGTATCTGGGCTGTACTTGAAAAATCAGCTCGTAATCATGCATCAGATGGTGTCCATCGTGCTTATCCAGGTAATGAAAATGACAGTTTCTTTGCTCGAATTGGTAAGTGGAATAGTGAAGCTCGTTGGACGTCAGTCAAATAAAAAAGGGACCTTGCGGTCCCTTTTTTATTACAGCTCTTCAAGCATCTTTTCAATATCTTCATCTGTCACACGTTTAGTGTAAACGAACTCTGTCATAGGTTTGGCTTCTCGCCCATCAAAATACTTCTTCTCAGAGATATCTTTGTTATTCCATTCGATGGCATCATCAGTAGGTGTTTTAACACTAAGACGGATTTTGATTTCTTCAGCAAGAGCAAAATCATACTTGCCATCAGCATTCAAGTACTGCCAATAAGGAACCGTTTCTTTTTCATTGGCTTTGCTAAATGCTTCTAAAATTCCAAGTAATTCTGATTTAATATCAATATAGTTCTCAGGGTGTCTAATAGAGTCACAATGACATCCGAAATCACATTCGTGTTCACCTAAGAAATATTCGTTATCGTATACTTTTCCGTACCCTTCTACAAAAACATACTCAGACATTGGTTTGGCTGAAGTACCATCAAAATATTTCTTTTCTGAAATATCCATCGCGTTCCATTTTTCTATATTTTCTTTACTCAGAGCAAGCATATTACGAGTTGGCCAATTAGAGTACACACCGAACAAACAGTTTCCATCTTTATCTAAATGATAATAATGAGGAACAATCTCTTTTTCGTTTAGAGATATCATTTTATTAAGCTCAGCTTTCCACTTAGGCATATTCTTATTAGCCCATTCAATCTCTAAAGTGTTCTTGTAGTAGTTACAAGGACACGCAAGACCACATGAATGCTCACCCAGATAGTATTCTTTTTCAGTCTTCATCAGAAGTTCCTTCTTTTAGTTTACGTAAATGCTCTTGTAGAGCTTTAGTATCTGCGTTAAACATTATCTTGCCGTTATTGACTATAAAGCTCTGATAATGCCCGTCAGTTTTTTCAATCTTAATCCTGATATTCTTAGGACCATTCAACTGAAAAATAGTTATCCTTTTAACCAACCGTTTTAGGTATAGATTATACTGTTCAGCGTCTTTTATTGCAACCAATGTCTTGACATCTGCTGATTTTGGTGGTTGAATATCTGGTTGCTCAAGAAGTTCTTGTAGTTCTTTCTCCAGCGTACTTATTGTTTTAAGTACAGAAACTGGAGGCATTTCCAGTTCAAGAAGCATTTTGTTCAGTTGGTCTATCTTTTCACGCTTAGCTATTATCTGTTCATTCTTAATATTCTTAACTGAACGAGTTTTAATCTGTAGTTTATCAATAGCCTTTTCAAGAGGTATATGAAGGTCTTTAATAGCTTTGTTGTTCTTACACCTGCCTTCAAATGCACCGAAGCAATTAAAGTACTGATATTCTTTTGGGCCTTGCTTTGTTTCGTAAGTATTAACTTTCCTGCATAGAACAGCACCACATTCACAATAAAGAACACCGCTGAATTTGTGTCTTGACGGTCTTCCTTTTGATACTCGTTTATCATCAAATTGAATTTGTGAAAATGTTTGATAATCAATCAGGGCAGGGTAGTAGTTTTCAATCAATGAAACAGGAATGTATTTTTCTTCAATAATCTGGTGTGTCTGATAAGCTCCGTAAAGAACTGGGCTTTTTAACAACCTCTTTACTGACATCTGGTACCATTGTTTTCCAGTTGGACCAGGAATGTTTTCCTCGTTCAGTAAGCGTGCAATCTTACGTGGTCCTTTACCTTCAAGACGCATTTGAATAATTTTTCTCGCTAAATCAACACGTTTGTTGAACACGTACTTTTTGTTCTTCTTGTCATAATCAAGATAGAACACTGACTTACCGGGAAGAATTTCACCATCAGCAGCTTTATCGCGAGCAATAGCCTTTGAAGCTTTGACAAGTTTTGATTTTCTTAATGATTCTTTGTGTGCCAAGTCAGCAGCTAACGCAACCAATATCACTGAGCTAAGGTCGTTCAATGAGTCTTTATTGAGAATATGTCCTTGAAGTGTTTTGGCATCTTCACCAACGAACGCGACTTTAACGTCGTACTGAAGGATTTTCTTCAAGATGTCTTGTGTATGGCTGATTCCTTTACGACTTAATCGGTCAATCGCCTCAATCAAGATATAACTGCCTGATGGGATATCACCAGTTTGAATGGCTTCAAGCATTTGCTCTAGCTCTGGGCGTCTGACGTTTTTGAACCCTGAGATGCCTAGGTCATGATAAGACTGATTGGACAGAGTTAGTCCATTTTGTGAACAGAACAGCTTAGAAGCATTTACCTGCCGTTCTAACGAAGTACCTGACGCTTGGTGCTTGGTACTGAACCTTACGTAACTGAATGCCAGTGTCATTTCAACCTCCTGATACTGCTAAGTGGTTGATTATAACAAGGTTATTTCTTTTGTAAAATGATACTATTACCCGGGTAATAGTTCTTTCATATACCCGCCATCGCGCCCTTGCCTGAGGCGACACAAATGCAACAATGCGGAAACATTGTTATTACAGGAGAAGGGCGAATGATGACCACGGCAGAGGGAGGGCTGGCGTATCAGCGCTGGCTGGCGACGATCAATCAGGTCTGCGGCCATTTCGCCGCCCGGCCGTTGGAAGAGAGTTTCCACGGCGAGATTGACGCCCGCTACGCCGGCAGCCTCAAGGTCAGTACCGTCACCGCCGCCGGCGTCAATCTCTACCGCACGCGCAATGAGATAAAACGCGATAACGACGCCTGGTTCTATACCGTGTTTCAGCTCGCCGGCGAAGCCATCATCGAACAGGACGATCGCCAGGTGACGCTGGCGGCAGGCGATATCACGTTAATCGACGCCGCCCGCCCATGCTCCATCGTCTGGCAGCAGACCTCGCGTCAGGCCTCGCTGCTGCTGCCGCGCCAGCGGGTGGCGCCCACAGGGGACATCACTACCGCCTGCCGGCTGGACAAATCTCTGCCAATGGTCCAGCTCAGCCAGCGACTGCTGCTGGAAAGCATGGGCGGCACGACGCTCTCCGCCAGCGAGAGCGAAGCCGCGCTGGAGGCGATCGCCTGCCTGTTGCGCCCGGTGCTGCATCAGCGCGATCCTGCCCCTTCCCGGCGGGAAAAGCAGTTTCAGAAGATTATTGCGTTAATCGATGCGTCCATTCAGTCGGAGCATCTGCGTCCGGAGTGGCTGGCCAGCGAGACGGGCATGTCGGTACGCAGCCTGTACCGGCTGTTTGCCGACCAGGGGCTGGTGGTGGCGCAGTATATTAAGAACCGGCGGTTGGATCTGTGTGCCCAGGCGTTACAGAATGTCCATGACGATGAAAAGCTGGCGGGGATCGGCTACCGCTGGGGCTTCAGCGACCACAGCCATTTCTCCACCGCCTTTAAGCAGCGCTTTGGCGTCACCCCGGGGGAATACCGCAAGCGCTGTCGCTAATTATTTGCGCAGCCACTGGCCGTTCAATCCCTGGACGTACTCCCCGGGCTGCGCGCGGGCCACCAGCTTCTGCCCGGCCATTTTCGCCACTTCATCCACCGGCAGATTGTTGTCATCCGCCAGCTGCTGGTAGCTTTCGCTGCGCGCGGCGTTAATCTGCTTTACCAGCGCCAGCGTCTCTTTATCCTGACGCAGCGGCGCGAGATAGCCGTTCAGCGTCTCCCCCACTCGTCCCTGCTGGCGCGCTTCGCTCAGGGTCAACGCCAGCGCGGGCGCGCTGAGTAAAGCCAGCGTCAGCGCCGCGGTTAACAGTCGTTTTCTCATCGTCGCCTCAGAACAAATCGCTGCGGGATTTGAGCAGGTTTTCCACATCCTTATCGACCTTGATATGGATCTCATGCTCAATTTTGACATTCATATTGATGGTGATGGG
>OKVW01000251.1_pt1 | contig 35383 bp, 41 predicted proteins | sample 1606991 | NCBI WGS metagenome assembly OKVW01 (sample SAMN03281021, study PRJEB24777) | human gut metagenome | isolation source: fecal sample PR177 from 1 month old male Malay infant, vaginal delivered... | reverse complement strand
GTGGTTAATATTAATAATTTGTATTTATTGCGGTGAGAAAGGACATTGGTCGCGCCTGGAGGGATGTTAAGCAAATGGGGGGTTATTGAAGAAAGTCCATTTAAGGATGAAAGACCAGTGACGTCATAATAATGACATGGTTAAAATAAAACAGGCGTCGCCAAAGTAATGAACATATTATTTATCCAGGAAATGAAAAATGAATGGTCATTGAGACATGTCTTATTCATCAAGGAGTAAAAGCGCGCTTTGGTGACGCAGGTCAGATATTTACATCATCAACAGATATGTAAGATCAATGATTGTCAGGAGCAAGACGGCATACTGAACTGAAAAAAACGTGACAAAACTCACAAGAAATGGCTTAAAATTTATTTGATTGACATTACAAAAAGGGAGTTTCTTTTGAGCGGTATGAAAGAAAAAACGACACGTAGCCTGGGTGGGAAACTGGCCTTGTGGGTGTTTTACGCTTTTTGCGCCTATTTTGTCTGGGCGATGATCCGCTATGCGTGGGTCATCAACCATATCCAGTCGATTCCGGTTGCGGGATTTGATAACGAACTGGTTTCTACGAGTGGGAAATGGATGGGAGCCTTGTTGGGGTTTTTGGTATTGGGTGTGGTTGGTCTAATCCTCGGCGGCATTGCCTGGTACACGCGTCCACGTCGTCCATGGCGTGAAGAAGCCTGAAAAAATTGCTACTGTAGCCCTTCATCACCTACGGGAGGCAATGTGGAACTTCAGTACTGGCAATCGCAATTTGAAGCGTGGCTGCTCAGCCATCACAACCAGCAGGATGCGGCTCACGATATCTTTCATTTTCGCCGCGTCTGGGCAACGTCCCGGCAACTGAGCGTCGGGCTGAAGGTGGATGAACTCGTTGTGCTGGCTGCCTGTTATTTTCACGACATCGTCAGTCTTCCCAAGAATCATCCGGCGCGGCAACGCTCATCTGTGCTGGCGGCGGCTGAAACCCGTCGTATTTTTGCCTCCGACTTCCCGGCGTTCCCCGAATCCCGATTGTCATCGGTTTGTCATGCCATTGAAGCCCACAGTTTTAGCGCTAATATTGCCCCACAGACACTGGAAGCGAAAATCGTTCAGGATGCCGACAGGCTGGAGGCGCTGGGCGCGATTGGGCTGGCGCGCGTCTTTGCGGTATCCGGCGCGCTCGGCGTGGCGCTGTTTGACGCGGAAGACCCCTTTGCCCAACAGCGACAACTCGACGATAAACAATACGCCCTCGATCACTTTCAAACCAAACTGCTTGCCCTGCCTGACACCATGCAAACGGCGCGAGGGCGGGAGTTAGCGCTGCACAATGCCGGTTTCCTGGTAGGCTATATGGCAAAGCTCAGCGCAGAGCTGAAAGGGGAGTATGAGTCTGTCGACCCGGCGGTGCTTCGCGCGTTTAGCCCAGGCCACTCGTGAGACCAATTTTATGTTAACCTGACGACACACTTTTTTGGTCGGTTGACGATATGCAGCAAAATCTTTCGCTTACAGGTTCGCTGGTAGCCACCACAGACGACAGCGCAGACGTAGCTCAGGCGCTGCTGGCGAAGCTGTTAGAAATATATGATGTAAAAACGCTGGTGGCGCATCTGAACGGAATGGGTGAGAACCACTGGAGCCCGGCCATTTTAAAGCGTGTTGTGGCGAAGTCCTCAGCCTGGCACCGGTTAAGTGAACGGGAACTTGTCTCTCTGCAAACCCTGCTTCCCACGCCGCCGGCGCATCATCCTGACTATGCCTTTCGATTTATCGATCTTTTCGCGGGTATTGGCGGCATACGCCGTGGCTTCGAAGCTATTGGCGGTCAGTGTGTTTTTACCAGCGAATGGAACAAACATGCGGTGCGCACTTATAAAGCCAACTACTACTGCGATCCGGCGAGCCACCACTTTAATGAAGACATTCGTGATATCACACTCAGCCATCGCGAGGGTGTCAGCGACAGCGAGGCGGCAGAGCATATTCGCCAGCATGTGCCGCCGCACGATGTTTTGTTGGCGGGCTTTCCGTGTCAGCCGTTTTCGCTCGCAGGCGTGTCAAAGAAGAATGCACTGGGACGCGCCCACGGTTTCGCCTGTGATACGCAGGGGACATTGTTTTTTGATGTCGTACGCATTATTGATGCCCGCCGTCCGCCCATCTTTGTTCTGGAAAATGTTAAAAACCTGAAGAGTCACGATAAGGGCAAAACGTTTCGCATCATCATGCAAACTCTGGATGAGCTGGGCTATGACGTGGCGGACGCCAGGGATAACGGGCCGGACGATCCAAAAATCATTGATGGCAAACATTTCCTGCCACAGCACCGCGAACGCATCGTGCTGGTGGGCTTTCGTCGCGATCTCAATCTGAAGGGCGATTTTACCCTGCGGGATATTGTCACGCGCTACCCCCAGCGTCGCATTACGCTTGCGGAGTTGCTTGAGCCGGTCGTGGAAGCGAAATATGTGCTGACCCCGGTGCTGTGGAAATATCTCTATCGTTACGCCAAAAAGCATCAGGCGAAAGGTAATGGTTTTGGCTATGGCATGGTCTATCCTTCAAATCCGGATAGCGTCACGCGCACGCTTTCCGCACGCTATTACAAAGATGGCGCTGAAATCCTGGTGGATCGCGGCTGGAATTTTGCCACAGGTGAAGCGAACTTCGACGATCCGCAAAACCAGCAGCATCGGCCAAGGCGCTTAACGCCAAGAGAGTGCGCGCGTCTGATGGGGTTTGAAGCGCCGCAGGGGTATCAGTTCCGTATTCCGGTGTCCGATACTCAGGCCTATCGCCAGTTTGGCAACTCTGTGGTGGTGCCTGCATTCGCCGCCGTGGCAAGCCTTCTGGAAGAGAAAATCCACGAGGCGGTTGCATTGCGCCAGCAAGGGATCGGTGATGGCGGACGTTCACGATAAGGCAACGCGCAGTAAAAACATGCGGGCCATTGCGACCCGCGATACAGCGATTGAAAAACGTCTTGCCAGTTTATTGACGGAGCAAGGCATAACATTTCGTGTTCAGGATGCCGCGCTTGCAGGGCGGCCCGATTTTGTCGTCGACGCCTATCAGTGCGTGATCTTTACCCACGGCTGTTTCTGGCATCAGCATCACTGTTATCTGTTTAAAGTCCCGGCCACGCGTACCGATTTTTGGCTGGCGAAGATAGGCAAAAACGTTGAGCGCGATCGCCGTGATGTGGCGAGCTTACAGGCGCTCGGATGGCGCGTATTGATTGTCTGGGAGTGCGCGTTACGCGGGCGTGAGAAACTGAGCGACGTCGCGCTGGCAGAACGCCTGGAAGAGTGGATCTGCGGCGGCGGGCCGTCCGCGCAGATCGACACTCAGGGCATGCATTTATTGTGATGTCTTTTCCGAATTCACTGGCGCGACAACCGGTTTCGCCGGGAAAAGATATTTGCCCAGCGTGACCAGCACCACTGCAAAAACGATAACCCCTAACGCCAGCCACTCAATCAGCGCCAGACGTTCACCGCCAAGCCCCGTTCCCAGTAAAACCGCGACAACGGGATTCACGTACGCGTAACTGGTCGCCAGCGCAGGGCTGACATTGCGGATTAGATACATATAGGCGTTAATGGCGATAATGGAGCCAAATACAGCCAGATAACCAACCGCCAGGAAACCCGAAAGCGAGGGTAACGTAGCCAGTTTTTCGCCGCTGAACAGCGAGGCGCACATCAGGATAATTCCGGCCGCAAGCATTTCAATCGCGCCCGCCATCATTCCGGTCGGCAGGGTGATTCGTGAGCCGTACACGGAGCCAAATGCCCAACTGATCGAGCCAATCAGGATCAAAATAGCGCCCCATGGGTTACCGCTTAAATTCCCGCCGCTGTTGAGCATCACGATCCCGGCAAGGCCAATCGCAATGCCCATCCACTCAAGCTTACGGGTTTTGATACCAAAGAAATGGCTGAAGCACAGGGTAAACAGTGGAACGGTCGCCACCACGACCGCAGCGATGCCGGAGGGGACGTTTTGGTGTTCCGCAACCGTCACCAGACCGTTGCCGACAGCCAGCAATAAAATGCCAGTCAGCGCTGCGTTCAGCAGCGGGCGAAGCGGGGGCAGTTTATGTCCGCGAAGCAGTAAAAAGCTGATTAACAAAAAACCAGCCGAAAGAAAGCGCACGCCAGCCATCATCAGCGGTGGCCAGCTTTCGACACCAATACGGATAACAAAGTAGGTGGAACCCCAAATGATATACAGCGCGAACAGCGCGCTAAAGAGTGGTAATAACTGCCTGAAACGCATAATCCCTCACGTGAGTGACTTTATTAAGGCACACAGTAAACGCGAAAACTATCGTACTGGCGAGCGATATAATTGGCGCATATTGTTAAATAGCCGTTGACGAATAACGTCAGTTTCAGCCTGGCGCGTTTTACTCCATACTTAACGCTTCAATAAGAAAAAATTGAGGGAATTATTTTGGCAGGAAGTAGCTTACTGACATTGCTCGATGATATTGCCACGTTGCTGGACGATGTTTCGATGATGGGAAAACTGGCCGCGAAAAAAACCGCTGGCGTGCTGGGTGACGATCTGTCGCTTAACGCCCAACAGGTGACGGGGGTTCGGGCGAATCGCGAGCTGCCGGTGGTCTGGAGCGTGGCGAAAGGGTCGTTCATCAACAAAGTCATTCTGGTACCGTTAGCGCTGCTTATTAGCGCGTTTATTCCCTGGGCCATTACGCCGCTGTTGATGATAGGGGGCGCATTTCTCTGTTTTGAAGGCGTCGAAAAGGTGCTGCACACTTTCGAGTCCCGCAAACACAAAGAAGACCCTGCCGAGCGTCAACAGCGTCTGGAAGCCCTGGCCGCGCAGGATCCTCTGGCCTTTGAGAAAGATAAAATTAAGGGCGCAGTGCGAACCGATTTTATTCTCTCTGCGGAGATCGTGGCGATAACGCTGGGGATTGTGGCGCAAGCGCCCTTACTTAACCAGGTTCTGGTGCTGTCAGGTGTTGCTCTCGTTGTGACGGTTGGCGTTTATGGCCTGGTCGGGTTGATTGTGAAGCTGGATGACATGGGATACTGGCTGGTAGAGAAAACCAGTGCGCTGGCGCAGGCGTTGGGTAAAGGACTGCTGGTGGTCGCACCGTGGTTGATGAAATTCCTGTCGGTGGTGGGGACGCTGGCCATGTTTCTGGTGGGTGGGGGTATCGTTGTGCATGGCATTGCGCCGCTGCATCATGCCATCGAAACGTTTGCTCAGCAGCAGAGCGTGGTGATTGCTATGATTCTGCCAACGCTGTTGAATCTGGTGCTGGGTTTTATCATCGGCGCCATCGTCGTCAGTCTGGTCAAAGTTGTAGCACGGGTGCGTGGTGTTGCGCACTAAATGTCATCCCGAGTATTACGCAAAACCGGCTAACCTCGTCTAAGGTGAACATGTTTCACTTGATACAGGAGGCAGCATGGTCTTTTTGGTCAGTGAGGAAGTTACCGTGAAAGAGGGTGGACCGCGCATGATTGTTACCGGTTATTCCAGCGGTATGGTGGAATGTCGGTGGTATGATGGGTTTGGCGTCAAGCGAGAGGCATTCCATGAGAATGAACTCGTTTCTGGTGAGGCCAGACGGTTGCGTGAAGAGATCTAAAAGTTCAGCGCCCGGCAGATGTCGGGCGTTTTCTTTTATGAAAAAATGAATGACGGCACCCATACGTAACGTACTGAGTTATGCCAGAATTAGGAAAGCAATAATGAGTAGGGAGTGGTCAGCGTGCCGCACGAAACATCGATGGAAAACTGGGGCTGGCTGAAAATGTTAGCGCGCCGATTTGGCCCCGGCCACGTCGTAAACCTCTGCTTTCTGGTCGTCATGATCTTTTCAACCCTGCTGACCTGGCGTGAAGTTGTTGTACTGGAAGATGCTTATATCTCCAGTCAACGCAATCATCTGGAAAATGTTGCCAACGCGCTGGACAAGCAACTGCAGTTCAATGTCGACAAACTGCTTTTTATGCGTAATGGGATGCATGAGGCGCTGGTGACGCCGCTGGGGTTTTCTGCCTTAAGAGATGCCGTCACGCATTTTGAGCAATTGCGCGATTCGCGCGTCTGGCAGCTTGAGCTGGATAAGCGAAGAACGTTGCCGCTGAACGGCGTATCCGACGAGTTTGTGAACCAAACCCAGGTGCTCTCCCGTGAGAGCGACTCACTGGATAACGAATTGACCGCCGCGCTGGAAGTCGGGTATTTGATGCGTCTGGCGCAAACGCAGACCTCTATGTCACAGCAAGTGATGTACGTGTCGCGTGCCGGCTTTTACCTTTCCACCCAACCCACGCAACGCTCCAGCGAGATTACCTCCCGCTACTACGACTACGTTATACAACCCTGGTTTACCGGGCAGTCGCAACGCCAGAACCGCATGCGCGGCGTGCGCTGGTTTACCACGATGTCGCCGCAGCCTGGCGAAGACCAGCAGCGCGTCACCGTCAGTGTGCCGCTGGATAACAACCACTACTGGTCCGGTGTGCTGGCCATGACAATCCCTGTCGCCTCGATAGAGCGATTCATGGAGGATGCCATTGATAAGAATGTGGAAGGTGAATACCAGCTCTACGACAGCAAACTGAAGATGATAGCCGCTTCAACTCAGGCACTACGAAATACGAACATTTTCGACGAGCGCGAGCAGGCGCTGCTTGCGCATGACATTGAACAGGATACCTATGGCGGCTTGCGTATGGGTAGCCGTTACGTTAGCTGGGCGCGACTGGACCACTTCGATGGTGTTCTGGTGCGAGTGCATACCTTAAGTGAAGGCGTACAGGGGGATTTCGGCAGCATCAGCATCGCGCTGGCGCTGCTATGGGTGCTGTTTACGGCGATGCTGATCATCTCCTGGATTGTCATTCGCCATATGGTCAGCAATATGTTTGTTATGCAAAGCTCGCTCCAGTGGCAGGCATGGCACGATACGTTGACCCGGTTATATAACCGTGGCGCGCTGTTTGAAAAAGCCCGACAACTGGCACTGCGCTGCCGCGCGCAAAAACAACCGCTGTCGGTCATTCAAATCGATCTCGACCATTTCAAAAGCATTAACGATCGCTTTGGTCACCAGGCCGGAGATCGCGTCCTGACGCATGCGGCGGGACTCATCAGCGGTACGCTGCGAACTTATGATGTGGCGGGACGCGTAGGAGGAGAGGAGTTCTGCGTGGTGCTACCGGAAACCTCGCTGGCCCAGGCCGAACGCATTGCTGAACGGATCCGACAGCGATTGAATGAAAAAGAGATCCTGGTGGCGAAAAGCACAACCATACGGATCAGCGCCTCGCTCGGTGTCAGTGGCTCGCAGGAAACCGACGATTACGATTTCGAACACCTCCAGTCACTGGCGGACGGCAGGCTCTATCTGGCAAAACAGGCAGGGCGTAACCGGGTATGCGTAGCGGATCAGGTATAAGGTGGTGGGAAAAGGTGCGTCATGCCTTCACGCCAGCCTTCGGGGCCTTCATGTTGCGTGCGGTAAACCTGCGGAGTCTCTCCACCGCGCAGAATCACGCCTTCCCGGTTCAGTCCTTTGACAATGATGGCATAATCCATTGCCTCCAGCAGCGGCGCGTCATTCGGGCCATCGCCGAGGCCAACGGTGACGGGCCGTCTTTTCCACTGTCGCTGATACCGGTCAATCAACCCGTTCGCCGCATGATCTTTCCCCGCTGAACTCTCCAGAACGTGCCAGAACCGGGCACCGTGAACAAACTGCAGTCCCACGTCGTCCAACTGTCGGCTAAACTCCGCCATGCGCTCGTCGCTGTCACGCCAGATAAGGGTGACCGACGCTTCATGCAGGCGCGTCAGGCTGGCCTGAGCATGCGTCAATCCGGTCCATTCGGCGATGGCTGACTCATCGACATCATCAAAGGTAGTGAATTTAAACTGCGCTCTTTCGCGCAGTTTATTTAGCACAGCGCTAATTTCGTCATGGGAAGCGCCCGTTATCAGTCGTGGAAAATCAGGATGAGCGTGCCAGCGGCTGTCCAGCTCAATCACCGCGCCGTTTTCCGCAATGAGCGGTAAGCCTTGCAAACCGAGCTGCTTCTGGATCTGCAGCATTTCTGCCGCCGTTTTGCTGCTTGAGAGGATAACGGGAACGCCTTTCTCACGCAGACGCGCGAGCCAGGCGGCGGCGGGTTGCCAGTCATAGGTGTGACTATCCAGCAACGTGCCATCCAGATCGGTAAAAATCAGCAGAGGATCATCAAGTGAAAGCATGTTTTTTTTCCGTTATCTGAAACACCACACACCCTGGAAAAATCCTAAAACCAACGATGTTCGCAGGAGGCGGAAAGGGAATCGATCCCGTCAAAGTGAGCATCGATGGCTCGTTGCTCACAACCATTAACAGGATTAATCATTCATCAAAAAAATATTTGCTTGTCATGCAAAATAATTGCAGATAAGGTTGATGACACATCAGATTTCCTGGTGTAACGAATTTTCAAGTGCTTCTTGCATAAGCAAGTTTGATCCCGACCCGTCAGGGCCGGGATTTTTTTCGTCCCGCTCAACGATTAATTTCCGTTACGCTAAAGTCATGAATATCCAGTTCAAACGCTTCGGCTAATTCATGCCATGTATGGTATTCGCGTCCATCCACGCTGACTTTGTCAGGATCGTTTCCACTACGATGAATTTCGCTTTCACTGATTTCATTGATCGCAGCCAGCAGCGCGTCAACGTCGACGCTGACTTCGCGTTTCGCGGTTTCGCTGTAGTCTTTTGCGGTCTTCATCATTAACCTCTCCATCAAACGTGTTACAGACTAAGTATAGACCGTTGAGAAAACCCGCAATCGAGTCGGGTGGTCGCTGTCAGGCTGCGTTTTTTGTTCTACACTGGCACAAAGCCACAGGAGGATAATGATGAAGGTGAATGATCGGGTCACAGTCAAAACGGACGGCGGTCCTCGTCGTCCAGGCGTGGTACTGGCAGTAGAAGAGTTTAGTGAAGGCACAATGTACCTGGTTTCGCTGGAAGACTACCCGCTCGGCATTTGGTTCTTCAATGAGTCAGGGCATCAGGATGGTATTTTTGTGGAAAAGATAGAGTAGGGTTGCGACGGACGGTATAAACCCGGCTGGTGGGACATCCACCAGTCGGGACGTCTCATCGCATGTTAACAAATATCCCGTTCGTCACATTGTCGGTCAGCCTGACGACATGATAGATAACCTGTTTGTTATGCGTCTTTATCTTTCGTTTTATATTCCCCTTATGGGATGACACCGTTTTAGCCTTAATATTCATTTGATCCGAAATCTGAATAGTCCCCTGGCCTTCCATCCACATGCGCAGCATACTCGATTCGGTTCGGCTTAATGATAACGTTGGTAAATTTATTACACTTGCAGCATCTGTCTCTTTTTTCAGAATATCGCCAAGGAGCTCGTCCAGTGATTCAGGTTTTATTGATTTAGAACTGATCAATAAATTTTTTCTGACTAATAAATATTCATCAAAATGAACATTGGCAATTGCCATAAAAACAATAAATAACGTGTTGGGATGCTGATTAATGATTTGCTTTATATGCTGACTGTTGGCTGGATCATGGATAAAACAGTCCTCATTAATAAACACCACAGAAGGCTGGTGCGTAACACAAGCGATATCGAGTTCATCAACGCTTTCGATATTGTTGATTTCCCTTTTTTTCACCCCTCGGCTTACCAGATACCCGGTTAAACCTAGCCGGGTGTAACTGCACAAATCCATAATAATCGTTGACATGGCATACCCTCACTCAATGCGTAACGATAATTCCCCTTACCTGAATATCTCATCACAACTAAAAGGGACATAATGCTTCACCTAATGAGACGCGTTTGCGGTTTTTCAGGCGGACTTACTATCCCGTAAAGTTACGTATAATTTGCCTGGAATTGTCTTAAAGTAAAGTAAATGTTGTGTTATGTGAGTGAGATAAAAACAAATAAAGCACGCCGGCGTTATCCTGGTAGATGTTTTTACTGAACGACTTTAGGATAATCCTTAGAATAACAGGGTAAATATTATGGACTATTATTGACGGGCAATTCGCTAACGATATCGGCTAATAAATTGAAAATTTCGCTAAATAGATGTTCACAGAAAGGGGCAATCAATGGCATTAATGCCGCAATTAACGATATCCCTACCGTCAGCGTTAAAGGGAAACCAATAACAAATACTGATAGCTGAGGGGCCATTCGATTCAATAATCCTAGCGCCAGGTTCAGCGTTAACAGCATAGTGATCACCGGCAGCGCCAGCATCAACCCGTTAAGGAAGATAAGACTTCCCGCTCTGGCAAGGGCCAGAAACGCATTACTGTTCACGGGATCACCGCCGACAGGTAGCGTATGGAAGGTATCGAACAGCAGTGAAATCAGCCACAGGTGGCCGTTAAAGGTTAAGAACAGCAGCATCGCCAGCATATCAATGATTCTGGCAAGAACCGGCATGTTCAGGTGGCTGGCCGGATCGACAAAGGTGGCGAAGGATAATCCCATTTGCAGGCCAATTATTTCACCTGCAGTTCGCACAGCCGCAAAGGCAAACTGCATGGTAAAGCCCAGCGCGATACCTATCAGGATTTGCTGCATCGCCAGCCATACTGCGGCAAATGAAAAAATCGGCACATCTACCGGAGGCAGCGAGGGGGCAATGACGAAAGTAATGATACAGCCCAGCCCAAGTTTGACGCGTTTGGGGACCGTGCGCTCACTGAGAATAGGGGCGGTCGAGATGAGCGCCAGCACGCGCAGCAGCGGCCAAAAGTAGAGGCTCAGCCACTGCAGCCACTGCAGCCATTGATCGCTGGTCACCTGCAACATAAATCGTCTTATCCGATGATGTACGGCAGATTGGTGAACAGCGTGCGCACATAATCCAGCAGCAAATTCAGCATCCACGGACCGGCAACGATGATCGCCATAAACACCGCCACAATTTTGGGAATAAACGACAGCGTCATTTCATTAATTTGCGTAGCGGCCTGCAAAATACTGATGATAAGGCCAGTCACCAAAGCAACCAGCAGCAGAGGGGCGGCAAGCGCAAGGGCGACTTTCATCGCCTCTGTGCCAATCATCATCACCGATTCGGGGGTCATTGTTCGCCTCTAACTGTAGAAACTTTGCGCAAGTGAACCCACTAAAAGCTGCCAGCCGTCAACCAGCACAAACAGCATCAGTTTAAACGGTAGCGCAATGGTGGCTGGTGGAACCATCATCATCCCCAGCGCCATCAGCACGCTGGCGATCACGAGATCGATAATCAGGAAAGGAATGAAGATCGTAAAACCTATCTGGAACGCGGTTTTTAGCTCGCTGGTCACATAGGCTGGCAGCAGAATGCGCATAGGTACGGCTTCCGGCCCCTGCAGCGGGCCGCTATTCGCCAGGCGGGCAAACAACGCCAGATCGGCTTCACGCGTCTGGCGCAGCATAAATTCCCGCAGCGGCTGCGCACCCTTATCCAGCGCTTCCTGCATTGAAATCTTTTCTTCGCTGAACGGTTGATACGCCTCGACATAGATCTTATCGATGACCGGCGACATGATGAAAAAGGTTAAAAACAGCGCCAGTCCCAGCAGTACCTGATTTGGCGGGGCGGACGGCGTGCCGAGCGCGTTGCGCAGCAGACCAAAGACGATGATGATGCGGGTAAAACTGGTCATCATCAGCAAGATAGCCGGAATAAAGGTCAGCGAGGTGATAAACACCAGTGTCTGAACGGGAAGTGACCAGCTTTGTCCGCCGCCAGGCAGCGGCTGGCTCACGAGACCGGGAAGTTGCGCCAGCGCGGCAGGGCTGATAAGCCACAACGCGGCGAGCGAAAGGGATAACATACGGCGCATCAGGATCTCCCGGAACGCTTAAGCAAACTCTTCATAATGGCCTGAAAATCCGCCGGTGCTGACGGCGTCTCTTCAGGCACAATCTGGGCCGGGGGGAGGGTGTGCAGCACATTGATATTTGACGCTGTCACGCCGAGCACCAGGCGAGCATCCTCGACATCAACGATTACCACGCGTTCGCGCGGACCCAGCGAAGTACTGGCGGAGACGTTCAATCCACGCGCACGGCCACCTTTTGGCGCAAAACCCAGACGTTTGATGACCCAGGCTGCCGCGAGAATCAGCAGGATTATCCCCAGCAGCGCGCCGCTGACCTGCATCAAAGGTGAGCCAGGGACGGCAGACGGCTGTTGAACAGTGGCCTGGGTTTTCATCATTAACGGCTCAGACGGCGCATACGCTCGGACGGGGTAATGATGTCGGTAATACGCACACCGTATTTATCCGCTACCACCACCACTTCGCCCTGGGCGATTAAATAACCATTGATCAGGATATCCAGCGGCTCACCCGCCAGACCGTCCAGCGCAACGACGGAGCCCTGTGTCAGGCGCAGCAGCTCTTTAATCGTCATGCGCGTACGGCCCAACTCGACGGTCAGTTTGACCGGAATATCCATGATCAGGTCGATGTCCTGCAGGGTGCCGCTCACGTCACCACCGCCAAGCTGCTGGAAAACGGCATCGGCAGCGCTTTTCGCCGGGGTAGTTTTTTGTTCGTTCAACGCGTCAGCCCACAGATCGTCCAATGCGCCGGTGTTCTCATCAGACGGATTATTTATGTCACTCATTTGGGCTGTTCCTCATTCAGCGAATTCAAAATCGGGTTAATCAAATGTTCTACGCGTAAGGCATACTGACCATTAACCGTGCCGTATTGGCTGGTCAGTACAGGTACACCGTCCACATGAGCAATAATGCGGTCTGGTTTTTCAATCGGCAGCACATCGCCGGGTTGTAACTTCAATATCTGGGAAAGGCGCAACGGAATATCGGCAAAATTCGCCACCAGCTCCAGCTCGGAATGCTGAACCTGACGCACCAGATTGTCGCGCCAGTTCTGATCCTCATGGCGCGAGTTCTCCAGCGGCGGATTGACCAGCAGCTCACGCAGCGGCTCAATCATGCTGAACGGCAGACATATGTTGAATTCGCCGGTCAGGTTGCCAATCTCCACGTGGAAAGGGGTATTGACCACAATGTCGTTCGGCGAGGTGGTGATGTTGGTGAACTTCACCTGCATCTCGGAACGCACATACTCCACTTCCAGTGGGTGGATAGCTTTCCACGCGTCGCTATAGCCTTCCAGCGCCAGTTTCAGCATGCGGTTAATCACGCGTTGCTCGGTGTGCGTAAATTCGCGGCCTTCCACTTTGGTTGGAAAACGACCGTCACCGCCAAACAGGTTATCAACGGCGATAAACACCAGACTTGGCGAGAACACCACCAGCCCTGTGCCGCGCAGCGGCTTCAGATGGATCAGGTTCAGGTTGGTCGGCACCGGCAGGTTACGGGCAAATTCGTGATACGGCTGAATGCGTATCGCGCCCACGGTGATGTCCGGGCTACGGCGCAGCAGGTTGAACAGCCCCATACGGAACTGACGCGCAAAACGCTCGTTGATGATCTCCAGCGCCTGCAAACGTTCACGCACCACGCGACGCTGGGTGTTGGGATCGTACGGGCGAATGTCACTTTCGTCCGCGATGCCGGGAGTCGGCTCGTCTTTAGTCTCGCTGTCACCGTTTAACAGCGCATCGATTTCAGCCTGAGAGAGAATGCTATCGCCCATGTCTTTACCGCAGAATGAAAGCTGTATACAGCACGTCAGTGACGTCCTGCTTAGGTTGTCCGGCAACGAGCGGAGGAGAAAGCGTCTCTTTAATTGCCACGATCAGTTTTTGCTTACCTTCTTCGGTCGACAGTACTGCGGCGTCCTGACGAGAGAACAGCAACAGCAAACGGCTACGGACCTCCGGCAGGTAGTCATTCAGGCGTGCGCGAGTCGCCTCATCCTTCAGACGCAACGTTACGCCGATATACAGTACGCGATCCGCATCGCCCAGATTGACGGTAAAGGTATCCAGCGGGAAGAACACCGGCGCGGGCGGTGGCGGCGGCTGCTCGCTGGCGGCCGAGGTTGGGTGCTGCTGCATACGCCAGTAGCTATAGCCTGCGGTGGCGCAGGCGGCGAGGGTAATGATTACCAGCAGTGGGATCCAAATTGAGCGTTTGCTCTTTTTGCTAATCGCGGAATCAGTCATCTGATACGGGCTTCCTGTTTCGGTACAGCTTATGGGCTGATTATCCCGTGTCCTGACCACGGCAAAGCGTGGAAAAGACGGGGATAATCGTGCTACCTCTGGCGTTAGGCGAAGATATCGACGCCGCCGTTACCGCGAGCGACAGACTGGAGCGAAGCGGGAACCGCCAGTTCACTTTCATCTTCAGCGGCGCGCAGATCCTGTCCCTGCATACGCGCTGAGTGCTGCTGCTGGGAAGAGGACTGCTGCTGTCCGGCAAAACTTTCGTTGCTGATACTGCTTTGACCCAGTTGAATACCGCTTTCCGCCAGTTGGGTGCGCAGTACCGGCAGGGCCGCCTCCAGCGCAGCGCGTACATGGCTATGGGCTGAGACCATTTGCAACTGTGCCTGGTTATCATCAAGTTTAAGCGAGATTTGCACCTGGCCGAGCTCTTCCGGATGCAAACGCAGTTCTGCGCTCTGCTGGCCCTGACGGGTAAACAGCGTAATATGCTGACTCAGCGACTGCTGCCACTCATGACTGCCCAGCGGCGCGCTCAGAACCGGCGCGGCGCTGGTGGGCGGCGGCTGTGAGGCGGAATGCGTGGCCGTGGTCATCGCGATGCCTGGCGTCACGGGGGAAGGGGGACTGTCGATCTCCGCGTTGGCGGCAGCGGTGGCCACCACAGGCGTAGTGACCGCCTGACCTTTAGCACTTTCCACAGCGATTACCGGCATCGCGCTGTCTGTTTTGCTCTTTTTTGCATCGTCACGGGTCAACGGACTGGTCGCATCCTGCGCGAGTGAACGGGGAGCGGCGCTCAGCGCACTTACTTTTTCACCGGGGGGCACCGGCGGTGTCGTGAGTCCCGGTTGACCCGGAAGCATCGCAAACAGCGCGCTCAGGTTGGCGAGATCGTCATCGCTGAGCGCGGATTTTTCATCTTCTTTTTGCACGGCGTGACTCAGGGCCGACAGCGCGCTGTTTTTCTGCGCGGGCGTCAGGGCAGACAGCAACGTTTGTGCATCGCTTAGCCCTTTTTGTATGTCGGCAGATTGCCCGTCTTTGGCAGCGAGCAGATCGGCAAGCTTCACGGCATGGGGTGTCTCACCGTCCTGTGGCAGTAATCCTTTTTGTAGTTTGCTACTGGCGGCCTGTAAATCAGCCAGGGTCAGCGGCGCCGCTTTACCCTGGGCGTCGCCTGCGCCTAACGCGCCAGCCAGCAACGCCAGGAAATCTCCGGCGGGATCCGCCGTTTTCCCGGAGGGTGAGCCAGAGATAAGGTCGGTGTCGGTTGTGACCTGTTGTGGCAAGGTGATCATTCAGGTTTCCTCATTGCTGCACGCTGAGCAAATTCATCCATCTTTTTCTGATCCAGGCGGTTTTCAGCCAGTAAAGCCGCCGCGTTTTGCCTGTCTTGTAAGGTTTGCCAGGCCTGAAGCCGCTGCTTCTTTTCGCGCCAGGCGTTCAGCGCCACATCCACTTTTTGCGTCCACTGCGTTAACAGTTGGCGATGCTGTTCAACGGCTTTTTCCAGCGTCTGAATAAATTGCTGGTAGTTAATCCAGCGATTACTGGCAATCCCCTGACTCATATCGTTGTTGAGGTTGTCGCGGTATTCGTTCTGGTAGTCGATCAGCATCTTTAACTGCTCTTCTGCCTGTTGGAAACCCCGACGCATTTCACCTAACAGCAGCGCTGCATCGTCTACCTCTTTTTCGGCGAGATCTTTGAGTGTTGCCAGTGCGCCATGTTCTGCCATGATCCTTACCCTCCTGCTTCATCACACCGTCGGGAAAATCAGATCGAGCGCGGTGAGAGAGTCTTCCCAGTCCGCGCGTTCGAAAATACCTTGCTGGAGAAACGCCTCCAGTTGCGGCCACAGCGCGATGGCTTTATCAAGCATGGGATCGCTGCCCTTCGCGTATGCGCCAACGCTGACCAGATCGCGGTTACGCTGAAAACTCGACAGCAACTGCTTGAACTGACGCACTTTGGCATAGTGTTGTTCCGTTATTAGCGCCGTCATCGCCCGGCTGATCGACGCTTCAATGTCGATGGCGGGATAGTGTCCGGCTTCTGCCAGACGACGTGACAGGACAATGTGGCCGTCAAGAATGGCGCGCGCCGAGTCGGCAATGGGGTCTTGCTGGTCGTCGCCTTCGGTGAGCACCGTATAAAACGCGGTAATTGAGCCGCCGCCGTGGATCCCGTTTCCCGCACGTTCAACCAGCGCGGGCAGTTTGGCGAACACCGATGGCGGATAGCCTTTGGTGGCCGGTGGTTCACCGATCGCCAGGGCGATTTCGCGCTGGGCCATCGCATAGCGCGTCAGAGAATCCATGATCAGCAGTACGTGCTGACCGCGATCGCGAAAGTCTTCTGCGATACGGGTGGCGTAAGCGGCACCCTGCATGCGCAGTAACGGGGATACATCCGCAGGCGCGGCGATGACCACAGAGCGTGCCCGCCCGTCGGCACCCAGAATGTTTTCGATAAAATCTTTAACTTCGCGCCCACGTTCACCGATCAGTCCGACCACGATGACATCCGCACGGGTATAGCGAGCCATCATGCCAAGCAGCACGCTTTTACCGACGCCGGAACCGGCAAACAGCCCCATACGCTGACCGCGACCGACGGTCAGCAGGGCGTTAATCGGCCGCACGCCGGTATCCAGCACATGCTCAATCGGCGTACGCTGCAACGGGTTAAACGGTTGGGTGATCAGCGCGCCGGTTTCGGTGGTGTCGGGGGAGGGCAGGCCGTCGAGCGGCTTGCCGCTGCCATCGAGCACGCGACCTAAAAGTGCCGGGCCCAGCGGAAGTTGTTTACCGCTTTGCAAGCCTTCACCGGCGATATTTTTGGCATAGACGCGCGCGCCGGGGAGAATGCCTTCCACCTCTTCGAGCGGCATCAGAAACAGACGCTGGCCGTTAAAACCTACCACTTCACTTTCGACTTCGCGGGTTTCGTTCCCCTCCTGGCGTTCAATCACACAGGTTGCACCCAGCGGTAACTGTAACCCGGTAGCCTCAAGAACCAGACCGGTGGCGCGGGTCAGCCGTCCATAGCGACGAACGGCGGGAAGCTGTGCGATTTTGGCTTCGAAGTTATCCAGCGTGGTTAACCAGCGCGTCAAACGTGAGGTCATCAGACGACTCCCGGCGCAGCCAGGCGGCACAGTTCCTGCCAGCGGGTAGCGACGCTGGCGTCCAGATCGCCCTCATCTGCGGAGACCTTACAGCCGCCATGATGCAGGGTAGGATCGCCGCGCAGACGCCAGCCGTGCAGACTGAGAGTCGCTCCCAGCATCTCTTCGACGCGCTGTAAATCATCCGGATGAACCCGCAGTTGCGGTTTGCCGGTGAACAGAGGTTCCTGCTGTAAAAGCTGCTGGATCTGCTTGATTAACGCCGAGTTATCCACGGCGGGCGTCTGGCCAATGACCTGACGCGCGGCTTCCAGCGCCATCTGCATCAGGCGGGAGGCGATCACGCTATCCAGCGCGTCCAGCGTGTTCTGGAACTCACTGACCAGTTGCTGCATGCGCGCGTGAATCGGTGCCTGCTGGGAACGCGCCTGTGCCTGACCTTGCTCCAGCCCTTGCGCCAGACCTTCCTGATAGCCTTGCTCATGACCGGCCTTTCGCCCTTCTGCAACGCCCGCATGATAACCCTGCTCGTGAGCCTGAATTTTCAACTGCGCGAGCTGCTGTTCAAGCTGCTCTTCCGCGCTCAGTTCTGGTTCATCTGCTTCTGGCTGAGAGGCTGCGTCAGCTTCCAGCGGCACAAATTCAGCCAGCGGCGGGGCGAGATCGTCCGGCGTCCAGATTTTCCACGGCAGTTCGTTAGACATAGGTATCCTCGCCGCTGCCGATTACCATCTCGCCGGTTTCTGCCAGACGACGCACAATAAGCAGAATCGCTTTCTGTTCGTTCTCCACCTGCGACAAACGGACCGGGCCACGGTTGGCGAGGTCGTCGCGCAGAATATCGGCTGCACGTTGCGACATATTGCGCAGGAATTTTTCGCGCAGCGGCTGTTCCGCGCCTTTCAGGGCGATGAGCAGCGATTCGGAATCCACCTCCTGGAGCAAACGCTGGATGCTGCGGTCGTCGACATCCACCAGGTTCTCGAACAGGAACATCTCGTCGATGATTTTTTGCGCCAGCTCGCCGTCGAATTCGCGAACTGCGGTAATGACCGCTTCTTCCTGTTGGGTTTTCATCAGGTTGATAATTTCTGCCGCCGTTCTTACGCCGCCCATTTTGCTGCGTTTGAGGTTCTGACCGTCGAGCAGACCGTTGAGCACTTCGGTCAGTTCTGCCAGCGCGGCAGGCTGTACGCCGCCGAAGGTGGCAATACGCAGCATCACATCGTGGCGCAGGCGCTCGTCGAACAGCGCCAGAATATCGGCCGCCTGGCCGCGTTTGAGATGCACCAGGATTGTCGCAATGATCTGCGGGTGCTCGTCGCGGATAAGATCGGCGGCGCTTTGCGGCTCCATAAAGTTGAGCGTTTCAATCCCGCTGGCGGTATCACGGGTTTCAAGAATATCTTCCAGCAGGCTGGAGGCACGCTCTTCGCCCAGCGCTTTCACCAGCACCGAACGCAGATATTCGTTAGCATTGATGTTAAGCGCGGCAAACTGTTCGGCTTCCTGCTCGAACTCGGCCAGCACGTCGGTTAACTGCTTGTTGGAGATCTGGCGGACGTTCGCCATTGCCGCGCTCAGGGTCTGTACCTCACGCTGGGAGAGGTGTTTGAACACCTCCGCCGCGCGATCTTCGCCAATGGTCATCAGCAGAATGACGCTTTTATCGGTACCGGAAAGGGTATTACTCATGATCGTTATTCATCCACTGGCGAATGACCAGCGCGACGACGCGCGGATCGTTGTCTGACATTTCACGAATGCGCTGGCTCATCACTTCCGCACCGAGACGCTGATTCGCCCGACGCTGCTGAGTTTGCTCATCTTTACTGAGGCGAACTTCAACAGCTTCTTCGGTCTCCTGGCGCAGTTGCGCACGTTCCTGGGCGGCCTTTGCCTCTTCGGCGCGGCGCGTCAACTGCGGACGAACCGCTTTACGCCACAGGAGCCAGGCTACCAACAGTACCAGCAGCCAGCGGCCTGCGGAGATCAGTTGTTCAATGAAAATTTGCTGTTTCCAGAACGGCAGCTCGCCAATGCTGTCATCGGTGGCGCTGAACGGTGAGTTGACGACATTCAGGGTGTCGCCGCGTTTATCAGAGAAGCCCATCGCCTCGCGGGTCAGATCTTCAATCTGTTTCATCTGATCGGCGGTCAGCGGCAGCGGGTTTCCGTCCGGCAAGGTTTTGTAATTGACCACGACCGCCACAGATAAGCGCTGCACATCGCCCACGTTCATTTTGGTGTGACGAATGGTTCGGTCGACTTCGTAATTGCTGGTTTCGTTACGCTGAGTGTTGCGCGGACCGGCCGTTGTGCTCGTGGCGGTCTGCTGCTGTGTATTTTGTTGGTTCGTTGGCGGCGTGGTGATCGGCGCGGTATTTGCCGGCGCTGGCTGGTTAGACAGCGCACCCGGTACGCCTCCCGGCAGACCGGAGCCGATTTGCTCACTTTCGTTCACCTGGCGTGAACGCAGTACGGCCTGAGACGCATCGCCATTCGGTCGATACTGCTCTTCTGTCTGCTCTTTATTGGCGAAATCAAGCTGCGCGGTGACCTGCGCATGAACGTTCCCGTTACCAACAATGGGCGACAGAATAGATTCAATACGGCGCTGAACGCGGCCTTCAACATCGGCAGCATATTTGAGCTGTGCGTCGTTCAGGTCACGGCTGCTGGTATTTGACTGGGTGAGCAGATGACCGCCCTGATCGACCAGCGTGACATTACCCGGCGGTAAACCGGCGACCGCACTGGATACCAGATGCACCACTGCGCTTATCTGGCCTTCATCCAGCGCGCGACCGGGTTCCAGATTGACCGTGACAGACGCGGAAGGGGATTTTTGCTCACGCACGAACAGCGAGGGCTTTGGCATTGCCAGATGCACGCGAGCCCGTTTTACCGGGCCGAGCGTTTCGATGGTACGCGCCAGTTCACCTTCCAGCGCCCGCTGGTAGTTGACCTGTTCGCTGAACTGGCTGATGCCGAATTTTTCCTGATCCAACAGCTCAAAGCCCACGGCGCCGCCTTTTGGCAGCCCTTGCTGCGCCAGACGCAGGCGCAGTTCATGCACTTTGTCGGCCGGGACTTCAATCGCGCCGCTGCCTTCAGAGAAGCGGTAAGGGATGTTCATCTGGGTCAGTTGGGTGACAATGGCGCCGCCGTCCTGATCGGAGAGATTGCTGAACAGCGTACGATAATCAGGCGCTTTGGCCCACAGCACCATCGCCACGATAATGGCGACGGCGGCAGAACCTGCAACGATCAGAGGAATTTTGGGATTCGCGCGCAGGCGATTCAGCCACTCGAGAGGTTTAGGTTGGGTTGCAGCCGATGCAGTCGCGTTCATCTCGCACCTCGTGACTGTTGATGGGCGGCTTTATTTGCAAAGTGGAACAAGACTCACTCCCGGGTCAGCAAAATCGAAAAATTGACGGTCTCATTATTTGCGGTTTCGTTTTTTTCTATGCGCGAAAAACCGGGGTTTTATAGCGTTATTTAGCGCCTTTATCTTATTGACAAACTGGTAATCTCTGCTGCGTAAAAAACCATCCAGAGGATTATCATGTCAGCGATACAGGGGATTGAAGGGGTTATCAGCCAGCTCCAGGCCACGGCGATGGGCGCGAGAGCGCAAGAGGCGATGCCACAGCCGACCGTCAGTTTTGCCGGTCAACTTCATGCGGCGCTGGACCGCATCAGTGATACGCAAACGGCAGCACGCGTACAGGCTGAGAAATTTACGCTGGGTGAACCGGGTATTGCGCTCAACGATGTGATGACCGATATGCAAAAAGCCTCAGTCTCAATGCAGATGGGGATTCAGGTGCGCAATAAACTGATGGCCGCGTATCAGGAAGTGATGAGCATGCAGGTGTAGTGGTTATCGCCGGATGATGCTTGCGCTTATCCGGCCTACGTTGCATGCGTCTGTAGGCCGGATAAGGCGTAGCCGCCATCCGGCAACCCATTATTTCTGAATTAAATAACGGATTGTCGGTCCGTCCTGCTGAATATCCAGAACGGTGTAACCGTGGTTGCGCGCATCCAGCGGAATGTTATTAATTGACTGGGGGCAGTCGCTGACCACTTCCAGAATTTCGCCTTTTTTCAGTTGCGGCATCGCCTCCAGCGTCGCAACGGCAGGGTAAGGGCAGGGTTCGCCGACCATATCCAGACGGTAATCAGGAACGATATTTTTCATGCGGATTCCTTAGCAGGGGTCAGCCCGGCGCGACGGAAGAAACGTTTTTCCCAGCCGATGATTAGCATCAGCGCGACAAACAGCAGCAGGTAAGTTACCAGCAGACCGCCCAGCGGACCGAAGGTGTTGAGCAGGTTGATTTTGTCCCAGTTGGTGGCCAGCGCCGGGGCGAAGTCATCCCAGTAGTACGCCAGAATGGTTGAGCCGATGACATTGCCTAATCCCACCCACCAGTAGTGGACCTGGCCTTCCACCGCACGGTACATCCAGCCAGTTTCACATCCGCCTGCGAGCACGATACCAAAACCAAACAGCAGACCGCCGATCACCGCATTGGGGCCAGCCCACATGATTTTGGCTTCCACACCCAACTGAACGTAACTAAAAATACCGATTGCGCTTACCGCCATCCCGAAGATGATGGCCTTTGCCATATGTGTACGCCCGGTGATCCACAGATCGCGAAACGCGGAGGTAAAGCAAATCTGCGCGCGTTCAATCAGCAGACCGAAGCCGACACCAAACAGCATCGCCAGTCCCAGTTTCGGTTGGTTCATGGCGGTGAATAGCGCCCAGCCGATCATCCCGATAAAAACCACCATCCCCAGACGGAAGCGTCGACGCGCCTGTTCAGGCTTTTGCGTCAGTGGTGAAGCGGCGGAGACTTTCTGCATTTTGACCGGAATGCGGAACAGGGGCAGAAGGGTAAAGCGCGCGCCAAACCAGGAACCGATCGCCGTTGCCAGCGCAAAAAACCAGGCGTGGAGAGAGAATTGCGGAATGCCGGTAAAGAAGGCCGCAAGGTTACAGCCCATCGCCAGACGTGCGCCGAAACCGGCGATAATTCCGCCAGTCACCGCCTGCATGATACGTACGCGACTGCGTGGTATCCGCAGTTTGACGTTATTCGCCCACAGCGCTGCCGCAAAACAACCGCCGAACATGCCGAGGATCATCATCCCGTCGATACGGGTGAGCGGCGTGCCTTCCAGATGAATGAGCTTGTAGTAGCCCCAATCTTGCGCATGGACGCCAAACAGTTGCAGGATTTGCCCGCCCCAGCGGGTAAATTCACCCGTGACGGCCCAGAAGGTGCCGGTGATGCCGAAATAGTAAGTGGAGAGAATGCCCGCCGCGATGACTGCGGGAACGGGTGCCCAGAATTTAATTAACCAGGCTTGTTTGAATTGTTGCCATGACATGTGTTTTTGCCTCTGAACTCAGAAGGTGTGAAACAAGAATGCGGATAGTACACCACTCTGCTTTTTTTGCCTGGTACTATTAAGCAGTAATACCGAATGGATCAACGTTCTGTCGTTGTGGTGAAACGCTGGCGGCATCGGGGCTTTAATGCCACAATCCCTTTTTCTTCGCATGCAGGATGAATGATGAAAAAATGTGCAATCATTGGAGCATTACTGACGTTAGCAGGATGCGCCGAAGTGGAAAATTACAATAGTGTGGTCAAAACGCCCGCTCCCGCAGGGCTGGAAGGGTACTGGCAGACCAACGGCCCTCAGCGCCAGCTGGTAAGCCCGGAAGCGATTGCCAGTCTGGTAGTGACCAAAGAGGGCGATACCCTGGACTGCCGCCAGTGGCAGCGGGTGATAGCCTTACCGGGTAAGCTGACGATGCTGTCGGGCGATTTAACCAACGTCACGGTAAAACGCGAGCTTTACGAAATCGATCGTGATGGCAATACGCTGGAATATGATGGTATGACCCTGCAACGCGTGGCGCGCCCCACTGTAGAATGCGCAGCAGCGCTGGAGAAATCCCCGCTGCCAACGCCACTGCCCTGAAACGTTGCCCCGCCAGTGAGAGGCTGTCGGGGCGATGTCTACATCACCTCTTCGATAACCCAGACGCTGACGCTGCCGCCGTTGCAGTAAAAGGTCGCTTCGCCGTTCTCATCAGTGACCACGCTCTCGTCGCGGTTGCCGAGGAAATCTCGCCACGTTTTATTTCCATAGTTTTCACCCAGCGTCAGCGTTTTTTCGCCGTCGTCACCGTTGGATAACACCACCACACAGCCGGGATCTTCGTCCGTACCGCTGCGGCTAAAGGCGATGCAGTTGGGATGATCGAACCAGAGCGTCTGAACACCGTGCGCAAAACGCTGGCGTGCCAGAATGAGTTCATCAAGCTGCTCAATCACCGGCATATCAATGGGGTAGGTTTCTCCGTCGCCGCCGGTATCTTCATAGTGCGCGCCGTAGAGGTCAGGATAGAAAACCGAGGGCACACCGTTTTCCCGCAGCAGGATTAACGCGTACGCCAGCGGTTTAAACCAGGGTTCCACCGGCGCTTCCAGCGCCTGCAACGGCTGCGTATCATGATTGGCGACCAGGGTTACGGCATGAAACGGATCGGCTTCCACTAAGGTTCCGGTGAAGATCTGGCTCATGTCGTAATCACGCCCCTGGCGTGAGGCTTCATGAAAATTGAGTTGCAGAGGCGCATCAAACAGCATAGTTTTGCCCTCCACCTGATCGATATAGGTTTGCAGTTTGTCCACTTCATGGGACCAGTATTCCGCCACGATAAACAGCGGTTTTGGCGCCACCTCCTGCACGTGTTCAATCCACTCTTTGTAAAACCACGCCGGGATATGTTTCACCGCATCAAGGCGAAAACCATCGCACTGGGTCTGTTCCATCACCCAGCGCGCCCAGTATTTAATCTCCTCGGTGACGGCGTGATTACGAAAGTCGATGTTTTCGCCCATCAGATAGTCAAAATTCCCCATTTCGTCATCGACCTGGTCGTTCCAGCCTTCGCCCGTATAGTCGTTGACGATTTTAAAGATGCCGTCTTCGTGGGGATTTTCGATGTGGTCAATACCGCTAAAGCATTTGAAATCCCAGATAAACTGCGAGTATTGCCCGGCGCGGGCGGGGAAGGTGTAGAGCGTCCAGCCTTCGCAGTCGATGATCTCATCATCAATTTGCGTGCGATCGTCTTCATTGACCCGCTGCACGCGAATGGCCTCTTTCTCATCTGCTCCCATTTTGTGATTCACCACCACATCAAGCAGGACCGCGATCTCATTTCTCTTTAGCGCGCCAATCGCAGCCAGTAACTGGACTTTATCGCCATATTTGGTGGCAACGGTGCCTTTCTGGTCAAACTCACCGAGATCAAACAGATCGTAGGAGTCATAGCCGACGGAATAGCCTCCTGATGCGCCTTTATACGCCGGCGGCAACCAGACCATATTGATACCGATATCATTAAGGCCATCCGCACGTTCCGCGACTTCCTGCCATAGCTGGCCGCCGTCCGGGTAATACCAATGGAAGAACTGCAATAAAGTGGGATTTTTCATCTTCCGTGCTCCAGAAGTCGTTGAGAGAACCTCTGGAGTATGGAAGATTTTTTCAGACGTAGCGGGAATTATTGTTGAGACGTGGGGACATCGGGCACCAGCAGCATGCCGGAAAGATTGCTGTAGGTGGAGGTCAGCGTTTTTTGTTGGTTGCCGTTCTGGATAAGCACCTTCAGTTCATCCATCCGAATATTCAGTAATCGTTTCACTTCATTCTCGTTATCAATGATGGTGCGGAGCAATTCTTTGATTTGACTTTGTGTTGAGGGATCGCCTGGTGGATTTGGATCAAGCGCCAGTGACTCGACCAGGCGAATATATTCCATCTCTCCTTCGACCAATTCATCCCATTTACTTTCAGTAGCCAGCCTGAGCATTTGCTGGCTCACAGAACGAAGTTGTAGCCACTGCTGCAAGGATGAAAAGGAAGCGCTCATTATTTTATATCCTGTGCTTTTGAATATGACGGATCAATTTCTTTCCATGCTTCTGAAATATTACTTAACAGGGCATGAACTTCGAGAATGGCGGAGGCGTCATTATGCAAGTTTGCCTGTAATAAACGGCGAGTCATATAGTCATACAGGTTATCGAGGTTATCGCATAATTCCTGATTGACACTGCGATCAAGTCCGGACTGTAAGCCATTAGTGATGATATTAATGGCTTTGGACAGTGCTTTTCCTTTGCCGGGAATATCACCCTGTTCGAGTAAAATCTGCGCTTTTTTTAAGGCGCTGAGTGCGCCATCAAAAAGCATGTTTACCAGTTGATAAGGGGAGGCGCTCATCACGGCGCTCTCCACTTCGATCTGCGCATACGCGCGAATACCTGCACGGCTGTACATGCAAAAATCCTTACGATGAAGACATAGCGGTAAATTGTTGGCTCAAATAACTACCGGTATTATTCAGTTTATTCACCAGCGTATCGAGTTGCGTAAACTGCTTTTTATAACGCTCGATGGTGTTGTTAATGCTGAGGGTCGTGTCATCAATGCGCGTTTTGAGTTTTTTCAGCGAATTATTAATACCGTCCGTCGCACTTTGAACCGCGCCGTCATTGGCCAAAAATTGTTTCAATAGTCCGCTGGTCTGGACGGCAAATCCGGTTTTTTCACCGTCACCGACAAAGAATTCCGTCACGCTGCCCGGTTTGTCATTCAGCGCCTTATCCAGTTTGGTGCTGTCGACGGTCAGTTTACCGTTGACATCCTGGGTGATCCCCATAGAGGAGAGCGTCGCGTAGTCAGAAGGCTGTGCGCTAATGACCATCGAGCGTAAACGCGTCTGGATGTTACGCAACGTGCCGTCACCCATCAGATCGCCATTGCTGGCATCCTGGCTGTCACTGCCCTGGTCGACGGCGGTGTATTTCGTTTGTGAAGCAATTGTCGTCTGCAATGAGTTATAGGCGTCGACAAAAGACTGAATGGCCGCTTTCATCGCCGTGTTATCACGGGTCACGGTGAGCTGTTCAGGCTTGTCGGCTTCTGTTTCTTTCAACAGCGTCAGCGTCAGGCCTTCCGGCGCATCTTTAATCGTATTGCTGCTTCGGGTGATGGTGATATCGTTAATTTTGACCTGGGCGTCAGAGGCCTGGACCGTCTGCTTTAAGCCATTGCCAGATGTCGCTGTCGGGTCATAAGCCAGTTTCTGCTTCAGGGTATCGTCACCGGTGACCGTGACCGTCATCGCGTTGCTCACACCCGTGTCTTTGGATGTCAGTGATAAATAGTAAGAGTCGTCATCTGCTTTAATAATCGTGGCAGTGACGCTGCCATTTTGTTTATTAATGGCGTCACGAATCCCGGTCAGCGAGGTTTGATCGTCTTTTAACGTGACGGTCATGGGTTCTTTCTGGCCCGGCTGGCTAATGGTAATGGTGCGAGAGTCCGAGGTCGTCGTGCCGCCAATTTTATCTTTACTGCTGGTGAACTCTTGCGATGTCAGCGTTTGTGACTGCGCCATTTTGAGCACTTCAATCGAATAATTACCGGCAGGCACGCCACCTTCGACCGTTGCGCTGAAGGCGGTGTTTTTGCTGGTGACCGCCGTGGTGGCGATTTTATCCGCTTTGACTAAAGCATCGGAGGCGGTCTGCACTTTTTGCAGCGCGCTTTTTACCACGCCCCAGGCCGTCAGTTGCGCTTTATAAGAGGTCTGCTGACTGGTTAACGGAGTGAGTCTTTGTTGTTCTGCGGCATTTAATTTATCCAGCAGCGCACTCAGATCCAGATTCGAACCGACGCCAAGAGAGCTAACACTCGCCATTACATTTTCCTTTTGAATAAGAACCAATGGAGAGGGTATCGGCACTTAACGCGAGAAGTTTAGCGAAAAAACAGAAGGGGCAATTGCACAATAAAGAGGCTTTTTAGGAAGGTATTCTGCTTCTCAGCAAAATACGCCAGAGGCGGAATGCCGACTTATTTGAAATTAATCGGGTGATAAAAAGCGGGCAGAAAAAAGAGTGATAAAAATTTCTAAAGGTTCGTTTGAGGCTGTCGATAATCTGGTTAACGGCGCAGGAGCCGTGGGCCAGAGGCCTGAAACTAAACACTTTATGAAGGAAACTCAATTATGGCAGTAATCAATACTAACAGCCTGTCGCTGATGACGCAGACAAACCTGAACAAATCTCAGTCTGCTCTGGGTACCGCTATTGAGCGTTTGTCTTCTGGTCTGCGTATCAACAGCGCTAAAGATGACGCCGCTGGCCAGGCAATCGCCAACCGTTTCACCTCCAACATCAACGGCCTGACCGTTGCTGCACGTAACGCTAACGACGGTATCTCTCTGTCTCAGACCGCTGAAGGCGCGCTGAGCGAAATCAACAACAACCTGCAGCGTGTGCGTGACCTGACCGTTCAGGCGCAGAACAGCTCCAACTCTGCATCCGATATCGACTCCATCCAGTCTGAAGTTAACCAGCGTATGGAAGAGATCAACCGTGTGACCAAGCAAACCGACTTTAACGGTATCAAAATTCTGGATAACCGTGAAGCCACCGCTCAGAGCTATGACTTCCAGGTGGGTTCTAAAGACGGCGAGCAGATCAGCATTCAGATCGGTTCAAGCGCAGGCTGGAACCTGGCGACGGCGGGCGCGGGTGGTACTTCAACCACTACTATTAATGAAAGCACTAACATCACAACGGCTAATGCGGCAAGTAAAGCTGCTTACGATACTAAACTGGCAAAAGTAGCGGATGCTACAGCAGCAGGCGCAAAAGTTACTGCAGCGGCTACAGAGTTAGGTAATTATGCAGCAGCGGCTGCTGGCTCTGATGCTGAGAAAACTGCAGAAACTGCTATTCGTACCGCATTAGGATTAAGCGCTGATGCTGATATCTCAGGTGCATTAGCAAAAGTGAAAACTGGTTACGCAGGAACACCAGTTGCCGCTGATAAAACCGCTGCGGATACTGCATTAGGTGCAGCACAGTTGGTTGATACCAATCTGGCAACCTATGCTGATGCGAAGAAAGCAGGTCTGGCTGCTGCTGAAGCAACGCCAGGCGCAGTCGTTAACGGCAATATGCGTACCGTTGCAGCAAAAGGTTTTGACGTACTGAACGGTACCGTCGACTCTACCGGCGCCACTGACGGCAACCCGCTGGCTGATATCGACGCCGCTATCAAAGCGGTTGATACTCAGCGCAGCATCCTGGGTGCTTCCCAGAACCGTTTCGAGTCTACCATCACTAACCTGAACAACACCGTAAACAACCTGACCGACGCACGTAGCCGTATTCAGGATTCTGACTACGCGACCGAAGTGTCCAACATGTCCCGCGCGCAGATCCTGCAGCAGGCTGGCTCTTCCGTACTGGCTCAGGCCAACCAGGTTCCGCAGACCATGCTGTCCCTGCTGCGTTAATTTACGCTTCCTGCTCAAACCCCGCTACGGCGGGGTTTTTTCACACCCGCTTTACCCGTAACCCCCAAATAACCCCTCATTTCACCCACTATTCACCCGATTAAAACCCCTGCAGAAACGGATAATCATGCCGATAACTCATTTAACGCAGGGCTGTTTATCGTGAATTCACTGTATACCGCTGAAGGTGTAATGGATAAACACTCGCTGTGGCAGCGTTATGTACCGCTGGTGCGTCACGAAGCATTGCGCCTGCAGGTGCGTTTGCCCGCGAGCGTGGAACTGGACGATCTGCTACAGGCGGGCGGTATCGGGTTATTGAATGCAGTTGACCGATATGACGCTCTGCAAGGAACGGCATTTACCACTTACGCAGTGCAGCGTATTCGTGGGGCGATGCTGGATGAACTACGCAGCCGTGACTGGGTGCCGCGTAGCGTCCGGCGTAATGCCCGCGAAGTGGCACAGGCGATGGGGCAACTGGAGCAGGAATTGGGGCGCAACGCGACGGAAACCGAAGTGGCGGAGCGGCTGGCGATTCCTGTCGAAGAGTATCGTCAGATGTTGCTCGATACCAATAACAGCCAACTCTTCTCTTATGACGAGTGGCGGGAAGAGCATGGCGATAGCATCGAGCTGGTGACAGAAGAACACCAGCAGGAAAACCCGTTACAACAGCTCCTTGAGAGCAATTTGCGCCAGCGTGTAATGGAGGCGATTGAAGCCCTTCCGGAACGCGAACAGCTGGTGCTTACGCTCTATTACCAGGAAGAGCTTAATCTCAAAGAGATTGGTGCAGTCCTGGAAGTCGGGGAGTCACGGGTCAGCCAGTTGCACAGTCAGGCCATTAAACGGTTACGCACAAAGCTGGGTAAGTTATAGCGAGCGACGTTGTCGCCGCTGAAAAATGCCGCACAACGAATTGACTACCAGGAGTTCTCATGACGGTGCAGCACTCAAAAAGACGGCCTCTAAGCCGCTACCTCAAAGACTTTAAACACAGCCAGACGCATTGCGCCCCTTGCCACAAGTTGCTTGATCGCATCACGCTGGTGCGTAAAGGGCAGATCGTCAATAAAATCGCCATTTCCCGCCTCGACACCCTGATGGACGAAGCCGCCTGGCAACAGGAGCAGAAAGAGTGGGTGGCCTTATGCCGTTTCTGCGGCGATCTGCACTGTAAAGAGCAGAGTGATTTCTTCGACATTATCGGCTTCAAACAATTTTTATTTGAACAGACCGAAATGAGCCATGGCACCGTACGTGAATACGTTGTCCGCTTGCGTCGTCTTGGTAACCATCTAAGCGAGCAGAAAATCTCTCATGATTTACTGCAGGAAGGTTTTCTGGATGAAAACCTGGCGCCATGGCTACCGCAAACCAGTACCAACAACTATCGCATTGCGCTGCGTAAGTACGAACAATATAAAGCGCAGGTTCTCCCCGGACAGAGACAGAATTCCTCCTTCAGAGCGACTTCTGATATATATTAAAAAAGCATAAGATGTAGCAGAGTGGTTTATAGCGTTCCCGATAAACCCTTTACACTACAGGCATTCATGACAACATTCGGGGTAAATATGAAATTAGCACTTCTGGGTCGCCAGGCGCTGATGGGCGTAATGGCGGTTGCTCTTGTCGCCGGGATGAGCGCAAAAACGTTTGCGGATGAAGGTCTGCTGAAGAAGGTAAAAGATCGCGGTACGTTGCTGGTGGGTCTGGAAGGCACTTATCCGCCGTTCAGTTTCCAGGGCGATGACGGCAAACTGACCGGCTTCGAAGTGGAGTTCGCTGAGGAACTGGCGAAGCATCTGGGGGTAAAAGCGACCTTAAAACCGACCAAATGGGACGGGATGCTGGCTTCTCTGGATTCTAAACGCATCGACGTGGTGATAAATCAGGTCACTATCTCTGATGAGCGCAAAAAGAAATATGATTTCTCTACCCCCTATACCGTTTCCGGTATCCAGGCGCTGGTGAAAAAAGGCAATGAAGGCGCGATTAAAACCGCGAACGACCTGAAAGGGAAGAAAGTGGGCGTCGGTCTGGGTACCAACTATGAAGAGTGGTTGCGTCAGAACGTCCAGGGCGTTGATATTCGTACCTATGATGACGATCCGACAAAATATCAGGATCTGCGCGTAGGACGCATCGACGCGATTCTGGTGGATCGTCTGGCGGCACTGGACCTGGTCAAAAAAACCAAAGACACGCTGGCGGTGACCGGTGAGGCGTTCTCCCGTCAGGAATCTGGCGTTGCGCTGCGTAAAGGCAACGACGATTTGCTGAAAGCGGTGGACGCGGCGATTGCTGAAATGCAGAAAGACGGCTCTCTGAAGGCGCTTTCTGAGAAATGGTTTGGCGCAGATGTGACGAAATAGTCTGCACAATGACAAAAAAAGGCGCTTTCATTAGCGCCTTTTTTATTTCATCCGCTTGTACGTGCATAATAAAAAGAACATCACAACAATGAGTACGGGAGGCTTTATGCCACTTCACAACCTGACACGCTTTCCGCGTCTGGAATTTATCGGCGCGCCGACGCCGCTTGAATACCTGCCGCGCTTTTCTGACTATCTGGGTCGGGATATTTTCATCAAACGCGATGATGTTACGCCAATGGCAATGGGCGGCAATAAACTGCGTAAGCTGGAATTTCTGGCGGCGGATGCCTTACGCGAAGGGGCCGACACGCTGATCACCGCAGGCGCGATTCAGTCTAACCATGTGCGCCAGACGGCGGCGGTCGCCGCGAAGCTGGGTTTACACTGCGTGGCGCTGCTGGAAAACCCCATCGGCACCCACGCGGAAAATTATCTGACCAACGGCAACCGGCTTCTGCTGGACCTGTTTAATGTGCAGGTTGAGATGTGCGATGCGTTAACCGATCCTCAGAAACAGTTACAGGAGCTGGCCACGCGCATTGAGGCGCAGGGTTTTCGGCCGTGTGTCATTCCGGTGGGCGGCTCAAATGTGCTGGGGGCATTAGGTTATGTCGAAAGCGCGCTGGAGATTGCTCAACAATGTGAAGGCGCAGTTCAACTCTCCTCCGTTGTCGTGGCATCGGGTAGTGCGGGAACGCACGCCGGGCTGGCTGTTGGTCTGGAACAGTTGCTGCCTGACGTGGAACTGATCGGCGTGACGGTCTCCCGTAAGGTCGCCGACCAGAAGCCGAAAGTGGTCACTTTGCAGCAGGAGATCGCTAACGCGCTGGAGCTGACGGCATCGGCAGAGATTGTGTTGTGGGATGACTATTTTGCTCCCGGTTACGGCACACCGAACGAAGAGGGGATGGAAGCGGTAAAACTGCTGGCGCGTCTGGAAGGGATACTCCTCGATCCGGTCTACACCGGAAAAGCGATGGCGGGTCTCATTGATGGCATCAGCCAGAAACGTTTTAAAGATGAAGGGCCGATTCTCTTTATCCATACTGGTGGGGCGCCCGCGCTGTTCGCCTACCATCCTCACGTGTAATTTTGGATTAACTCATGCAAGAAAGTATCCAACTGGTTATTGATTCTCTACCGTATCTGCTTAAAGGTGCGGTATTTACCCTGCAGTTAAGTATTGGCGGGATGTTTTTCGGCTTACTTCTGGGGTTCATTCTCGCGCTGATGCGCCTGTCCCCGTTGCTGCCCATTCGTTGGCTGGCTCGCTTCTATATTTCAATTTTTCGTGGCACGCCGCTTATCGCCCAGTTGTTCATGATTTATTACGGTTTGCCGCAGTTTGGCGTTGAGCTGGATCCGGTTCCGGCCGCAATGATTGGTTTGTCACTCAACACGGCTGCTTATGCGGCTGAAACGCTACGTGCGGCGATTTCGTCCATCGATAAAGGTCAGTGGGAAGCTGCTGCCAGCATCGGGATGACACCGTGGCAGACGATGCGTCGCGCCATTTTACCGCAGGCGGCGCGGGTCGCTTTACCGCCGCTGAGCAACAGCTTTATCAGTCTGGTTAAAGATACGTCACTGGCAGCCACCATTCAGGTTCCTGAACTGTTCCGTCAGGCGCAGCTAATCACGTCGCGGACGCTGGAAGTGTTCACCATGTATCTGGCGGCATCGCTGATCTACTGGATTATGGCGACCGTTCTGTCTTCGTTGCAAAACTACTTTGAAAATCAACTGAATCGCCAGGAGAGAGAGCCGAAATGAGTGCCATTGACGTTAAAAACCTGGTTAAAAAATTCCATGGTCAGACGGTGCTGCATGGCATTGATCTGGAGGTGAAAACGGGCGAAGTCGTGGCCATTATTGGGCCCAGCGGGTCGGGTAAAACGACGCTATTGCGCAGTATCAATTTACTGGAGCAACCGGAAGCCGGGACCATTACCGTGGGTGATATCACCATTGACACCGCCCGCTCGTTGAGTCAGCAAAAAACGCTGATCCGTCAGTTGCGTCAGCATGTGGGTTTTGTGTTCCAGAACTTCAATCTTTTTCCTCACCGGACAGTACTGGAGAACATCATTGAAGGGCCGGTCATTGTGAAAGGAGAGGACAAAGAAGAGGCGATGGCGCGGGCGCGGGAACTGCTGGCGAAGGTTGGACTTGCCGGTAAGGAGACCAGCTATCCACGCCGTTTATCCGGTGGTCAACAACAGCGGGTAGCGATCGCAAGGGCACTGGCGATGCGTCCGGAGGTGATCCTGTTTGATGAACCGACTTCTGCGCTCGATCCTGAACTGGTGGGCGAGGTGTTAAACACCATTCGGCAACTGGCGCAGGAAAAGCGGACAATGGTGATTGTGACCCATGAAATGAGTTTCGCGCGCGATGTGGCTGACCGGGCAATATTTATGGATCAAGGGCGTATTGTCGAACAGGGACCGGCTAAGGCGTTATTCACAGAGCCACAACAGCCGAGAACGCGCCAGTTCCTTGAGAAATTTCTGGTGCAATAAATGGTCTTGCGCAGCTTACCCGGGATAAGCTCATTTCGGGTGAGCTGTCTTGCATAAATATTAATATCTTGCGCATGACTATGAATTTATTTCCCTGCACAGATGACGCTTAATGAAATATCCCTCAAGTAATTTGCGCTCAGGCCGATATTTATTCATCTGGTTCAGGTTATGTGTTAGCTTATTTCTAACATTAAAATAATTATCACTCTCAAAGGCGCGATTACTGAGTATGCAGGATTCAGATTTCTTTACCTGGCGAAGGGCGATGCTGTCGCGCTTTCGGGAAATGGCAAGCGCAGAGGACGTTTACAGCGAATTACAGCTTCAAACTCAACTGCTGGAATTTGATTTTTACGCGTTGTGTGTCAGACACCCGGTTCCCTTTACCCGCCCCAAAATTACACTTCATACCACTTATCCCAATGCCTGGGTTTCCCAATATCAGGCCGAAAATTATTTCGCGATTGATCCGGTACTGAAGCCCGAAAACTTCATTCAGGGTCACTTACTCTGGAATGACGCATTGTTCAGCGAGGCCCAGGCCATGTGGGATGCCGCCCGTGCACATGGATTACGTAAAGGCGTCACGCAATGTCTGATGCTGCCAAATCGTGCATTAGGATTTCTTTCTGTCTCGCGGTCGGGTCTACAAAAGAGTTCCTTTGCCAGTGACGAAGTGGAATTGAAGCTGCAGTTACTGGTTCGTGAAAGCCTGACGGTACTTTCCCGGCTCGAAGATGAGATGGTGATGGCTCCTGAGATGCGTTTCAGTAAACGAGAAAAAGAGATCCTGAAATGGACCGCGGAAGGGAAGACATCTTCGGAAATCGCGATGATTCTGTCGATATCAGAAAATACCGTCAATTTTCATCAGAAAAATATGCAGAAGAAATTCAACGCCCCGAATAAAACGCAGATTGCATGCTATGCGGCGGCGACGGGCCTGATTTGAGACACTGAACGTTCTGCGTGCCAGACAACGAACCGGCTGAAAGCACTGCTCCCAGCCGGTTTTCTTTTACTGACGGTAAGCTTGTTTAATTTGCTTAACCGTGCTGGAAAATACTTCAGCCTGCGCTGCGTCTTCAATCAGCGCGATCTGTTTTTCCATTTTAAGAATCACGCGTCCTGCGTCGGCCTGGCCCATTGCCTGCAACATCAGCGTTAACAGCGCCTTCAGGCAGGTGACTTCGTTAGCCAGTTCTTGATTATTCTCGGCAGTGGAAAAATCAGGCGTACTCATTTATTTTCCTCGTCATGTCTCAGTAAAAAAGTGCGATGGTAAATGTTAAGGCGGCGGAGTATACCATAAGCTGAGTTAAAAATAGCAGCGGTTGTTTTTTGGTCGAAAATCACCTCGATGGTTTTAAATTAAACAACAAAATGGTTCACCGATATTTTTCTCATTTATTGTTTATTCCGGGTATTTTACTCGTTAATTGTTGTTACAAACTTGCTTGTTTATTTAGCATTTGCGCGGCGTGTCGTGGTTTTTTGTCACTATTCTGAAACCTTTCAGAGAAAATAGGCTGTGAAACCGCCGGTTCTCATCCATAGTTTCCACAAAATGTACAAACTAATTTCCAAAAACGAGAGCAAAATCGGTAACTGGACGTTTTTTACATTTCAAAGTTGAGATAAAACCCGTTAATATAGGGCTGAGTACTATCAGTAGCGTTATCCCTATTCTGGAGATATTCCTTTGATCAACGTTCTTCTTGTTGATGACCACGAACTGGTGCGCGCAGGGATACGACGCATTCTGGAAGATA
>OKVW01000250.1_pt1 | contig 35464 bp, 39 predicted proteins | sample 1606991 | NCBI WGS metagenome assembly OKVW01 (sample SAMN03281021, study PRJEB24777) | human gut metagenome | isolation source: fecal sample PR177 from 1 month old male Malay infant, vaginal delivered... | reverse complement strand
TGTGGCTGGCAGAGCAAAAAGAGGTGCTGAGCACTATCCTTAAAACCGGTAAATTGCCTTCTCCACAGGTGGTTGAGAACGACGCCTCAGTCGATGACGATACTCAGGCGGCCTGAATCTGACTTGCGCTCCTGACGATTTGTACCATGCTTTTCCTGAATCAATGTGCCAGTGAGTAAAGGAAAAGTATGAAAAGAACAGGTGTGTTAGTCAGCCTGCTGTTGTTATGCACCAGTCTGTCGGTGTCTGCAGCGGGTACGGACAGCAAAACAGTCAAATTCCCCAACTGTGACGGTCTTGATGCTGCCGGCATTGCCGCCAGCGTAAAACGTGACTATCAGCAAAATCGCGTGGTGCGCTGGGCTGACGATCAAAAACAGGTGGGGCAGGCGGATCCGGTTGCGTGGGTGAATCCGAAAGAGATCACCGGACAGGATGGTAAATGGAGTGTTCCGCTCACCGTCCGTGGGAAAAGCGCGGATATTCATTATCAGGTGAAGGTTGACTGCAAGGCGGGAACAGCGGAATACCAACCCCGCTAGCGTGATAATTTGCGCATCTTTTGCGGTTACAGACATTTCCTGACACCCCCTCAGGTACGCTTTGATAATTCATTGTCAGTACTTGAGGGACAAAAATGGCTAACTGGCTAAATCAATTACAATCTCTTCTCGGACAAAACGGAGCGTCATCGTCCTCTTCGGGTGAACAAGGATTGAGCAAACTGCTGGTGCCCGGCGCGCTGGGCGGTCTTGCCGGATTACTTGTCGCCAACAAATCTTCCCGTAAATTACTCAGCAAATATGGCACCAGTGCGCTGTTGGTGGGTGGCGGTGCGGTAGCCGGAACAGTGCTATGGAACAAGTACAAGGATAAAGTTCGCCGTGCGCATCAGGACGAACCCCAGTTTGGCGCGCAAAATGCCTCGCCGCTGGATGTCAGGACGGAACGTCTGATTCTGGCGTTGGTTTTTGCAGCGAAAAGTGATGGCCATATTGATGCCAAAGAGCGGGCGGCGATTGAACAGCACTTACGCGAAGCGGGTGTTGAAGAGCAAGGACGTCGTCTTATCGAACAGGCTATTGAACAACCGCTTGATCCGCAGCGCCTGGCACAGGGAATTCGTAACGAAGAAGAAGCGCTGGAAATTTACTTCCTGAGCTGTGCGGCAATAGACATTGATCACTTTATGGAGCGCAGCTATCTGAACGCGCTGGGCGATGCGCTGAAAATTCCGCAGGATGTCCGTGAGGGCATTGAGCAGGATCTGAAACAGCAAAAACAGGCGTTACCCGGCTAACAGATTCTCCCCGGCAGCATGTTTCGCTTGCATCATTCGTCAGTTTTGCCACCCTTAAAGGGTGTATAAAGACGAAAGAACAACCACATGCTGCCCAAAGCCAATCGCATTCCCCATACCATGACCCTTCATGGCGACACACGTACCGATAATTATTTCTGGCTGCGAGACGATACTCGCTCAAAGCCTGAGGTCCTTGACTACCTGAAACAGGAAAACCGTTACGGGCATCAGGTCATGTCCGGTCAACAGGCGTTGCAGGAGCGTGTGCTGAAAGAAATTATCGACAGGATCCCCCCGCGGGACACCTCTGCCCCCTATGTGAAAAACGGTTACCGCTATCGTCATCTTTACGAGCCTGGCAGTGAGTATGCGATTTATCAGCGCCAGTCTGCGCTGCATGAGGAGTGGGATGAGTGGGAAACGCTGATTGATGGTAATAAACGGGCGGCGCACAGTGAGTTTTACACGCTGGGTGGACTGGCGATTACGCCCGATAACACCATTATGGCGCTGGCAGAAGATTACCTCTCGCGTCGTCAGTACGGGATCCGTTTTCGCAATCTGGAAAACGGTAACTGGTATCCGGAAATGCTGGATAACGTTGCGCCTGAATTCGTCTGGGCGAACGACTCGCAAACCTTCTACTACGTCCGCAAGCACGCGACCACATTGTTACCGTATCAGGTCTGGCGACACACCGTCGGAACACCGTCGGCGCAGGATGAACTGATTTATGAAGAACAGGACGATACCTTTTACGTCAGCCTGCACAAAACGACATCCCAACACTACATCGTCATTCATCTGGATAGCGCGACGACCAGTGAGGTGATGTTACTGGATGCGGAACTGGCTGATGCTGAGCCGTTTATCTTTCTGTCTCGTCGAAAAGACCACGAATACAGTCTGGATCATTACCAGCATAAATTTTACCTGCGCTCGAATCGTGACGGCAAAAACTTCGGCCTGTACCGCACAAACGTGCGGGATGAAAAACAGTGGGAAACGCTGATCCCGCCGCGTGAGGCCATCATGCTGGAGGGGTTTACGCTCTTTACCGACTGGCTGGTGGTGGAAGAACGTCAGCGCGGATTAACCAGCCTGCGCCAGATTAATCGCAAGACGCGCGAAGTCGTGGGGATCGCCTTTGACGATCCTGCCTATGTGACCTGGCTTGCTTATAACCCTGAACCGGAAACATCGCGTCTGCGCTATGGCTATTCCTCGATGACCACGCCTGATACGCTGTTTGAACTGGACATGGATACCGGTGAACGCCGCGTACTCAAACAGACTGAGGTTCCGGGTTTTGACGCGGCGAACTATCACAGCGAACATCTGTGGATCACCGCACGTGATGGCGTCGCAGTGCCGGTTTCGCTGGTTTATCATCAGGCGCATTTTCGTCACGGGCAAAACCCGCTGCTGGTCTATGGCTATGGTTCTTATGGCGCCAGCATGGATGCTGATTTTGACAGTAGCCGGTTGAGTCTGCTCGATCGCGGATTTGTTTACGCTATCGTCCATGTTCGCGGCGGCGGTGAGCTGGGGCAGCAGTGGTATGAAGACGGTAAGTTCCTGAAAAAACGCAATACCTTCAACGACTACCTCGACGCCTGCGACGCGTTAATCGCTCAGGGATATGGCTCGCCTTCACTGTGCTACGGCATGGGGGGCAGTGCGGGAGGAATGCTGATGGGGGTTGCTATCAATGAGCGCCCCGATCTGTTTCACGGTGTAGTGGCGCAGGTGCCGTTTGTTGATGTATTGACCACAATGCTGGATGAGTCGATACCCCTGACAACCGGGGAGTTTGAGGAGTGGGGGAATCCAAAGGAGCCGCAATATTACACTTACATGAAAGGCTACAGCCCCTACGATAATGTCCGGGCGCAGGCCTATCCGCATTTGCTGGTTACCACCGGTCTGCACGATTCGCAGGTCCAGTACTGGGAACCGGCAAAATGGGTGGCGAAACTGCGCGAGCTCAAAACGGATGATCGCTTATTGCTGCTTTGTACTGATATGGATTCTGGTCACGGCGGTAAATCTGGACGCTTTAAATCCTGGGAAGGTGTGGCGATGGAATACACTTTCCTGATTGGCCTTGCGCAGGGGACACTCCCCGGCAAGAAAACCCATTAAGCGTTATCCAGATAATGCTTCAGCGTTAAACGGAGTTCCGGGCTCATACTGTCGAGATTATTAAACAGCCAGCGCAGATAGCCCGGGTCACGCTCTGCGACTTCAGATACCGCTTTCCCGCGGTATTTACCAAAGGTGAAAGTGGTGAGCAATGTCGGGCGGCCGGTGATGTCCGCCATCTGTTCCGCCGTCCAGCCTGAGGTGTTCATAATATCAATGAGCAGCGCCGCGGTAATGTAACAGTCATACAGCGCCCGGTGGTGATGTAATCCCGGAGGCGTCTGTACGTTGAGCTTACGGGATTTATACAGCGCCATATTGCTGTATTTGATTCCAGGCCAGAGGCGGCGGGAAAGCTTCATAGTACAAATCCACTCACCGGGCATGTCCGGCAGAACGCGGCGGTCAAAGCTGGCGTTGTGCGCCACATACCACTCGCTGCCATAATAGTGAGGGATCACCTCTTCAATCCACGGCTTATCGGCGACCATGGCTTCGGTAATACGGTGAATCGCCATGGCCTGCGGTGAAATAGGGCGGTCAGGACGTACCAGATGACTCATTGGGTTAACGATTTTACCGTCAACGACGTCCACAGAGGCGATCTCCACAATCCCTCCCTGCAGACCACAGGTCTCTGTATCGATGATACGCAGCATGTCACACTCCTGACCGAAAACGTTTAGCGTAAAGGAATGATATCACCTTGCCAACCCTGCGATGTGCGCTGTCCCGTTAATAACAGCGAACCGCGGTCGGCGCGGACTACTAACTGTCCGTTTTCATCCCATAAGGCGCTATTTCCGCGCGCGTTCGCCATCAGAACGGCAATAGCGAATTTATGCGAGAAATACTGTAAGCGCGATGTTGAGTTCAGAAGTTCAGGTTCACAGACGCTCTGGCTGGTAGTAAAGAGGGAGCAGGCCGGATCCATATCAATACCTTCGGGTTGTTCGTCTACCACATTGATCGTGTGCAGGTCTTTGCAAAGACATGCGCCGTGACTTTGATGAAACATGCGCGGTGCGTTCATCCAGGGGGCGAAAACGGCGATACCTTTGACAAAGCGATTGTTATGCTCGACCGGCAGGCCTGCAATGATGACCATGCGGTGTGTGGCGGCGGCAAACAAAAGCGGCTGTAGCAGACTGATATCTGGAGGGGCGGGTAACGACGGGTTATCGTTGGTACAGCCGAGTAAGGAAAGAGAGGGAAAAACCAGCAGTTCGCATTGTTGTCGGGCTGCCGCATTAATGAAATCCAGATGGTGAGCAATGTGTTCTTTAAACGTGGTTTTTAGCGGTTCGTACTGTGCGGCAGCTATTTTCCAGTGCGACATAATGATTTCCTTTTCATAGTGTCTACAATCGTCCTTAAATCATAGAATAAGAATCGACTTATACTGTAGCAGGCAATATGTAAGGATGTGTAAGCGTTATTTAGGTTTTGGTTCGTAGGGTAAACGCGAGAGGGAAACCGATGCCAGACGATGAGCAATAAGGCGCTCGCGAAACCAGTCACGCAGATGCTCAGGTTGCTCTCGTTCGACCACTTCAGCCACAACGGGCATGTTATAGCGCTCTTTAAATGCGACGCCAGCGGCGGCAAGATCCACGTTGACCTTGTCCATTTCAGCTTGCTCCAGTTGAGCGAGATTCTTAAGCATGGGGTTCTCCTTCTGTCATGCGCGCAAAAGTTACTAAGAGTGCGTCGGAATGGCAAGCCATAATTTGTCTAGGTGCCAATCATAGCCAAGTGTAAACTGTCTACTTCTCAGGCAGACAGAGCAAATCATCATGGCAAAATTATACTCATATATCCGGTGGAGTTCAGCAAAACAAACGGCAGGAACATCTCTATCAAGACAGACACAAGCGGCGCGTCTGTACGCTACAGAGCACGGTCTGGAGTACACAGAAATTTTAGACGCTGGGGTTAGTGCGTTTAAAGGTAAAAACTCCACACAGGGCGCTTTAGGGGCCTTTATTCAAGCTGTTAAGGATGGGGTGATACCTTCAGACAGTTGGTTATATGTTGAAAATCTGGACCGACTCACCCGCCAGGATATGCTCACGGCGTTGAACCTGTTCACCAGTTTGTTGGGGCTAGGCCTGACGATAGTCACAGGTATGGATAAGCGCGTCTATACAGCAGAGAGCGCCGGAAAGGATATCTCTGATTTAATGATCAGTCTGGTCATGTTCAGCAGGGCCAACGAGGAGAGCAAAACCAAACAGGCACGAGCAAACGAGACCGCCAGAGCATTAGTTGAACGTTTCAAACAGGGGCAACCTACCAACATAAAAGTGATGGGAAACGATCCGTGGTGGTTCGATAACAGCATGTCTAAATATGAGTCAGTCAGACCTCATCATATCCACTGGGCCGCAGCACAAAAAATAGTTGAGTTGTTTTTGAAGGGGTGGGGAAGCAATAAAATTGCCAGCTATCTAAATTCAAATCCAGATGTTTACCCAGCACCAAAACCAACAAAGCGACGCCTGATCACAAAATGGAACGTCCCCAATCTGGTGACAATGAGAAAAAATCCGGCATTGATGGGGACCAGAAAATTGACCATTCAGGGAACAGAACACACGTTAGAAAATTATTATCCGGCGTTGTGTACCCCTGAACAATTTGCACGTATCCAGGATATTCGACTGTCGAACAGGTCCCGCCAGGGTGAGCAAAGGAACATGATCAGCCTGTTATCTGGTATAGGTGTTCTGAGGTGTGGGCTATGTGGCGGACCGATGATCTTTTACAACAAAGAAGGGTCGCTACGCTATGTTTGCTCTGATGGAAAAATGCATCGATCAACCTGTAAATGCTGGAGCGTCAGAGGTGACCTTCTGGAGAATCTCACAGCACGGGCGTTGATTTATGGATATACCCACAGCCTGTTATCCGGCAACACACAGACCGAGGATTTGACGCCAGTTATTGAATCAAAACAGAATGAACTGGAGACCGTTAAAACCCAGTTGAGCAACGTCACAACCGCGATCACCACAACCGGACCGCTTCCTGTCCTTCTGGAACAGGTCACAGCGTTATCGCAACGCGAACAGGTGTTATTATTAGAACTGGACACACTGAAGCAAAAGCTTGCACTTCAGGGCAGTGATTCAGATTTAGACGAACAGATTAAAAATACTCTGGGCCTGTTAACAGGTGAGTTAATAAAAGACACCACGCACACAGACAGGATTCAGATCCGTGAGGTGATCAGAAAGTGCATATCACAGGTTACCGTCACCAAATTGCCAGACCTAACGTTGAAATTTGATTTCCTGTTCCCAGACGATAGCCATCTGATTTATCAGGGCGTTAGGAATGACGGAGAAAAATCTTATATGGTCACCAGGACACCCCAGGATCAAATTTATTCGAAAATTGCGGGTGTATTATCTGACGCTCTGGGAAGCGATTTAAGCCCTTCAAAAGTGGATGGATACGTAGAAGCATCAGACAGTATGATCGTCGCTCTGGGGCTATCTGATTTGTCAGGACACGACTTTTTCGGGAAACGGTAATCATATGACACGGACAAGGAAGGTAATTTTATTGGTGGTAGTGGGTTTGGCTTGCTGGATGTATTACAACTACACAACAAACAAGGCTTTCGAAGAGTCACCAGAGGGATTAGATAGAACGGCGAGATTCAATTCCCTTGATATAGGACGACCAGTGAGATCAGCAACGGGCATTCTTTTTTTTGAAGGATTCAGGTGTCGAATTGATTGTTCAGGACACCAGGCGGGGCATGACTGGGCTGAACAATTTAGTGATATTGAGGAGGATTATTGCTGGTCGCTTGATGCTCCTGCGTCATTCAGGGAGGGGTGTGCAGGTCATGCTAGGTCACTCAAGAGAGCAAGTGAAGAATTTGAAGTTGAACGGGGCGAGGCCCTAGGCGGTGGTGGGGGCAGGGAATAAAGAAAGAGAGCACTGATGAAATAAATATTAATATTGTGTTTGGCTGGGTTGGAAACTTGGCGCACTTGCAGCAGGTGGTTGGTCATGAGAAAAGTGGTTCAGGGATCACGAGGCGCTATCTTCATACGTTCCCGCTTTCCACTGTTTGTTATGTGATTGACGGCTTGCATTGGGAATGATTTAGTTTCTGCTTGAGTTGCTCCGCTTGTCTCCTTACCACTAACGGGGCTTTATGGCTTCTTTTGTCTAAAAGTTTGCGGTAACATTGTGGCTATAAAATAGCCACAGGAAAATGATATGAGTAGCGAGCTGGCTTCTGGTTTAATTGGTGCTCTAATTGGCGGTTTTTTCACCTTGTGGGGGACTCTGATCGATGGGCGCAGACAAGAAAGGGCTTCGGATAATGAAGCAAAGGATAAACAAAAAAGCGTATTGATAGGGATAAAAGCAGAAATAGAAACGCTTCTCGAACTTTATAAAGCCAGGATATATGACTCTCTAGAAGGTTATGAGGGTGGGAAACCTTTTGATACTATATTCCCGTTAACTCAGAATTACTTCTCTTTTTATGAAAGCAATTCTTTTGCATTAACTTCAATTAATGAGAAGACGATGAAATCAATCGTTGTCTGCTACGGCTCAGCAAGAAGTCTTGTGGATACATTCAGAATGAATAATCAGGTTTTGGATGAGTTGTCTAGACTCCAAACCTTATACCATGATACGCAGAAAGATATTCATCGTTTCAACTGGGAACAAACTTATCATATTGCCACCATGTATGGAGAGGGGGTGAAGGAAATTCATTGCGAAGTTATGTCAAGAATAACTATCTGTTTAGAAAGTATTGATGAAAATTTGACTGAGCTTGAAGAGCCCGAAAAACTCACGACGTTGAGAAAAATACTTAGGACTTTAGCATTTGTAAAATAAAATTTTTTAATTTCAAGGAGTAATGTATGTCTGGAATGTTAGCGAGCACAGCCGCCGCTGTAGATATCATCGACAAAGCTGTCGGTATCGCAAAGAAACTTGCTGATGATGGCGGGGCACTTGATAAGGCGACTTTAAAACTTGAGCTTGCAAATCTTATGAGTGAGCTTGCCAGCGTCAAGATGGAAGTTATCACAACTCAGGCTTTACTATTTGAAGCGGAACAGAAAAACAAAAAGCTTGAGGATCAATTAAAAGACAAAGCGACCTTCACTTTCCGCCACGGCGTATTTTGGGCTGAAGGTGATGCTACTGCTTTCTGCCCCAAATGTTATGAAAACGAGGATAAAAAGATACATATGGTGTCTCGTGAAAGAGCATATGCTGGTCTTGGATCCACTGTTGCAATGCCAAATTGGTATTGCAGAGTTTGCGAAACGACATTCAATCGATCTTAAAAGTTTTTGTATGGCTACACTGACCATTGCTAATCTTGATAGTTTCGGTTCGCAAATGGTCATCATACACGTAGATTTTACCGAGAATTAGCCAGTCAGTGATCGTCATGATTTGTCCACCGTATACTTGCAATAGATTTCATTCCCAGATCCTATTTTAAAATCAGGGTTTGCTTGCATAATGAAACGCCACAAATCAAGAGCCTTACCTTTGTAATTCTTGGGAATCTCAACGGAGAACACGTCAGGGTCAGCTTTAGGAGTTATTGCGGTCACTTCTTGCTCATATACTGTATGTTCGTTGTATGCTTCAGTTATCATTGAACTGAGACTGCCAAACATGGCAAAACCGTTGCGTTCAAAATCCTCTGATGATTCAGGGTTAAATGTGAAGCGAACACTGTGAAGTTTCCCGTTTTCATCCATTTTTCCCTCTGGTTCTCCACATTCCCAGCGACCGAAACGCATCAGGTAGAAGGCAATATTCTTCTCTTCGTGATCTTCTATCTCTTTCCCGGCACAGTACATCTTCACGTCACTGCAAATGAAACTTGCACGAGTGTCTTCATCGACAGAGACATCTTTAGTCCTGTCAGCTACTAGTTCGAAAACAAGAGGGGGTTTAGTCCCAATGTTCACATCACCGAGCATCGCCATTTCATTATTTGCAAGAGAATGTATCGGTGTTGTTTCGTACTTTTTTTTCAGTTCATTAAATGAACTCACTGGCAGCAATGTCCATATCCTGAGACAACGGTAATAGATTGCAAAATACAGGGGGATACCATTTAGCTCACTATAGCGTTGAAGTTTTGCTACATAGTCCTTTCTTATTAGATATTTTGATGTTGGATTCGGGAGGCTACTGTTTTTCACCTCAACGAATATCTGTCGACCGTTCTTCAGAACTAGCCTGTAGTCAGGTAGTAAAATATTAGAATCTTCAGAAATGACGTCACCAGTATCTTCATTTTTTATCAGGCGACACCCATGCAGTCCGGCGGCAATTTGAGCAAAACACGCTTCCATGCGTTTTCCGTGAAGTAGTACCTGATTTTCTTGCGAAGCCTTGAGTGATTCGCCAAACTGTTCAAGGAATTTTTCAGTGTCCTTCGGTGATTTCAGTTTGTAGTCATGTTCACGGCTGAATGCCGTAAATACTTCCAGAGCTTCGAATTTTCCTGGATTTCTTACAAGGCGTTTCATCATTTGATATTCAGAATTTTTAGGGGGTTAACTAAAGTTACCACCCACTAACGATGATGCGCAACTGCTCTAACAAGACAGCCAAATAAAGATGCGAATGGAGAAAGTATTAAGCGTAGTTTTTTCAGTGTTCTACTGCATTTCGGTATGTGTATCAAATATCTGCGGGCATTTTTTTGGTTTAATTATTCTCAGAAACAATGACGTTTACATATGCTTCGTCAGAAAGATTGATGTAAAATCACATGATTAAGTGCCAGTATGGGAAGTGAAAATGGATGATACACATGGTAACTATGTTATCAAGCCGGTAAGGCGTATTGGTAAAGGCGGGTTCGGCTACGTTGAAGAGATTCGGCTTCATAATTACCAGGGGCACGCCTGTGGAGCATATGCAAGAAAAGTCTTCGCTCTCCAAGACCCAGCCTATAGAGATGAATTCATCCGTAGGTTCGAAAGATAGGTTACTTACCAAGCGGACTGTAAGCATACTAATATTGTGCCGATCTATCTTCATCACCTGGCAGGTGATGAGCCTTGGTTTGTAATGGATTTAGCCGAAGGAGATTTGGTTACGGCTTTGTGCTCAGGCGAAATGACAATAAGGGATAAGCTCAGCGCGATTCGCATGACACTGGAGGGCGTTGCATATCTTCACGATCACAACTATTGGCACCGGGATTTAAAGCCTCAAAACGTTTTGAAGTTTTCTGATGGAACCTACAAAATTTCTGATTTCGGTTTGGTCAAAAATGCTGATCAAAAAGCTGAATCAGAGGTTATAACAAAAGTTGCAGCAATTATGGGCACCGAGCGTTACATGGCTCCAGAGGTTTTCGCTGGAATCTATTCAGAAAAAACAGATATCTTTGCCTTAGGTGTCCTCATTGAAGACATGGACTTAGGGGCAGTACCGGGTGTCGATGACTTGGTTACGAAAAGTACAGCGAGGAAGCCGCCCAAAAGACATAGTTCTGTGCATGAAATGCTCGCGGACTTGGAAAAAATAGTTATAGGGAATGGGTTATGATTGAATTATTAACTTGTGGCTTGTTCTCCTTCTCAAAAGAGCCGCGCAGAGAAAATCAAGATACTATCCTTCCGCCACTGCATATCAATAATGGTTTTTTGATTGCTGTCGCGGATGGTGTTGGGTCGTATGACGGCGCACAAAACGCGTCTCAATCAGCCATCAGAGAGCTACCTGAACTCGTCAGAAAAGGAAATCTGCAAAACATGACGAGCCTCTTTCTTTCGCTCAAGGAAGGAGTTTCTTCATTGTCGGAGATGAACATAAAGTTTTCTCACGCAGCAACAACGCTGACTTTTTGTTTTGTTGATGATGAAGGCCTTCATATTGGACATGTTGGGGATTGTCGTTTGTATGTGAAAACAGATTCTAAACTCAAGCAAATAACCAAAGACCACACCCAGCACCAGAAACTACTTGATGATAAAATATACAGTAAGAGTGAGCTGAAACAGTTGCCGGGCAAGAATACTCTCACTACGGCAATTGCGAATGCGATCCCACTCGATTTCCAGCAAACCTTTATCCCTCATGATGAGCTTCTTAATGACCGTGACGAAGCATTTGTATATTTGATGTCAGATGGTACACATGCATTTTGGGAAAAAAGACCACGTTTTTCACCGAACACATTAGAAAACCCTTCAAGTTTTGCATCCAGCCTCTATAAACGTATTGAGAGAGCCGGTCCGATAGACGACCACTCATTAATCGCAGTTAGATACAGGGTTCTTTAACCGCCTTCGTGGCGGTTTTTTATTGCCTCGCTCATTAACCAAAAAATACTCCCGCATTGCTAAATACACGACAAATCCACGCTCATCTCTTATAAGTTAATGAGATTTATTCTCATTACAAAACTAAGGGTACTGTCTCATTTGGGGATGATACTCTGTCACTGATCACAGTGGATACCAGATCACAAAAGAGTGAAGAATGGCGTTAATCGAGAGATCAGGAACTGGCATCGGAGTGGGCTATCCATACCAAATGAGCAACGGAAAAATTGATTATCAGACAATCTGAGGTAAGCGTAGAAAACACCGCTGCACTGAAACGCATGAGGTAGGTAACAATCATTATATCCCATTTGCGCTTTTAATTACCTGGCATGTTTCAACTTATTGTTTTTAAATAAGTTTAAGTTGTCCGATAAGGCGACTTCGTTCAACCATACGTTAGGCGTCTGCGGCGCAGGGGTTGTCGTGTGTTGCCGACTGTATCCCATTTTGTATCGCAACAAAAGTCCAGAGAGATTACTCACTGTCAGCAGTATCGAAGGTCCTACTGTATGGACAGTGCTTCGACTTGGTGATGTAAGTAAACGTGTAAATGCTGTTTGAGTAGACGCACAGGGTACGACCATTCTCTGTGGTGGTCTGTTCCGGGTTGCTCATGGTTATACGTCCGGCGCTGGCGTTGAACGACAACAACAAACTGCAAAATATCAATATATTACCTCTCATTATTAACCTCTCAATGTCATTGCTCACCATTCATAATTACCTAGTAGCCTTCTCTCGCCCAAGCGATTATAGTAACTATATTGATCAATTTTAACGATCGATTTTATAATTTCGATCGATTAAAGTGATTAATGTGTATCAATGTTTTGCCGATGGTGTACAAACTCTTTTCAGCTAAGGAGGCTGTTTTGAAAAAGATTTTTGCGGTATTTCTGGGATTTGGTATATGCAATGGAGTGTTGGCGGATGATGGCTCACCAGAACTAAAAGCGGAAAGCCAAGCGGTCATTCGTCAGGCTGGCTATCAGTGTGACAAGGTGAACGGAGTTTACCCTGCGGCATTCGGCGGTTCTGTAACTGTGTTCTGTGACGATGTTTATCAGTACACAATCAAGGACAAAGGCGGGCGGTACATTGTCGAAGCTGATGATTAAGGAATAGACATAATGGCGATGAAATCTTGCAGGGAATGCGGTCAACCAGTTTCCTCAGAAGCGAAAGTATGCCCCAGTTGTGGAGTAAAAAAACCATATCAATCTCCGATTCGCGGGTTAATTTTTATTGGTATTGTTGTTATCGCTATCTATAAGGGTTGTAGTGGTGAGGGAAGTAGTACAGGTAATTCCTATTATTCAAACGATGTTGCCAGTAGTAATGCACCAACAAGCCAACCTTTTGTTTCACCGGACGTCGTTAAAGTTAAAAAAGCATCTCCTGTCAACCTGTCGCCAGCAAGCACCGCGCCGTTCACAGCAGCTCAGGTTTGTAAAGCCACGATAGCAGGAATGTTTGGGCGCGATATTGGCAGTACAAAAACAGCCAAGACCGGAACGAATGGGGTTTACACTGTTTCGTATCGTCGCCCATCGGACAATCAGAGATTTTTGTACGACTGTAAACTCTCTGATGATAACGTGATCTGGCGGGAATCTGGGCAAAGCTCTGATCGGTGGCGTGGAGTCGGTAATGTTGAATTCAATGTGGCGTATGTTGTCAAGGATTCAACGCTCACTATTACCGAATTACATGCAGATTCTGATGACGTAACGTATACATTTTCAATAAAAGATTTTCGGTAAGTTATTCGTTGGGGCGGCTTTCAGGCTCCCCAACGCCCCTCCGGCGCGAAGACTTCAGAAGTACCCCCTCTCGAAATAGCACACAGCAGAAAAATATCACCGGCGCACTTGCAGCACGGTTAAGCGCGGACTTTCTGAAGCATAAAGCCCGCGCTGGAAATTTTGAAATATCAGGCCGGTGGGGATACGGTTGTGGGGTATCAGGCAGTTTCGAGGATCTTCTTTACCTTGGCGATCATGCCAACGGAACAATCACACAGTTTCGCAATCTCGGCATATGTATTCCCGCCTTTGGTGAGATACGACTTAATCTTGCGTCGCAGGTCTGTATCCGCCGGTCTGCCTTTGTACTTGTTTTCAGCCTTAGCTTTAGCAATGCCCTGTGCCTGACGCTGGCGACGCTTGGTGTAATCCTCGTGTGCGTAATGGGCTGCAATGTCCATCATGAGGCCGTTGATAAGTTGCACTATACGATCATCGACTGCTGGTTGTAATGCTCCGTGGGAAGTTGGCAGGTCAACCACAACGACACGTAAACCACGTTCAGCAATGCGAGCTTTCAGAGCCTCATATCGTGCAGCAGGTAGACGGGTTAAACGGTCGATAGACTCCACCAGCAACAGATCACCTTGTTTGGCGCCCTCTAATAGTCTGGAGAGTTCAGGGCGGTCCAGCTTTGCACCTGAAAAGTTTTCCACGTAGTGAATGATGTTCGTTAGCTGGTGGTTTGCCGCGAACTGGTTAACCGTATCAAGGGCGCGTGTTGCGTCCTGATCATCAGTTGATGCTCTGAGGTAAGCGTGGGTCGTGATTTGGTGTGTAGTCATTGTATTTTTCACATTGGGCTTTCGTTTCATTATTTTACGTGAACGTTATACATAGAGTCAATTTTTACCACTCATTGTGAATGAATTTGTTCACGAATGTACTTTTCATTTCAGGTATACCCTTTGTGCAAATAGAAATATGACATTATCACCGAGGCGGGGCGATGGTTCAGAGGAGTATTTCCTTGCTTTCAACAGGATTTGATCTGAGAAACTCCAGTTGATTCTGCCGCTCAGATTGCCGTGTGTCGCTGGCAGGTATGGTTCACAAGTGAGAATGCTTGCTTGAATTTTTATGTGCGGATGAGCGCTGGTGGTGAGGGGTGACCATGTTAAGCAAACATGCCACCAGCAAAGTAATGAGGTGTGCCGCTTCAGGATTTGCACATGACGTCTATCGAATGGCACGAACTCCAATCACCATTCACATTGAAATTAAGAAAGGCCGCACCGTGCGGCCTCATTGACAATTAAAGTGGAGTCTCGAAATCAAACACTTCCAACAGATACTTACTTTCACTTTCGTCGAGTTCAATTTTCTCACCTGTTGAAAGCGTTATATCGAAAGTGCCTTTAACGGTCCAGTAAGCTTTAACGATGTGATCTGGGTTGATGAAATGACTTTTGTTCGTCATTTGAAAAATTACTTTCTTCATAAAACCTCCTTTTAAAATGCGTCCATACCAATAGATGGGGGCTTTTACCACCGTTTCAACTGGTTCCTAGGCAGCCCACTTACGCATGTCTCCGTTGCTTACTGGCGTGCGCCAACAGAGTATATGCTTATAGCTAAAAAAAGAATGTAGCAGGGTGGGGTAATACGGGTATTGTTATTTTTATGTTATATATCATTGTGTTGATTTGATTATATGCATGGGGTACATGGTGGGGTCTGTATGGGGTTCTTGGTGGGGTACAAATACAGAGGGAATGAAAAAGGGAGAATGAATCCCCCTTAGAATGTGAAATCCTCAGTATCAGACACCAAGTGTTGCCGTAGGCTGGCAGGCGTCCAGTCTTCAGGCATCCACCACCACTGTTTTGATGTTTTCCCGGTCACCGGGTCAGGGTTTTTCTGGTACGGCTGACATTTTTTGTACCTCATAGCGGTCAGGTAGCTGGAAGCTATCTGGCAGTTTCGGAGATCGGAGAATTGAGCCTGTAGCATCTCCAGTCGGAATGCCGGGTTATCTGCCACCCACTCGCGCACCTGCATCTCCAGGATTGAAACTGAATCCGATATCATCCGGCGTAAACAATCGGACTGAGGAACGTATTTATGGTTGAACTGGCTCAGGTCACGTGTCATAAGCCACTCATAAAGTACATTCAATCCGCCACTGGATACCCACGGCAATAATCGATTCTGAATGAATTGTTGCGTCTCCTGTCGGTCGGTTTTGTGCGTTATAAACTCCGGGGCGTACCAGCGGCGCTCGTTCTCATCCAGCCGTAAAGGTCGGGGCTGGTTGCTTGAGAGAATGATCCGCGTGTAAACCCGTGTACTCCGCTCTGCTTCATAAAGCGGGCGTATCATCTGCCATTCTTCACTCAGGATTGATTTTAACCGGGTCATCTGGCTGTCGCTGTTCGTTGAGACATCATCCAGGTGGATCAGCATATTGGAAGTCAGCGTTGTACTGTGCTTCTCCGTCAATTTGGCGAATGAGTCCAGCGAGGCGGTTTGACCCGCAAGCAGTGGAGATAGGATATGCTCAAAGAGTACACCTTTTCCGGTTCCTGTATCCCCCGTGAATAGCAGGTGCCATGATGGTCGCTGATCGGGACGTTGTAACATATGCGCCAGCCAGTCACAGACTATTCCTCTGTCAGTTTCCGCAGTGAATAAACGTTCAAGAAATTCAAACCACGGGGCCGGGTCAGGGTCAAACCCGTTAGCTGGCTCGTCTTTCTCGTATTTTTTGTAGGTGTTGACTGCCAGCACACCGGAACTCAACGGCACAAATAATTCTGGCTCTACTGCTGGCTGGAATGTCTCCCCGATCACAAAGGTTAACCGGCGGCGAATCGTATGCCACCAATGATCATCGTATTCGATACTGGAGTACGAATTCCGGTTGGCCCACTGGTAAAACAGTCCACTGATACTGTCTTCGTTCAAGGTAACACCATCACGGATGTTGAACAGGACTGATAGATTATTTGTCGCTTTGAGCACCCATCCATGTTCTTTCAAGTAGTCGATAAAGGCGCTGAGGACTACTTTTATTTCTTTGTCGTTCGGGTTTGACATTGATACTCCACTGAGTCGTTAATGGTCCGGGTAAGGTCGTTATATTTTTCCGCGTTGCTGGCGATCTCCGTTAATAGCTTACGAATGAATACCGGCAGCGGCACCGGCCCACGCGCAGCAGTGAGCCTGTCAGCAGTTGTTCCAGTTACTGTTATGTCATAGATTTTCATCATTGTTTTCCCTGTTCAATGGGGAGCGATTTATAACGCTCCGGGTCCTCTTCCTTGAGTCTACGCGCGGCGGCTATAGCTCGGGCGAGAGCATCAGGATCAATGGTTCTATCGGGGCATTCGCGGCTCTGTGCGGTCATACAATCCCCTGTTTCAGCAAGTTGAGAAGTTGACCACGCATTGCGGATTGATTGGCTATTGCCTGTTGTTCTGCCTGCCGTCTGGCATCTTCAGCATCTTCAGCAAGCAATGTGTCGATCGCCAATTCCATAGAGTTGATCAGCTCGTTGTTGTACTCCTCAGAGGTTTTAAAACGAAGTGCTTCAAGCTCCTGCTCAATCAATGAGGCTGGTTTTTGCAGAGTAACGGAAATCATCGATTGGTTGGCAATAACTGAAGCAGGTCCAGCAAGATGAAACCGCCAGCCTTCAAGGATCAGGCTCTGAAACTTATCCACCAGTCGCGCAGGGATATCAGTAAAGTTCTGATATCGGTTATAGCGGGCTTCAGCGTTTTCAATACGGCGGCGCAGTGCTTCGGGGTCTGGTTGGTATCTTGTTGCAATCTCATCAATAAAGCATTGTAGCTCCGGCGATATTGTATTCAGGGTGTTCTTTTTCGTTGCCATAATTGGCCTCCATAATCGGTGAACGTTGGGTATAAGAGATCGCTGGCGCATGTGGTATGCGTCAGTAGCCACCGTTTTGCGGTGGCTTCTTGGTGTATCAGTAAGCTGCGTTGAAAGATTGGTTGCAGACAGGACAGTAGCTAGCGCATCCAGCGGTCAAAAGATACCACCGGCAGACACTTGAGCGGTCAACGATAAAGTCTACCAACCCGAAGTCGGCAAAAGTGGATAGGTTTCTGTGTGTCGTCGATAAAGGGATATTCACTAGCCGGGACAATTCGAAAGCTGTAAGCGGGATTTGGGTTTGTGTCAGGTGGTGAAGAAGGTGAATCCGGGAAGTCGTCAGGGTCAACCCGGATTTCTTGAGGATGCTGACCAGCTTTTTATGTTCGCCAGTCGAAGGCGGATTAAAAGCTGGCGGTGTTAAGGCAAAGCACAAAATAACCTCTCGTAACTTATTAATTATATAGGATATTTTACCATAATTAGTCCAAAAAATCAACTTTAATGAGAGGCATTCCCATCTACTGCCAATCAATACAGTCAATAACCGGAAGCAAAGCAGAAACATTAAATTCGTGTATATAAACTTGCGTTTGAGCAATGCGAGAGAGTTCGTGACCAACTGTCCGTTGTATGAGTTTTGTATCATTAGTTTTTGCGGCTTCAGTCATAAAGGTATGACGTAAGCTGTGGATAATGCGGTGGCGCATAAAATCATATAAGTGGCTGATTTCAAATGCTTTGCGTATACCATGGAAAATATGTGTTAACTGTGTTTTGTTAGTGATTTGAGGGAAAAGCCTTTCATCGGGGTTCTTCTCTTTCAAGTAACTTAAGAAATTCATTTCGATCAGGCGAAGCGAAAGTGGAATTTGACATACTCCTGCATCAGTCTTACTGATCTTGGATCATAATGTAGTGCCGCTGGTTATCATCATCCAGACGGATATCTGAAACTTTCTAATACGCTATTCAACGTATTGTTATAGAAGAAGTTGAAGCTGACCGATAAGCGGATTTTTTATGTCTGAAGATCGCAAAGCGATTTTACGTAGTCAAACCCCGAAATGATCTATATAATCCAATTTAATCAATAAGTTATAAGAGTTGCAATGCATTGGAGTCTAAATAAATTGTGGCAAGCCACAATTGATGATTCTCGACTCGAACATTGTTGAAGGTTATCCTCTTAAAATAAGACATAACTAAAAGGAATAGTGAATATGGTCACTCCTGCACGTACATTGCGCTTTACACTTCTTTTTCTGGCTTCAGCCCTGGCAACGCCAGCAGCGTGGGCGCATGCGCACCTGACGCATCAGTTCCCGGCGGCGGATGCCGAGGTTAACGCGTCACCACAGGCGCTGACGCTTAATTTCTCCGAAGGGATCGAGCCCGGATTTAGCGGGGCAACGATTACCGGTCCAAAGCAGGAGGAAATTAAAACCCATCCTGCAAAACGCAATGAGCAGGACAAAACGCAGCTCATTGTTCCGCTCGACGAAGCTCTGAAACCAGGGAAATACCAGGTAAGATGGCACGTGGTTTCGGTAGATGGTCACAAAACCAAAGGGCAGTACACCTTTAGCGTGAAATAAGCATGCTGACGTTTACCTGGGTCGCGCTTCGCTTTATCCATTTTACGGCGCTGATGCTGCTGTTGGGTTCTGCGCTCTATGGGGCATGGCTGGCGCCTGGGTCAATTCGTCGCCTGCTGAACCGGCGCTTTTTGCGCCTGCAACAGCACGCAGCGCTGTGGAGTTTTCTTAGCGCGGCCTTGATGCTGGCGATTCAGGGCGGTCTGATGGGCTCTGGTTGGCAGGACGTCATTTCTCCACCTGTCTGGGAACTGGTATTGCACACTCAGTTTGGTGGCGTCTGGCTCTGGCAGATTGTTCTGGGGCTGGTCACGCTGGCGGCGGCTCTGGTTGTTCCGCGAAATCTGCCGCGTCTGCTGCTGATTTTGGCTCTCGCACAGTTCGTGTTGCTGGCGGGAATAGGGCATGCCACGTTGCACACAGGCATTTCCGGCGCACTCCAGAAGACCAGTCATGCATTGCATCTGATTTGTGCTGCGACCTGGTTTGGCGGATTGTTGCCCGTCATTTACTGTATGCGAATGGCTACAGGACGCTGGCAACAGCAGGCGATCTACACCATGATGCGTTTCTCGCGTTATGGTCACCTTGCCGTTGCTGGCGTGTTGCTCACCGGTATAGCGAATGTGCTTTTCATTCAGGGGGCCTCGGCTCCCTGGCTGACAGGGTGGGGACAGTGGCTTTTGTTAAAATGTGCACTTGTCGCGCTTATGGTGGCAATCGCACTGGTGAACCGGTATGTTCTCGTACCACAGATGCGACAGGAGTGCGATCGCCTCCGTCAGTATTTTATCTGGATGACGAAGATCGAATGGGCTATTGGCGCAGGGGTGCTGGCAATCGTCAGCCTGTTTGCGACGCTGGAACCGTTCTGAAGAACAGGCAAAATTCATGAAAAAAGTGATTCTCTCTTTATTGCTACTGGCCAGTTCAGGGGCTGCGCTGGCGGCTCCACAGGTCATCACCGTGAGCCGGTTTGAAATCGGCAAAGACAAATGGGCTTTTAATCGCGAAGAGGTGATGCTGACTTGTCGGCCGGGTAATGCGCTGTACGTGATTAATCCCAGCACGTTAGTGCAGTATCCACTTAACGATGTCGCGCAAGAGCAGGTGGCGAGTGGCAAAACCAACGCGCAGCCTCTTTCCGTGATTCAGATTGACGATCCGGCAAAACCGGGCGAAAAAATGAGTCTGGCGCCGTTTATCGAACGTGCGAAAACACTCTGCTAGTTCCCAAAATATCGTTCTGATTTCCAATAAAAAACCGCAAGCATCCTTAAGATGATCTTGCGGTTTTTGTCTGTCAGCCCGTCACAATCGCCCTTTTTTTCCAGCCACTTTAGCCGCGGACTGGAAAACCTGGCGTCGTCATCTATTCTTAAAGGGCAAGGCGACTTAGCCTGCATTAATGCCAACTTTTAGCGCACGGCTCTCTCCCAAGAGCCATTTCCCTGGACCGAATACAGGAATCGTATTCGGTCTCTTTTTATCTGCAGAACCTGGTGCTTATCCTGAGCCAAATGGCGTTTGACACTCAGCATTCTGCGTAAACCATACCTATTCCTGGATATCAACGTCCAGCGTTTTTTGCTGTTATTGTTAAATTTATGTTAGGGCATGACTGTGGGCAAATCACTCGTTAACGCTGGTGCCGTTAACGTAATGAAAAGTCACTGTATTGCTGTGCCGGCATCCAGAAACCATCGATAAAATCTTCAACGGGAAAACAGCCGCCGTGGCGAATCCGCTGATCGTCCATATAATAGAGGCACTGTTGCTCTGTATCGTAGACGTCCACCACGATATCTTCACAACCGCCATCCAGGTAACACACAAACAGAACCAGTGCGAACATTCCATCCTCGTTTTGTACAGCCATATCAAAAGTGTAGGAGGAATTAACGCAAGCGGGAAGGGGGAATAAATAACCCGCCGGGCTGACGGGTTCTTTTTGAATCAGGCAAGACGCATGATCCAGGCATCAGACTTACTGTCATAACGAGTACGAAAGAGGACCGAATGTTCTCCATTGAGCAGTGCCGGAATGCTGGTATCGGCATCCCAGGCATCCAGTTGCATACATAAATCCGGATCGGATTTACACGGAATGGTTAACGTTCGATCTCCTGGCGATTCGCCGTGCAGCTCGGCATCGTCAATTTCAAAAGCGCCAATGCGCACACTGGTTTTCATCATCGTGCTCTCCGTGGGTTCGCTGATTGTGGTACGACCAGTTGAGTGGTCCATTTCTCAGCGTAGTCAACGCAGGCAAAAGCGCCAGTAAAAAAGTGCGTAAATTTCCCGTTTCAGACGTTACCGGTAAACAGTTTTCCGTCACGAACCAGCTCGCGTGGGTAACTGTTTTTGAGTCGTGAACCAATTCGTTTAGCGAGTCCTATCGGCTGATGCTGGAAAGTGACCAGCACATCATCCGTGGCGGGAGCAACCTGCGGGTAAACATCACGACCACGATACCACTCTTCGGCCTCCTGGCCTGACAGCTCAAATGCACAGGGGTGATTCACATCGGCAAGAGCAATAACGGCTTCATGCTGCCAGCGATAACCTTTGTTATGGGTTTCCGCAAGTTTGATGCCCAGGCGCTGGAAGCGCACTTTTCCGATCAGCGGTTCAATCTCAGAAGGAAACAACCAGATCTCTTTATCACGTTGCCAGAGACGCAGATTTTCCCCCCAACGCAGACCGACTGTGCTGGCGGCCTGGCGAAGCGTCGCGGATTCACGTTCTCTGACGGGCGAAAAGGGGAATTGACCCACTTTGTACTTCGGTTCAGGCAGGGCAGGAATGCTCGCTGTTTTCCGCAGACGGGCGACGAAGAATCCTTCACAGTCATAAATCTGCGGGAACACGTGCAGGAATCCTTCTGTCGTCAGCGCGTTGCTTGCCTGCGCAAACAGATCGCCTAACGGTAAAAACTCGACTGCCTCAGGCCAGGTTTGTTTCAGCCATTCGACGACGGACTCGTTTTCTTCACGGTTCAACGTACAGGTCGAATAGACCAGCGTGCCGCCGGGGCGCAGGGCGCGAAAAGCGCTTTCAATCAGTTCACGCTGTGTGGCCGCAATCTCAAGATTGCTTTCAACCGACCAGTTTTTCAGTGCATCAGGATCTTTACGCACCACGCCTTCACCAGAGCAGGGGGCATCAAGCAAAATGGCGTCAAACATTTCCGGCAATGCCGCGCCAAACACACGGCCATCGAAATGGGTCAGCGCTACGTTACTGATCCCGCAGCGGCTGATATTGGCATGCAAAACCTTAACGCGGCTGGCGGAGTATTCGTTTGCGAGAATAGCCCCCTGATTCCCCATCCGGGCCGCGATTTGCGTGGTTTTTGAACCAGGGGCAGCCGCAACGTCCATCACCCGTGCCGGTGAGTTGCCATCCGCCAACAGGGCTGCCACTGGCAGCATGGAGCTGGCTTCCTGAATATAAAACAGGCCGCTCAGATGCTCAGCGGTACTGCCAAGCGGCAATGCCTCTTCATCATCGCGTTCAATCCAGAAACCCTCCTCGCACCAGGGAATCGGGGTCAACGTCCAGCCATAAGGCGCAGTTAAACGGAGAAAATCGGCGACGGATATTTTGAGCGTATTAACGCGAATGCTGCGACGTAGCGGACGCTGGCAGGCGGCAAGAAACTCGTCAAAGGAGAGGGTCGCAGGCATGGCCTCGCGCATTTTCGTCAAAAAGGCTTCAGGAAAATAAACAGCGTGTTGAGTCACGTGGGGCACCACCGGCAGTAAAACAGGCGCGCAGTGTAGCATAAAGGCTCCGGCGCGGGCACGCCGGAGCCTGACATTAACGTGGCAGGGCCGTTCCCCATTCACGCCACTCTTTGGGTTCGCTTTCCAGCAACAGGAAGTGTTTTCCTGCCTGTGCCTTCGGCGCCAGCGGAATGCCGGGAGGGGTGGCGAACGCAATACCGCCGCGAATGAACTGGTTAAAGGTGCCGGTTTTCACTACCCCCCCGGTCAGGCCGAAGTCCAGACTGTAGCCGGATGCCAGCCAGAAAACAGAGTTATTGCGCACCAGGTGCTGGTAGCGCTGACTGATACGCATGGCGATCATCACCCGGTCGGACAGCGACCCCAGCGTCATGCCTGTCACCGTTCCGACTTCTATACCGCGAAACAGCACCGGTGTACCAATGGCCAGGGAACCGGCTTCCGGAGCCTCGACTACAATACTCAGGCCGTCAAGGTAGCGCGAGTCGGTAATGGTGGCTTCCTGCAATTCGAAGTCGCGGCGCGGGTTACCACGGCCCGGTTCGACGTTGATGTAGGGCTGGAGAATGGTGTCGAGATGCTCCACGCCAGCCGCGGAGATTTGTGGTGTGATGACCGAGAAACGCGTACCGCTGCGAGCGAAAGTTTGTACATATTCAGGATACAGCACCGCTTTTGCCTGCACCTCGTTGCGAGAGGTGATGAGCTCAAGCGTCTGAATCTGACCGATGTCGATTCCAAGGTAGCGAATCGGCATCCCGGCCGCCAGTTTCCCGGCGTCAAAGGCGTGAAGCGTAATCTGCCCACCAACCGCACGCGCCGCCGTTTCAGAGGCATACAAAATACGCTTATCGCCTTTGCGCTGGCTGGCGCTGGCGCCGCTCAGATTATCAAAGCTGATGGCCCCTTTGAGCGCACGAGACAGAGGGGAGGCCTGTACGGTAAGTCCGCTGCCATTGAGTTGCACTTTCGCGCCACCTTCCGCCCAGAACACGCTGTTACTGGTCAGCAGGTTGCGGTACTCCGGTTTAATGTGCAGATCGATATCAAAGGCGTTGGCGCGTGGGCGTACGGTGATCACTTCACCCACCTCAAATTTACGATACAGCACCACGGAGCCCGCCTGTACGTCCGGCAGCGTTTCTGCACTCAGACTCAGCGTGGTGGTCGGCAGGTCACTCAGGCTGTTTTCCATCGCTTTTTCGAGGTTGGCATACAGCGGATAGCTGGATTTCATCGCACCTTTGCTGCCTGGCAAAATGCGAATGCCGCCGCTTAACCATTCACTGGCGCTGGCGCCGAGGAATTCAACGCCATCCAGACCCACTTTGACATCCACGCGGCTGTTGACCACGAATTTACTGTCACCCTGGACCAGATCGCGATGCTGCGGCTCAATCGCAACGGTAAACTCGACGCCTTTGCTCGTCAGCTTACGTTCAATTACCTGGCCCACCTGGACGCCATGAAGGATCAGCGGCTGACCCGCATCAATGCCATAACTTTCGGGGGCGGTGAGGGTAAACGTTAATACGTCCGGCTCGTGAAGCAGCGCTTTTTCGCCGGGAACGACAGCAAAGGTGTTGCGCGCTTCGCCAGTGCCAGGCACCAGCTCAAAGGTTTTACCCGTCAGTAATGCGCTGATGTTGGCATCGCTCAGCGAGAGTTTAGGGCTACGAAGTTCGATGCGTGTCGTGTCACGCAGCAGCGTTACTACGCTGGGATCGACCGTCATTTCGCCAGTGACTTTGCCGTCGGGTTGCAAATCAAGCTTCGTGAGCTGACCCACTTCCAGTCCCTGATACATCAGCGGGGTTGAATCGGCTTTCAGCCCCTCGCCGCTGGGCAAATCAAGTTTAACGATGACGCCGCGCTGGCTGTGCGCCAGATCTTTATACAGTCCGAAGGTGTCGTCCTGCGCGGCGGGTTTTGAATTCTCTGGCGAGTCAAAGGCAATCGCACCGTTCACCAGGGCAGCCAGACTCTCCAGTTTCACCTTTGCGCCGCTCAAACTGAGGTTGGCGTCAACCCCCGAAACGTTCCAGAAGCGACTGCCTTTTTTCACCAGATTGGTGAAGCGGCGTTCAATCAGAACGTCAATGGTCACGCCCTGTTTGTTCGGGGTAATACTGTAATCGTACACCCGGCCAACCGGGATCTTACGGAAATAGACCAAAGACCCGCTGTTGAGCGAGCCCAAATCCGGCGCGTTGAGGTGAATCATCAAATCACCATTGTCCAGTCGATATTTCGGCTGGGTGTCGAGTGCGACGAAGTGGTCCTGTTCTTCGCCTTTACCGGGCATCATGCCGATATAGTTCCCACCGACCAGCGCATCAAGTCCTGAGACACCCGCAAGCGAGGCTTTCGGCGTCACCAGCCAAAACTGCGTTTCAGCACGCAGGGCATCTTTCATATCAGATTTGATGCTGACGCGGACTTCAATTTTGCGCAGGTCTTTGCTCAGACTGACATCCTGCACGGTACCGACCTCCACGCCTTGATAGCGAACAGGCGTGCGGCCCGGGACGATGCCATCGGCAGACATGAAGTCGATCGTCACCGTGTTACCGCGATCTTCGTAACTGTTCCAGACAAGCCATCCCGCGATCATCAATGCAATCAGCGGGAGTAGCCAGAAGGGAGAGATACGGCGTTTCGTTTTTATCTGCGCTTCAGTCGGCGAAGCGGGCGTTTCCTGACTCATGTGCATCCCAAAGTAAGCGGCTGTCCAGCCATTCCACAGCAAGAATAGTCAAAATTACCGCTGCGCCGAAATAAAACGCAGCCGGTCCCATTGTAAAAGCAAGAATCTGATCGCGATTAATCAGCGACATGGTTAAGGAGATAACAAAAAGATCCAGCATCGACCAACGACCAATCCACGTGACCAGTCGCAGCAACTGGATTCGCGTACGTAAACCCTGTTCGCATTTGAAGTGAATGCTGATCAGTAACGTAAACATGACGATCACTTTGGTAAAAGGCACCAGAATACTGGCGATAAAAACCACGGCGGCCACGGCGATATTACTGTTTGCCAGCGACAGAATACCGGACATGATCGTGTCTTCCTGGCGCCCTCCGTTGACGTAGATAACGGAGATAGGCATCAGGTTAGCGGGCAACAGCAAAACGATCGACGCCAACAGCGCCGCCCAGCATTTTTGAATACTTTGATTCCTGCGCTCCCTGAGTGGGATGTGGCAGCGCGGGCACCGCCCACGTTGATCCGGATAGCCGGTAAAATGACAGCCGAGGCAAACGCGAAGTTTTTCGTCAGGGCGTTTTGCCGGCCGTTGCGGATAGAAACGCTCCCACAACTGTTCGATGTTCAGGTGCGAAAGCGTCAGGATGCTGAGAATAACCAGCGCAATAAAAGCTAATAATCCGACGCCTGGCTGCAAAAAAGCGTAATCCTGGACTTTGATCGACGCCACGCCAATCCCCACCAGATAGATGTCCAGCATCACCCACTCTTTAAGCTTCTCCAGCATCAGCAGAACGGGGCGTAAATTCATGCCGAGAATATTACCGAACCACAGGTAGGCGATGGCGCTGACCAGGATGAGAGGGGCGCCAGCAACGCAAAACAGCACCATCGCCGCGGTAATGGGGTCGCCTTGCCGGGTCATCTGCCAGATCCCTTGCATGACGTTGGCATCAATGCGGATCCCTAACAAATAGATATGCAGCAAGGGCTCGCCCCAGGCGAAGGGCATCAGCAACAGCATGGTGATCGCCATTGCCCCCAGACGCGTCAGCGACCAGTCACGACCATCGCGAATCTTCGCCTGGCAGCGGGGACAATACGCGCTCTGGTGTGAACGCATTTTCGGCAAACTAAACAGCAGGTCGCATTGGGGACAACGCTGGTAGTGCGCACGCGGAAGTGCTTCGCTGATGGATCGGATCGCTATTTTTTTTGTTGGCGTAATAGATTGAGTCTTGAGAGCCATGTATCGCGAATCATAATGTTAGATTTATGTAATCTTAACTCATGACGGGAATGATCTTGAGCATTAACGCATTTAATGCTTATTTTAATAGGCTGCGGTACAAGGTAAGACAACTAAGTGATTATATAATGAACAAAACAGAGCTATACGCGGATCTGAATCGCGATTTTCAGGCATTAATGGCAGGAGAGAGCAGTTTTCTGGCGACGCTGGCAAACACCAGTGCGCTATTGTTCGAACGTCTTTCAGAGGTGAACTGGGCGGGATTTTATCTGCTTGAAGATGATACCCTGGTATTGGGTCCGTTTCAGGGCAAAATTGCCTGCGTGCGGATCCCGGTGGGGCGTGGCGTGTGTGGTACGGCAGTATCCCGCAACCAGGTCCAGCGTGTTGAAGATGTTCACGCTTTCGATGGGCATATTGCCTGCGATGCGGCGAGTAATTCAGAAATTGTCCTGCCGCTAACCGTAAATCAGCAGATTATTGGGGTGCTGGACATCGACAGTACCGCATTTGGCCGCTTCACCGCTGAGGATGAAGCGGGGCTCCGACAGCTCGTTGCTCAGCTTGAAAAAGTGCTTGCAACGACGGATTACAAAAAATTCTTTGCGAGCGTCGCAGGATAATCAACGGATAACGTAGCAATTACTGATGGCGTCATTATAATGACGCCTGTTCATGCCTGCTGCTTGTTGGCTACGTCCGTTGTAATCAGGAAATTTCATGGAAAATCAACCTAAGTTGAATAGCAGTAAAGAAGTCATCGCGTTTTTGGCCGAACGTTTTCCGCAGTGTTTTAGTGCGGAAGGCGAAGCGCGCCCACTGAAAATTGGTATTTTTCAGGATCTGGTAGAGCGTATTGAGGGTGAAATGAACCTCAGCAAAACGCAACTTCGTTCCGCTTTACGTCTTTATACTTCTAGCTGGCGTTACCTCTACGGCGTTAAGCCGGGCGCAACGCGTGTCGATCTCGATGGCAACCCGTGTGGTGAGCTGGATGAGCAACACGTTGAGCATGCGCGTAAACAGCTTGAAGAAGCGAAAGCCCGCGTTCAGGCACAGCGTGCAGAGCAGCAAGCGAAAAAACGCGAAGCCGCCGCCGCTGCAGGCGAGACCGATGATGCGTCTCGTCGTGAACGTAAGCCGCGTCCTGCGCCACGTCGCAAAGAAGCGACTGAGCGTAAACCGCGTGCTGATAAACCGGCAGCTAAAGCGCCGCGTGCACCTCGTGAAGAGAAACTGACGCCAGTCTCTGATATTTCAGCGCTGAGCGTTGGACAATCTCTGAAGGTGAAAGCAGGTAATGATGCGATGGATGCCACCGTGTTAGAAATCACCAAAGATGGCGTCCGTGTACAGCTGAATTCGGGTATGTCTTTGATTGTACGCGCAGAACATCTGGTGTTCTGAAACGGAGGCCAGGCCTGGCATGAACACATTTTTTAGGCTTACCACGTTAGCTGGCCTGCTTGCAATAGCGGGCCAGACCTTCGCCGTGGACGACATTACGCGTGTCGATCAAATTCCAGTTCTTAAGGAAGAGACTCAACACGCAACGGTAAGTGAGCGCGTAACGTCGCGTTTCACGCGCTCTCACTACCGCCAGTTCGACCTCGATCAAGCTTTTTCCGCCAAAATTTTTGACCGCTATCTGAACTTACTCGATTACAGCCACAACGTGCTGCTGGCGAGTGATGTGGAGCAGTTTGCGAAGAAAAAGGGGCAACTGGGCGACGAATTACGTTCGGGTAATCTCGACGTCTTTTACGATCTCTATAATCTGGCGCAGAAACGGCGCTTCGAGCGTTATCAGTACGCACTGAAGGTGCTGGAACGTCCGATGGACTTCACCGGGACTGACACCTTCAATCTCGATCGCAGCAAAGCACCCTGGCCAAAAGACGACGCTGAGCTGAATGCGCTGTGGGACGGCAAGGTGAAGTTCGATGAGTTAAGTCTGAAACTCACCGGCAAAAATGATAAAGAAATTCGTGAGACGCTGACTCGTCGCTATAAATCCGCCATCCGTCGTCTGACTCAGACGAACAGTGAAGATGTCTTCTCAATGGCGATGACGGCCTTTGCGCGTGAAATTGATCCTCATACGAATTATCTGTCGCCGCGCAATACCGAACAGTTTAACACTGAGATGAGCCTGTCCCTCGAAGGGATCGGTGCCGTGCTTCAGATGGATGATGACTATACGGTCATCAATTCCATGGTCGCCGGTGGTCCTGCCGCGAAGAGCAAGCTGATAAGCGTTGGCGATCGCATCGTCGGTGTGGGTCAGACGGGCAAGAGCATGGTTGATGTGATCGGCTGGCGTCTGGATGACGTGGTCGCGCTCATCAAAGGGCCAAAAGGCAGCAAGGTTCGTCTCGAAATTCTGCCTGCCGGTAAGGGAACGAAAACCCGTATCGTGACGCTGACGCGTGAGCGAATCCGTCTGGAAGACCGTGCCGTTAAGATGTCCGTGAAGACGGTGGGTAAAGAGAAAGTCGGTGTGCTGGATATTCCGGGCTTCTATGTTGGCCTGACTGACGATGTCAAAGTTCAGTTGCAGAAACTTGAAAAACAGAATGTCAGCAGCATCGTGATTGATCTGCGTACAAATGGCGGCGGGGCGTTGACCGAAGCCGTTTCCCTGTCGGGTCTGTTTATCCCTTCTGGTCCGGTGGTTCAGGTTCGCGATAACAACGGTAAAGTTCGTGAAGATAGCGATACTGATGGCGTTGTTTACTATAAAGGTCCGCTGGTTGTGCTGGTCGATCGCTTCAGTGCCTCGGCGTCGGAAATCTTTGCCGCCGCGATGCAGGATTATGGCCGCGCGCTGATTGTCGGCGAACCGACCTTTGGTAAGGGAACCGTGCAGCAGTATCGTTCGCTGAACCGCATTTACGATCAGATGCTACGTCCGGAATGGCCGGCACTCGGCTCCGTTCAGTACACGATTCAGAAGTTTTACCGGGTGAACGGCGGCAGTACCCAACGTAAAGGGGTTACGCCGGATATCGTGATGCCGACAGGCAACGAAGAGACAGAAACCGGTGAGAAGTTTGAAGACAATGCGCTACCGTGGGACAGCATCGAGGCGGCAACATATGTGAAATCAGACGATCTGCGACCGTTTGGCCCGGAATTGCTCAAAAAACATAACGCCCGAATCGCTCAGGATCCTGAATTCCAGTACATAATGAAAGATATCGCGCGTTTCAATGCGATGAAGGACAAGCGTAACATCGCATCTCTTAATTACGAGCAGCGTGAAAAAGAGAATAACGAAGATGATGCGTTGCGTCTGGCGCGCATTAATGATCGCCTGAAGCGCGAAGGAAAGCCGGTGCTGAAAAAACTGGATGACCTGCCAAAAGATTACCAGGAGCCGGATCCGTATCTTGATGAAACGGTGAAGATTGCGCTGGATCTGGCGACGCTGGAAAAAGCGAAGCCCGCGGAACAACCCGCCGCGTCAAAATAGCGTCAAGGAGGCACAAGAAATTGTGCCTCTTTTTTTAACAAGTGCGTGAGGCAGTCAGTATGGTGCAACAAAATGTAAAGTTGTGTCTTTCTGGTGACTTACGGGGCAATGATGCTTGAAAATAGCGCTACGACCCATACGATATGGGTAATCGCATAGTGCGTTTTGTTAATTTGAGGTTAAAAGAAAATTATGATGCGAATCGCGCTCTTCCTGTTAACGAACCTGGCCGTTATGGTCGTTTTCGGGCTGGTGCTGAGCCTGACGGGGATTCAGTCGAGCAGCGTTCAGGGTCTGATGATTATGGCGTTGCTGTTCGGTTTCGGTGGTTCCTTTATTTCACTGCTGATGTCCAAATGGATGGCGTTACGCTCTGTCGGTGGAGAAGTGATTGAACAACCGCGCAATGAAAGAGAACGCTGGTTGATCAACACCGTCGAAACGCAGGCACGCCAGGCGGGTATCGCCATGCCGCAGGTGGCTATCTATCATGCGCCGGACATTAATGCTTTTGCGACGGGGGCACGCCGTGACGCGTCACTTGTTGCGGTGAGTACCGGTTTACTGCAAAACATGAGTCCGGACGAAGCGGAAGCGGTTATTGCTCACGAGATCAGTCATATCGCCAACGGTGACATGGTCACCATGACGCTGATCCAGGGGGTGGTGAACACCTTTGTTATCTTTATTTCGCGTATTCTGGCGCAGATCGCCGCCGGTTTTCTGGGTGGAAACCGTGATGAAGGTGAAGGCAGTAACGGCAACCCGATGATTTACTTCGTGGTCGCAATGGTGCTGGAACTGGTGTTCGGTATTCTGGCGAGCATTATCACCATGTGGTTCTCCCGTCACCGTGAATTTCACGCTGATGCCGGTTCTGCCAGACTGGTTGGTCGCGAAAAGATGATTGCCGCATTGCAGCGTTTGAAAACCAGTTACGAACCGCAGGAAGCATCCAGCATGATGGCCTTCTGCATTAACGGTAAAGGAAAATCGCTGAGCGAACTGTTTATGACTCACCCGCCGCTGGATAAACGTATCGAAGCGCTACGCAGTGGGGAATACCTGAAATAACTCTTTTTTTCGGGTGAAAAGCGCGTCTTCGGACGCGCTTTTTTTATCCCTGTGCGCGAGGTTGCGTGATGCGCAAACCACTCACAATTGCCGCAAGGGTGGCAAGACACCCCGCAGCAAGCAGAGAAACATGTGTGCCATTATCAGCGAACTGATTTAGCATAAGCGCCACCAGAGCCGCTCCTGAACTCTGTCCCAGCAGACGCGCAGTCCCTAACATCCCGCTGGCTCCGCCGCTGCGTTCACGCGGGGCAGAAGTGATAATCGTATGGTTGTTGGGCGACTGAAAGAGGCCAAACCCGGCGCCACAGAGGATCATCGGCCAGACGATATTGAGATCGGAAGGCGCAACCGGTAGCCATACCAGAGCAAACAAACCGCATGCCATCACCATAAGCCCGAGCGCGCCAAGTAAACCGGCATGAACGCGCTCAATCAGATAACCCGCCAGCGGAGCCATCACCATGGTTGCCAGAGGCCAGGGCGTCAGTAACAGACCCGTTTCAACTTCACTGCGTCCCAGCACCGTTTGCAGGTAGAAGGGAAGCGAGACCATTGCCAGCATTTGCGCGCAGAACGAACAGACAGAGGTGCCAATTGACAGGGAAAAAAGCGGAATGCGCAGCAGGTCGACAGGTAATAACGGCACCGGCAATGAGAGCTGACGCCGGATAAATACGAAACCCACTACCATCAGCGCGGTCAGTTCTGCCGCAATCAGCGTCAGAGACTGACCCTGTGCAAACCCGCTCAATGCCGTAACCAGTAAGCCAAACGTCAGCGCATTCATCACGGCGCTGGGGAGATCAAAGCGAGGCTTATGACTGCGCGAAGCGTTTGGGGGAAGAAAACGAACCGCCAGAAGCAGTGCGATAATCCCTAAAGGCACGTTAATCAGAAACAACCACTTCCACGACGACAGGGAGAGAATGGCGGCGGCAAGCGTCGGGCCTGCAGCGGAGGAGACGGCGACGATAAATGAGTTGATTCCCATTCCTCGACCCAGATGACGCTGAGGGTAAATCAAACGGATCAACGCGGTGTTGACGCTCATTAGCGCCGCCCCGCCAAAACCCTGTGCCACACGTGCCATGGTCAACATTTGCAGTGAGTTTGAGAGCGCGCAGAAGAGAGACGCCAGTAGAAAGACAACCAGCCCGCATTTGTAGATGCGCCGATAGCCAAACATATCTCCCAGAAACGAAAGCGAAAGTAACGACACCACAATCGCGATTTGATAGGCGTTTACCACCCAGATGGAACGGGCTGCGGAGGCCTGCAAATCGGCGGCAATAGTGGGAAGCGCCACGTTGGCAATGGCCCCATCCAGTACCGCCATCGAAATACCGATAACGATAGTCAAAATGGCGCCGTAGCGTTGGGGAAGGGGCAGGCCATCGGCCAAAGATTGAGTCATAGGAATGATAGTTTCTACGAGGAATATGATCAGAGTAGTCATTCTAGCACTGATATTTCGGCTGAATCTCCCAGATTTGTAACGAAGTCAGCAAAGATGGATTGCGAGTGCCAGGACGGGAAATTATAATAAAAAATTGTTCTGATTTTTATAAAACACTCGTAATGAGGTGATAAATGGCTAACGCAGATCTGGATAAACAACCTGATTCTGTATCTTCTGTGCTAAAAGTTTTTGGCATTTTGCAGGCGCTGGGGGAAGAGCGCGAAATAGGGATTACTGAGCTATCACAACGCGTTATGATGTCAAAAAGTACCGTTTATCGCTTTTTGCAAACCATGAAAACGCTGGGATACGTTGCGCAGGAGGGCGAATCAGAGAAATACTCTCTGACGCTGAAACTGTTTGAACTGGGCGCTCGCGCGTTACAGAACGTTGACCTCATCCGCAGTGCGGATATTCAGATGAGAGAACTTTCCCGTCTGACTAAAGAGACGGTACATCTTGGCGCACTGGACGAAGACAGCATCGTATACATTCATAAGATTGATTCGATGTATAACCTGCGTATGTATTCACGAATTGGCCGCCGAAATCCGCTGTACAGCACCGCTATCGGCAAAGTGCTGCTGGCATGGCGTGATCCTGAAGAAGTGAAGCAAATTCTTGATGGCGTCGAGTATAAACGCAGCACCGATCGCACTATCACCACGACAGAAGCGTTAATGCCTGTACTGGATAAAGTCCGCGAGCAGGGTTATGGCGAAGATAACGAAGAACAAGAAGAGGGCTTACGCTGCATCGGCGTACCGGTATTTGATCGCTTCGGCGTTGTGATTGCTGGCCTGAGTATCTCTTTCCCGACTCTGCGTTTCTCCGAAGAGCGTTTACACGAGTATGTTGCAATGCTGCATACAGCGGCGCGTAAGATCTCAGAGCAGATGGGATACAACAAATATCCGTTCTGAATGACGATGTTCGTTAAAAAATAAAACTGCCGGTCGAAAAACCGGCAGTTTTACATGATTATCTAAATACAATTACGTTATAAACTCGCTGATTAGTTTATGTGTGTCGTTTATCCATGGTGATGAAGTGGATAAACTGGTTAATTTAAAAGCATCTGTTTCTGTAAAAGACCCGATATTAGCCATTATCAATAACAACGGTGCTTTTTCGTAATATCGGGCAGTCGGTCAGGCCGATGATGCCACTGTTTGTATGGACGTATTGCGCAGTTGCCGTTCCCCGCGCGGTGAGGTACGTGCACTGAAGCCCCAGTCCTGCGGCGTTCTCTTTACTGCCAATTAACACACCATAACCACTCAGTAATAATCCAATCCAGACAAGCGCACATAATACAACGGCGCGAATGATTACACGCATTATGACCTCTGTTCTTCTGTGAGTGATATTGAGCTTAGCGCCTACACTTATTGAAACAAGTGAATCATTCCTAAAAAAAGCGATAATGTCGCTGTTGTTAGCCCCGGTTTAAGATACGCATGTTAATTTAGCAGCATAAGATGTTGATGCGGAGAGTGGAGTGAAAAAGTTTCGATGGATAATCCTGGTCGTTGTTGTGCTTGTGTGCCTGCTGCTCTGGGCCCAGGTGTTCAATATCATGTGCGATCAGGATGTACAATTTTTCAGCGGAATTTGCGCCATCAATAAATTTATCCCGTGGTGAAAGCATTTTTGTATACGTTGATGTCCTTCCTCTGTGGCAGTGGTAAGATGGTCTGTCTACATTGAGGTGGTGAAATGAACGAAGTAGTGAATTCTGGCGTACTGAATTTTGCGTCTTTGATTGTGTCAATGGTGGTTCTGGTCGTGGGGCTGGTGTTGTGGTTCTTTATCAACCGCGCGAGCTCGCGAACCAATGAGCAGATTGAGCTGCTTGAAGCGCTGTTAGATCAGCAGAAGCGACAAAATGCATTGCTGCGTCGTCTTTGCGAAGCGAACGAACCGGAAAAAGTGTCTCAATCGTCGTCGACAGTAAATGACGATAAAGAGGATGATGACATCATCCGACTGGTTGCAGAACGCTGACATTGTGTGTGGCAGGAAGAGGGATGATGAACCCTTGCAGAGTCTCTTCTTCCTGTCTCATGTGTTGCCCGAACTTAGGGCAAGTATGATAAGCGCAACAATATCCCGCCATCACAGATTTCACCTGTTCACGTTTACTGTTGCTTAATTATATATTCTCATAAGTTAATGCGATGGTCTTCTCTGTTTTGTGAGAACGATCGGTTTTATAATAAGCGAAACGTTTCTCTCCCTATTTTTGTGCATTGTCATCATTCTTTCATTAAATTAGTGCATAAAAAGAATAGAAATCCAGAACCGGCAAAATTTTTCGCTATTACGAAATTTCGCCTATTTTGCGTTGAGACAAATTATGCATAACAAAGCAGAATTTGTACTAACAGCCAGTCGTTGCGTTGAGGTACTGGCGGCAGTGCGGTTTGTAGACTATGGTTGAAAAGCCCCGTCGGACTGCGGGCCTGGCGTGGGGACAGGAAGGAATCGGCGATATTGCGGTTTGAGTATTGATGCATAACCGTGCAGATACTCTGTATCGACTTGTGAGATTTGTGCGACCGATCGAGACACGTTTAAAAATGGCTTGCCATAATTAACGTTGTATGTGATAACACGTTTTGGGTTAAACGAGGTACAGTTCTGTTTATGTGTGGCATTTTCAGTAAAGAAGTCCTGAGTAAACACGTTGTCGTTGAA